>Ga0134123_10000151_pt1 | contig 44758 bp, 41 predicted proteins | sample KB303_FD_96460 | JGI IMG/M metagenome (GOLD analysis project Ga0134123, IMG submission 96460) | Terrestrial soil microbial communities without Nitrogen fertilizer from Kellogg Biological Station, Michigan, USA - KB3-0-3 | ecosystem: Environmental > Terrestrial > Soil > Unclassified ...
CCCAATCGAATTTTGCATTAAAATCAAAACCTGCTGTTTGGTTCGGACAATTCCAGATAAAATGGTGAAATACCTGTGTTATGTTTGCCGGCATGGTTGTGGTTATTCCGGTAACATCGCATGTAGATCCTGCTTTCCATGAACCTGAAGGCAGCAAACTGCCTCCATTTATGGCATGTTCAAATGTTCCTCCATTGTTAACAGACCAGTTTACCGCTGTAGTAGGCATGGTACCGCCCGCCCTTCTGAACCTTCCATTTACATTAATATAGGCTGTTGCTGCAAAAGATATTGTACCTCCGGCTTTCAGAGTTGCCAAACCATTTACATCTGCATTCGCCAGCAGCGGCAATGAAAGGGTATTTGAAATATTTAATGTTCCATTTACTGTCAGATCAGTGCCTGCTCCGTTTACAAGATTCATTGCGGCTGAGCTAATGTTAAGTGTTCCTCCTAAATCAACTACTACCTGATCAGTTGTTACAGCCGCAGTTACACTCACTGTATGTCCGCTTTGAATAGTGATTATGCCATCCGTGCTTACAGGCGCTGAGGCGCAAGCTACCCAAGCAACTCCATTATAACGTTCCCAGATAGCAATATTGTTCCAATTGCCATTTGCAACGGAACGGTAATCACCCACGGTTGCGGCCTTGGCTTCCTTTTGGTTGGAAAAATTAAAGTAAAAAAAACCTGCAACCAGAAGAAATAAAAACATGGACGAGGCAAAAGCAATTTGTTTAAAGGTGATGTAAGTTTTTTGTCTTTGTGCAAGGCGAAATCCTTTTCCTAAACTCATTTTTCATAATTTTATCATTTTTCATACGGAAATGTTTCGAAAATGTTATTAAAAAGAGGAAAAACCACTATTAAAATTCTTTTTCAAATTACCGAAGGGCCGTTATATTGGATTTTCTTAAAATAGTGGCAGAGGTGAATTGTCATTTTACTTTCCCTTACAATCAAGAATCAGAGAGAATTTACAATAAAAGTTACAGGCAGCAGGCAGTCAATGGCCGGTGAAGAAATGCCATTGTTATAAATATAAAAAAATCCATTCACAATTGTATTGGGCGGAATAGAAGGATTATTATAAATGATGTCATACCCTCCATCCGGGGAAAAAGTAAACGGGCCCGCTAAACCATTGGTTACTGCCAAATCATTAATATCCATGTTTGAGGAATCTGTAAAAATGAATGCACAGATAGCATAGGAAACATCATTTTGTCCTGTATAAATTACATCAATAAAAGCAGCTTGGTCTGTTAACTGGTTAATATGAACTGTATCTGGTGAAATGGATACACTGTCACAAACCGATTGAGCGGAAGTATTTATTGCACAAAACAGCAACAATACAACGGGAAGTAACTTTTGTGTCATGCCATGAATGATATAACCAAATTTCGGGAATTTCAGGATAGAAATGGTTCATGGACATCTTAAACCTTTATTGTTCATGCACTTTTATAGTAGGTTCCAGGTCATTTCTTTAGTAAGTCCACCTTTGCGGGCTGAAATAAAGCGATGGAAAATCCTTCCACTGCGATATTGGGTCACATTCAAAATCTGTTGATGCTCCCCCATTTTGAGACCGGAGAATTAAAAATGATTAATTAGAAACAATTACCTGATTTTTTTAAGGCATAAAAACAATTAAGTACTTTGTCTGTGAAAATTAACTATTTCCGCCTTCCTGTAATTCTGGTAAATTATCCCATGTAAAGGGTTCACATTTTGTTTTATCGTCCGGTCTGGGCTTATTTGAACGGATGGTATATACAGTATGGTATTCCAAATTATCAGAAGGCATTTCAAAGTCTAATATCTCTTTTATTTCTTCATCCGACAAATCAGGCATCAACCATTTTTTTGCCATCTCAAAAGGAACAAATAAAGGCATCCGCGGGTCTTTTGGGTCCTTATTATGAATCTGTGCCATCAATGTATTAGCATTTCTTGTAACCATTGCAAATGTGCTCAATAGTTCTCCAGTATCTTTATTTAAAGATGAATCAGGTCGGTAAAGCCCTGGCAAAAAAAACATGTTTTCATTTTTAAGTTTAACATGATAAGGTACTTTGTTTTTCCATCCTTTTATTTCCCTGTGTTCATAAATTCCCATTACTGGCATCAAACATCGGTTCTTTCTAATACGATACCAGTAAGATTTTCTATCAAGAATTTTATCTGATCTTGCATTACACATCCATCTCCGCATATCCTTTATTTTTTCTTCACTGTTCATATAATCTGCAATAACACCCCATTCAAAAAGTTTTAAATGATAATTTCCATTGTTAAATATAACGATGGGGTAAGGTTGAAACCATTGTGCTTGCACATGAGGCCTTAGCTCGAACTCCAATTTTATATTTTTATCAATGATTAAATCCGGTAAATAATCCGTGATTAACTCAATCTTCGTTGAAAAATTTACATCGTAGCACATATTATTTAAAATTTTCTACATCAGCGAGGCTGACTTCGATTTGTTGATTTCTTAATTTCATTGTTACAAACACTTCTCCATAATTCAAAGACAATTCAAAATCTACAGAATCATTTTTACTTGGGAACCATTTAAGTTTAAACCGGATGAATCTCTGCATTTTTTCTTTCAGCACCACCTCCGCTCTTGCTTTCCAATCAGGCATCATAACGGCTGCAAATATTTTGAAGCCATCTGGTTGCGTTACTGCTAATCGCAGTCGCTTTTGATCCTCCGCATTATCCCAATCATACAAATACCTATTTCCATCCGTCCTGATTGCATCAAAATGTTGTTTTGCCTGGTTCAGGTCACCATAATGCGAAATTAAAAAATACCTTTTTATATTGTTATCTATCAGGTTAAACCCTCTTGGATAACCTTGCCGGATAAAATATTTTTTATTCGCTTTTACAAAAGCATCCAGCAACCGTTCTGAAAAAAGACAAAGCGGATTATACATTACAATTTAAAATCGGCAGCTTGGTAATATCCGTTGTATAGCATGGTGAAAGTTTTGCAGCTTTTAAGCGCCACCGTTTTTCGTAACCTTGCGCTGCCATTCTTAAAGTATTTTTCCCAAACATATTATTGATGCTATCCAATGCCTTCATTATTTTATTGCTGCGCTTTCTGTTTACCTCGTCAAACATTCCCTGCTGTACTTCGTTTGCGGGAGTTATTTCAGTAACCATAACTCCTGCTTTTTGGAAATTATACCCCTCACAATAAATAATATCCAATCCCTTCAGGGCTTGTTTGATAATTTCTCCATTGTCATTTGTGGCCACAGGCAATTCCATTTTAATGCTCCGGTAAAATTGTTTATCCTGGTGCCTGAATTGATTTGTTTGAATCCAGATATGTACCGTGTTTGCACAGGTTTTATCCTTCCTTAGTTTCAAAGCACAGTTAGCCGCAAAATTAGAAATCGCTTCTTCAATATCTTTTTTATCTGTGATTAGTTTGCCGAATGAACGTGAAGTGCAAATGCCTTTTCTCTTTGGTCTTGTAAACTCCCATTCTATGCAGGGTTGCCCCTGCATTTCCTTAAGCATTCGTAAACCGACCACCGTCATATTTTTTCGAACCCATTCATCAGGCAGTGAAACAAAATCGTATGCTTTTTTAACACCTATTTTTATAAGTCGTTTCGCATGTTGCCCACCGATCCCCCACACGTCACCAATTTCCGTGAATTGCAGCACTTCATCTATTTCCGCTTGTGATTGCATCACATGTACCCCAATTTGCTTTTTTGTTTTTTTTGCAAATCGGTTTGCCATCTTTGCAAGCGTTTTTGTCGGGGCGACACCAATGCTCACCGGAATCCCGGTATATTGCCTCACAGTTGCCTTTATTTTTTTTGCAATGTTATCAAGATCATTTAAAGGTATTCCCTCCAAATCCACAAACGTTTCATCAATGGAGTAAACCTCCATTCGGGGTGCAAATTCCCTGATGGTGCTCATTACTCTCTCGCTCATGTCACCATACAAAGTATAATTGCTGCTGAAAACAGCAATGTTATTTTTCTTTACAATATCTTCAACTATGTGTATCGGCACTGCCATTTTTATACCAAGCGCTTTCGCCTCCTCACTTATTGAAATTGCACATCCGTCATTATTTGATAGAACAATAACAGGCTGGCCTTCCAGTTTTGGCTGAAACACACGTTCACATGAGCAATAAAAATTATTGCAATCAATAAGGGCAATCATTTATGTATTCGCTTATGAAAATGGATATTGCATATTACGACACCCCGTACCAAAAAATTCATGGTTTCAGTTATTTCAAGCGGTTTGTAATTCACATTTTTGGGATAAAGAAAAATTTTATCATCAAAAATTTTTATTTGTTTTAATGTCATCTCTCCGTCTATTACCGCCTGGACAATATCATTATTTTCCGGCTTCAGGCTATTATCTACAACAATAAGGTCACGATCAAATATTCCCGCTTCCTCCATACTGTTTCCTTCAACCCAATAATAAAAAGTTGCTGACCGATGTGAAACAATATAATCGTTCAGGTCTATTCTCTCCTCCAAATAGTCATCAGCAGGGGACGGAAATCCTGCCGGTATTCTCACAGTTAAAATTGGCCGGTAAAGTTTTTCGCCAAATTCAGGATCAACCGGTATCAATTTCATTTCTCCCATTACACCTTGTCTTGGATTGTAATAATATCATTTCTGTTTGCTCTAAAATAAGCAATCAAAAGGAATTTTAAAATGAAAAAATTAATCTTTCAAAAATGGATTATTTAAACCACGGTAAATCAGGCAGAAATTTTTAAGCCTCATCAGATTTCCTGAAAAAGACTATGGCGCACCGTAAGTGCCGCTTATTTAAAATTTTGTCGTTAAAATTATTCAACAATTAATTTGTTGCAATAGCTCATTTTACCCTCAAAAACTTTGACAAAATATATTCCCTGGGAAAGAATATTAATATTAATTTCTTTTTTTGACTCATTAAGAATAGCATCTTCGTAAACAATGTCTCCAAATACATTCAGAAGAGTGATTTTGCCTCTGATAATTTTTTCGTCAAATGAAAGATAAAAGCTTCTTGCGGATGGATTAGGATAAATGGCAAAAGTTTTAGGACTCTTTAAATCTATTATTCCTGTTACAGCATCCATTTTTGCAATGAACATATCTGTCCCATTGGGATTTGGCAATGTTGTACTGCCAAATGAAACTGTGGAACTGCCGTATATTCCTGTCAATAGAACATGACCAAAAGAATCGGTGGCTATGCAATCACCAATGTCTATTGCATTTCCACCACCTGGAGAGGTTGCCCAAACCACATTTCCTGAAGCATCAAATTTGGTTACAAAAATCGTGAAATTGCCAGGGGAAGTTAAGATGAAACTGCTGAACGCTATTGTGGAGCTTACAAAATATCCGGTAATATAAAAATTATTGTTTAAATCGGTGGTAATGCTTGCACATATATCATGTTGATTACCACCAAAACTTCTTCCCCAAACAGCCGTTCCGCTGGCATCGAACTTTGCAATAAATACGTCTTTACCACCCGAAGCGATTAATGTATCATTTGCGATTTGCATGGTGTCTCCATAGTGTCCTGCCAGAAATATATCTGCATTTGAATTCATAGAAACATAGGCAATGTCATAATTCGTGCCGCCTATTCCTTTTGCCCAAATTATATTTCCGCTTGTATCAAATCGCGTAATGCTTATATCACCAGTACCAATGGTTGTATTTGTCAATGTTATGCTTCCAAAAGATATTGAGGGACTGTTGAAAGACCCTGCCAAATAAATACTTGCATTATTGACTAAACTGATGCTTGTTGAAATGTCTTCCATTGTACCGCCAAATCTCTGTGCCCAGAGGGAGGCTCCCGAGGTGTCGAATTTTGCAATAAACATATCGCTGTTTCCGGTTAACGCATTAACTAATGTAGTGCTGCCTACCGTTAAGAATGCGCTTTTGAAATTTCCACACACATATACTTCCCCGTTTGAATCTGTGCAAATGCTTGCGGCATCGTCTTGAGCACCTCCCCCAATTCGTTTTGCCCAAATGACATTCCCCAGCGCATCATATTTGGCTAAGAAAATATCATTTGTATCAATGGAAGAATTAGTAAGAGTAGTATTACCAAAAGCTATTGAAGAACTCCTGAAGTTTCCTATGACATAAATATTATTATAAATGTCAGTTGCACTACCCACTGCAACATCATCCGAGTTACCACCTGCTCTCTTTGCCCAAAGATAATTCCCGGAGTTATCCTGCTTGGTTAGAAAAACATCATTGCATACACCAGGGCCGCCACAGCTCCCGCCTGCATTAGTTAAAATGACTGTACCAAAAGTGATTGTGTTACTTGCAAAATTTCCAGCAACATAGATATTTGAATTAGCATCCGCACAAACCCTTACCCCGGCATCAAACCCGTTTCCACCTGAGCCAATTGCCCAGAGCCAATTAGGTACTTGACTGAATAAGTTAATACAGCTTAATAAAGTAATAGAGAAAGTACAAATTCTTTTTATCATTTTATTTTGTTTTAGTTAGCTAAATGTTTCAAAGCTATGAATTAGCATGACGCCTGTCATTTGCTAATAATCTTTTTATTTTTTTGTGCGATTGCATTGTGCGTTGAAAAAATAGAATGTGCTTGTAAATGCGTTGGGGTTTATACTACATTTAATTTTAATATTTCCTGTGCCTTCGTTGCTTCTTCGTTTGAAAGAGTAGCAAGTATTGGGACAATCTTTTCTTCAATTAATTCTTGTGTGTTTTTCATTCGTTCTGCATCAGCGGGATTTTTTCTAATGTCAATTTGAGTAACAAGACCTTTCATAAGAGCATTCAAACTTTTAATAAAATATTCCTCTTTGTCTTCAAGATACTTAACCAATTCGCTGACTAAAACTGAATAAAGTATTTTCTTAGAAACGATTTCCTTATTGTCAGAATTTTGCCGTAGAAAAGTTGGCTTATAAAGCAAAATTTCTTCAATATCTTTTTGGGACAAATAATTTTTCAATATCCATTCCTTTAAATCTGTTTCAATCCAATTCGTATCATAAATATCAGTGATTAATTGGTCAATAACTTGTTTGAGATTTGATTTTATTTTATTTTGAATGGCTGAAATATTGTCAAGCTCCTCTGTAATGTAATTTTCAATTTGAGTTTGTCTTTTAAAATAAATTTTGCCACTTGCATGAGAACATTTATTTCTCACTTCTACTAAGTTTTTACATAGGTCAACATCGTTAGCATGAAAGCTCAAAGTTCTTAGCAATTTTTCAAGTGATGTTTTTTCTGGAATTTGTGATAAGTCAAAAAGTGTATTGAAAGAGGCACCTCTATTTTGTCTGATAAACTCTGTAAGAACATCATCAATATTTGTATTCCCTTGTTGTTTCAAAAACCATTTTACTTTGTAGATATAAGACATATAAAGCATATGAAACGCTGTAAATGAAAATTGAAATTTTTCATTTGGCAAGTTTTCAAGATATGCTGAAACTAAATAGGCAATGAACTCATTAGTCTCTGGTTCTTCAAACTCCACTGGTAAATATGATTGGATAGTATAAATGTAATCTTCCATAGAAAAAAATTTTAGTACCCCCACACATGATTAATTTTTTCAGAAATTTTCGCCTCAAAAATTTCAAGGAGTTTTGTATTTGCTTCAACTAAATTTTCTTCTTCCTTAATTTTTTTTACAACTTCTTTCTGAATTTCGATTGAAGGCAATGGGATTTTAAGCTTATCCAAATCAGAGGGGCTAACCCCTGCTTGTCTTGACCGTTCTGACAACCCTATAATATGTTTCTGAATTGGATCTGAACTTAAAAAATAAAACAGCCAATCATTTGTAATTCTTTTTTTATCAGGAATACATTTTATCAATGCTACATTGTATGCACCCGCTTTACCTCTTAATATCTGAAAAACAGGAGGTCCGTATCGTCCAATCATAACATCTTCTACGTTACATGTTTTATGTTTTTCCTTTTTAGGAATATAAACGGCATTCTCGTCACTTTTGTAATCTCTAATTTGTAAAAGGCGTATGTAGCCTTCTTTTGGCTTGTAAATAAAAGTTGATTTTGGTGGTTGAATGCCGCCTGAATATTTGCATACTCGCCCAAGTTCAACTTGCTCCCAATTTTTATTAGGTTGAATAAACGGTTGATAGTTATTAATTATTTGAATTGCACCATCAACAATATTCTGATAAATCTCTAACTCTCTCGCAATGATATTTTGAACTTCAATTGGGGGCAAAGGGATTTTTAATTCTTCTATTTGCTTTTTATTTATCGCCTCAAAGGTGCTTCCCGCTGCAAACTTTTTAATTTGAGATTGAGAGTTTTTTAGAAAGAAAAACAAATACCAATAATTCAAATTTGAATTAGGTCTGATAGCTGCAAGTCCTCTCCCGATGCATAACTCAAACGGAGCAATATTAACTGGACCAACTGGTGCTCTTACTGACATAAGAATATCATTCTTTAAAGCTGTTTTAGTGACATGCGTTGTCCATTTTGTTGGCTCTTTCAAATAAATATTTCCAAAATCAGATTTGCCTTGGTAGAATGGAAGTCCTTGGTTCTTGTCGTTGTAAAACTGCCCTTCTGGAGATTGACCTGCTATTACTTCCGCAACTTGAGAAAGATTTACAATTTCATACTTTGAAAACTTATATTCTTGTAATTCTTTATATCGGCTTCCGCTTAGTATGTAATCATTTAATTTTACTTTTTCCAAATCAATAATGTCAAAGCCAACATTAATCGCATAGTTTTCATTATCAATTTTTCTGTTTTCTAAAAATCTCTCAACATCATTTGTCCCCTCCAATTTTCTGCGATTATTGTCTAAAGAGTAACCATCATTCTTGATGTCAAAATACCAGAAATGATTTTGAGTAGAATTCTGTTTGACTTTTGTCAAATAAAGAATATTTGTTTTCACTCCTGTATATGGTAGAAATACGCCTTGGGGAAGAGAAATAACACTTTGCAAGTTACATTTATCAAGCATGTATTCTCTTGTTTTTTGCAAATCCTTTCTGAATAAAAATCCTTCAGGGACTACAATCGCAATTCTTCCATTGACCGAAGTTCTATCAATTGCTTTAATGCAATGCTGAACACAAATGCTATCTCCATTTTTTGTAGGAATATCATATAAACTTCCGTAGTCAGTGGTTTGTGAATATGGCATATTGGTAACAACAACATCAAATTTATTTTCCACTTCGTATGGGTCAGCTAAACTATTTTTCATTTTTATATTGCTGTGTCCGTCTCCTGCAAGTATCATATTCATTTTGGTGATTCTTGCTGTGTTAGTAATTTCGTTCCCGAATATCGTTGTCTTTCTTAGGAGCTCTAAAGTTCTGTCGTTTCTTGGCATCGTGTTATAAATGTGCCTGAAACTTTCAATGAGCAAACCGCCCGTTCCGCAAAATGGATCATAAATTTTTTCTGTGATTTGAGGGTTCACTAATTTGACCATCATTTTTACAATATGTCTTGGTGTAAAGTATTCACCCAAATCATTTCCTGTTGCTGTAGTCGCTTTTAAAAAATATTCAAATGCGTCTCCTTTAATATCGGAATTAATATCAATTAAGGGTAAAGGGTCAAGTTTACCAATTATTTTTTTTAGTACTCTGCCGTCTTTTATTTGAAGGGGACTAAAAATATTATCATCCTTGTAAATCTTACTAATTCTCGGAAGAACAGTATCATTAATATAAAGCAAAATTTCATCTTCTGGCTTTGACTTATAAAAATTCCATTTTAATTTCCAGTCAACTTGTTCTTCTCGTTGGTCATCAAGCTCGCTAAATAATTTTAGAAACAAAATGTTTGCAAATTCACTGAACCTTTCTATGCCTGCTCTTAGTCCTTCAACTCGCAGAGTATTGTTTGCTTCATCAAAAATATTTATGAGTTCTTGTCTTCCAAGCCGAACTTCTTTAGGAATTGTGTCAAGTTGATTTGTTCCAGCTTGCAGATATTGTATCGCTGTGATTTCACGGATAAGTTCATCAACTTCTTCACCATTTAACAGGAGTGGTTTATGTGTTAAAGTATGGAAACTTTTATAGAAAACTCCATCAGTAGCAAAAACAATGGGTGCATCCAATGTCTCCGCATATTTTGTTCCTTGCTCTAAAGCAGTGTGAATATTTGACCCCTGTTTTTTTGTTTCAATAACGATTAAAGGTTTGTCTTTACCTTTAGCGTAAAGGACATAATCTGGTCTTTTGCCTTTCAGTTTGCGTTTTTCGCTTTCTGTTTTTGGTTGTTCTAAGAACACATTTTTTCTCGCACCTTTAAGATCCCATCCTAAGTTTGTAAGGCGCTCATTAACTTGTATTCTTACATCTGGTTCTAATGGAAAATTTATCATGCGTTAAATATTGGCAAATTAATAATTTTTTTTATGCTGACAAGAAAATATGAAACGATCTTTTTGTACATAGGGCCAAAGCAAAAGTGAAGCAAACTTGCGATGGTTTGAGTCGTGACTTGCTTCTCCTTTGTTTTTGCAATAGCGATAGCCAAACGGCTGTGCCAACTTTCAGAGCGTATTATTTTCACTTTAGCAGTAATGGGCATTTGGAGCGCTTTGCGGTTGCAGATAACGAAGAAGGAGTTAAAGAAGTTTTTTTGAGGGATTACTTGCACTCATTTTCAATAGCCACAAATGTAATCAGAATGCTCAACTCTCCTTTAACCGAACATAACCATCTTTAAAAAAATTACTTTAACTTAATTGTTATACGTACACCCCGAATACCCTATAAAACCGTCTCGTTCGTAATGGTACTTGCATTTATTTGTTTACTTATACTTTCCGTTCTATAAAATACATATCAATCACGGTTTTCTAAAAATGGCTTTAACCTCCACAAGAGATTCAAATCTTTATTAAAAAGGTTCGAACTGAGTTCGGCACGGGGTACAAGGCTGAAACAATTGATAATATTAAGGTTACGGCCTTTTTTAATTCCCAATAGTCTGACTTTTTAACCACAACTTTTGCCGCCCAGTGCGGAAAAGTGCGGAATTGAGTGGGGAAATTTTCAATTTGCCCATTTGTGCAGAGTGTTTTTTTCATTTTTCGACCTCCATTTCTATTTGATTTTTATTAGACTTATTTCTTATTTCTGATAATTCAATTGTTCGATTGTTCTCAATTGGAAAAACTTTGAAAGTTTTTGCCACTTGTTTTGATATCTCTTCTTTATCAAGATAATGTTTGTCCATTACGGAATTGGTGGAATAACCCATTACTATTTTTGCTGTTTCTCCACCAAATTGCTGTGACAAACTTGTGGCATAGGTTTTCCGTAAATTTTTAAAGGTTAATTCCCTACCAGTATTTAATTTAGAATAATAATGCGAGAAAGCTCTTGATATTAAATCTGACATTGCCCGGGTTCGGCTGTTTTTAATTTCCGGTGCTATAATGTAATTGTCTGTTGCCTTGTATTTTTTATATCCAGCAGCATAAAGAAAAGTTCGGAGTTCTTCCGTTATTGGAACAGGAATGTACCTCATGGTTTCAGGTTTATCTAATTTAAGAATTCCGTTTACTTTAATATTCGGCACTTTTAGAATTATTGGCACTCCATTTTCCTCCTTTACATTATTAAATCGTGCTGTAAGTAAATTTTCCCTTCTCATGCCGCTGAGAATTCCAAATTCAAGAAGTGGTGGAACAAAGGGTCGTTCGTAATTACGTTGCAATTTACTCCCGTGCTCATAGTATTCTATTCCATTTCCTGGCTTTTTTGATTCTGCAAGTAATCTTTCAAATTCATCCTGTGTTATTGTTTGCGGATCGGGTGGGGGTACATATTCCCTTTCAATAGTGGTAAACCAATTGCGTTCAGGTACTTTGAATTCTTCCATATGCCAAGTCAGAAAGGAGGTTAAATGACCCAAGTACTTATTGATTGTCCTACCCTTAAAATTCTGGCTTACTAAATCTTCATACAGGTATCCCATCACTTGATCGTTCAGTTCTTGAACACCAATGTTTCCATAACCACGTTTTGCAAGACTTTGAAAACAAAATTTAATAGCTCTTTCCACATCTTTTATATGTTCTCCACTCAGTTCCTTTTGCCGATGGAGTGGTACATTCTCGTTATTGAGCCAACCAATGTACCGGGCAAATGCATCTGATAATAAATAGTGTGAAATTCTTGCCGGTACTATTTCCTGAATATTATGACTGACTGCTGCTGGCATTTTATGACCTTGCTTTACTCCTCTTTGAAATTCTATTGCTTCTTGAATTGCCTCGTCTATATCTCTTGATTTTAAATTTTTAGTTTTCCTTTTATTTTTGGTACCGGGTACGTGGACGTATACTTTAAATACATGCTCATCTCCAAACCTACAACTTTCCAATTTTTTTCCTGTCATATGACAATGATCCACATTCGTGTTGCATTTCCGACAGTAAACAGTTAATCCTTTCCATTCTTTATTTTTTGGAATGTGTAACGGGCCTTCCATCGGACTGTGATGGTAACTCGTTTAATTTTCTTTGCAATATTGACTGGAACCATTTTTCGTGTTCACCTTTGATATTGTAATCGTAAGATTTTCGTAGACGATTGTTATCAAGTGCGGAAAGGTATTGTGAGCAGAAATTAATACCTGAATTAACAACAGATGCCTTTTCTTCACTAAACTTTCTCATCAAATATTCTTTTGGAACCTTGTCCATTGCCTCTTCAAATTCTTCTTTGATTGCATATTTTTTATTGCTGCCCTTATCCTTTAATAAAGTAACACAATTATTGAAGCACCATATTTTAATTGACCTCCAATCTTTAACTGGAATAAGCATCATGATATCCGATTTGTAAAGACGTTCAATCATTGTTATGAATTACAATGCAACATTACGTATTACAGCAGGAGAAAAATTCGATGGTTGCGGGGAGGAGCGTGGACGTCTACTGCGTGTCTCCTTTTCTGATTAAAATTGAAAAGGCTTTTTCAATCATATCGGTTTTCGACCTTTTTTGAACTCCCTTCGAATGGCTTTTTCTTAGCTGGTCTGAGGTATAATCATTACCTTTTGAATCGCAAAAGTGTTCCGCTATGATTTGAAATGGATTATCGAAGTAAGGAATAAGTTTTTCCATGAGGTATAGAAAAGTAAAGGTTAAAAGATTATCCTCTCTTAACCAAATAATCTTGGGCGCTTTCGTTACTCCACCCAAAAAATGCGGGATAAAATTTTCAATACTTGTACCGGTCAGGCTATGGTTATGAAAGATTGCATGTATTTCAGCTATCAATTCCGCCTTAAGACAACCGATATGTCTGATTATTTTATAGGAAAATTCATTCGTCAAATTTAGTGTCTGGTTGGCATTGGAAATGGTTATTGGGGGAGCAATTAATCCAGGAGAAAAACTGTTAAACAGCGGAATGAAAATTGATGGATTTTGTTTTATATAATGTTCAATGAAAGCTCCAAATAGGTGATTAAATTGATTTCCAAAATTCTGAAAATTCTTATTCCTGCCTAAAGACGCATTTTTTTTAAGGAAAAAACCGGATGCATCCCCCATCATATTTGATGGAGATTTTCGACCGGATCTGATCGAATTTCCAAGACGCTTTCGCTTCATATTAAATATGAGGCGCAGTCCTAATATTTTGACTAAAGCCTCAACACTCTAATTCTTTTGAACACAATTTCCATGGTCATTTGATAATTAAAATTTCATTTAAAGGGTTTGTCAATTTTTTTGTTTCGTACTTTTTGATAGTGTATGATATACTATTGACAAAATAGGTTTCTTGGAGACAATGAATAAAACAGATTAATAGGACAGATGCTGTTAAACAAAAAAATAAAAATAAAAACAGTCGAGAATAAATTATATCCATTAAGTTCGATTGTATGCAAGGAGGCTCGTCACAGCCTCTTTGTTTTTTTAATTTCGTTTCATTTTTACCAGTTATTTGCCAAAACCAGCATCCCATGCGGATTTGCAGCTTATAATAACTACAAAGCTATATGCCTTTTATTGATTCCTCCAAACTTTTTTACATGTATTTATCAACATTTTAACAAGATTTTGTTAATAGACAAAACGGCCAAAACGTGTCATAACGCGGTTTAGCGCTTGCTCTTTTCTTTTTCCGAGTTACCATGCACTCAAATAAAAATTCATTAAACAATTAAAAAATCATTTCAATCATGAAAAAACAAAAGGTAACTCAAAAGAAAAATTCAGGAGACAATCAAACAACTTCTTCGCAAAATGTCAATGTTGTTTACACAAATTTATTCTTGCTCAAAGGCTCTGACTTGCTTCCTCTAGATGAAGGCAAAATCGATCCAAATAAATCCATTGAGAGGAAATTCAAATCGGTTAAGGAGTTAGAGCAACTTGTTATTAAGAACAGCAAGCTTTTATTTGGAGAAAGGACGTTTTTAATTCCCTTTTCCAGCAAAGAAGCTTCATTATTTCCAAGAGGTTTTGTTCCCAAAGTTTTATTGCTTGATCTTGGTAATATTCTAAAACCAAGATTTTATTTTTTACATATCGTGCGCCAGGAATTTAATTTTTATGCTCACATCTTTCCAGCAATCTCAAAATTTATTTCCTGTTTTAAAAACCAGGAATTGATGGAAAAGGTGTCAAAGATAGTAGCACATAACAAAAGCCTCAAAAAAGAGTTGCAGGGGAAAATAAGCAGTCAAGGTATTGCGGATTTAATAAAGACCGCAATCAGCAAACCGTATATTTTGCTTGTTTCAGACAATGAAATAAAGGAATTGCAAGAAGTCAAAGATACTTATGCTGAATTTTCTGAATCGGTAAAGTGTGTTTTTATAAGGAAATTTGGAACAAATGGAAATTCGGTTATTTCTATTGCTCCTCCGCTTGCAGAGCTTCACCTGAATGACAAAAAACGAATTCCTAATGCTTCAGTGAATGAAGAGTTTCATTTGGAAAAGGCATCGGACGAAATAAAGGTCGCATACAAAAAGATGAAAACGGAATTGCTGAAAATTAACAAGCAGCTTGAGTTTAATCCGCAGCGATATTACATTTCTCTGCGGAAGGATAAGAATATTGCCTTCTTTCATATTTCAAAGAAGAAAATAAACCTTGTTGTTAAGAATCCGGAAAAAGAAACTCGGAAGCAAATTAAGCATCACCAGATCATTACTCTGACAGAAAAAGTGCAGCGGTTTTGGAATGGGCCGAGTTGTACAGTAGTGATTGAAAATGAGAAGAACCTTGCAGAGGTGATTGAAGTGCTGAAAAGAATGATTAAAGATCGATAGTAAAGCCCATTTAAACCACTTGTTAATAGCAAGTGGTTTTTTTACTGGTTTTTCAAAATAACGTAACCCAAAAGCAATGAATTAATAATGGATTAAATGTTTATAATCCTTTTGGGTGATTTTTTGACTTAAAATTTTAATCAATATTTTCTTCAAGTTACTTTTACCTACAATGATTATTATTAATAACAAACCTTAAAACAATTATCTTATGAAAACAAAAACTTGCCTAAAAATCACAGTGCTACTATTTTTATTAACCATCATTGTTAAGGCTCAATCTCCCTGTCAATTTAATTCTGAATTCCCAAATCCCGGAGATGTCCGGCCATGTAATAACTGGCCTTGTGGAATTTATTATATTCAAAATATTAATACGGACGACATAAGTGATTTACTCGATTATCGTGATTACACTGAATACTATGATGGTATTTTTATTAAACTGCGTTGGAATCAGCTTGAGCCAGTACAAGGTGGTGGCATTGATCCCGATATTATGGATTATATCAATGACGTTTTTGATTGGGCTGCAACCAATCCTACAGGTGTTACCAAGCAAATTTCAATAGGGGTTACTGCCGGCATATATACACCTGATTATGTTATGTCCGGTATAGATGGATGGGTATCAAATACTGTGAATCATTATCGTAATATTAAAATGTTTGGTGGTGGTGATTGCGAAGAACTTCAGGCTGTACCTGTTCCTTATCCTGGTATTGGTGATTATGTGGGAGCCTATAACCAGATGATGGATGATTTATGGCAGTATATTGATGGCACTAGTACCTCGGATGGAACACCTTTTATGCAATTACTTTCTATGGTGAAAATGTGTGGTATAAATTTGAATAATGAAGAAACTAAAGTGCCTGTTGAAGACGGCACATTCATGAATTTAAACATAAATCAAAATGGTAATTGTGGAGCAGCAGGTAACTATTGTTCTACCGATTTTGTGGCCGAATGGGTTGGCAAATTCTATACCCCTGATCTAATTGTAAACGCCTTTATGGATATTCAACAACATACACAGTCTTTATTTCCTGATAAGTTTTTAAACCTTGTTGTAATTCCTGATCCTTTGTCGTTTCCACCGATTGATTGGAATGGCGATGCAATTCCACCTGTACCTGCCGGGCATCCCTTGGAATGTACTGGATCAAACATCTGCTTTGGTGGCCAGGGAACTTCCTATGTAGGCGATTGCCACTACTATAATTATCATCCTGATTTTCCTGGTGGATATTACTGTAAGGTGGTTGATGAATTAATCAAACGTTGTGCTATAGACTTTTCGCCTTGCTATGCAATTAACAGTACATATTTATCGGAGTTCCCTGGAAGCGCTTGGTTAAAGGATAATTATGATGTTTTGCCCCAGCTTGCTGCAATAGGTTACCAGGAACATCATCAGGAAGCGGGTAATTATTACACTCCAACGCAAATGATTGCTATGATAAATAATGGCATCGCAGGATATGCAACGTTTCTTGAACTGCATTCAAATGTTTTTGGATGGTATAGTGATCCCGACAATAATGATCCTCCTGACACGCATTTTCCAAATTGGATGGCCTTTTTTCATCAATATTTTAATAGTAATATAGAGTGTGGGTCATTTCGGGCGCGCAAAGCAAATAATGATGCTGCCATTTCCATAAGCATTATTGATAATATAATTCATTTTTATAATAAAGGCGAAAAACAGGGCTGTCAGTATACTGTTTATGATCAGACCGGAAGAATATTAAAACAAAGTAATTTTACTGCATTACCCGGTGACAATATAATAGAAGTTAAAAATTTGAACCTTCAGCCATCAGTGTACATATTGAAAATTCAGTGTGCAGAAAACTCTTTTTCACAAAAACTGTTGGTGAAGTAATTCCAACCGCTATAGAATCGTTTCAAAAATCCCGATGTAATATCGGGATTTTTTATTTTAGGGAGCTTTTCTTACTGACATTCTCAATCATTAAACCCTTCACTGAAGAATTCTTTTTGAGTCATTCCAAAAGCGTTAATAAGACGAAGAAGGCTTGAATAACGCATATCCTCCCCGTTTTCATACCGTCCATATTGAGCCCTCGGAATTTTGTGATCATAGGCAAAGAATTCGTAATTAGTATACCCTTTTTTAATTCTTAATTCTTTAATCCTATTACCCAGTTTCGTCAATTCCTTATTGGGCAGTTTTTTGACGGCTTTGCCCTTTTTTCCTGCTTTCATACCTACAAAATGAACGCATAGAAACCTTATTTGGTACTACTTGTAAGATACTACTAATAAATTACTATCTTTGAGTAGTACAGTTAAATTCTTACTCTTATGATAAAACTTAAAATTATTTCCCTTGTCATATGTTTCCTACCGACACTTCACTGAAAGATTTACTTGAAGGAAAATTGACTGATAAACCATTGAATGATGTTGGCAAAAAGCGTATTGTCCGTTTTAATTCTTTGGGATGTTCATGGGAAGTATCATTCAGCAATGATTATGAAACAAATCTTATTGCAGAGGAGTTTTGCGGCATTTTACAAGTAATGCTTGCCGAAATTGCTCTTTCAAAATATGATTTTCATTTGGTGAAAGGTTCTATTATGCTTGAAGTTGAGATTAACAAGGATGCAATTGCCCCTGAACAACAGCCAATACATACAGTATTCAAATGGAAAGTTTTTCTTGAATCATTCGATAACACCGACAATAAAAAGTTTGGTATGCACATGGCAAGAAACTCAACAACTCTCATGTATATCCTTGAAGAAATCAGTTTACTTCCGTATGAGGAGTTCCGCGAAAAGTTCAATACTTTGTTTACAGAAAATAATTTGGCAGACAAAACTCAATTGCGCGGAGCATATCAAAGAATGTATCACACTGTTTTCTCAAAAGAAAATTTTGATAGTTTACAGCGACAGCATTTTGAATCTGTTGATGCTTTTTTTTTGAACCTTCCGAAAACTAATTCGGTAATGGAATGGAAAAGTAGCCATAGTTCCAAATACAATCAGGTTGATGCAATAGAAAACATTAAAGGAAGATTTAAAAACTCCCATCCTTGCATTTATATCACCATTGAAAAATTAAAGCAGGATAAGAACTTTCATACGTTCATCAACGATTTAAGAAACAAAGGATGGCATGACTGGCAAATCATTCTTACCATCATGAACTTTATGTTGAACTATAAAACACAAAAGGAAATTGAAGGGCAAAATTTTGAAACTGAGGAATTATATAAGGAAAAATACAATGAAATATTTCACAGATTGCAACACACAGATGAAAAGGATTGTTACATAAAATTTCCAATGGAGGCATTTCAATCTAAGGAATTTAAGTTTCAGCTTAATCACACTCTTATTATTATTCTCAAATCCTATGGACTTGAAAACAACGCGAGGCATCCAAACTTTAACTCAGTAAAAGTTTTTCTTGACATTCGCTTCAACATGAAAAACGATACAACAAATGATGGAAATATTTTAGCAGATATTGAACCGTAGACATGAATTTGAAAATCTATCTTTGAAAAATTTATTTTTTGCCAGTTCTATGGCGACAACGAATCTGTTAAACGGATGAAAGACGAAATATTTATATCATACGCTTGGAATAAAAAACCAGCAAGAATAAAAACTCATGACGACATTGTCAGTGATATTGAAAAGGCATTGAAAAAATATTTCAATGTAGTAATTGATAAAAAGCACATCAAGTATAAAGACAACATTAAAGAATTTGAAGAACGATTAGCTAAAGGTGATAAAATTATTCTTGTTATCAATGATAATTTTTTAAAATCAAGACATTGCATGTATGAGGTTTTAAAAATTCAGGAGAAAGGAAATGTTTACAAAAGAATTTTTCCCATTGTTTTAACCGATGCAAAAATTTATGACTCCCATACAGCAGTTGATTATATAGAACATTGGGAAAAGGAAATAGAAAAACTCAACAAAAAATTAAAATCACTAAAGACTCAAGCCAATACAACTACAATAAGAACTGACCTAGATAATTTCACAAAGTTTCGTTCAATGTTTGATGACTTTCGAGGTTTGTTAAGTAATATGAATACACTAAACCCAGAAACACATCCAGAAACACATAAGGATAAAAACTTTAAAGATTTGCTTGACGCTTTAAATGGAAATAAACCAAAGCTAGATAACAAATTAGAGAGAAAATTTGAAAATGAAATTACAAAAACCAGAAAAATTTTTGAAAGAGCGATTGAGATTATTGAAAGAGAAATAAAAGAAGAAAATGCAAAGGCAGAAGAAATTTTAGAAAAGGTAAAGTATTTTCAACAACAGTGTAAAGAGCAAACTTTTCAAATTGCTGTAATGGCAATTCTCAAATCAGGTAAATCAACCTTTCTGAATTCTCTATTAGGAAATGAATTTTTACCAATGTCAAATGTTGCTGAAACATCAGTTCCAGTAAAAATCAATCATACTGAAAACGGAAGGGGCGTATTGATTTTTGATAAAAGTAAAATTGAAGGTGCAGCCAAAATCAAAAAACATATTGAAAAAACAAATGGATTACGGAGAGAGAAAGGTTTTAAATACGAAGTTGAGTTTAGCTTAAACGCACCATTTAAAGCGCTGGAAGAAAAAGAAATGTCCGATATCAAATTTGAAATACTTGATACTCCCGGATTTGGCGAATCACTTACGGAAATTACCGCTGGAAAAACCATTGACCAATCAAACACCGACATCATAAACAAAATTAGTGCAGTTATCTATTTGCTTGACTACACCAAACTAAAAACAAAAGATGAAGATGATGTTTTAAATAAGTTGACCGAGTTGCGTTCAGATATGCTTGAAAAAATTTCTGACCGCTTATTTTTTGTAATCAATAAGATTGACCAAAAAGACAGAGATAGTTTGCCGCCTGATGAGGTAGTTGATTATGTTTTTAATCTTGTAAAGCCAAAAGTTCCGAATGTTCTAAAGCAACATTTCTTTACTATTTCTGCACGACTAGCTTTACTTTCAAGATTAATTCTGTCTGATAACGCAACCAAAGAAGCAAAAGAAGATTTCGGAAGAGTAGCTTTTGGTTTCAAGGCAAATCAGAAAGATGATTCAGAATATAAGGAATTAGCAAAAGAAATTCTTAGTGCTAGCAATTTAACTGAAGTTGAAAACAAAATCATTCAATACATTTTTGAAAACAGGAGTAGAATTTTCATTGAAAGTTTACAAGATAATCTTAAGCGGTTATTGCAAGAGTTCAAAAATAAATTCATTGTTACAGCACAAGGTGTTCTAAGTCGGACAATAGAAGAGATTGAAGATTTGGAAGAAAAGATTATAGAAGCAAAAAAAAAACAACAAAGCATCCAAGACGAGGCAGATAAGTTTGAAAAAGAAATGAGAGAATGGATAGCACAAGAATTTGATTCTTTTGAAGACACTATTAAAGACCAAATTGATTCTGCTTTTCACTTTGAAAAAGCAAAGGAAAAACAATCTCTGTTACGCAGAATAATACCTAACTGGGTTGTAAGAATCCATCATACACTTACGCAAGTAGAAGAAAAATTACCACATACACCAAAAGCAGAAATTGAAAATGCAGTTCGGCAACTGAACATGGAAATTAATCAGGAATTACTAAATTCTTTCAGTGTATTCAGAAAACAACTTGAAGAAAAATTGGCAGCAAAGCAGAATAAATTGTTTACGAACTTGAAGCAAACAATAGATTCCTTGGCAAAAAATTTTGAAAGCACCTTGAAGAAAGCCCTTCACATAGAGTTTGAATTTACGGGAATAAGGTTTGAAGAACCTGACTTTGACAAAACATTGGTTCAGGCAGATGCTCTTATTAACAGATTCGTAAAGACAGATTTTAAATTTAAAAAAGTATTCAAACAAGAAAGGATTTATGATAGACGGGCAAATTGTTTTTTTGGAGGTTATAAAACAATTACGAAATACGAGGATGAAATGTTTACAGAAAACAAGATTAGCAAAGCATTCTTAGAAATTTTTTGGAACGCAATTATTGAAGATAGATACCAAAATGCAAAAGGATTTGCGAATCTTCTTATTGAAGATAATATTAAAGCGCAGATAAAGAATGCAAGAAATAGTTTCAATTCGTATGTTGATGATTATTTATCTACAATACAGGAAAAGAAAATTAAACTTTCAACAAGCAGTAAAGAAGAAATTGAAGAACAGATGCAACACTTGAATGCATTGAACAAAAATGTATCTTTTATTATTGACGAACTAAAATAAGTTACAAAAACCAAGAAAAATTAAAGCAAATCATTTATTAACTCAAGAATGTTTGACAACATTGAAGCATATTACGCTTATCTTGAACAAGACAAGGGTTTATCGTCTGATTTGAATATTTCTAAGTTATTGATAAAACTTCGCGATAAAGCTGAAACAACGAAATTGAAATCAATTTGCTCCTACGAATTGTTTTTTACTGACTACTCAATGCATAGCGGTAAGTTAAGCCCCCAATTGACAATGGCGAATGGAGCAACTTATCCAAACCTGACTTTATTTGATGATGATTTCAAACATATTAAAGCAAGAACGGTTAGCATAAACAATCCAAAGTATAAAGCGAAATACAATCATCTGCTTTGGGAAAGTAAACACAAGCACAACGATTACGCTAAAGAAGCAGTTGAAAATTATTTTACGTTCCTGAGAAGTGTATCATTCCCCGTTGACGATAATTTATCAAACCATTCTTTTGAAAATTATTTTGAAAATCTATTTATACTTTGCCAATCCATAAACTACAAGAAAGAAGAAGCGACACAATTCTTAATCTCGCTCTTGGGTTCAAAAAGAATAAATGGTTACAAGGAGTATTCTTTGATGAAATTTGTTGCAGAAGAAGGAAAGAAAATCGAATCTGCAACCATTCAAACATTTTTTAATTATTGCAATTCAGTGATTGAAGATTCAATCTATCCCGATTTCCTTGGTGAGTATTTACAGCTTCAAATTCTTCTTTGCCAAAAGTTAAATGTGTCTCCAAAACCATATCACTATAAATTGGGTGAGCTTCATCTTGCTGAATCTGAAAAGCAAAAAGAAAATTGGCTTGCGCATGATTATTACTTGAAAGCATTAAAACAATTTCAAAAAACAGGAGACAGAGAAAAAATTGAAAAAGTAACTGTATTAGTTGAAAAGGCAAAGCGAAATATAAATTTCAAAACCGTTATTCATGAATTTACTGATGAGAGATTACAAAAACTTTGGGAAGGAATAATAAATGTAACCGATAAATTGACTGACAAAGGAACAACCGAAGACATCTACGGTTACATTATGCTATCAGAAAATATTTTTCCTAAAGAAGCAGTTTTGACTAAAGATGTACGTCCGTTAATGTTTGACTTGGTTAGTGTGGTGAATTTTGATATTAATAAGAATGTAAGTGGGAATCAAAAGAGCGGAATCAATCAGTATCACTTACACATGCAAAATTTTTCAGTTCGCCATCTGTGGCTGGTTTTTTTAAAGGGAATAAAAAATGGAAAAGTATCTGCTGAATCCTTAATTGATTATTTAAGAAATCATTCATGGTATGGACAAAATTTTACTTACATAGATGCAGACGGGGAACTGGAAGGATTCAATTGGATAGAATTACTCTCTCCTTCTATAACGAGTTTTTTTAATCAATCAGAAATTGACATCAAATTAAATAAGAATAATAATCAAGGTTACATTTTGCCGATTGATTCTTTGGTGTTAAAATTTGAAGGCTTATTAAGAGAATTTTCACGGAACATTGGAGCTCAAACAATAGAGATAAAAGAGAACGGAACAGAAGAAAGAATTTCATTTGAAAAACTGTTAGAGAATGAAAAATTAAAAGAGATAATTCCTGCTGATGATATTGCTTTATTCAAATTTCTATTTACTTCTGACGGAATGAATTTGAGAAATAACATTGCTCATTGTTTTTACAAGACAAAAAATTATTCAGCGGGAACCATGATTTTATTGATTGCAGCTTTACTTAAACTTGGTAATTATAAATTCAAACCGAAAGAAATAATGCCGAAATAAATAATTAGAAAGTTATTATCATTAATAATAATTTATAAATGACACAAGAAGAAAAAAGACGATTAGAAAATGTTTTTATCAAATTAAAAGGTGATGGAAAAGCATTTGAAGAAATTATGAGTGAGCTTTTAGCAATTGAGAGAGAAGAATTAGTAAAATGGAATGATGAATATGATAAAGCACTTGCTAATTATAAATCCAAATCTCCTTCTCCGATTGAAGTAACAATTAGCGAAAAGGATGAAACAGGAAGGTATATTTTTCAAAGCAGATTATCTTTAAACCTGAGTATGCTTGAAAAAATCAAATTTGATTTAGTTCAAGCATTCTCTCTTGATATTGAAAAAATTCCGGATATAACTGCTGAAAGAATTGAACTATTCAAAAGTTTGGTTGAGGAATCAAAAGAACATCATACTACATTCAGCAAATATTTTAGAGACATAACAATTAATACAGCAGATGATATAAGAAATTACTCTGCGACCTACCATTTAAATACAGACGAACCAGAAATTAAGATAAAAGCAGAAAAGGCGATTAAGTTCTATCTTCAGAATATTTTTTTTCATGATGAAATCAGGCGAAAAAAAGTAATTATAAAAGAAGATTCAAAAGACATTTACCAAAATGCTTCTGAAATTTTACCATTTGCCTTGAAGCAATTTCATGTCAAAAATTATCAGGGAATAATTGATACGGGCATTCAAAATATGCCGGTTGATGCAAAATGGATTTTTATCACTGGGGAAAATGGGTATGGTAAAACTTCCATTCTGCAAGCTATACTTATGGGGTTGTATGGAACTAAAGATAAAGAAACTGATTTACTTTCAAACTCAGATTGCAACATTGCTATTGAGTTTAAAAATCAAAATCAAAATATAATAAATCACACTTTTGGTTTTGGTTTTAAATCAATCAAAAACATTGTATGTTATGGTCCATCAAGACTTTTAATTCAAAGCCCTGAATCACAAAATAGCATTGATATGAGAATCGGATTAACCTACAGTTTATTTAACCCGGATGGAATATTACTAAACATCGGACGAGAATTAGTGCTTTGGAAGCTTGCTAACGATGAAAAATTTGAACAGGTCAAAAAGATTTTTCTAAAACTAATTCCTCATTTATCCGATATTCAAATTAAAGATAATAGAGAAGTTGTTTACATTGAAAAAGAGCTGTCTGATACACTTCAAGAATATGAACCACTTCCATTTGACAAATTGGCTTCAGGTTTTAGAAGCATTATCGCAATGATAGGTGATATGATTGCTAGGTTTTATGAATATCAACCTCACATTTTAAATCCAGAAGAATTTAAAGGTATCGCAATAATTGATGAGCTTGATTTGCATTGGCATCCGAAATTACAAAAGAGATTGCCTGAATTATTTTCAAGCGCTTTCCCCCATGTTCAATTCATAGTCACGACACATAGTGTTATTCCTTTTTTGGGAGCACCTAAAAATTCAGTATTCTTAAAAGTGCGCAGAACAAAAGAAAAGGGAGTTGAAATTGAGCAGCTTGATTTAAACATTAAGAATCTTCTACCAAATGTTCTTCTTACATCTTCTTTGTTTGATATGGATAGCGTTAAACAGATAAACAATGAAAATAGAAATGAAATAAGAACAGAGGATTCATTTTCTGCAATGAAAGAGAACGATAATGTGACAAATAATCTAAATGACTTTGAATTGGGAAATCAAAAATTCTCCGATGATTTATTTAATGATGACGAACAATGATAAGTGTAACAAAGGATTTTAATACACCACCTGCAAAATTATCATGCCCTGAATGCCTTGAGAAAATTCGGAATGCTGTTGCTGTCGGAAACACTCATAGATTTGATTCAAGTTATTATAGAAAAGGTTCGATTTCTGAACTAAAAATAATTTATAAATCAAAATGTGGTTATTGCGAAACTAATTCCGAAGCTGGAGCAACTTTTAGAATTGACCACTTTCGTCCAAAGAAAAATATTAAAGATGTTGTTGATCACCCTGGCTATTACTGGTTGGCTTATGAATGGAGTAATCTTGTTCTTGCGTGTGATACATGCAATAACAAAAAATCAAATAAGTTTCCTTTAGCTCCCACTGGATTAAGAGTAACATTACCATTCATACCGGCAAATGGATTACCTAATGTTGATTATTTAAGCTCAAACTCTAATTTGTTTTTGGAAGAAGAAGCTCTACTGCTCAATCCTGAGATTGATAATGTTGAAGACGATTTAATTTTTCTTCCAACAGGAAAAGTTAAAGGAATAACCGCAAGAGGAAGAACGACAATTGATGTATGCAAATTAAATCGTGACCCACTTTTTACTGCCCGCAAAAAAATGATTGATGGTTTTTTAGCTAAGCTTAAGAAATGCATTGCCGACTACCTTACAACCAATGACGACAACATTCTTAAATATTCTTTAAAAAACATTTTTGTAGAAATTAAGGAGTTACAAAATCAGGAAAATGTTTATTCTCGAGTAGGATGGTTTATGTTTCATAAATTCCATTTGTTCTTCACCGACAAACTTGGACTAAAACAACGAACAGTAATACAGCGGACTTTCAATTTATTTCTCATTAATCGATTATAACAGCCTATTCCTTTTCGGAGGTTTTCACTTCAATCCTGAACAAGCAGATAAATCAACACAACAGCAAATGATAAATCCTTAATTGTCTTGATTTATGAATAGAAAAAACCCGATAAAAAATTTTATCGGGTGCTACTAATTATTTTAATGTTAATCCTCTTCTCAATCACAATCCGGTTATCCTCAAACGTAATCTCAATCACATCCCCAATCTTAAAATTAAGATCATTGAGATACTTCCCTTTTAAGCGGGAGAGCTTGCCGCCACTTTAGGGGTCAAGGGTGAGATAGCCTGCTCTGCAAGCTTAAATTAAATTAAAGTATTATTTTCGTCTCCGTATCCACTGTTTGTATGATTAAAAAATGGTAGCGAAATTTTTTTTGCAGAAATTATAAAGGGCAGCGAAAAACTACTTTCAAGAACTGAATATTTTAACATTAAAAATAAAATCAATCTTATGAATTGCACTGACATAGTAACGGAAGCCGCAAACAGAAATTTCAGCACTCAATTGAAAATCGTCATACAGGGAGATGCTGATTACGATTCAAGCCGCGCTATTTCTAATTCGAGGCTTAATTATAAGCCCTGTGCTATTGCCAAATGCTTGAATGAGGAACATATTTCATTCTGCATTACATATTGCTCGATTAATAACATATCATTTACGGTAAAGTCAGGGGGGCATCATCACGATGGAATGTGTTCGGGAGACGGTGTACTCGTTATTGATTTATCCGGGATGAACGTTATTAATCTTGCTGCTGATAATAATACAGCCTGGGTACAGCCGGGAACAAAACTGGTTGATTTTAATAAGACAATAGCGGCTGCAAATGTAAACAGGATATTTCCGGGAGGCGGTTGTGAATTTGTATGTATAGGTGGTCTCGCACAGGGGGGTGGCTGGGGTCCATATGCAAGGAAATTTGGATTGACCTGTGACAATATTCTCGAAGCAACTGTGGTGCTGGCAAACGGAAATGTGGTATCTGCCACAGCAAATAATGAAAATCAGGATTTATTCTGGGCAGTGAGAGGGGGAGGGGGAGGAAATTTCGGGGTAATCTCTAATTATAGAGTTCAATTATACCCTAATCCCGGAAATATACTTTCCTTCAGTTTGGACTGGTTCAAAGATAAAATGGAGGACATTATTAGTAAATGGATTAATGAATCCCCGGGTTTTACCAATGACTTAACAACGGGTATGCGCATAAAGGTTATTGACGATGGTAAAGAAACAACTGACAATACCTCTGTACGCCTGGCAGGAACATTTTTTGGCACTCAGGCTGATTTAAAGACCATTTTAGATCCATTTTATAAGATAGGAATTCCGGTTAAAGAAACTTTTACCCCGGTGATTGCACCGGTACAAGATGACACTATACATGATGAAATGAGGAGCGCTGCCATAGCTGACAGCCATTTTGCCTTGGGAAGAGCTTTACAATTAGGTCCTGATCCATTCAGGAATACCTGCGTGGGACCGCTTCCTCATAAAGTATCCTCTGCATTTTATAATGGAGTGGGAGTATTATTTCCCGGAATGCCTTTTCTAGACCTGGAAATAACCCGCTACTTTGCAGCCAGCACCGCAAAGCAAAATGCAAACCTTTATATCAATTTAATGAGTTTAGGCGGGGCTATTAAAACTATTGCGCCTGATGCAACTGCATTTTATTACCGTACTAGGCATTCTATTATCCAATTTCAGGCATGGTGGAGTGATCCTGCGGATACAGAAACACAAGCCTACCTCGACTGGATTAAAAATTTCAGAAAAGCATTAGTTGATAAAGGATTAGTTAAAGGTGCTTTTGTCAATTTTCCGGATATTAATCTTTATGACGGGAGCAACATGTATAATTATTTAAAAAATTATTATGACAGCAACATTGATAGATTACGAACGATAAAAACGGCTGTTGACCCGTTTAATATTTTCTCATCGGGTATGAGTATTCCTCCTGTTAAAGTTGGATTAATTTCTCCTTTTGCATTAACATCCGCTTGTACTACTAATATACATGGCGATTTGATAATTTGTTCTATTGTTAATTCACAAAGGTTGCCCGTAAATATGTTATGGTTTGGTGGTATAACCAACGAAGGTTTTATCTACGATTGGCAGTCATTTCCCCTGAAGGGAAAGCAGCCGGCAACCGGTTCATCGGTGAGTCTTTGTTTTAATAATGAGAATGCTGCCAGCGCTCTTATTTGGGTAGCCGATAAAAGCACAATAGTCCCACCGAGTCTGGGTTGGTATAGGTACCTCTACGACCCTATGTTCTCACCAAACCAGTGGTCATTTCAAGCTCTTGCGGATACACAGCCAGGAATAGATCCTTCATTTGGAAATCCGGTGATGGTAGCTGCTACCGGGTATGCACCAAATATTGATTTCGTGCAGTTTATTTGTGCCATTAATGATAAAAATGAATTATGGCATTCATCTTTGACAGGACCATTCGGTAAAATTGCAAATGCTCCGCCAGCCCGTTTTGTTGCAATTGCATCAACATTCTATTCTCCATATATAATACATACTTTGATTATTGATACAAATGGCGCATTGTTGCATACTTCCTTGCCTGGTGACTATGATGGAAGCCAGTCATATGTTTTTTCAAGGGTTACCGATCAAACTGACAAAGTGCAATCTAACCCGGAAACAAACAATGTGATAAATGTAGCATGTTCAACAAATCCTAACAGCGGAGACCTGGACGTATGTATTATCACTCAAAATCAGAACCTGTGGCACACGGTCCTCAGAGCAGACGGTTCCTGGCAGGCTTTTGTCAAAATTAGCGAAGCCCCCGTTTCAATGGTATCGGTTTCTTGTACAACCACTTTTAAAAATGAGTTGCATATTTGCGTTACTGATAATAATGGTAACCTCTGGCACTCCAAACAAGTAGCAAACGCTATTCAACCGATTATATTTACTAAATTAATGGATGTCTCAAAATCATACCCATAGTACATAAAGCTGATTTCAATTGAAGTATTAAAATCCTTTCAAATTTACAGCGTTTATAATTTTTATGTCGAAGTTATTATAGAAATTAAAGCTCTGATAAAGGAAGAAGATTATAAAGGTATATGAACAGCATATGACTTTCAGATTTATATTAAAAAAGGATGTCTAAAATGAAAGACATCCTTTTTGTTTTAAACCAATTTGATGTTAGACACCTTCTCTATAAGAATCCGGTTATCCTCAAAAGTTATTTCAATTACATCTCCGATTTTAAAATTAAGGTCATTAAGATACTTCCCTTTCAACCTAATCAAAGGATGGCGTTCATTAGTATAAGTGTAATTGCCATAATACACTTTATACAAACGCTTTGATGAACCATTGCAATTTCCATCAGTACTCATACCGAAAGCGTATTTGATTCGTTCTCTTCTTTTAGTTCTTCTTTTTCGGTTTGAGCATCATGTCGTATGTCAAGAATAAAATCAATAGCTTTCTGTGCCATTGCACTTGCAGCAACAATTAATCGCTTGTCATTTTTAAGTTTTGCCAGCCATCCGTGAATATATGAAGCATTCTGCTGAAATTCTTTCTGTTCAATTCCCGTTAAGGAATTAAGAAAGCTTGAGCCGATTTCTGCCACTAATTCTTCAAATGAATACATCTCAGAATTGAATGGTTTCATTTGCATTAACTCTTTCCTGTTTAATCTGCTGGTGTGGCCGGTGCTGTGAACCAATTCATGAAAGAGTGTACTATAATACGCTTCGCTATGAAGAAAATTCTTCATAGGAGGCATGTTTACATAATCATGAATGGGATGGTAATACGCAGTATCTTCAACTTGCTGCATAGCCGGAGGCTTAGGCATGCCATCCACAATTTCTTCGCAGTTTAAAATCGGCTGGTTCTGCATGTCAACATGCGGAAGTTTATCTTCCGGCAATCCTTCGCACTGCGAGATGTTATACACCCGGTAATACCTTAATAAAGATTCCACCTTTATTTCACCCGTTTGCTCATCTTTTTTTTCTTCTCTTTTCCAGTAAATAACGATTTGCGCTTTCTGGCCTTCCTTAATTTTTGCTCCCAGTTCTTGCGCCTGCTTTGCCGACAGGAAAAAGTTTTGTGAATAATTACAGGATACAAGAAGCATCACATTAATTCCGCGGTATGGTTTGCGGGTAATGAGATTCTGCGGAAGCCCGGCAGAAGTCCACGGGCGTTTCCAAGGAACGCATCCTTTTTCCAACTGTTCAATGATTTTGTTTGTGACGATTTGGTACACGTCATTCTTTGATGTTTGATTTTTTTGATTCATGATATTAAATTTTAATTGTTTGATTTTTTAAAGAACTGTATGAAAAATCAGGTCAGAAAAAATTCACAGTAAAAAATGAAGGAAACGGAACAAGCGTTGTTGTTCTTTCTTTTTTTCTTTTTCGGTTTCGAAAAAGGAAAGAAAAGAAAGAACGAAAGAAAAAAAGAAAAAGAAAAGGGTTAGGTTGGGGGTACAACACCAATAAGAATCGCTTCAATCTTATTCATGTTGTCTACAAGTGCGTGCTCAATCGCGCCATGCGTTCACCTGCTTACCCCTTTTACAAATAGATGAGCAGCTATCTCTTATTAGCTCAATCGCACTTCAAAATTCAAACTACTTAATTGCCAAAGGCAGCAGTTTCGATTCATGGTTCCCTGCTTGAAATTGCTCCTTTTCAGAATGCGAGGATTCTCTGTAACCAATGTTCCCTCACCTATAGCGAAGAAACATTAGTTCCATTGAACCCCTCACTGACGCTAACTCAAAATGTTGATTAAATTTTGTAGTTAGCAGTCAGGACTTCTGTTTTTCTTTTGCCTGTTTTGTACCTTGCATTAACCATTAATGGCATCTCGATTTCTTTCGTCTCCCATTTATTAACTTTAATGTACTTTGCCAAAAGAGGAGAAGGGTAGGAGCTAAGTAGAAATTTTCCTTTGATCCGGGAAAGAAGTTTCAGCAGGTTTTCAAAATCCTGTTCTGTATAACCGTTGTAATGTCCCATACCTGCATTGAAATAGGGTGGATCACAATAGAAAAAACTTTCGTTACTATCACGGCTTTGAATTACTTTAAGTGCATCAGAATTTTCAATTTCTGTTTTTTCTAATCTGCTTAAATATATATTTGTAAAGCCTTCGCGTTTGTGATGAAGCCTCTTTGCAGATGTGTTCTTTTTTCTGTCATAGCCCCAGGTAGAATCAAGGCGCGAAGCGTATCCTTCATTGGCAAGCACCCAAATAGCCCATGCTCGTTTTACATCGTTAAACAGGTCAGGGTAGCCTAAAACAATTTTTGCAGCTTGATGGTATTCCCTGCTGTGCAATGTTGCCTTGATTTCTTTCTCTAATTCTTTGTAGTTGTTCTTGACAACACGATAAAAATTTATCAGATCACCGTTACTGTCGTTAATGACTTCTAAAGGCGAAGGTGCTTTTGCAAAGAATACAGCCCCGCCTCCGAAGAATGGTTCACAGTAGAGATTGTGTTTTGGGATGAGCGATAAAATTTGTGATGCAAGCTTTTGTTTTCCCCCGTAGTAGGTGAGGGGTGGCTTCATTCAATTTCACCATGTTCTTTTAATATAATTTCATGCAATGTATTCCAAAAAAAATATGGTATTTCAGTGTCGTACATCGGACGAAGTGATTCATAAAGCCCGGTAAGAAATTTTAATTTATATTTTTCAATTTTTCGTTCGCTAGTTACTATTTCTCTGCCATTATATATTTGCAAGGCCTTTTTTTTAAACATGAGATTTTCAAAACCTCCTGCATCATTAATTTCTTTTTTAAATGCTTCAATCTGCTCCCGAGTAAATGGAAATGTTTTTAAGTCATCAATTTTTGACATGTGAGTATTTAATTAACTGATAATTTTGATAATCGATACATTCATGAAATTCCTTTATTAATAAATCCTTTTTGTAAGAGTTAGTTTTGTAGAGTTTCTTTTGTTATACGCATTTTTTGCGCAAGTGCTGTTACTTTTTTGCTCAAGTCCTGCGCAATAATTGCGCAGGGTACGTCAGAACAGGACAGAAACGAACCTTCTTTCCCCAAGTTTTCCACAGGTGAATAGAAGGAATAAGTAATCCTATAAAACAATCGTTGTTTACCTTTTCGCTTTTGCGGGTCATCAAGCAAGCTTCCATTTTCATGCAGCACTTCGATAAGTTTCATTTTGACCAGGCTCTCGGTTGCAGTCGAAATGGCGCGTCTTGAACAGCCTGATAATGCCTGCAACTGACTATTTGAAATCCAGTCAACTTCTTTCCTTCCGCTCAAAGCCTGCCTGTCCGACCATCCTAAAGTTTTCCTGATAATTACAAGCAGCACCTTAAGTTCTGCAGAACTTAAACGTTTTAAATAGGCATCAAAAAGAACATTGGGGACAGGAGTTGTTTTTGATTGAAGCATAAAGTGAATGATTAATTCACTGCTTCAACTGCAAGGTTTTGATTGTTTTCTTCCCTGTCAAAAACAAAAAACTCCGTATTTGGCTGATGGAAAAGCTTGAGGTATTTTCTTCCGCTGTCAGCCTCCTTTAAAAATCCTACCCGATACCAAATGGTTTTCTTTTCTCCGTCCTTTTCAAATTCCTTTTTCGTACAGATGTGAAAAAGTTTCATAATCTTAAATTCTTTTTTATTGGTAATTCGACCTGCTGGTTTTTCGTCCAGCGGTCTGTGGATGGCTGCCGATCAAACTTAAATAGTTGATTAGCATTGCTCGTATCATCCCAAAATAGTTTGGGCTCTAACGATCCCCGACTATTTTGGGTCAATGCCAATCATCCTTCTCTACTTGAAAACTTCCTAATTCTCTGCCTTATAAAAATCCACAGGCCGCTATGCGCAAAACAAAAACCCTGTCTCTGCACAAGGTTTCAAACTCTTTACTTTACATTTATTTATTGTATGGTTTTTCCTGTCCGTATCACATGCTCCACCAGTGTTGACGTGTAAACTAATTCGTTACTGCACCAGGCTATTATAGCCTATAATTTAAGAGTTAGAAACCTCCCGGCTTATCTGCATAAGGCACAAAATACTTTATGCTCTATGCAAACAAGCCGGAGTTAAATTAAATTTTCAAAGTTTTATTATCCCAATTATAATATCGCTACAAATAAAAGCGCAAGTGAAAAATATTCTATACAATAATAAAAACATATTGTAAATAACTTCTTGATTTTTTGTTTCTAATCGTTCTCACTGGCAGAAGGTTTTAAGAATGACTCCATCACCGTATCAAGATTGTACGCATTATCAATTTTCTTTAAATATATTTCATGCGTTTTTATAAATTGCTCTGACATGAATTTAAAAAATGGATTCAATCTACCGTTAGCAGCTTTTTCAAATGCATTCATGTGAGCTTGCCGATTAACATTCCAAATAATTATCGGATGGTATTTATGTGTTTTTAATATTTCGTTCATCAATAGTCTACCTGTTCTTCCGTTGCCATCATTGAATGGATGGATTCTTTCAAATTGATAGTAGAAAAGGAATGCTTGTTCTAATGGATACATTGAATAATTTCTTTTTGTGTTTTCTTTTAGAAGATTTGCCAATTCATTTTTTATATTTTTAAAATCAGAAACTCTTGAATTCCCCACTACTACATCGTTACTCGTTCGATATTTAAGATTAGTTGGCTCATGGGCGATAAGCATATCATGAAGTTTTTCAATATTCTTTAGGGTAAATTTGAATTTACTTTGTCTAATAAAATTGATTGCAGTAATAGTATTTTTAACTTCAGAATTTTTTTCTTTCGAAGTTTCTCGGACAATTCTTTCAATACTCTCTCTGGGAACTCTACTTCCTTCCAATTTATTAGAATTGTAAATGAAATCGACTAAGAACGCGGTTTCCATAGCTGCTGCTCCAAGTTCTCCCATATTTTTTTTCATTTGAAAAAGTTCTGCGCGGAGTTGTTCTACCTTATCAATTTCTACGTATGCTCCTAAAAATTCACTACTTGCTTTGCTATTCCAGTAGTTAATTCGTTGCTTGCCTTCTTCTTGGATTAAATAGTTCAAAAACTGACGTTTCTTTTCCGCGAAATTTGTGGTCGTTGCGGCAGGACCAAGTGACTTATTTTGTGGTATGGTTTTTCCTCTATTTATGTAAATAGAGTCAAGAGCATACAAATATGATTTTCCTTTAACTACCTTTTTCGAGATTTTCATGGTTATTTTAACTAGAATAATTGACCTCTTGGTCAATTACCCTTACGTTATAATCATATAACAGTAGGAAAGTTAACGCAAATAAGTATCATTTCTACAATACTCAACGGCGTCCACTATAAACACCATTTTTGTCTCCCTATATAATCTGATACTTAGACTGTATCAGATTATATCAGATCGTATCAGATAGAGTGATTTAATCTTATTTTGTTTGTAATAAAAATAAATCTGCTTCGTCATATTTCCCAGAATTCATTAATTCATAAAGGAAGTGGCAGAACAACTCTCGGCGAACAAGAGAGTAATGCATGCTTGAAAGACAAAAGGGTCGAGTAGGGCAGTTTTCTGGGATAAAAAAGGTATTGTTCACAAGCGGGTGCAGATAAACTGAACCACCCCATGCTCAGTAGTATAGTAAAAGGCTTACTGTAGTCTGTCTTTTTCTGTCGAGCATGTCGGACAAAGAGTGCTGATTTGGCGCAAGTCCGGTTGATCGAGAGTAGGCTTTCGACAATCCAAAAATAAAAGCTGATCAAGTCCCCAGATTGCGAGTAAACCCTACTCTCGCCTTTCTTTATGAGTTAAGGAAAACCGATTCTAGTTTAGAATTTGACTTTAATTTCTATGTGTTATAACATCTAACAGTAAATATAATTATGTTATTTTTTGATAGTTAATCCAGTTTTAATAACATGATCTAGTAAAGTATTTCCATACCCCATTTCATTACTGCACCAACCTAAATTATCCTTATAAATCATAGGTTTATTATACCATGATTTAGAGTTTGAAACCTCCCGGCTTATCTGCACAAAGCACAAAATACTTTACGCTCTATGCAAACAAGCCGGAGTTAAATTGAGTTTTCAAAGTTCGGATCTCTTTTATTATAATATTCCTGTAAATAAAATTGCAAGCAGTAAATCTGGGGAAACATCAATGCGCAACGGTAAAAATATCTTGTAAAGGTTATTCTTTTTGGTTAAGTTCTTTTTAATCCCCAGGTAGATTGATTTGTCTGACTTAATATGCTATAATCCATTATGTGGACATCAATAGTGTAATTGAATACTGGATTAAAAGCGTGGAAGAAGATTATAAAACGGCACAATCTCTATTTAAAGATGGCCGATATCAGCATTCATTATTTTTTTGTCATTTAACTATTGAGAGAGCATTGAAAGCGTTAGTGCTCAAAAACACAGGTGAACATGCTCCTCTTACTCATCAACTGATCAGGCTTTCAGAATTATCTGGGGTAAATTTTTCAGAAGAACAAAAACAAGCCCTAGTTGAAATTAATACTTTCAATATCAAGAGTAGATATGATGATTACAAACTTGAATTTTATAAAAGGGCAACGCAAGAATATGCGGAGAAATACTTTAAGGAAGCAACTAATTTATATTTATGGCTAAAGGAACAACTTTCAAAATGAATAAAGAGGTTCAGGAAAAAGTTTTGCAATTCGGAAGGCAACTCGAACAAGACGGTATTCCAATCAATAAGCTGGTTATTTTCGGTTCCTATGCAAAAAATAATGCTACAAAAGATAGCGACATAGATGTCTGTGTGGTATCACCAATATTTGGAAGAGATTCAATTGACGAATTAAATCTTCTTTCAAATGAAAGTCGCAAAATTGACACTCGAATTGAAGCTTACCCTGCATCTCCCGCATATTATGAACAACTCGAATCACCTCTTATATGGGAAATCAGGAAATATGGTTTGGAAGTTTATTCTATCTAAAGAAAAAGCCAATTAAGACTTTACCCAATCTCCATGAGTAGATTTAATTCTCGTTCCGCGAATTTGTCCAGGGACAAGGCCTGTAGATTCATGTTTTAATTTCGGAAATCCTTTTGCGCGTTTAGGGCGAGCAGCCATTGGATTACCTCTTTTTTTCATCACTTCCTGCCACTGCTCTTTTAAATCCTCTCCGAAAAGCATAGTATAGACATATGAGCTTTCAATATTTGAATGTCCTAGAATATTTGAAACGGCAGAGTTGCTGCGCAATGTTTTTACGGTATCTCTTCCCATTGAATGACGAATTGAATGGGCATTGGTAACCACCGGCAACCCGGCTTGGTTGGAAAGTACACGCATGACTTCTGCAACTCCTCGATCTGTCATGCGGCAACCCTGCAAATGCTGACGTCTGGATTTAGAGATTGAAATAAACAAAGCCTCATTATCTGCGAAATGGAATCTCTTGCGCAAATCTTCTGCCTTTTTAATCCACTTTATTAAATGTGTATTTGTTTCAGCAGTCCAGAAAATTTGCCTTACAGGTCTTCTCCCTCTTGATTTTTCTGTTTTAATTAAGGCGGTTCTCTCTTTTAAATTTAGGTCAGCAGTATTGAGGGACAGAAGTTCACCAACCCGAACTCCGGTATCCCAAAGCATGAGAAGAATAGCGCGATTTCGGACGTAATGGCAATGATTGGAATTTTTGGGAATTTGATCAAGCAGTTTTTTGAATGTTTCAAAATTGGTGACTCTCGGGATGCTGAACGTTCTTTCAACGAGTGGAATCAGGATTTCATTAAAACTTACCGGATAGCCCCTCAAATGACAGTATTCAAAGAACTTTCTGAGTGCAATACAAACAAGATTAATTCCATTTGGTTTCCATCCCAGGCGCTCAAGTTCCTGCAAATACCAAAGGATATGTGATAAATCGATTTCTTCAACCAATGGGTCTTGCATACATAGGCAAAAAATCCGCAACGTCATTTCATATCGAGCTGCTGTTTTTCTCGAGCGTGTTCCTTTCGCCTTTCTTAATTCTACAAACTCTTTTATTGCTTCATGTAAATTCATAAACCAAAAACCCACCGATACGAGTCAGTGGGCCTTTTGGTCGATAGCACCTTTTGAATGCCATCTATCCCCTATAAAAACGGGGTGTCATGTCAAAAACATGACAATTACATCTTACACCAAATGGTGGAATATGCAAATGCAAAAGTCCATTGCTCGTATCAGAATCTCTCGATTCGATCCCTTGGGTAAGGGACAATGGGATAATTAAATTAATAACCTATAAATCCAGTATATCACCCCTTTGATACCATTGCAAATTGAAGCTGTGGATAACCAAGACTTAGAAAATTTAAATCATAAACGGACTGAAATGGTGGTAAAGAAAAAATAAAGAAAAAATAAAATACTAAAAAGCTTTTGAAAATTATACTTTTAGTGTCCCCTGCCTTGCGAATAGCTTCCAATTATCATTTCGATTGACCCATACATCGAGTAACAGAAAATCGCCAGTAAAATCTTTATCGCCCCAAATTCCTTTTTGACGAATAATTGATCTTACAATACAAACATCTCCAAATTGCTTGACTTGTGGGTCACCTAAAAGCTCCAATACTTTTAAGTCCGTCTTAGGATTATGTAAATCATTCATCCATTCTGCTTTTGTTTTAGCCATACCTCTGGCGCTATGAAGAATGAAATCATCGGACAGAATTTCATCACATACATGGGGATTTTTTTTAAGACACGCATCGATCCAGTCTTTTTGAAGCTTGATTATCTCCTCCTCGATTTTAGAAATTACAGTTGGTTCCATTGAGTTAAGTTTTTACATTATTTTAGTACTTGCTAAATTAAAGAAAAATTAGAAATAACATTCTATAAGGCATTGCAAGTTAATATGTGGATAACCATAGCTTAGAAAAGATAAAGGAAAAAATAAAGTCTTTTTCGTTGTTCAGTTAATTAATTTAAGAAGTTATTTATGTTGCATAAACAGTTCTCCAACTTCAACATTAAGAGCTTCAGCAATTCTATAAGCATTGGCTATTGCAGTATTCAATTCCCCTCTCTCAATTCTGGCAATGGTATTTGCAGGAATTGCGCTTTCATAACCAAGCTGCGCTTGAGAAATTCCCTCTTTTTTTCTTAGCCTCATTACATTCTTTCCGAAGGCTTTAATATTTTTTTCGTCCTGTGAAGTTTTCACAAGGGCGAATTTTCTATTAAACAAAAAATCTTTCTATACGGATTTGTATAGTTTGAAATATTTTTTTAACATTGCATATCTGAATAATCCTAAATCCACCCACTCATGAAAACAAAACTTATATTATTATCACTGGTTTTTACATTGTCTGCCATTAAAACCTCCGCTCAATATTTTGAATGGGTCAATGAAATGCAAGCCATACATGGACGAGAAGTTAACGGCTTTGCAGTTAACAACAATGGGCATACTGTTGTTGTAGGAAGTTATTCCGCCTGTTTGGGGTGCCACGAAGGATTTGTAAGAAAAATCAATACAAATAATTCTAATGTATTTGATTTTTCTTTTTCCGACTTTGGAATGTCGCTGTCAGCATCGGCAAACAGCGTAGCCATTGACTATGCAGGAAATGTGTATGTAAGCGGCTCTTGTGGCAGCCCTCCGATTGCACTTGGTGATACTACAGTCAATTCAAATAATTTCCTTTTCAAACTTGACACTACTGGAAATGTTGTATGGGTGAAGGAGAATGTTTATGGCAAATTAACCGCTGACAGCACAGGTAACGTCTATGTGACAAACAATATTTACACAAGAAAATATGATACAAATGGACATTGGAAATGGAATGGCGTAACCCTGCAAAATGCCAATATTGCAGTTGATGGTTCAAAACGTGTGTATATTTCAAATGCTGATTCAACAATTAAACTTAATGCTAATGGAATAGCGGTTTATACAAAATCATATGGGGGAAAAATTACTATAAATAAAAATGGAAATGCCTTTATTCTTAATACGGATAGTTTAATCAAACTTGATTTAAATGGGAATGTTGCTTGGAAGAATACCGCCATTTCAGGAAATGCGATTGCAATTGATAAGAATAATGCGGTGTATGTTGGAAATACTACTGAAATAAGAAAAATTAATTCAGCAGGTGTAAATATTGTTTGGACAAGATCATCTGACAATGCACCGTTCGACTTTTTAGGGGTTGATGGAAGCAAAAATGTATTTGCGGCCGGCAATTTTAATGCATACATTGACAACGTGCTTTGCCCTTTTAAACTTTCTAACTTAAGCCAGTCAAACTATGATTTTCATCAATGTTTTATTGCAAAAATAAATACTTCTTCGCCTCAACCATTTCAGGCTGCGCTATTCGCTGGCTTTATTAATTATCCCTGGCTTTGCAACTTAACCCTTTTTTCAATACCTTCTTTTTCTTATTGCGTAGGGGGATCAAGCATCTTTGGTTCAAATAACAGATTCAATGTCCAATTATCCAACGATAATTTTACTACCATACATACTATTGGCACGGTAGATTCAACTTTCATTCCGGCATCTGTTCCTGAAGCAAATAATTACAGGTTAAGAGTTGTATCGACTGATCCACCTGCAACTTTTACATACAGTAATACATCGTCCTTATCGCAAAATTATGTTGAAGTTTTTGACAAGAGCCTTTCATTATCTGCCACAGGAAACACAACAATATGTTCGGGTGATTCAGTTCAATTGATCGCAACTCCTCACATAGGTACGTATTATTGGTATAAAAATAATATCCAGCAGTTCGTTGGTGGCAATACGTATTACGCAAAACAAACCGGTCCTTATCATTGCAAATTTTATGGACCGAATTGTGATTCGGCATCAAATTCAATAAACATTACAGTCAATCCCAAACCGCCTGCTTTAATAACGCCTCAAGGCCCGACAACTTTTTGTGCTGGTGGAAATGTAACACTCACGGCTAATTCAGGCACGGGATTAACTTACCAATGGCGAAGAAATACTATAGCCATATCTGGAGCTACGAATATAAATTATGTTGCCACAACTGCCGGAGATTATACTGTCAAAGTCACCAATGCTAATGGATGTAAGCGGTTTTCTGCTATTGTGACGGTTACGATACCATGTCGTGAAGATAATAGTGCTGTTTCTGAAGAAGGTAATATCAAAGTATTTCCGGTTCCTATCAAAGATAATTTGAAACTTGATATTAAAAACTTTTCAGGAAAAGGGTGGATTTATGTTGTAAATACTTTATCTCAAAAAATCATTGTGAAGGAAGTGGATTTTGATTTGAAAGCTTCGAAACATATTGACATGAGCAAATGTTCTTCTGGAATTTACAGCCTTATAATCCAAGATTTTGAGAAAAAAGAAACAGTAAAAGTTATGAAGGTAAATTGATGCCTGAACATTTTTCGCTGTTTGCTTCACTTGCCTTGACCAGTTAGCCATTGATTAAAGGGAAACGGTTCTATAAATTAAACTTTTAATCCCATAGCATTTGTGATATATACCAATGCGCTTTATTTGTCAGGTGACTGTACAGTTAACCACAGTATTAATTATTCCTTTCAACAAAAAGTTAAAAACATGAATGGATTCTTAAATTTTATTTTGGTTGCTTTTTTTCAAAAAATAGGAACCCCCGCAATAAAGCTGGTATAATCGTTAGCATTGCATATTCCTGATTTCGGTAAAGCTTGAAACTTCCAAAAACTGCGGCTAATTAATGTTACAACCCTAGTTACGACAAAATAAATTCCCAATGAAAAAGAAGAAAATTCTTGGGATATTTGTTTGCCAATTACAAATATTTTCAAGCACTCATAAGTTTTTTAAGGCTTAAGTTCACGGAAAATGAATCTAATTTGATCTTTTTTTTGGAATCAATGAGTTAATTAAAGTTATTCGCGTAAAAAACGTTTAAAGAATGAATTTAAAAAGCTAACCAATTTCAACCAACGTAGGGGTAAATTTATGTATTTTAGAGTAAAATTTATTGATATTGTTCTGCCAGGCAATCACCAAATCCGGAACACGATGTAGACGAATAATTCCTGTGGGACAAAAATACTGTCGTCAACACCTTCATCTTCAAAATGAGAATAAGGGTGCGAAAACTATATTAGGCAAGATAGGAACTAACGAGTACTTTCAGTTTTTTGCAGGTGTTAGCAGTTTTATTGGATTGCTTCTTATATTCTACAATCCATTTAACAGCCCTGACTTTGGGAAAAAAGCAACCACTATGCTGGACTCTACAGGTGTGGTAATCGACACAATAATGGATCATATTCTAGATTATGAACGAACCGGTTTATCGTTTTCGGTGGATTCATTAGATAAGGTCATTGGTAAAGTCACAATTAACTTTGGATCGAATTTTGGTTCGAGATTAGACTCATGGGCAGAAAAGAATATATATTCCCCAAATAGGTTGGCGAGGGCTTATAGTTTGTTTATTCGGCATAGTGCGAAATCAGCAGGAATTGTTTTTGGTGATCTGGCGCGGCAATCATATGAAAAAAATAAAAAAATAGAAGCGCAATGGTTAAAGGGAAAAATGTGGGAGTATGGGGCTAATTGCTTTACCATGGGAGAAGAATATGATTCAGCCTTAGTTTATTTTAAAAATGCCCTTGAATCATACTCAGAAATTGACTCTACAATGAAGGTTTTTGATATGAATATTCGACTTTCCGATACTTACAGTCAGCTTGTGAGGATTAAAAGCGCAGACCAAAAGCTTACCTTGATTGAAAGAAGTTTAAAGCATTCTAATGCTGCATATGAGATTGCTAAAAGTTTAAAGGATTCAACGCTTATTCCGCAAGCAATTGTTTCGATGGCAAAAATAGAAGCGAATAAAGCCAGGTTTGGACCACCTGACAAGATGGATACTGGCTTAATTAAAGCAATTGACCTAATGGTTTTAGCGAAAAAAATTGCAGAAAAACATTGTGATAGTTTTTTCGTTGCCCGGCTTAATAATAATCTTGCAAATTGCTACTCAGAATTGGGAATTCCTAAGGTCGGAATGTTTTCGAAAAACTTTTTGGACTCTGCAATTTTTTTCTTCAACGAGGCCTTGAAATATTATTTAGATCCAAACATTGGTAGGGCGAAAATCTTGGGTAACCGAGCTATTGCTTCAAATGAATTAGGACTAAGAGAAAAAGATCGTGATTTAAGATTAAACTATATGAGTAGTGCATTATCTGATTATCGCACTTCTTTAAGTATTTACGAAAAATTTGGGCAGCCGCTTGAGGTAGCACGAATTAAACACAATCTTTCTGACGCAATTGCAAATTATGCTTTAACCCTATACGATCCTACAAGCGTCGGTTATTTTGAAGAGGCTGAAAATCTCATCAAGCAGGCTCTTGAGAAAAGAAAGCGAAGCGAATTCAAGGATTTGTGGGCAGCATCAATGCATAATTATGGGGAGATACTTTTTTTCAAGGCACTCACCGTTTCCGGCAGGTTAAGGATGAATAATTTATTATTGGCAAAAAAAATGTTAAAGCAAGCGGTCGATGCCCGATCAGATAACCAGACATCGTTGAGTTGGTTGAATTCTTCAACATATTTATTTTTGTGTGAATGGTATCTAAATAAAGAAAACGTTCATGCTACTGATCTAATTAGGATAAGACAGGGTATTCAGGAAAATATCCTCAAGTTAGAAAAAATGCGTACTCCCTCGTTGTATTGTATTTCTATTTATCTCCATATTCAAATTAATACTTATTTTATCAATAAGGGTGAACTTGATATTTCCAAACTTGAAAAGGAAAATGTAGAACTTCAGTTGAAGTTAAAAAATATTGGTGTGACGGAATTGGATCCAATCGGAATTTTATACATTTTTAGTTTTTGAATTCCTTGCTCTAGAAATTTAGGCCGCGAAAAGTTTTTGCGAGATTAAGTAAGCTCATGATTATTAAAAAAAATCTTCAAGTCGAATAGAATTCATATATCTGACCAATCATTAAACTCTTCCAATGCGTTAACCTTTTCTATATGTAACGTTTTAACATTTACCCAGACCTCTACCATAAAGGAATAAACACTGTACATTTTTATCTGGTATTTATTGTAAATAATTCTCTCGTCAATAAACTCTCCACAATCCCACACAATATTTGCCCGATGATCAATAGATTTAATTGAATTAAATTCTTTTGCGGTCATTTTTCAGGAAATCTAATCTGATCGGGCGACTTCACAATTATCTCCGGTTTCCCTTTGTAAATTTTAATTGTTCCGGAAACGCAAATAAATTTATCAGATAAATATTCTGCTGGTTTATACTCTGAAAATTTAGCCGTATCATTTGCAAAAATAACAGCAGTAAAGTCACTCAGGTGAAATGGCTTTCCAAAATTTATAAAAATCGCGCCTGAATGACCTATATCCGTATTTGTGACAGTTCACAAACAGTTTTTAACGTTCCTTCGAAATATTTGGATGAATCCATTGGAATTGTTTGCCCTTTTACAATAAAAGGAGTTATCAAAAACAAAATTACAATCACTTTTCTCATTTTTAATTTTTTCACCATAGCATAAAATTTTAACTTTCATAAAAATAAAAAATATGAACAATATACAAACATGCCTTAAGGAATTTTTGAGCCACTGCAAATTCGAAAAAAATCTTGATCCAAAAACATTAAAAGCATATCAAATTGACATTTTACAATTAATTAAATTTCTTATTGAAAGAAATCATTCAACTGTAATTACACAAATAACAAAAGTCGAATTAAGGGAATTTCTTGAGTCAATATCCTCTCTTAAACCGAAGTCAATTAAGAGAAAAATCGCAGCCATTAAGGCAATGTTTAATTACCTGGAATTTGAAGACCGAATAAACTTAAATCCGCTTCGTAAAATGCGAATTAAAATAAAAGAGCCAAAGCAATTGCCAAAAGTTATGGATATTCATGAGATAAGAAAAATATTCAAGTCAGCTTATACAAAAAATAAGGACATATCAGACACAAACTCTTATTCCTATCTGGAAACATTGAGAAACATTGTGGTAATTGAGTTATTATTTGCGACCGGTGCCAGGGTTTCCGAAGTTGCAAATCTTAAAAATAGCAATATCAATATTTTTAATGGTGGAGTTGTAATAAAAGGTAAAGGTAACAAGGAGAGAATTATTCAAATATGCAATGGGGAGACTCTTCAAATCTTAAAAAACTACCATAATCATTTTCAAGAGAAGATAATTAACGCAGAAGGTTATTTTTTGATTAATCGATTTGGAAAAAAATTATCAGATCAATCAATTAGGAATATTGTAAAGAATTTAAAAAAGATTGCAGGAATACAAAAGCATATAACCCCGCACGTATTTCGTCACACTTTTGCCACCTTATTGCTTGAAAAGGATGTGGATATTAAATACATCTCTTCCCTGCTTGGACATAGCTCAATAATGACAACTCAAATTTACACTCATGTAAATCGGGCCAAACAACGAAAAATTTTAAATGCCAAGCATCCGAGAAAGGATTTTTCAATGATTGCTAGCTAGTTTCCGAATAACGGATAACTTAATATTATGGATAATTTAATTGATACCAATGTCGTATTGATATCAGACGAGCGAAAATTACATGAACCAGTTTTAATTGAAAGCAGAAACTTGGAATATCCTTTGGAAACCC
>Ga0134123_10000152_pt1 | contig 44676 bp, 38 predicted proteins | sample KB303_FD_96460 | JGI IMG/M metagenome (GOLD analysis project Ga0134123, IMG submission 96460) | Terrestrial soil microbial communities without Nitrogen fertilizer from Kellogg Biological Station, Michigan, USA - KB3-0-3 | ecosystem: Environmental > Terrestrial > Soil > Unclassified ...
CCTTCATCGCCGAGGCGGTTCAGCTCTTCGGCGCGCCGGGGATCCATCGAGTAATTCTCCGACCGGACGTTGATGATCTTGTATTCCCAGGTCTTCATGTCCGCGCTCCCTCCCGGCGTTCGGTTCTCTCTTTGGGGCTGGTAAGTGTAGCAAACTCAAGGGCGCTGGTTGCGCCACGCAATCGCCTCCCTCGGATTGTCGGTGATCATTCCGTCGCAGCCGATCTTGCGCAGGCGCTCCCACTCGCGCTCCCGGTTCGGCGTCCACGGCACCACCCGCACGCCGCGCGCGTGAAGCGCGCGCACCATCTCCTCCGTGACGTAGCGATAGTTCGGGTAGCACCAGGCCGCGCCGAGAGCCGCGGCATACGAGGCCACGTTCACCATCGATCCGAACATCGTGATTCCCAGCGGGAACGAGACGTTGCGGCGACGGAGCTCCGCGATCAGGGAGTGATCGAAGGATGCAAGGACGATGTTCGGCCAGTCCCGCACTTCCTCGATCAGCGCCTCGACCCAGTTGCCGCGTTTGACCTCGAGCACCATCATCGCGCGGTTCGCGAAGCGTGCGAGGTCGGAGAGGCGCGCGATCTTCGCGCCGCGCGCGGAGCACTCCTCGAACGAAAGCGACTCGATCTCGGCGCCGTCGAGCTCGTCGTCATGGAACAAAACGGCGCTCCGGTTCGCGAGCATCCGCAGATCGGTTTCGAAGCCGTCGGCGCCCGCGCGCAGCGCCTCTTCGAACGACTCGATCGTGTTCTCCGGAAAGCGCTTCGGGCTGCCGCGATGACCGAAAATCAGGAAGCGTTCGGTTTGCGTAATCGCTTGTCCCCTCGAAACTAACGTGGTAGGTTGCGGGAAACACCGGAGTCTGAATCCATGCCGAAGAAAATCCTTCTTGCGGACGACAGTATCACCATTCAAAAGGTCGTCGAGCTGACGTTTTCGGATGCCGACTACGAGGTCACGGCGGTCAACAACGGCGCCAAAGCGATCGCCAAACTCGCCGAAATGCGACCCGACATCATCCTCTCCGACATCATCATGCCGGAGAAAAACGGATACGAAGTCTGCGAGTACGTGAAGTCGCATCCGGAGTTCCGCAACATCCCGGTCGTACTGCTGACCGGCACGTTCGAGCCCTTCGATCCCGATCGCGCGGAGAAGGCGGGATGCGATGCGGTGGTGACGAAGCCGTTCGAGTCGCAGAGCCTGATTCAGAAGGTCGAGGAGCTGATCTCGCAGTCCTCGAATGCGGCGCCCGCCGCCCCGGCGCCGGAGCCCGAAGCGGCCCCCGCGCCGTCGCCCTGGACCGATGACACCGAGGTCGTTCCGATTCCGGAGCCCTCGCCGTTCTCGACCGCGAGCGGCACCTATCCGGTCGCGGGCAGCGACCCGTTCGCGCACGACGCCGACATCTTCAACGCCCCGCCGCCGGTCGCGGCGACGACGGAGATTCCCTTCGAGACGCCGGCCGTGGACGACTTCAGTCCGGAGACGCGCGCGTTTCCGAAGATGTCGTTCGAAGAGATGCAGCAGATGGCGGCCGCCGCCGAGCCCCCGCCTCCTCCGCCTCCGCCGCCTCCCGCGCCGGAACCCGTTGCCGAGGCGTCGCCGTGGGACGAGCAGCAGCCGGAGCTCGGCGGCGAGACGCGCGCCTTCCCGCGGATGACGTTCGACGAAATGCTCGCCGCGGAACAGCAGCAGGCCGCGCCGGAGCCCGAGCCGCTGCCGGAGCCCGAGCCGGAGAGCGAGTCGCCGTTCGGCGCACCGCCGCCGGCCGAGGAGTTCAGCGGCGAGACGCGCGCCTTCCCGAAGATGTCGTTCGACGACATGCAGCAGATGATGGGCGCCGAAGCCACGCCGCCGCCCGAGCCGGAACCTGTCCCCGAGCCGTCGCCGTGGGACGAACAACCCGAGGCATTGGGAGGCGAGACGCGCGCCTTCCCGAAGATGACCTTCGACGAGATGCTCGCCGCGCAGCCCGCGCCCGAAGCCTCGCCGTGGGACGAGCCGGCGATCCCGCCGGCCGAATACGCGCCGGAGCCGGAGACCGAATGGGCGCCGCCGCTCGAGACGAGCGCGCCGCTGGAAACAATAGAAGAATTGCCGGTGGACGAGACGCCCTTCGTCGCCGAGCCGGCAGCGGAAGCGGTGGTCGAAGAGTCGTACGCCGAGTCTTACGCCGAGCCGCTGCCCGAGCCGGAACCGGAGCCGTTGTGGGAGCCCGCCGCCGAAGCCGAGGCGCCGACCGAGGAAGAAGCCGAGCCGCTCGCCGCCGCCGCGCCGGATCTCGCCCCCGAGTCGCCCAGCCTCCCGATCGCAGCCGCACGCGAGCTCACCGACGAACAGGTCGACCGCATCGCCCGCCGCGTCATCGAGCTGATGTCCGACCACGTCGTCCGCAACATCGCCTGGGAAGTGATTCCCGATCTCGCGGAGATGGTGGTGAAGGAGCGGATCCGGCAGCTGGAGTCGGAAGCGTAAGGACGTGGTCACGCAGTCACGCGGTCACGCGGGAAAAGCCGCGAGACTGCGTGACCGCGTGACTGCGCAACCGTGAAGATCTACACCCGCACCGGCGACGCTGGCGAAACCTCGTTATTCGGCGGCACGCGCGTTCCGAAGAACGACGCCCGCATCGAGGCCTATGGGACGGTCGACGAGCTGAATTCCTTCCTCGGCGTGGCCCGCGCGAGCGCCATCCCTTCCGACGTCGACGGCGTGTTGCAGCAGGTGCAAACGGACCTCTTCGAGATCGGCGCGCACCTCGCCTCGCCGGGTACGAGCCGGTTTCCGGGGGTCGATCTCAAACGCATCGAGGAGCTGGAGAGCGCGATCGACGCAATGGAGCAGGAGCTCACGCCCCTGACCACGTTCATCCTTCCGGCAGGCGCCCTCGCAGCGGCGCAGCTGCACGTCGCGCGCACCGTGTGCCGCCGCGCGGAGCGATGCGTGGTCGCGCTGCAGGATGCGTCGCCGGCCACGCAGTCCACGATCGCATATCTGAACCGGCTCTCGGACTACCTCTTCGTCGCCGCGCGCTTCGCGAACCTGCGCGCGGGCGTCAGCGACGTTCCGTGGTAGGCCGGGGGAGCTCACCCATGTTGACTTTGGGGCAACAGGGTCCTAATTTGGCAACATCGCCGGGGATTGTCATGGAGACATACGAGAAGCTCAAAGCAGAATTGCAGCGCCTTCGCGCGGAGGGTCGGATTTCCGGTTCGCCGTCGCCCGCCGAGCGCGCTGATTGGGCGTACGGCACGACCAGGATGGAGAACGAGGCGATCACGATGGCGATGACGCTTGCCGCCGTCGAGGAGAGAGACCGGAAGAAGTAGCCGCGTGTCTCTCATCTGTTCACCGGACGAGAAGCCTCGCCTTGAGGCACGCAACGGCGTAGATCAACTCGGGTACATCGACTATCTCATCAACATTCTGCGTGCCGAAGAACTCCGGGAATCGCATATCCTGGAGTTCCACGGCATAGCTGTGGCTGATGTTTATCCGTGCGGGGGCAAGTACCGGGACGCCCGGTCCAACGTTGTCATCACAGGTAGCGCGCATGAGCTCCCGCCACCCTCGCAAGTGCCATCGCTGGTAACGGATCTCGTGACGACGCTGAACGATCAACGCAACACCGCGCCAGCGGTAGACAGGGCGGCTTATGCGTTGTGGCGTTTCAACTGGATACATCCGTTCAGAGGAGGCAACGGTCGGAGCGCTCGGGCGCTTTGCTATCTCGTGATATGCATGGATATGGGACTGGTTCCGCCCGGCCAACCGCAGTTTCCCACCGTCATTTATGAGAACCGCGCCGAGTACGTCCGCGCACTGCGTGTCGCCGACTCCAGCGTCCGCGAAGGTCGCAACCCCGATCTCCGTCCGATGCGGGCAATCGTCGAGGACGCCATCGTGAGACAACTCGCGTCGGCGGTTGATGCGCTGAGCAAGCCACGCGGCCCTGCTACGACTACTCCGTCGAACTAGAAAATGGTCGGGGCAAGAGGACTTGAACCTCCGACCTCACGGTCCCGAACCGTGCGCTCTACCAGGCTGAGCTATGCCCCGATGTGTGACTGTCGCGAGAGAGGCTCGCGTTTGAGGAGCGCGGATTCTAGGTGATTCGCGCCGAGCGGTCAAACGGGGCTTCCCGCGCATTCATTCCGGAGAAACGATCCGGTCACGGGCGGAATCGCGCGGATGCGCCCGCAGTTGGGATTGCCATGCGAAAGTCTCTCGTACTCTGCGTGCTCGCGATCCTCGCGCTGCCCGCCTTCGGCCAGTTCGAGGAAAAGATCGACGTCAACCTGGTCCTGCTGGACGTGATCGTGACCGATTCCAAAGGCAACCAGATCCTCGGCCTGAGCAAGGACGATTTCATCGTGAAGGAAGACGGCGCCGCGCAGCCGGTCGACTCGGTCGACTACTACACCAACCGCCGCCTCCTCGACTCGCGCGAGGAAAACGCGCCGTTCAAGGTCGAGCAGGTGCGCAGCGACCGCTACTTCATCTTCTTCTTCGACAAGCCGAGCGACGCCGGCGTGCTCTTCGACCAGCTCACGCTCGCGCGCGAGGCGGTGCGCGACTTCGTCCGCAACGACATGATGGAAGGCGACAAGGTCGCCATCGCGGCGCACGACGTGCGCCTCAAGATCTACAGCGACTTCACCAGCGACAAGGCGCAGCTGGAGAAGGCGCTCAACGACTCCTCGCGCTTCGGCCGCGGCATCGATCGCCCGACCACGGACAGCGGCATCCTGCACGCCGTCGATCGCAACGAGATGATCAATCACACCGGCCGCGTGTACGAGGCGCTGCACGTGCTCGCCGATGCGACGCGGCAGATCCACGCGCGCAAGAACCTCGTGCTCTTCTCGCCCGGCATCCTCGACCGCTCCGAGACGGTGAGCAACGGCGTGATCACCAACCGCAGCTCGTATCTCGATCCGATGCTGCGCACGCTCAACGCGGCGAACGTCTCCGCGTACACGGTGCAGCTGCAGCGCGACGTCGACACGACGCCGGTGTTCCACCAGCGGCTCGAGGAGATCGCGAGCGCCACGGGCGGGACGTATTACCGCTTCAACACCAGCTTCAAGACGCCAGTGGGCCGCATCGAGAACGTGAACAACGGCTATTACCTGCTGACGTACCGCACGCGCCACGGCAAGGACGAGAAGGGATTCCAGAAGGTGAGCGTCTCGGTGCGCAACCCGGAGTTCCGCGTCACGGCGCGCGCCGGCTATCAGTACGGCGGCTGAACGACGAAGCGCATCCGCTCGCCCGGCGCAAGCTGGGCGAGCTTCCACCGCTCGTCGTGGAGCACGGTCAGCGGCTGCAGATAGCCGCCGGTGACCGGATGGTCCGGCCCCATGGCGACGAGGCTGCCGTCCGGGTGCAACTGCACCGTTCCGAACTGCATCCCGCACGATTTCAGGTCGGCGGGGATCTCGACTTCGAGCGGCTGCAGCGGGCGGAGGCGGATGCCGACGCGGTCGAGCGAGGGCGTGACTTCGCATTCGATCGTGCCGATCTCGACCCGGTGCGGTCCGCGCATCGCGCGGATCACGCGCCGGTCGCCGCGATCGAAATGCGCGACGACGCCCTCACGCTCGCCAGCCGCGAGGTATCCGCGCAGTCCATCGGTCACGCGGCCGAAGCTCACTTCCTCGCCGGCGCGCACGCGGCGAACCTGCCCGCACCATGAGACGACGCAGTCGCGGGTGAAGCGCAGCCGCGGCCCGGTCATCGCGCACTCGAGCAGCGGCGCGTCCGCCGCGTTGCCGGCGGCGCGGTTCGCGAGCGCGGCGGCGAATTCGTCGAACGGCCCGCCGGGCGCGATGCCGTGCTCGACCCGCGACCAGTCGGGCGCGCGGACGAGCGTCGCCAGCGGCGCGGAGAGGACCTCGGCGTAGTCGAGTTGCAGCGCCGGCTTCGGCGCGGGGGGCGCGGGTGTGACGTGCGCGACGGGCTCGATGACGATCGTGTCGCCCGGCGCGAGCGCGTGCTCGAGACTCGCGTCCGTCCGTCCGAGGAGGTTCCATCCGCCCGGCGAGTCGATCGGGTAGAACCCGGCTATCGCGCCGGCGATCGCGAACGTGCCGCGCGCGACCGGCCGCGAGGTCGGCCGCCGCGGCATCGACCACTCGGGCGGCCAGCCGTCGAGATAGGCGAAGCCGCCGCGGAAGCCAAGGTAGCGCGCGGTCAGCGTGAGCGTCCGGATGCGGGACTCGAATTCTTCGCGCCGGACGCGGGCGAGGAACTCGGGGAAGTCTTCGCCGGTGAAGGCGACGCGGAGATGGTGGCGGCGGTTTAGGAGTGCGGCGGCAGAGCCGCCGCTTTGGAAGAGCGGTGGCTTTGCCACCGCACTCCTGAAGACCACGTACAACGACGAATGCCCCGGAATCACGGCGATCACGCCTTCGAGCCGGCGCGCCGAAGCCGCGAGCGCGTGCAGCTCGGCCGCGGTCACGTCGCCGAGCTCGGCGAGGACGGCGCGGTCGCCGGCGGGGGTAACATCCATCCGCATGGTGATAACGTGAGCGACGATGAATCGCAAGCACGAACAGCTGCTCGATGAGCTCGCGCACGCCGCCATGATCGACAACGGCCTGGCCCCCGACTACGAGCCCGACGTATTGCGGCAGGTCGACGGCATCCACGGACCGGCGCGCGATCCCGACAACTCCATCCGCGACCTCCGCCATCTCGCCTGGTGCTCGATCGACAACGACGACTCACGCGATCTCGACCAGCTCACGTGGGCCGAGAAGGCGGACGGCGGCAACACCCGCATCTTCATCGCCGTCGCCGACGTCGACGCGCTGGTGAAGAAGGACACGCCGGTCGACCGCCACGCGCGGCACAACACGACGTCCGTCTACACCGCCGCGCGCGTGTTCCCGATGCTGCCGGAGAAACTCTCCACCGATCTCACGTCGCTCAACGAAGGCGAGGACCGCATCGCCGTGGTGATCGAGATGATGGTGCGCGACGACGGCGTGATCGGCTCGGGCGAGCTCTATCGCGCGCTGGTGCACAACCAGGCGAAGCTCGCCTACGACCGCGTCGCGGCGTGGCTCGACGGCGAGGACGACGAGCCGGAAAAAGTGAAGCGCGTGAAGGGGCTCGCGGAGACGCTGCGGCTGCAGGACCAGACCGCGGACCGCATGCGCGAGCTGCGGCACGAGCAGGGCGCGCTCGATCTCGACACGATCGAGGCGCGGGCGGTGATCCGCGACGGGCAGGTGGTCGATCTCGAGCGCTCGCGGCGGAACAACGCGCGGCTGCTGATCGAGGACTTCATGATCGCCGCGAACGGCGCGACGGCGCGCTTCCTCGCGCGCAAAGGGCTGCCGAGCCTCCGCCGCGTGGTGCGCTCGCCGGAGCGATGGGACCGCATCCAGAAAATCGCCGAGGAGCTGGGCGAGCGGCTGCCGCCCGATCCCGATGCCCGCGCGCTCGAGCAGTTTCTGCAGCGCCGCAAGAAGGCCGATCCGACGCGCTTCCCCGATCTCTCGCTGTCGATCGTGAAGGCGATGGGCGCGGGCGAGTATGTCGTCGAGGAGCCGGGCGACGCGCCGATCGGCCACTTCGGACTGGCGGTGAAGGACTACACGCATTCGACCGCGCCGAACCGCCGCTATCCCGACCTGATCACGCATCGCCTGGTGAAGGCGGCGCTGGCCGGCAAGCGCTCGCCGTACAGCGGCGACGATCTCGCGCAGCTGGCGCAGCACTGTACGGACCAGGAGGATGCCGCGAACAAGGTCGAGCGTCAGGTGCGGAAGTCGGCGGCGGCGTGCGTGCTGGCGAACCGCGTCGGCGAGCGCTTCGACGGCATCGTGACCGGGGCGTCGTCCAAGGGGACGTGGGTGCGCGTCTTCCACCCGCCGGTCGAGGGGAAGCTGGTGCGCGGGGAGCGAGGGCTGGACATCGGGGACCGCGTTCACGTCAAGCTGGTGGACGTGAACATCGAGCGGGGCTTCATCGACTTCGTGAGGTGATGCGGATGTTATCAATCAGCCGCGTGCGTCCCACGCGCACCGCTCCGGCGAGCAATACCTCACGATCGAAATCCTCCGGCGGCAGAAAGGTGCGCGGGTCGACGACCGCGAGATAGTCGACCTCGACACCGCCCTCTTCCTCCACCACGCGGTGCATCAGCTGCTCGACGCCGACGGCGTCGTGGATGCCGTGCGTGACCGCCTCCTCGCCCGCGCGCAGCGCGCGATGCAGCGCCGGCGCCTTCGCGCGCTCGGCCGGAGAGAGGTAGCTGTTGCGCGACGACATCGCGAGCCCGTCATGCTCGCGGACGGTCTCGCCGAACACGAGCCGCACCGGAAAATAGAGATCGCGCGTCATCCGCTCGATCACCGCGCACTGCTGCGCGTCCTTCCGCCCGAACGCCGCGACGTCCGGCTGCACGATGTGGAACAGCTTCGCCACCACCGTCGCCACGCCGTCGAAGTGCCCCGGCCTGCGCTCGCCCTCGAGCGGACGCGCGACCGCGCCCGCGGAGACCCTCGTCGTCGCGCCCGCGGGATACATGACGTCGACCGTGGGCATGAACAGCAGGTCGACGCCCGCGCCCTCGAGCAGCGCCGCGTCGCGCTCCTCATCGCGCGGATAGCGCGAGAAGTCCTCGTTCGGGCCGAACTGCGTCGGATTCACGAAGATCGAGACGACGACGAACGCCGGCGACACTTCCCGGACCAGCGAGAGATGTCCGGCGTGCAGAAAGCCCATCGTCGGCACGAACCCGATCGCGGCGCCGTGCGTACGCGCCGCGGCGATCGCGGCGCGCGTCTCGTCAATCGTTCGCGTGATCTGCATCGCCGCGTAACCGCGCAACCGCGTGACCGCGCAACCGGATCATTGCGCCTTGGGCATTTCGACGACCACTCCGCCGTCATCGCGCGACGCATAGAGCCGCTTCAGCTCCTCGTCGCTCGCCATGTGGAACGACTCCTTCTCCTCGTCGGGGAAGCGGCCCTCGCGCACGTCGGCGAGGAAGGTCTCGAGCGCGGCCTGCATGTCCTGCGCGAGATGCGCGTACTGCCGCACGAACTTCGCGGTATGGCCGTCGTAGATGCCGAGGACGTCGTGGAAGACGAGCACCTGCCCGTCGCACGACGGACCGGCCCCGATGCCGATCGTCGGGATGATGAGCTGTTCGGTGATCATCGCCGCGAGCTCGGACGGCACGCATTCGAGGACGAGCGAGAAACAGCCCGCCCGCTCGAGCGCGACCGCCTCGTCGAGCAGGCGCCGCGCGTCGTCCGCGTTCTTGCCCTGCAATCGGAAGCCGCCGAGGGCGTTGACGGATTGCGGCGTGAGCCCGATGTGGCCCATCACCGGAATCTCGGCGTCGAGGATGGCCTCGATGGTGCGGATCCGGCTCGGCTTCGCGCCCTCGACCTTCACCGCGTGCGCGCCCGCCTGGATGAAGCGGCCGGCGTTGCGCACCGACTCTTCGACCGAGACGTGATACGAGAGATACGGCATGTCGCCGACGATGAGCGCGCTCTTCGTGCCGCGCACGGCCGCGCGCGTGTGGTGGAGCATGTCGTCGACGGTGACGCTCAGCGTGTCGGGATAGCCGAGGACCACCATACCGAGGGAATCGCCGACGAGGATGATGTCGGCGCCGGCCGCGTCGGCGGCCTTCGCGCTCGGATAGTCGTAGGCCGTCAGCATGCCGATGCGCGCCTTGCCCTTCATCGCGCGAATCGCCGGGGCCGTGACTTTCTTGCGTTGCTCACTCATGTCGTCCTCCCTCTGGCCGAGAGGACGGTGGGGAAGGGTGCTGCGTGCTGGGTGCTGCGTGCCGGGGTGTCCCTCAGCACGCAGCACGCAGCACGCAGAACTCCTTCTCCTACGCCTTGGTCTCGGTCCGTTGACTCAGGATCCAAGCGGTACGTAGTACTGGGTTCCCTTTTGAGCATTGCGGACCTGCTCCACGAGCTGGTCGAAATGCTCGGGTGTGTGAACGAAATCGATCTCGTTGGTATTCACAACCAGCAACGGCGTCTCGTCGTACCGGTAAAAGTAGTGCGAGTACGCCTCACTGAGCTCCTGCAAATACGAGGACGAGATTGCCTTTTCGTAGGCACGCCCGCGCTTTTTGATGCGCTTGAGTAGTGTATCAAGACTTCCCTGCAGGTAGATCACCAGATCCGGCTTCGGCACCTGGTCGAGCAGGAGGTCGTACAGCCGGTTGTAGATCATGAGCTCGGAGTCGTCGAGCGTGAGATACGCGAAGATCTTGCTCTTGGCGAACGTGTAGTCGGCGAGGATCAGCTCGGTGAAGAGATCGCGCTGCGCGACCTGCTTCTGCTGATCGAAGCGCGAGAGCAGGAAAAACAGCTCCGTCCGGAACGCCGCCCCGCGCTTGTCCTTGTAGAAGTCGTCGAGAAACGGATTGTCCGCGTCCTCGAGCACCTTCGTCCCCCGGAACCGCTTGGCGAGAAGACTCGTCAGCGAAGTCTTCCCGACTCCGATCGGACCCTCGATGGCGATGTGACGCCAGGGGAGAACGGACATGCCGCGCAAGGATAAACCGAGAACGCAGAACGCAGAGCGCAGAACGTCGAACGAAGAAAGAGCCCGACCACCCATTTCTTCGTTCCACGTTCTGCGCTCTGCGTTCTGCGTTCACCGTCTCGTGATACAACTCCCGCCCCTATGCTCACCCTCGAGCAATACACCCTGCCCAACGGGCTCAAAGTCACGCTCAACGAAGACCATTCCGCTCCCCTCGTGGCCGTCAACCTCTGGTACCACGTCGGGTCGAAGAACGAGCGGCCGGGGCGGACGGGGTTCGCGCATTTGTTCGAGCACATGCTGTTCTCCGGCTCCGAGCACGTCGGGAACAACGAGCATTTCCGCTACGTGCAGTCGGTGGGCGGGGTGCTGAACGGAACGACGTTCTTCGACCGCACGAACTACTTCGAGACCCTTCCTTCCAACTATCTCGCCCTCGGGCTGTGGCTCGAGTCCGACCGCCTCGGCTTCTTCCTCCCCGCGCTGACGAAGGAAAAGCTCGACATCCAGCGCGAGGTGGTGAAGGAGGAGCGCCGCCAGCGCTACGACAACGTGCCGTACGGGACGGCGTTCGAGCGCCTGCTGCGGCTCGCGTATCCGTCCGATTACCCCTACCACTGGCCGACGATCGGCTCGATGGAGGACCTCGGCGCGGCGTCGCTGGACGACATCCGCGAGTTCTTCGCCACCTGGTATCGCCTCGACAACTGCACGCTCACGCTCGTCGGCGATTTCGCGGCCGCGGAGGCGAAGACGCTCGTCGAGCAGTACTTCGGCGACCTCCCGTCCGGCGGCTCGTTCCCGCCGTTCACCGCGCGGCGGACGCCGCTCGGCCGCGAGAACCGCGAGACGTTCGCGTCGCACGTGCAGCTGCCGCGTCTCTATCGCCTCTATCACCTGCCGAAGATGGGCGAGCCGGACTGGGTCCACGCCGATCTGCTGACGACGATCCTCGCCACCGACAAGGCGAGCCGGCTCGATCGCGCGCTGGTGCACGAGAAACAGATCGCGCAGGACGTGGCGACGTACGTCCTGCCGACCGAGGCCACCGGGATCCTCATGCTCCAGGCGACGGCGCGCGAAGGCGTGCAGATCGAGGAGATCGAGGCCGCGATCGACGAAGAGATCGCGCGGGTGTCGCTCGACGGCATCACCGAGGACGAGCTCACGCGCGCGAAAAACCGCGCGGAGATCGAGTTCGCGCACCAGATCGAGACCTTCGACGCCCGCGCCGACCTCCTCGGCATGATGTCGACCTACTTCGGCGATCCGATGAAGATCGACCGCTGGCTGGACCCGTATCGCGCGGCCAGCGCCGAGGATCTCGCACACGTCGCGAGGAAGTACCTGATTCCGGAGAATCGCGTGACTAGTTTGTTCGTACCGGAGAGAGGATGAACGCAGAACGCAGAGCGCAGAACGAAGAACGAAGAAAGCGGCGGCTTCTCAATTCTTCGTTCTGCGCTCTGCGTTCTGCGTTCCAGCGAACCGCCCCATGACGACCATCAACCGTTCGACAGCCCCTTCGCCTACCGCGCCGCGGCCCTATCACTTTCCGCACATCACGCGGAAGACGCTGCCGAACGGGCTGCGGATGCTGGTCGCGGAGAACCACAACGCGCCGCTCGTGTCGCTGCGCGCGCTCGTGCGCTCGGGCGCCGATCACGACACGGCACAGACCGCGGGCCTCGCCTCGCTCACCGCCGACCTGCTCGATGAAGGCGCGGGCGGTCGCGACGCGATTCGCCTCGCGGAAGACGTCGGCATCCTCGGCGGCGCGCTCGGCACCGGCGCGGACTGGGACGCTTCGTATGTCTCGCTCGACGTCCTGAGCCGCAACTTCGAGCCGTCGAGCGCGATCTTCGGCGAGGTCACCGTCCGCCCGACGCTGCCGCCCGACGGCCTCGAGCGGGCGCGCGCCGAGCGGCTCACCGAGATCCTGCAGCAGCGCGACGAGCCGGCGGCGATCGCCGGGAAGCGATTCGCGAACCTGCTCTACGGGACCGGCGCGTACGGGAACTCCGTCATCGGCAACGCCGACAGCGTGTCGCGCCTGACGATCGACGACGTGCGCCGCTTCTACCGGCAGCACTACCTGCCGAACAACAGCGCGGTCGTGGTCTCCGGCGACGTCGACTCGGCCGGCGCCCTCGAACGGATCGAAGCCCTGCTCGGCACGTGGGAGCCGGGTCCGCAGCCGCCGCGGCCGAATGTCAGCCACCACCCGGTCGACGCATCGCGGATCTACGTCATCGACCGCCCGCAGGCCGTGCAGTCGGAGATCCGCGTCGGCCACATCGGCGTCGCCCGCTCGTCGGAGGACTACTTCGCGCTGTCGGTGATGAACGCGATCTTCGGCGGCGTGTTCAACTCGCGCATCAATCTCAACCTGCGCGAGCGGCACGGCTACACCTACGGCGCCCGCTCGCAGTTCGCGTTCCGCCGCCAGCCCGGACCCTTCGTCATCGCCGCGCCGGTGCGCAACGAAGTCACGCGCGAGTCGGTGTCGGAGATGATCGCGGAGCTGCGCCGCATCCGCACCGGCGACATCGTGGACGGAGAGCTCGACGACACGAAGAACTATCTGATGGGGGTTTTCCCCGCCACCGTGCAGACCGCGTCCGACATCGCCAGCCGCCTCCTCGACATGGAGCTCTACGGCCTGCCGGAGGACTACTTCGACCGCTACCGCGAGAACATCGCCGCCGTGACGAAGGACGAGATCGCCCGCGTCGCGCGGAAGTACCTCGACCCCGACCGCGTCCTCATCGTGATCGTCGGGAACGCGAGCCAGATCCGCGAGCCCCTCGGCACGCTCGGCATCCCCATCCACGACCTGGACATCGACGGGAACCGGCTGGCGGTCGGCTGACCGCTACGGCCCGCCGCCGCTCGTGCCGCCGCCCTTCTTGCGGGCCTCTTCCTCCATCTTCCTGCGAAGGCTCAGCGGACGCATGTCGGTCCAGACCTCCTCGATGTAGGCGAGGCATTCGGCCTTCGTGCCGGACTTGCCCACTTCGCTCCAGCCGAGCGGATTCTCGCGATCCGCGGGCCAGATCGAGTACTGCTCCTCACGATTGACAACGACTTTGTAGATCGTATTGTCTTCAGACACCGGAGCTCCTTCCTTCCTGGATGCGACGACAGCCGCAGCGGCAACGGTTTGCAGAACGAGCAACAGCATGGACACGCCGTGGAGCATGCCGAAGCGGCGGCGGACCGGGTCCTCGCGGCTCAGCTCCGAGATCGGCGTCAGCGACGTCCGCCGGATCGCGCGGATGCGCAGGTCCACGAACGCCTGCGCCGCGGCGAACAGCAGCGCGGCGAAGAGCACGATCAGGGCGACGCGACGCGCGTGGCGCAGCTCGAGCGCGAACAGGATCAGCGGCGCGCCGAGGGCGATGTAATGCCACCGCGCGAGCAGCGCGCCGACCACGTCCGCGGCCGCCGTCGCATTCGGCGCCGAGCGAAACGCAGCCGACGCGGCGAGCATCAGAAACACCGCGCTGCCGAGCCACACCGCCGCGATCAAACGCTGAATCGTTTCCACGCCAGCGCAGCCTAGCATGCGCCCCCCGGGCGGCGGCGCGGGACGCCGCACGCTCAGCCGCCGGGACGGCGGCGTTCCACAAAAACTTCGCGGATCGCCTCCTCGTAGGGCGGGTGCAGCACTCCGCGGTCGGTGATGATCGCGGTGATCAGGCGCGCCGGGGTCACGTCGAATGCGGGATGTCGCACGTGCACGCCGATCGGCGCGACGCGCGAGCCGGCGAAGTCGACGACTTCGCTGGCGCTGCGCTCCTCGATCGGGATCGCCGCGCCGTTCGGGCAGGCGGGATCGATCGTCGACACCGGCGCGGCGATGTAGAACGGCACGTTGTGCGCCTGCGCGAGCACGGCGACGGTGTACGTGCCGATCTTGTTCGCCGAATCGCCGTTCGCGGCGATGCGGTCCGCACCGACGATCACCGCGTCGAACGCGCCCTGCTGAAAAAAGTGTCCCGACATGTTGTCGGTGATCAGCGTGCAGTCGATGTTGTCGTGCATCAGCTCCCACGCCGTGAGCCGCGCGCCCTGCAGATACGGCCGTGTCTCGTCGGCGAAGACGGCGATACGCTTGCCGCTCTCGACCGCCGCGCGGATCACGCCGAGGGCCGTGCCGTAGCCGGCCGTGGCGAGCGCGCCGGCGTTGCAGTGCGTCAGCACCGTCGCCTGCTCGCCCAGCAGCGCCGCCCCGTAGCGGCCGAGGCGCTTGTTCGCCTCGACGTCCTCGGCACAGATCCGTTCGGCCTCGGCGCGATCGCCGCCGTGCTCGAGCATGCGATCGACCGCCCACGCCAGATTCACCGCCGTCGGCCGCGCCGCCTTCAGCTCCCGCGCCGCCTCCTGCAGGTCCTCGCCGCGCATCGCCGCGAGCGCCACGCCGAACGCGGCCGACACGCCGATCGCCGGCGCGCCGCGCACGACCATCGTCCGGATCGCCTCCGCCACCTCCGACGGCGTGCGGCAGTCGATCCACACTTCCTGGAGCGGAAGGAGCCGCTGATCGAGCAGCGAAAGCGAGCTGCCGTCCCACTTCAGCGGCGTGACGTGCATGGACTTCGCAGTCGGATTCACGTCGCTATACTAGCGCGCGTGATCCGGGAGGTCTCGTCATGGTGAAAGTCGGTGTCAACGGGTTCGGCCGCATCGGGCGCAACGTGCTGCGCGCGGCGCTCGAGCAGCATCACGACATCGATTTCGTCGCCGTCAACGACCTCACCGGCCCGGAGACGCTCGCCTACCTGCTCAAATATGACTCCGTCCACCGCACCATTCCGAACCAGGTCGAGCACGACGCGAACAGCATCTCCATCGACGGCAAAGAGCTGCGCGTCTTCTCCAGCCCCGACCCCGCCGAGATCCCGTGGGACGAGCTCGGCGTCGAGATCGTCGTCGAGTCGTCGGGCCGCTTCACCGACAAGGACAAAGCCTCGCGGCATCTGAAGAAGACCGTCGAGACGGTGATCATCTCCGCGCCGTCGAAGGACGCCGACGCCACGTTCTGCATGGGCGTGAACGAGGGCGACTACGATCCGTCGAAGCACAGGATTATCTCCAACGCCTCCTGCACCACGAACTGCCTCGCGCCGGTGGCGAAGGTGCTGCATGCGAAGTTCGGAATCACGCAGGGCATCATGACCACCGTGCATTCGTACACCAACGATCAGGAGATCCTCGACCTGCCGCACAAGGACCTGCGCCGCGGCCGCGCGGCGGCGCTGTCGATGATCCCCACGACCACCGGCGCGGCGAAGGCGGTGGGGCTCGTGCTGCCGGAGCTGAAGGGGAAGTTCGACGGAATCTCGATCCGCGTCCCGACGCCGAACGTTTCCGTCGTCGATCTGACGTTCCACACCGAGAAGCCGACGAGCGCGGACGAGATCAATCAGGTCGTGCGCGACGCGTCGCACGGCGAGCTGAAAGGAATCCTGTCGTACTGCGACGACCAGCTCGTCTCCGTCGACTTCAACCACAACCCGCACTCCTCGATCCTCGACACCACCTTCACCCGCTCCGTCGGCCCCAACATGCACAAGATCCTCGCGTGGTACGACAACGAGTGGGGGTATTCGAACCGCATTCTTGATCTGATCGCGCATGTTGCGCGGGTGAGGCAGGGGGCGCTGGCTGCGCGGTGAATTGCGCAGGTCACGCGGTCACGCAGTCACGCGGTTCAAGGTGCTGCTGCGTGACCGCGCGACCGCGTGACTGCGCAACCGAACGATGATGATCAACATCAGAACACTCGACCAACTCCAGCTGAGCGCGGGTAATCGCGTCTTCTACCGCGTCGACTACAACGTGCCGCTCGAAGGGACGCGCATCACGGACGCAACGCGGATCGAGGAGACGCTGCCGACGCTGCGCCTCCTGCGCGAGCGGGGGGCGGCGATCGTGCTCGCGAGCCACCTCGGCCGGCCGAAGGGGGAGCGGAAGTCGAAGTATTCGCTCGAGCCGGTGCGCGCGAGGCTCGAGGAGCTGATTGGCGTGCCGGTGCAGTGGGCGGATGACTGCGTCGGCGTCGACACCTCGCGGCTGAAGGCGGGCGAGCTGATGCTGCTCGAGAACCTGCGCTTCCATCCGGGCGAGGAAAAGAACGACGCCGCGTTCGCGGCCGAGCTGCGCAGGCTCGCCGACTTCTACGTCAACGACGCCTTCGGCGCCTGCCACCGCGCGCACGCCTCGATCGACGCGCTGCCGCGGCTCTTCGAGAAGGACCACACCGCCGGCGGGCTGCTGCTGGCGAAGGAGCTCGAGTTCCTGCAGAAGGTGACGAACGTCTCCGACCGCCCGTTCGTCGCGCTCCTCGGCGGCGCGAAGATCGCCGGCAAGATCGAGCCGCTCGAGGCGCTGATGAAGCTCGCCGACCGAGTGCTGGTCGGCGGCGGCATGGCCAACACCTTCCTCGCCGCGCGCGGCGTGCCGATGGGCGGCTCGCTCGTCGACACCGACTCGCTCGACGTCGCGCGCCGCATCATGGAGACCGGCGCGCGCGCGGAGCTCGAGCTGCCGGCGGACCTCGTGGTCGCGGACTCGCTCGACGCGCCGGCGGAGATCGAGGAGATCGACGTCGCAGAAGGGCTCACCGAAGACGCGAAGGCGTTCGACATCGGCTCGAAGACCGTGGCCGCGTTCACCGCGGAGCTGAAGGGCGCGAAGACGATTTTCTGGAACGGGCCGATGGGCGTGTTCGAGAAGGAAGAGTTCGCGAAAGGGACGATCGCCATGGCCCGCGCGGTCGCCGAGGCCGATGCGATCAGCGTCGTCGGCGGCGGCGAATCGGTCGAGGCCGTGAAGGCGTCCGGCTTCGCGGACCGCATCACCCACATCTCCACCGGCGGCGGAGCCTCGCTGGAGTTCATCGCGGGAGCCAGCCTGCCGGGAGTGGAGGTGCTGAAGGCGTAGTCCGTGTTCCGTGGCCCGTGACCCGGGCCTTTCGGCCTGGGCGACAATGCACGGGTCACGGAACACGGAACACGGAACACGAACCGATGGCCCAGGAAATCGAACTGAAGTTCGTCCTCCGCGACCGCAGGGCGCTCGTGAAGAAGCTGGATGAGATCGGCGCCCAGCGGTTGTACCCGGAGACGTTCGAGGACAACATCGTGCTCGACCGGCGCGGGGAGCTGCGCACGAAGGGCTCGATGCTGCGCGTACGGAAGTTCGGGCGTTACGCGCTCGCGACGTACAAGGGTCCGGTCGCGTTCGAGGGCAACGTGAAGACGCGCGAGGAAGTGCAGACCGGCGTCGAGTCGTTCGAGCTCGCGATCCAGCTCTTCGACTCCCTCGGTTTCAAGCCGGTGTTCCGCTATCAGAAGTTCCGCGAGGTCTGGCGCGTGCGCGACGTCGAGGTCGTGATCGACCGCACCCCGATCGGCGAATACTTCGAGATCGAAGGCGCCATGGACGTCATCCGCGCCGTCGCCGAGGAGCTGGGCATGAACATGGAGCACGCCATCCGGCAGTCGTATGCGGATCTGTACCGGCAGTATCGCCGAACGAGAGGGGACTTGCCTGAACACATGGTCTTTCCGCCGGAGCAGCTGCCCTCGGCATAGGTCACGCAGTCACGCAGTCACGCGGTTCAGGGAGCTGCCGCGTGACCGCGCGACCGCGTGACTGCGCAACCGAATATGAAGGGAATGATCCTCGCCGCCGGCTTCGGCACGCGCCTGCGGCCGGTGACGTATTCGCTGCCGAAGCCGCTGGTGCCGTTGTGCAACCGGCCGCTGATCGGGTGGGCGGTGGAGTCGTTCCTCGCCGCCGGCGTCCGCGATCTCATCGTCAACGTGCATCACCTCGCCGAGGCGATCGAGGGGCACCTTCGCATGCACTACCTCGGGCAGGCGAAGTTTCACTTCTCCTTCGAGAAGGAGATCCTCGGAACGGGCGGCGGCGTCCGGCACGTCCGCTCGCTGCTCGAGAAGGAAGCGGAGTTTTTTCTCGTCAACGGCGACACCGTGCAGTTCCCCCGCTGGAACGACCTCGTCGCCGCGCGCGGAGCGCGCGACTCGCTCGCCGCGCTCTCGCTGCGCCATCCCCCCGAGGGCGATCGCTTCACGCCCGTCTGGTTCGAGGATGGACTCATCACCGGATTCGGCAAAGGCACCGGCGAGCCGCTGATGTTCTCCGGCGCGCACCTCATCAGCTCCCGCATCTTCGAGCACCTCCCCGACAAGGACTTCTCCGGCATCGTCGATGAGGTGTACCAGCCGCTGCTCGACACGGGACGCGAGACGATCGCCGGCGTCGTGGACGACGGGCTGTGGTTCGACATCGGCACGCCGCAGCGGTATCTCACCGCGTCGCAGGCGCTGCTGGCCACCATCGTGCGCGGCGAAGTCGCGCCGCCGGCCGACTCGCGCGTGCGCGGCGACTCGCTCGTCGATCAAAGCGCGCGCGCGGCGGGAACGCTCGTCCGCTCCTGCATCGGCGCGCGCAGCGTCGTACGCGGCGAGCTGCACGACACCGCGGTGTGGAACGACTGCGCGATCGCCGCCGGCGCGCGCCTCGAGCGCTGCGTCGTCGCGCACGGCGTGGAGATCGCGGGCGCCGCCGCGTTCAGCGACGTGCTGATCTGCCGCGACGATCCGTCGATCCCCCACGATCCCGCGTGGGAGCGCCGCGACGGGCTGATCCTGGCTCGCTGCTAAACTGCCCGCACTATGGCTGCGCGCCAGCGCGTCATTTCGGTGTTTCTCGCGCAGGGCCTCGCCGGGCTCATGCTCATGCTGTGGCTGACGTGGATCCGGCAGGATCAGGTCACTGACGTCTTCCAGCGCCTCGGCCCCAACGCCTGGATCGTCATCGCCGTCTTCATCGCCTTCGCCATCACCCTCGCCCTGCTGAAGTTCGGGCTGACGGACAAGATCTACGTCTCGCTGGTGATGACGGCGTTCATGGCCTTCTTCCCGCTCCTCGGCGGCGTGCTCACGGCGTGGATCGCGGTGGTCGTCTCGATCGGCACGCGCATCCTCGGCATGCGGCAGATCGGTCCGACGAAAATCTCCGTGGACGATCCGATCACCGAGTGGGTGCGCACCTTCGGCCTCTTCGGGACGTACGGCATCCCCGTCATCGCCGCAGCGACGCTCTACGAATACCTCGGCGGCGAAGTGCCGGCGCTCCACGCCACGCCCCCCGCCGCCGCGCGCATCGCGCTCTGCGGCCTCGTGATGATCGCCGTCAACAACCTCATCATGTTCCGCGCCGCGCGGGCGTACGGCTACTCGCTCGCGAAGATCGTGAAGATCGACCTCGTCGACTCCTCGATCTACGTGCTCACGATCCCGTACGCGGTCGTCACCGCGATGTCGTACGCCGCGATCGGCTGGGGCGCCGTCGTCGCGCTCGCGTTCACCGGCGGCGTCGCGAACTTCATCGCCCGCAACCTCGCCGTCACGCGCACGCGCAGCCGCCAGCAGCTGCAGCGCCTCGCCTCGCTGACGCAGATCGGCAAGACGATCTCGCTCCGCTTCACCACCGAAGAGCTGCTGATGGCGATCTACACCGAGTGCCGCAAGGTCATCGACTGCTCGCTGTTCAGCATTGCCCTGTACGACGATCACCGCGACGAGCTCGCATTCGAGCTCGACATCCGCGACGAACAAGTGCTGCCGAAGGAGCGCATGCCGCTCGGCGAAGGGCTGAACTCCTGGGTCGTGAAGCACCACCAGCCGCTCCTCCTCGGCAGCACCGCCGACGAGCGGAAGCTGGGCCTCCGCTCCGTGCCCGACACCAAGGCCAGCGAGTCCTGGCTCGGCGTGCCGATGATGACGCGCGACCGCGTGATCGGCGTGATCTCGGTCGAGAGCTATCGCAAGCACGCGTTCACCTCGGACGACGTGTTCCTGCTCACCGCGATCGCCAACCAGGCCGCCGTGGCGATCGAGAACGCGCAGCTGTACAAGGACCTCGAAGGGCTCACCTACGCGCTCGAACAGCGCGTGCTGGAGCGGACGAACGAGCTGCGCGAGACGAACCTCCGCCTCCTCGCCGCCGACCGCTCGAAGAACCAGTTCCTCGCCAACATGTCGCACGAGCTGCGCACGCCGCTGAACTCGATCATCGGCTTCTCCAGCGTGCTGATCGAAGCGTCACGCAGCACGTTCCCCGCGCGCATGCACAAGTTCCTCGAGAACATCCACACCGCGGGCAATCACCTGCTCGAGCTGATCAACGACATCCTCGATCTGTCGAAGATCGAGGCCGGCCGGATGGAGCTGCGCGCCGACGTGTTCGACCTGCGTGAAACGATCGCCGCGGTCGAGCGCGTGATGCGCGGCTTCGCGGCGGAAGCGAAGGTGCAGATTTTCTCGACCACCGACCCGAACGTCCCCGAGGTACGGCTCGATGAGGGACGGCTCAAACAGATCCTCTTCAACCTGCTCTCCAACGCGGTGAAATTCTCGCCCCACGGCGGCATCGTCGCGATCAACTGCCGCTTCGTACCGAAGAGCGACTCGCCGATCGCGGTCGACACCGTGCGCATCGACGTGGCCGATCAGGGCATCGGCATCCCCGCCGAGGAGATGCAGCGAATTTTCGACGAGTTCTATCAGACCGAGGAAGGCCGCCGCGCGCGCGGCGGCGGCACGGGCCTCGGCCTCTCGCTCACCCGCAACTTCGTCGAGCTGCACCACGGCCGCATCGAGGTGAAGTCGAAGCCTGGCGAAGGCTCGACGTTCACGCTCTATCTCCCGGTCGACTTCGACGAGGTGTCGAAGACCCCGCCGCGGGCTCCCGGCCTCGCCGTGCAGGCGCCCGTCTGATCAGCCGCCGGCTGCACCGACGCGCCCGAAGCTGAAGCAGACTCCAGCTGCATCCTCAACCACCGTCCACGGAAACGCCCTGGCTTGTTGCACTTCAAACTTGAAACCTGGGCATCCGCTATGGCGATCATGCCTCTCGCGACTCAATGATTTCCGGATCACGTGTCTGATGGAGAACTCCAACGACGACGATCCGACCTTCGCCAGCGTGATAGAAGAGCGCATAGGGAAATCGATGCAGCAGGATTCGGCGGAATGTTCGGTAAACGATCTGAAAGGCCAATGGTCGCTCTTGAGCAAGTGCGATCGCATCGTCAACTCGACGGACAAAGTCATTTCGGAGTTCGGGCGAAATGTTCCGGTACCACGTTTTGGCTTCTTGAAGATCCTTCTTCGCCTCGGGGCGAATGATCACATTGCGAATCATTCGCTAAGGAGTGACCTCTTCACGTCCTCCCACGGCTCGCCTTCATCGGGATTCTGCTCGAAGGCACGCCAGCGACGCTCCAATTCATCTTTGTGCGCCTGCGTCAAAGGAACGGCATCCGGATGATCGTAGACACTCTCCCAGATTAGCTGAGCGATCTCCACCCGTTCGGCGGCCGGAAGATCCAGTATCTGATCGAGGGGAACGCGGCTCATGGTAACTGCGAATTCTATACGAACGTCGAGAATTCCGGGACCCGACGACGAGCAGGCAGCTCGGCTGCCGGGCCGAAGTCCGGCCGCCGCACCAGCTTCAGCGTGAAGTTTAGCCAGCGCCTGGCAGGAACAATTCGGTTAGTCTCTCGGCTCCGCCTATCCCCTTGCCGTCCGGGACGAAAATCTCGACCTCGACATGTCCGTCTTCGAAGAACTCTACTTCCCATCGTCCCGTCGGCACAGAGACATGAACGTTGATTGCTTCGCGGCAGTGACCAGGCATGTAATGGATATTCTGCTCCTCGAGTTGCTCGAGGAAGCTGAGCAGGTTCGTCATCATCGCCCATCCCTCCATCCGTTCCGAGGCGACGCCTTTCAGGTTACGCGACGAGGTGTTCGCGAAGCGCCTCCTTCTATGCGCATTATGCTTGAGACGGGGCGGCATGGCAGGCATGCGGCTGACGCTATGACCGCGCGCTCTCTTGCACTTCCCGCGACTAGCGGCCCCTCGTTCGTTCATGCCGGCGTGAGTTGCCCTATCGCCGCAATGCCGATCGTTCCAGATCCGCAACAGAGCACGACCCATCGTGAGTTGATCCCTTGCGTGATCGAACACCGTTCGTCGTGCCGACAAACACCATCGTGCGATTTTGAATGGACTGCTGACGCTCCGCGAAATTGAGCGGTCAGGCTCCCGAAAGATCCACCATCGTGACGTCGAAGGTGTACCGGAGTTGGGCCGCCCGTTCTTTCCAGGGTCGCACTTCTCGGCTATGCTTACAACTTGCAGGCGCCCGATGCCGAACTTGATGGACCCTCTTGCTCGTGAGTAATGCACGAATCTCGTGAAACTGTCATCGACCCGGCGAGCCCGAGCCCTGCTCGAAAGGGACTCCGGTATGAACTATCGCCTTATACCTTAGGGCAACTCGAAAAGATCGGACATGCGAAGTTTGAGCTTGGCCGCCTAACCGCGGACGACTTTCTTGCACCGTGGAATGCTGACGCTGCCGCGCTATGGAACATTGCGCAAAGCGTGAACGCCAGCAGTGAAATCGAGGGCGAAGAGATACCAGCGAGCCAGCTGGAACTGGCGTTGGCGGCGGCCACGAAACCAACCGCACGCCGCATCGACGAAGAGCTTGAGCGCCGGATGGAGGCGATCTCGTCAATCATTCGTACGCTGCTTTGGACGCTTTTCGAACCGCCAGCTGAGTTTGTGAGTTTTGACTTTCTGCTCGAAGTCCATCGACGCATGTTCGCGGCGACGAGTCGCGACACGGCCGGCCAGCTGAAGACAAAGCGCGTTGCTATCGAAGGTGGCGGCTATAACATCAAAACGCTTCCGCCGGAGAAAACGGCGTTATTTCTCCGAACGCTCTGCGAACGCACCAACACGGCGCTGGTCGGCGATGAGCAGTCCCGTTTCCTGACGATCGCCGAATTTGTATTGGACTTTTTAGCGATACATCCATTCCACGACGGCAATGGCCGCACAGCACGTTTACTTTCGACATACCTTTTGGAGAGATGCGGCTACCACTTTGCGCGGTTTTATCCTGTGGACAACGTCATTCTCGAACGCAGATCAAATTATTACGACGCTCTGTTCCGAGCTCAGAGTCACTGGTATCAGGACGACGAAGATCTGACACCCTGGATCGAGTTCTACACTGATGTTGTCTTCAGTCAGTATTCGCGCGCATTGCAGCGTGTCAAGGACGCAAACGCCAGGGGAGGAGAGTAGTCTCTCGTCCTCTCGGAGTACGGCTCGTCTGGCCGGCCCAACGGCTTCAGCTTAAGCTTAAGCTGCACAGCCACAGGGCCACGTGCCGAAGCCGACGTGGCATGCCGCCCTGGTGATCGCGCGACGCGGAGTGATTGCAGCGTGCCACGAAGCGGCGCGCGGTCATCGATGCGGGTGGCATGCCGCCCGCCAACCTTGTGAGTTGACTAGGCGGCTCAGCCGTTTCGGCTCGGCCGCCGGGCCAGCGCCGGGGCCGTGTCAGCTTCTGGCTGAGTTGGACGGCGCGCTCGATGATTTTCGCACGCTCGAACTGAGCTGACGATTGATACGATGCTCGCATGAAGCCGGCTAAGGGCAATGACGGCAAGTGACAGCATGACGAGGTCACCCAAGTGTCAGCATGACGAGGTCACTTGGGTGGTGGGTTTCTGGCCTCAAACGTGACTCCCCGCGATAGCGTCAAGCACTTCCTCAAATACCTGGAAGGGTGATACTCGACAAAAAGCGAGTTTAGATTGCGAGCAAAAAGCAGAGCAGCAGCAGATCGAGCAGAAGCGTCGGGCAACGCCGTAGGCGGATGGTGGAGCGAGTCCGCGCTGGTGGCGGGCTGCGCGAAGCGGCACGCGAGTTCCACGTCAGCCTGTCGGTGATTCAACGGTGGGTGCGGCACGCGGCCGGGCAGCGGCTGGACCGCGTCGATTGGAGTGGCAAGACCAGAGCTGGGTTGCGCCCGATCAACCGCACTGAGCGCGCCGTGGAGGTGCTCGTGGTGGCCGTCCGTGAACAACTCGCCAAGGTGAGTGACCTCGGTGAGCACAGAGCCGAGGCGATTCACGCAACCTTGCTCGAGCGTGCGAGCGGGAAGCCGCCGTCGGTCCGGACCATCGGGCGGATCATCGAGCGAAGTGGCGTTCTCGACGCTCAGCGCCGAGTGCGCAGAGCCGCTCCACCCATTGGGTGGTACTTGCCCGAAGTCGCTGCCCGCCGAGCCGAGCGAGTCATCGCCGACTCCGTAGCTCTCGATCTGTTCCTTGCGCGTGCGCAGCGACCGACTGGGTCGTCTACTGCAAGCCGCCCTTCGGCGCACCAGAGCAGGTTCTCGCGTATCTCGCCAACTACACCCACCGCATCGCCATCAGCAACTCCGGATCGTCTCGTTTGACGGCGAGCGGGTCTGCTTCCGCTATCGCGACTATGCGCACGGCAACACCGAGAAACTGCTCACGCTGGACGTCGACGAGTTCCTCCGCCGCTTTCTGCACGTGCTTCCGTCGAAACTCGTCCGCATCCGTTACTACGGCTGTCTTGCGAACCCTTTTACGCGCTCACAGCATCGATCTGGTACGCTGGCTTCTCGGCGGACGCTTTCTTCCGCCCGCTCCGCTTCTCGCGCCGGATGATCATCGTTGTCCTCACTGTGGTGCCGGCACGTTGCGCATCATCGGCTCCGTGCCTGCCGAACGAGGGCCGCCATCACGCGAGGACTTGATGTGATCTTCTCCCGTTCACGACCGCCCTTTGTCAGGCCGCACGATCGCGCGGCCCTGTGCAAAGTGTTCCTCTTCACACCCGCGGACGATCGATCAGCCCAGCTCCGGCTCACTCAACGCCGTCGCGCAGCTTTGCCTTCGGCATACCGGACGCTGATCCGCGCCGACGACCACCCATGTGAACGGCGGCGGCTCAGTCCAACTTAGCTCTATCCGCAATCCTGATCTCCGGCCGTCGCCGAGATCACTTCGGCCTGACCCGTGCTTCTCTCTGGCGCGTGCAGCTCAACCGCCGGATTCCGGATAGAGCTCTGACGTTATGGGTACGTTCCTTCGACGACATACTCAAACAACTCCGTCTTGGACGTTCGCTTGCGTAGCGCCCTTGCGCGCACATCGACAAAGCCGGCTCGCACGAATGTATGAATTAGCGCTTTCTCGGTTTCAACAATGTTGCCATAGAAGGACGAATTGCCAATGACATAATGAAACCTTCCGCCGTGCCGCATCACTGAAGCGAGCGCCTCGACGTGCTGGGTCATATCGGCAAAGTACCGCAAAATGTAATTGGCCATGATTTTCGCGGCAGGCTTGCGCTTCGCCGCTACTTTTCTCGCAACAGCGAGAATTATCGACGGCACATTCGCAGTCGGTGGCAATTCCCAGTTCTTCAAGCGATGAGTCGCAGCTCCCCAAGTGCCACCAATCGCCCGCCAGTCCAGCGCGCCGGAGTCGGACGAATTCTTTAGATAGTCGAGCCAGTACATGTACGGTCGCAACTCGCGTATGACCGTGACGCGGTTTGGGTATGGCGGTGACGTAATGACGATGTCGATCGATCGGCGCGTAAGTGTCTTGAGATCTCTAGCATCGCAGCACTCTGATATGGCCGCAACCTGCGGGTTGTCTGCGGCGCCCGGCAACACAGCGGCTATCGCGTCATGAAATGGCTCGTCGGGGAGTGGCAATCCCACCTGCTCAGGAGTTGGCGTTCGGAAGGAGAGCGATGGATGCCGTCTAGTCAACTTAGCGCGATCGTAGACGACGCGACAGAACGCCACGATCAGAAGATCGCGCGCTTGAGTGCTGACGCGCGCCTTTTGAATGCCGCCCTTAAGCCGGCGGAGCAGTTCAAGGTCCTCCGGAGACCACCATCGCTCAATTCCATGGATGGGCGGGCTCTCTTCGAGGCTCATAGCTCTTCCGCGGAGCGACATCGAAATCGCGCGTTGAGCCTCGCGGACTTGTCGCAAATCGTCGAGGGAATACGTGGCCAACTTTGCGCGCGCGAGCCAAACGAGAAACGGATTAATGTCGAGACTGACCGCATACCGCCCCTTGCTCGCGGCGAGGAGTGCCGTGGTACCGGTACCTCCAAAAGGATCCAATATGACGTCGGTGACCTTGCTGTCAGCGAGAAGTTCGTCGACAAGTCTGGCGGAATAAGCGGGCATTAGGCGCAGCCAGCCGTGCCGACCGACAGATACGTTGTGACGTGAGGTGTACTCCAGCCGCTGCGTAAGCGCCGGGGGACGTGCAAGACGAGATTCTCGGCGCACCCGCCTACCGCTCCGCTCGCCGGCGTAGCTGTTTGAGTTGTTCCAGTTGCCGCTTCACTTTGTCGAGCTCAGCTTCGCAGTCCTTCAATGTCATTTTGTCGTCAACAATCGTGAACTCGGAAGCAGCTTGCGACTGAAGGCGGAACACTTCGACTCGATCCAAAAAGCCCTTGGGCCGGAACGCACCGACGCTCACCCATCGGCTATGAGCACTGCTCGCCGCGCGAAAATCAGCCGAGCACAGCACGACCCCGGCAACACCCTTCGAAGCGATGCGGGCGCATCGATCGACGACTAGGCCGTTGGGATCGCCCGAAATTCCGCTGCGCTTCGCACCGCGGCTGCGCCCCCGCGACGGAGCGGAAAAGTCAAGAAGACTGACTTCGCCGAAATCGATCGCGATCTTGACCTGCAGCGCTTCGTTCGGCAACTTCTCGCAGAACTGGAGTATTTTCTCGGCCGCGTGCTCCGCCGCTAGTACCGCCCCCTCCCCGTTGAAAACCGCCATCACTTCGTCGCCGATATACTTGACGACACGGCCCTCCGCCTCAACAATACGTGTCACGCCGAGAAGGAACTTGGCGAGGCGCGGCAACCATATCTCCTCGCGCGGGTTCTTTGCTTTGTATTCCGTGGATCCAACGAGATCCACGAACATCACCGCCAACCTAACGCGTGAACGGAGCCGTTCGAGTTCGGAGTCTACCCTCGACGCGGCCGCGACTACTTCTTTAATTTCCATCGCTATCTCACCGTCTTGGCCGGATTTTTCTTGCTCTCGTTTATAGACGCCATTAGAGCTTCTTCTAAATTGACCCTGGCCGATGCGATCTCGTCCTTACCAACAGCGTCACGCACAACCGCCGGAATAAAAAGTCGCACAGTCCGCGATAGACTGAGGAACTCGTGTTGGAGAGTCTGGATGAACGGCGACTGGATGATCTGCTCAGCTTCGCCGCCAACTCCGACTCGTGCGACATAGACCTCGCCCATGTCTTCATCGAGCGGGCGTCCAGGAATGTCAAGAAGGATCAGGTTTTCCTTGATAAGCGCAGCCCCGTTATCATCGAAAATCTCTGAAAGTTTGTCCTTGAACTTGGTTATGACTGTCTGCCGATGTTCGTGCGATAGAACGCGGAGCGACTCGACCAAGTCTTTTCGACGTATCTCCTCGGCGGTGCGCGGCTTCTCTTTGACCCACGGCGCCTTGATACTGAGGAGCCGCTTGAAAATGCCGGCACGTCGCGTCACAAGATCGCGCAATATTGAGGGTGTATGAAACGCCTTCATGTGGGCGCGATCCAAGTAGTCCATCGCAGCTGCTTCCGTGAGAGACATCGTTTGGTTAACGTACGTTTGGAGATCGAGGTCGCCCGCTTCCGCCAGTGTTCGCAAAACATGTGACACCATAGCGCCGAGCGCACGGTTTGTATGATGCCAGTAAATTTGTTTAAAGTTCCAATAGCGCGCAAGTAAGAGGCTCTCGACCGCGGAAAGAGCCGACGGCTCGAAACAAATATGCCAGTGCTCCTGTCCACCCTTGCGCTCCTGCGGCTCACGCAAGATATCAGCACCCGCCAGCAGCGTCCGACGATCGACGCCCGCACCGAATGGAACGCCGGTTGATCGAGCATCCGCTTGCACGTAGCAAAGCTTGTCGATATCGACCCCGCTGTCCAGGATTGACTTGATGACTTGGTCGCGCGGGTCGGTTAAGTCTGAATAATCCCCGCTTAAGATCATTACGATTTTTGCGGGTTCAAGACCGCAGTCGGCGATTAGCTCTGCAATGTTCGCCGGGGTACCGTCAGGCAGGTCACGCCGGACACTGCCGATGAAGAACTCAAAGAGATTTTGAACGCCTGTCGCGAGCTTAAGCTCCTGGTAGTAATGCAGAAAAGGGAAATGATTGATGTCATGGAGAAGCGCGCACACCAGCAGTTCGGTAACTGATCGTGTGTCAAAGAGGCGAGTGAAGCGGGGCGATCGGACCAGGAACTGCACCAGTTCTACAGCGGTCGAATAGACTGATAGGCTGTGATCGAAACGCGTTTGCACGGCGCTGGGGTATACAAGATCAAGCAAAGAGAGCTGCTTAAGCTGCTGCAGGCGGCGGAAACTCCGCGTTTCGATGATCTTCTCCACAAAGTGCGGCGCCAAGAAAGTGGCCTCCGCGAGCGCGATCTTCCGAACGGGTTGACCCGGCGCAAGAAGGGGGGCGTGCGGCGCGGCGGCGGCTGACCAATAGCCATCGCTGAGTTTCGCGAGCTCCTTACGCAGATCGCTCGTTTTGAACGATCGTGCAACCGACCATTCCGTGAGGTCTTTTGCTAGAACGCCGATAAATGTTCGGTCAAATTTAGTGATTAGCCGCATGAAAGACTTCGAATCGAGCAACGCTGTGAGTAGTCGACCCAGCTGGTACAGATCCAAACCAGGAAAGAGCAACTGTCGCAATTTATCGCGAGCAACCTCCCCCGACGCTGTTCGTAGTAGGTCGAGCTCTGGCTCGAGTTCGGCTGGCGCGTTCAACAGCCATAGTGGCCGGACTCTCGTGTTCGGCGTACTTGCGAGAAGTGCGTCGTTGAAGGCCTGCGAATACCCGAAGTCGATCAATATCGGGCGCTCCGTTGAGGACTCGATAAGAATGTTCTCGGGGCGGATGTCCGAGTGCTGATGACGTTTAACTTCGTGTAAATAGGTAAGCGCCTCAACGATTTGCTGTAGGGCGTTGATGACTTTGGTTCGAACTTCGTGGCGCAACGACGAGGAGCCTTTCCCCGCCACGGCCGCGAGCTTGTGAAACCACTCCGTGATCGACACGCCATGGACGAACTTTGTAACGAGGAAATCAACTTTGTCGCTGGCTGGAACGCCAAAGTCGCGCTCATTCTGAAATTTAACCGCGGCGTCGGTCACCCATCCCCAGCCCAGCACCTGCTGAATGCCAGGGTGATCTAACGCCTGCAGAGCGGCGCGCTCGTTGTTGTAGACTCTCTCGTCGGCGTCAGTATCCCAGAATGCCTGCGCCGTGGTGCCTTTGAGCATCAGCCGCTGCCTCGGCACGAGGTAGAACTTGACGGCTACCTGCCGGTTGTCGTCGGTCGTGTCCGTAGCGGCATAGACAACGCCGGATGCGCCCGACCCCACGCGCTCACCAACAACGAAAGTGTCGCCAACATGCGTCTCGATAGTTCCGATCGGAACTGTTGAAACCTCGGTCATCTTGATCAGCTTAACATGCCGAACCAGTGTACATACCATCTCTCACCGCTTGCGATTTCGTGACCGCCGCGCCGGAGACGTGTTGTGGGGCAACGCTCGACTATACTAAAAACCTAGGGGCGCGATGGAAAGCGCGGAAAACGCTTCGCGTTTCCCACCCTTCCCACAGCACCCACTACAATCACGATCAGCCGGAACCTAACCTCGCCGATGGCCCGAGGTTGGGGAGAACGTCACGGTTTGCATCGAGGAGTAAGTGTTTTACCACTCGAACCAGCGGTCGTTACCTCTCGAGTTGACAGCTCTTACCTTGCGAGCAGAAACTTTTACCGCGCGTGGAGAAACTTTCTCCGTGCGAAGTGAAGGCGCTGGTGCGCGTGGTAAACGGCTTCAGTGCGCGAGCCTGTACTTCAGCCTCGCGAGGCAGAGCTCATTGGTTCGCGCGGTAACAGCCGTTACTACGCGTGGTAAGAGCTCTTAGCTCGCGTGGTAGAGTCGTCAGCTCGCGCGGTAACGACCATTAGCTCGCGAGGTGAGTGTTTCGCCTCGCATGGTGAGAGTCGCCGGCGCGCGCGGTGAGGGTTCCGGGCTCGCGAGGCAACGTTGTTGGCTCGCGGGTAACCGCATGGCGTCAGGCGGGGACCACCGGCCGGCTTCGACGATCGGTCGAACGTTGCGTATAATCCGCGCCCTTATGTCGAATCGCACATTCACGATCATCAAACCGGACTCCGTTCGGAAGGGTAATTTCGGAAAGATCATCAGCCGACTCGAGTCCGAGGGGTTCCGCGTCCTCGGGCTGAAAAAGAAGAGCCTCTCGCGCGCGGAAGCGGAGGCCTTCTACGCCGTCCACAGCGCGCGCCCGTTCTTCTCCGGCCTCGTCGAGTACATGACCTCGGGTCCGGTGTACGTCGCCGCGCTCGAGCGCGATAACGCAGTGCCGTACCTCCGCCAGGTCATGGGCGCGACCGATCCGGCGAAGGCCGACGCCGGCACGATCCGCAAGGACTTCGGCGAGTCGATCGAGCAGAACGCCATCCACGGCTCGGACTCGGACGAGAACGCGAGGATCGAGATCAGCTTTTTCTTCGGGGAGAGCGAGTTGCTTTAGGAGTGCGAGAGCGGTGGCTGGCGCCACCGCACTCCTAAATTACTCGGCGACGATGATCGCGGAGAGGCCGTTCGCCTCGAGCGCGGAGCGCGTCTGCAGCGCCTGTTCCCGCGTGGCGAACGGTCCGATGCGCACGCGGTAGAGGCTGTTGCGGTCGATCCACGCGCGCTGGCCGATCGTCGTCAGGCGGTCCTGCAGCAGCTTCGCATTGGCCTCGACGGCGAACGCGCCGACCTGCACCACGAACTCTCCACGCTTCACCGCGGCGCGCGGTGCGGGCTTCTTCTGCGCGTCGAACGTCGCCGCGGACGGCGCGGCGTCGCCGGTCACCGGCGTGTCGGCGAGCGTCCTGCCGTCGGGCGCGACCTGCTTGCGCGTCACGACGTCGCCGCGCTGTTCCTCGACGAGGATGCGATCGACGACGACGGGCTCCGGCACGGGCGCGGGGGCGGGCGCGGCGGCAGCGGGCGCCGGCAGCGGGAACTCGACCTTCGGCGGCTCGCTCGCGGCGATGGCGCTCACGGTCTTCGGCGCCTCGGCGATCGTCACTTCCATCGGCGCCGGCGCCTCACGCTCGCCGTTGCCGAGGCGGACCAGGGCGATGTCGACCTCCCCGATCCCCGGCTCGATCAGCCCGATCTGCTGCGCCGCGGCGTACGACAGATCGATGATGCGATTGCCGATGTACGGCCCGCGGTCGTTCACGCGCACGCGCACCGTCCGGCTGGTTTTCGGGTTCGTGATGTCGAGCACCGTGCCGAAGGGCAGCGTGCGATGCGCGGCGGTCAGCAGCAGCGGATCGAAGATCTCGCCGTTCGCCGTCGTCCGCCCCGCGAACTCCTCGCCGTACCAGCTGGCGACGCCGTGCAGGCCGTCCGGCAGCACGACCGGCGGCGCGACGTTGGACGCGCCACAGCCGTAGACCAGGACCGCCAGAACGGCGAACGTCGCGATGCGGGAAATCATACGCGCACCTCGCCGACTTCGGCGCGGATCTCCGCGCGCTGTTCCCGCAGGATCGGGTCGATGTCCTCGATGAGAAAGCGCTCCGTCTGCTGCTCCGACAAACCGACGTAGTCACCGGCGCGGGCGAGCGCGTCGATCGAGCCGCGATCGATGCTGAACAGCGGGTCGGCGGCGATGCGGTCGAACAGATCGTTGTGCGGCGAGCCCGCCTTCATCGCGTCCGCGGCGGCCTGGGAGTGGATGCGCACGCGCTCGTGCAGCACCTGCCGGTCGCCGCCGCGGCGCACGCCTTCCATCATCAGGTTCTCGGTCATCAGGAACGGCAGCTCGCGGCGCACGTTCGCGGCGATCACTTCCTCGTGCACGACGAGGCCGCCGACGATGTTGTCGCAGAGCAGGGCGATCGCATCCGCGGCGAGGAAGGCCTCGGGGATGGCGATGCGGCGATTCGCGGAGTCGTCGAGCGTCCGCTCGAACCACTGCGTCGCCGCGGTGAGCGCGGGATTGAGCGAGTTGACGATGAGATGCCGCGCCAGCGCGTCGATCCGCTCGGCGCGCATCGGATTGCGCTTGTACGCCATCGCCGACGAGCCGACCTGCGCATCCTCGAACGGCTCCTCGATCTCGCGCAGGTGCTGGAGCAGGCGCATGTCGTAGCCGAACTTCGACGCCGACTGCGCGAAGCCCGCGAGGACGCTCACGACCTGCGCATCGACCTTGCGCGAGTAGGTCTGACCCGACACCGGGTAGCTGCGGCGCATGCCCAGCTTCTCCGCGACGAGCTGTTCGAGGCGATTCACCTTCGACTCGTCGCCGTCGAAGAGGCTGAGGAACGAGGCCTGCGTGCCCGTCGCGCCCTTCACGCCGAGGAGCGCGAGCTGGGAGGCGCGGAACTCGAGATCGCGATAATCGAGGAGGAGGTCGTGCAGCCAGAGCGTCGCGCGCTTGCCGACGGTGGTCAGCTGCGCGGGCTGGAAGTGCGTGAACGCCAGCGTCGGCGTGGCACGCCAGGTCCACGCGAAGTCGCGCAGCTTCGCCATCAGGTTCAGCAGGCGCCGGCGCACGATGGCGAGGCCTTCCGCCATCTGCAGGATGTCGGTGTTGTCGGTGACGAAGGCCGAGGTCGCGCCGAGGTGGATGATGCCTTTCGCGGACGGCGCCTGGAGGCCGAAGGCGTAGATGTGCGACATCACGTCGTGACGGACCTCGCGCTCGCGCCGCTCCGCGTCTTCGTAGTTGATCGTGTCGAGGCTCGCCTTCAGCTCGGCGAGCTGCTGGTCGGTGATCTCGAGCCCGAGCTCGCGCTCCGCCTCCGCCAGCGCGAGCCACAGCTTCCGCCACGTGCGGAATTTGAAGTCGGGGGAAAAGAGGTACGACATCTCCCGCGAGGCGTAGCGCTCCGTCAGCGGGTTCGAGGCGTGATCACGCTTCACGAATGAATTATAAGCGTTACACTCATTCGCGCATGCTTCCGTCCGTCTCGACCCATGATTCCCGCCGCGCCACGCAGGTGACGCTGAAGGCGGTCATGCTGCTGTCGGGCGTGCTGACGCTGGTGTTCCTCATCTCCTTCGTCTTCAGCGACCGCGGCCTCCCCGAGCTCCAGCACGCCCGCACGCGCGTGAGCGAGCTCCGCACGAACATCGCCCGCCTCGAGACCGACAACGCCCGCCTCCGCGCCGAGATCGACAGCGTGAAGAAATCCACCTACGCCGTCGAGCGCATCGCCCGCGAGGACCTCGGGATGTCGAAGCGCGGGGAGGTGGTGTATATGCTGCCGAAGAAGTGACGGTCACGCGGTCTCGCGGTCACGCAGCAGGAAGAGCACCGCGCGACTGCGTGACCGCGTGACTACGCAACCGTCACTCCAGCATCCCCGCATACCTCTCCAGCACCCCCGCCAGAATCACGATCTGCTCGTTCGCTTCCTTCCACTTCCGCTGCTCGATCGCTTCGCGGACGCCGGGGAGGGTCTTGACGCCGTAGCCGGTGTAGTAGCCGGGGGCGTAGACGTGGTGCTTGTACCAGGGGCGCATCGGCAGGCCCTGCTCGCGGGTGAGGGCCTGTTCGAGGCGCATGAGCACCTTGTCATCGTGCGACGCGGCGGCGTCAAAGGCGCGGGCGGCGTTCTTCAGGTGCGCGACCGCGTTCTGCAAAGGTGCGAGCGCGAGGTACGGCACCGGCTCCTCGGCCTTCGGCATCGCGAACGGCTTCGTCGGGTCGGCGGCGAGCTCCATCGTCCGCTCGCGGATCTGGCGGTTCTTCTCTTCCGTCTCCTCGCGCATGGTCTTCACGAGCGTCTCGAGGTCGGAGGCGTAGCGCGACACGGTGTCGGCGAAGTTCGAGATCTGGAAGGGCAGGAAGTCGGCGTTGGCGAGGCGCAGCGTCATCCGTCCCGTGGTCTTCGCCTGCGCGATTCCGTAGTCGAACTTCGGGTCCCCGAAGCGCAGGAAGTGATCGATGGAGTCGTACGCCGAGTGGTACACGCCGTACTCGCCCTCGCCGCCGTAGCCGACGTTCAGCGAGGCGATGCCGGCGTGCTGCAGGAACGGGGTGTAGTCCGAGCCGGAGCCGAGGGCGTCGAGGCGCATCAGCGTCCGCTCGCGGATCTCCTTCTGTTTCTCGGGCTGCATCGCCTGCGTCATCTCCAGCGCGGTCAGCCGCTGCAGCACCGAAACGCCGCGCTGCGGATCCTCGACGTCGCGCGCGACCTCGGTGACGAGCCGTTCGAGCGTGTGCGAGCCGCCGACGTCGAGGAAGCCGCGCGAGTTGGAGTCGGAGTTGATGTACACCGCGGCGTGCTCCTTCAGCTCGGCCATGTGCGTCTCGACCCACTCGGTCGATCCGAGCAGCCCCGGCTCCTCGGCATCCCAGCCGGCGTATACGATCGTGCGCCGCGGACGCCATCCGCTCTTCGTCAGCTCCGCCACCGCGCGCGCCTCCTCCATCAGCGCGACCATGCCGCTGATCGGATCGCGCGCGCCGTGCACCCAGCCGTCGTGATGATTGCCGCGGAGGATCCACTGGTCCGCGAGATCGCTGCCGCGCAGGCGCGCAATGACGTCGTACGCCGGGACGAGCTTCCAGTCGAACTCCAGCTTCAGATGCACGCGCGCCGGCCCCGCGCCGAGGTGATACGTGATCGGGAGAGCGCCCCGCCAGTCGGTTGGCGCGACCGGGCCGCCGAGCGCGCGCAGGAACGGCAGCGCGTCGCCGTAGGAGATCGGCAGCACCGGGATCTTCGTGATCGTCGCCGCCTCGCTGCGGTCGAGGCGTTTCGCATTCGCCGTCGCGCCGACGCCAGGCGTCAGCGGATCGCCGGGATACGTCGGCATGTCGGCGACGGAGCCGCGCTGGGCGCTGCCGTCGCTGCGATACGCGCCCTTCGGATAGACGTCGCCCTGGAAGTAGCCGTCATCGCGCGGGTCGGAGTAGATGAGACAGCCGATCGCGCCGTGCTCCGCCGCGACCTTCGGCTTGATGCCGCGCCACGACCCGCCGTAGCGCGCGATCACGATCTTCCCGCGCACGTCGACGCCGTTCTGCTCCAGCACCTCGTAGTCCTTCGGGATGCCGTAGTTGACGTACACCAGCTCGCCCGTGACGTCGCCGTCGATGGAGTAGGCATTGAACGGCGGCAGGATCTCGGCGGTCTGATTCGAGGTCGCATCCTCCGCCAGCGGCGGCTCGACGAGCTTCGCGCGAAACCGCTCCGGCGCGATCAGCTCGACCACGCGCGTCTTCGGCGTCGGGAACAGCACGTCGAAGCGCTCGATCGCCGTGTCGTAGCCCCACGACCGGAACAGCGAGGCGATGTACTCGGCGTTTTCCTTTCCGTACGGCGACCCGACATGATGCGGCCGCGCCGCGAGCCGCTTCAGCCACGCCTCCATGTCGTCGCGGCGCAGCGCCGCGTCGAACCGCGCCTCGAGCGCGTGCTGCTTCGCGGCGTCCGCGAAGCCGAAGATGGGTTTGGCGGGTGGTGTGTCGGCGGTGAGGGCGGTGGCGAGGAGGAGAGTGAGGATGAGCGTACGGCGCATGGGCGGCGATTTTACGCGCCCTTCCCCTTGCCGAGCGTCACGCGTGTACGTCCAGGTTCCGACACGATGAATGCACCATCGTCCAATTCCGCGGCATATCGCTCGAGAATCGAGCTAATGATCTCTGCATGCTCTTCATCCGCAGAATCGTCGATTCTGATGATCCCGACGTGGGGCAGGCGTCTGTGAAACGCCAGCTCGCCAAAATCCTCATCCAACGTAATGAGAGCACGGCCTTCCGCGTTGGCCGTCGCGAGAATCACCGAGTCGCCCGGATCGTGCGGCCACTCACCCGTGTATAGAACGTCAAATCCACGCGCGCGAAGCGCCGCAACCGTCTTGCGCGAGAGGCATCCGTCGACGAGGAGCTTCACTTCGACGACACGATGATCGGCGCGTCAACACGTTCCCGGCCGACGACGCGCGAAGCGTAGAAGAGACACGCCTGGATATCTTCGAGCTCCAGCCAACCGTATGCGTCCACGAGCTCTTCGGCAGTCGAGCCGGCTGCCATCATCGAAAGCACATGCTCTACCGCGAGGCGATGACCGCGAATGATCGGTTTACCACCGAAGATTTCAGAGTTCGCTGTGATTCGCTCCAGCAGTTCCCGCTCCGTCATCGTCCAAATATACTCCCCGCCTCATGTGCGGGATCAACGCAATCTTCGCGTATCGCGCGGGCGCGCCGGGTGTGGATCGCGAGGAGCTGATCGTGTCACGCGAGTGCATGCGGTCGCGGGGGCCGGATGCGGCGGACGAGTGGATCTCGGGCGACGGGCGGGTGGGGCTGGGGCATCGGCGGCTGGCGATCATCGACCTCTCGCCGGGCGGGGCACAGCCGATGCGGCGCGGCGAGCTGGCGATCATCTTCAATGGAGAGATCTACAACTATCGCGAGCTGCGCGCGGAGCTCGAGGCGCGCGGGCATGCGTTCACCTCGCATTCCGACACCGAGGTGCTGCTGCGGCTGTATGAGGAAAAGCAGGAGCGGATGTTCGGCGAGCTGCGCGGCATGTTCGCCATCGCGCTGTGGGACGGCGCGCGGCGGCGCATGCTCCTCGCGCGCGACCCGTACGGCATCAAGCCGCTGTACTACGCCGATGACGGCGGCACGGTGCGCGTCGCCTCGCAGGTGAAGGCGCTCATCGCCGGCGGGCGCGTGTCGAAGCAGTTCGATCCCGCGGCCGCCGCCGGATTCTTTCTCCGCGGCACCGTGCCGGAGCCGTTCACGATGTATCGCGCGATCCGCGCGCTGCCCGCCGGCTCGTACCTCTGGATCGACGGGAACGGGGCAAGCGAGCCCGTGCCGTACTTCTCGATCGCGGCCACGCTGCGCGACGCCGTCGAGCAGGCGCGCGACGTCAGCGGCGACGAGCGCGTCGCGGCCGTCCACGACGCCGTCCTCGAGTCGGTGCGCTATCACCTGGTCGCCGACGTGCCGGTCGGCGCGTTTCTGTCCGCGGGTATCGACTCCAGCGCCGTCGTCGCCCTCGCGCGCGAGAGCGGCGCCAGCGACCTGCAGACGATGACGCTCCGCTTCGCCGAGTATCGCGGGCGCGACAACGACGAGGCGCCGCTGGCCGCGCTCATCGCGCGGCAGTACGGCGTGCGCCACGAGATCCGCGACCTCACGCTCGCCGACTTCCGCGCCGAGCTGCCGCGCATCTTCGCGGCGATGGATCAGCCGACGGTCGATGGCCTGAACAGCTACTTCATCAGCAAGGCCGCGGCGGAGCTCGGGCTCAAGGTCGCGCTCTCGGGCACCGGCGGCGACGAGCTGTTCGGCGGCTACACGTCCTTCCGCGACATCCCGCGCTGGATGCCGGTGACGTCGCGGCTCACGCGGATTCCAGGACTCGGCGAAGGCGTGTACCGGCTCAACACGGCGCTCGCGAAACGGAGCCGCCACATCAGCCCGAAGATGGGCGAGATCCTGCGGCACGGGTCGTCGTACGCGGGCGCGTATCTGGTGAAACGCGGCCGGTTCCTCGCTTCCGAGATTCCGGACGTCGTCGGCGCCGAGGTGGCGGAGGAGGGGTTGCGGAGACTGAATGTGCTGGGCGTCATCGAGCGCGCGGTCACGCCCGATCCCGGCAACCCGTACGCCCGCGTGGCCGCGCTGGAGTCGTCGCTCTATCTGCGCAACCAGCTGCTGCGCGACATGGACTGGGCGAGCATGGCCCACTCGCTCGAGGTGCGCGTGCCGCTCGTCGACGCGCATCTCCTCCGCAAGCTCGCTCCGTTTCTGGTCACGCGCAAGGAGCGCGGCAAACAGATCCTCGCCAACGCCCCCCGCCCGCCGCTGCCCGACGCCGTCCGCCAGCGCCGCAAGACCGGCTTCACCCTGCCGATCAAAGAATGGCTGCAGCAGGAAGGGCGCGTGGAGTTCGGCAAACGGAGCTGGGCGCGCAAGGTGTACGAGGTGATGTTCTCGGAAGGGAACGGGGGCTGGTGAACGGTTGCGCGGTCACGCGGTTACGCGGTCACGCGGCAAACACCACCGCGTAACTGCGCAACCGCGTAACCGCGTAACCTTCTGCGAGGCGTCGCCCGGCTCGCGCGAGCAGGCCCCGCCGAGGAGCAGTGCGAGAAGAACGACGGACGCGCGCATCAGTGCGTCGTCGTCGAGACGACCGTGCCGCTGGTCGTCGTCGCGGACGTCTCGGAAGCCGTGGTCGTGGTCGGCGTGACCAGCGTCGAGCTCGTATCGGTCGGCGTCACCACGGCCGTGCCCGTCACGGCGAGCGACGTATCGGTCGCCGGTGCCGTATCAGTGGCCGCCGCTGTCGCCGTGGCGTCCTGAGTCGTCGTATCCTGCTCGGCTGCGTCGCGATTGCAGGCGACCACGAGCAGCAGCATCAACAGCGCGAGAAATCCTTTGACCATCGCAAATCCACTCCCCGCCTCCGAGAGCAGGCAAAAGACGGGCCGAGCCGCTGGCACCGTGATCTCGCTCCTGCTGATCGCGTTCGCGACGGCGCGCATCGCCTCCACGTTCACCACCTATTCGGCCACCGCCGACGAGCCGATGCATCTCTCCTGCGGCCTGCTGATCCTGACCCAGCATCACTACGGCTACCAGCTCGAGAACCCGCCGCTGCCGCGCGTCGTCTTCGCGTACGCGGCGTGGCGCGCGGGGATGAAGTTCGATCCGAACGCGACGCTCGACGACCAGCTGCGCTCGGTCTACTACGCGAACGGCCAGTACATCCGCAACCTCGTCATCGCCCGCAGCGGCAATCTCATTTTCTTCCTGATCGGCGCGATCGCGACCTGGCTGCTGGGGCGGCGCATGCTCGGCGAGACCGGCGGCGTGCTCACCACGCTGATCTACACGATGCAGCCGGTCGTCCTCGGGTACTCGACCTTCGTTTCACATGACTCCGCGGCAGTCGCAGGCGTCGCCGTGTCGCTGCTCGCCTATTCGCGATGGCTCGATCGCCCGACGATCGTCCGCGCGGCCGTCTTCGGCGCGGCGTACGGGTTCGCCATCGCCTGCAAGTTCTCCGACATCGCGTACGTGCCCGCCGCGTGCGCGGCGATGTACGCCGTACGCCTGATCCACGACCGCGAGCTGCGGCGCGCGTGGAAGAGCGCGCTGCTCGCGATTCCGGTCGCCGCCGCCGCGGCCGCGCTCATGATCACCGCGAGCTACGCCGGCGCGATCGGCTACTTCATCACCGGGATCCAGAGCCTGATCATCCTCAACGATCACGGGCACCTCGGGTATCTGCTGGGCGAGATGCGCGCGACCGGCTGGTGGTATTACTTCCCGATCGCCGTTTTCCTGAAGACCACGATCGCGTCGATGCTGCTCGTGCTGCTCGGCTTTTTCGCGTGGCGCGACCGCGCGTTCGGCGAGTCGCTGGCCGCGGCGCTGGCGATCCTCGGCGTGGCGATGACGGGCAACCTCGACCTCGGCGTCCGCTACGTCCTGCCGATGTACATCCCGCTGAGCGTGGCCGGCGCCGCGGCCGCGCTGGCGCTGCTGCGCAACTCGCGCGTGTGGGTGCGCGCCGCCGCGGTCGCGCTGCTGGTCGCGCACTGCGGCGTGTCGCTGCTCGCGCATCCCGACACCATGGCGTACTTCAACGTCTTCGCCGGCCGCGATCCCTCGCGGATCCTCACCGACAGCAACATCGAGTGGGGGCAGGACGTGCTGCGCCTCGCGAAGGTGGTGCGCGAGAAGAAGATCGACCGCCTCGGCATCTCGGTGCACGGCATCCACGACTTCCCCGCCCTCGGCTTTCCGCCGACCTACCAGGCCGACATGTGGACGCCGGCGAACGGCTGGGTGGCGGTGGGCGACCACTCGTTCCGCTACGGCCGCGCCAACGGCGGCGGATGGTGGTGGCTCGCGCGCCAGCCGTACGAGCGGGTGGGGCGCTCGATTCGCCTCTATCATCTGCCCTGATGCGCAGAGGCGCCTTCATCGCCGCCGTCGCCGCGCTCACGCTGATCGCGGTGATCCGCGTGGCCTCGACGCATCGCGTGTTCAGCGCGACGCTCGACGAGCCGATCCATCTCGCGTCGGGCTACGAGTGGCTCGACGGCGCGTACCGCGGCGACGTCACGCATCCGCCGCTCTCGCGCATCCTCTTCGCCCTCCCGCTGCGCCTCGCCGGCGTTCCGCCGCCCGCCGAGCCGGCGAACATGATCGACCGCGGGAACCAGATCCTCTACGACGGCGATCACTACGAGAAGAACCTCGCCCGCGGACGGATGGGCAATCTCGTCCTGCTCGTCGTCGCAATCGTCGCCGTCGCGCTGTGGGCGCGCCGCGCCTTCGGCGACGCCGTCGCAGTCGTCGCCGTCGCGCTCTTCACGAACGTGCCGGCGATCCTCGGACACGCCGGCCTGATGACGACGGACCTCTCGGTCGCCGCGACGCTGCCGCTCGCACTGCTCGCGCTCGACATGGTTTTGGACTGCGGCGGCAAGGCCGCCGCTTTCAAAAGCGGCGGCTCTGCCGCCGCAGTCCATATCTTTCTCGGCTTCGCCGTCGGGCTCGGCGTGCTCTCGAAGCTCTCGTTTCTCGTCTACTTTCCCATCTGTGCGCTGGTGATGATCGCGATGCGCTGGCCGCCGCGCGTGAAGGTGCGCGGGCTCGCGGTCGCCGCGGGGGTCGCGCTCGTCGTGGTCACCGCCGGCTATCGGTTCGAGATCCGGCGGCCGGTCGACGTCGCGGCGGACGCGCCGCAGTTCTTCGAGGCGGCGCACATCCCGCGCGCGCTGGCGTATGTCCCGCTGCCCGCGCCGTCGCTGCCGATCGGGCTCGCGCAGGTCCGGCTGCACGACCGCGGCGGCCACAACGCGTTCCTCCTCGGCAAACAGAGCCGCACCGGCTGGTGGTATTACTTCCCGGTCGTCTTCTTCTTCAAGACGCCGCTGCCGCTGCTGATCCTGTTCCTCGCCGGCGCGTTTTATCGGCGCACGCGCGAGTTCGCCCTCATCGCCGCCGCGATCCTGCTCTTCGCGATGACCGCCTCGCTGAACATCGGCCTGCGGCACATCCTCCCGATCTACGCGCCGTTCTCGATCGTCGCGGCATTCGGGGCGGTGGCGTTGTGGCGAAGAGCGCGCCTCCTCGTCATCGCGCTGCTCGCGTGGCTCGTCCTCGGCGTCGCGGTGGCGCACCCCGACTATCTGGCGTGGTTCAATGAGGTCGCGGGCCGCAATCCCGCGCGCATCGCGGTCGACAGCAATCTCGACTGGGGGCAGGACGTCCTGCGGCTCGCGCGCGTCGTGCGGGAGCGCCGCATCGACCATCTCTGGATCGTCATGAACAACAACACGCGCCTGGATCGCCATGGGATCGCGGCCGAGTGGCTGCCGCCGCGCACGAAAGTCAGCGGCTGGGTCGCGGCCGGCGAGAACTGGACGGCGTTCACCGATGAATACGACTGGCTGAAGGCGTATCAGCCGGTCCAGCGCGTCGGCAAGTCGATCCGGCTGTACCACATCCCATGACGCCGCGACGCTGGTGGACGCTGCTCCTGCTGCTGGTGGTCTTCACCGCGGCGCGCGTGATGACGACGCACCGCGTGTTCAACCAGACCTCGGATGAGCCGCACCACGTCGCCTCCGGCTACGACGTGCTGACGAAGGGCTCGTACATGCTCGATCCCGAGCATCCGCCGCTCGCGCGCGTGATTTTCGCGCTGCCGTTTCTCGGCACGCCCGATCCCGCGGCGACCGACGTGCTGCAGCGCGGCAACGCGCTGCTCAATCGCAACGACCGCTATACGCAGAACCTCGGCCGCGCGCGGCCCGGCAACCTGCTCTTCCTCGCACTCGGCATCATCGCCGTCGCGCTCTGGGCGCGGCACGTCTTCTCTCCCGGCATCGGCCTGCTCGCCGCGCTCCTCTACGCGTCGATTCCGGTCGTGCTCGCGCATTCGGGACTCGCGACGACGGACATGGCCGGGGCCGCGCTGTTCTCGCTCGCGGTGTACGCGACGACGCTGTTCCTCGAACAGCCGTCGTGGAAACGCACGGTGCTCCTCGGCATCGTCGTCGCCGCGGGCGCGCTCGCGAAGTTCTCCTTCGTCCTCTACTTTCCGGCCGCCGCGCTGATGCTCGTCATCGCGCGCCGCCGCCTGCCGCTCGTGCGCACGCTCGCCGCGGTCGCGATCGCCTTCGTGCTGGTGTGGGCCGCGTACGGATTCTCCGCCGGCACGCTGGAGAGCATCGACGGCAGGGCCGTGAAGATGTCGACCGACGTCTTCGGCTCGCCGCGATTCGCGAAGACTCCCTGGCCCGCGCCGTACTGGGTCGACGGCCTGCTCACCGTGAAAAACCACGATCACTACGGCCATCCGGCCTTTCTCTTCGGCGAGAAGCGCTGGGAAGGCTGGTGGTATTACTTCCCCGTCGCGCTGTTCTACAAGACGCCGATCCCGTTCCTGCTGCTCGCGCTCGCCGGCTGCGTGGTCCTGGTGCGGCGCAAGCCGGAGATCGTGCTGATCGCCCTGTCGACGCTCGCGATCGCGATGACGAGCCACCTCAACATCGGCGTCCGTCACGTGCTGCCGATTTACGCGCCGCTCGCGATCGCCGCCGCGTACGCCGTCGTGTCGCTGCGCCGCCTTCGCGTCCTCAGCATCGCCCTCATCGCATGGATGCTCATCAGCGTCGCCGCCGCGCATCCCGACTACCTGCCGTGGTTCAACTTCACCGCCGGCCGCCATCCCGAACGGATCCTCAACGACAGCAATCTCGACTGGGGACAGGACGTGCTGCGCCTCGTGCGCACCGCCCGGGCAATGCGCATCCCGACCATCACCGTCTCCCTCTTCACCACCGCCGACCTCGATCGCATCGGCCTCCCGCCCTACTCGATCCTCCAGGCCGAATCCGAGGTGCACGGATGGCTGGCGATCAGCGAGATGCACCTCGCGCTGGGACGGGCCTACAGTCCGGAAGTGAAGGTGTGGCTGGACAAGCTGCTGGGAAAGCGGCCCTACCGGCGGATCGGGAAGTCCATTCGCCTGTACAACATCCCATGATGGGTCACGCGTGACCGCGCAACCCCAACCGGTCAATGCACGCTCATCGGCTCCGGCTCCAGCGACAGCTCCAGCTTCCCGTCCGTCACATTGACGAACACGATGTCGCCGGGCTTGAACACGCCTTCGAGCAGGCGGATCGCGAGGGGATCGATGATCTCGCGCTGCAGGGCGCGCTTGAGCGGCCGCGCGCCGAACGCCGGATCGTAGCCCTCGAGCGCGATCACTTCCTTCGCCGCGTCGCTGATCTCGATCTTCAGCCCGCGCTCCTCGATCCGCTTCGCCAGGCGCCGGAGCTGGATCGTGATGATCTGCTTGATCTGATTCAGACCGAGGGCGTGGAACACGATCACGTCGTCGATGCGGTTCAGGAACTCCGGGCGGAAACGCGTGTGCAGCTCCGCCTCCACCGCCTTGCGCATCTCCTCTTCCGGCATGTCGCCCTTCGCATGCTCGTGGATGTACTGCGAGCCGACGTTCGACGTCATGATGATCACGCTGTTCTTGAAATCGACCACGCGTCCCTTCGAATCCGTCAGGCGTCCGTCGTCGAGGATCTGCAGGAAGACGTTGAATACCTCCGGATGCGCCTTCTCGATCTCGTCGAACAGCACCACCGCGTACGGCCGGCGGCGGATCGCCTCCGTCAGCTGCCCGCCCTCCTCATAGCCGACGTAGCCGGGAGGCGCGCCGATCAGCCGCGCCACCGCGTGGCGCTCCATGTACTCCGACATATCGATGCGCACCATCGCGTTCTCGTCGTCGAACAGGAACTCCGCCAGCGCGCGCGCGAGCTCGGTCTTGCCGACGCCGGTCGGTCCCATGAAGATGAACGAGCCGATCGGGCGATTCGGATCCTGCAGGCCGGCGCGCGAGCGGCGCACCGCATTCGCGACCGCGCGCACCGCCTCGTCCTGGCCGACGACGCGCTTCCGGAGGTTCTCCTCCATCCGCAGCAGCTTCTGCATCTCCGACTCGAGCATCCGCGTCACCGGCACGCCGGTCCACTTCGCCACGATCTCGGC
>Ga0134123_10000155_pt1 | contig 44409 bp, 27 predicted proteins | sample KB303_FD_96460 | JGI IMG/M metagenome (GOLD analysis project Ga0134123, IMG submission 96460) | Terrestrial soil microbial communities without Nitrogen fertilizer from Kellogg Biological Station, Michigan, USA - KB3-0-3 | ecosystem: Environmental > Terrestrial > Soil > Unclassified ...
CTGCTCGCGCGGCGCTTCCTGCGCCTAAGACCAGTACCAGTGTTGCTGCTGCCGCGCCTGCTCGCCACAGCCAGCGCGTTCTTCCGGACGTGTTGCACATTGTCTGCCTCCCCTTCATTTCCCTGTTCCCCTGCCACAACATTGCGGTCAATGCCTGTTCAGCAATTGCGCTGCCACGGCCTCCACGCGACGTGTGCGGCACACGCCGCGAAAATGGCTCGGAGACGCCGCTCAAACTGCCCGTATCTGAGGGGGTTATCGAGAGTCTGCCTGCGGGGTACCTTGTGGACGCCGGGCCGCCGGTTCGAAAAAGGATCGCCGCGAGCGACTTTTTGTTGCCGCGGGGAGACACGCTCCGCGATCGGCCGGCGCGCGCGCCGGACGGAACGGTTGTCATTGGCCCGTGTCATGCTGTCCTGCAGATGCAAGAGCAGGGCGCACGTGTAGAACCCTGTGATTGCGCGTGTATTTGAAACGAGTCCCGCTGCGAGTCTGCCTTTCTGACGACAAAACTCGCGGCCGACGTATCGAAGTCGATGAGCATCAACGTACTGTGGGCCGAGCAGATCCGTGAGCTGAGGGCGCTCGACACCGAGCTGTCCGCGCTGCCGCACGCCGACGCCGCCCGCAAACATCTCGCGTCGCGCATCGCGTCGATCTTCAAGACGGCCGCGGCCGTCGCCGAACAGCAGCAATCGCGCTGGCGCATCGTCGCCGCCGCCGGAGACCTCGCGACACGCGATTCCGCCGCGAACGTCGTGCAGTTCGAGGCGGTCGGCGAGCCGAACGCCCGCGTGTTTCAGACGTCAATCGAGCGCGCCGAGTGGACGGCCGTCCGGCTTCGTGAAGCCGGCGATCCGCGGCTCGTGCTGTTGATCCGGGGCAACTGGCTCAACGCGTGGCCGATGCTGCTCGAGTGCTCGCCGCTCATCGGCCGCGCGCTCAAGCCGCTCGTCTCGGCGCCGCGTCCGGAGATGCGCCGGCGGCTCGCGGCGGCGCTCTCGTTCCCGGCCCGCTTGTCGCGCGCGGAGAACTCGCACGCCGTCCACCAGCTCATCGCCTCGACGTGCGCCGAAGCGCTCGGCGCGCGCATCGCGTCGCTCGCGATGTACCAGCCCGAACGGGATTCACTGGCGATCACCGCGACCCACGGCTATCCGGCCGCGCTGGTCCGCCAGGTTCGGGTCGTGCCCGGCGTCGGCATCATCGGATCGGTGTTCAAGAACGGCCGTGCCCTCTGCCTCCCGGACGTCCGTCAACGCTATCCGGCCGTGCCGGTGCGCCGCCGCTACCGGACGCCGTCCTGCCTCGCGGTTCCGCTCCGCGGGACCTGGGGACTGCTCGGCGTCGTCAGCGTCAGCGATCGCGTCGACGGGCAGGCGTTCGGCCCGCGCGACGTGCGCACGATCCGGAGAGTCGCGGCTGTCGCGTCCCTGGCGCTCGAGCGGACGCAGGCCGAGCAGAAGGCCGGCGCCGCGGCGCGTGTCGCCGCGGTCGACGAGCTGACGCACCTGTTCAACCGCCTGCACTTCCAGACGCGACTCGACGAGGAAGTCGAGCGTTCGCGGCGGCAGGCCGGCCCGCTCACGCTGCTGATGCTGGACATCGACAACTTCAAGCAGGTGAACGACCGGCTGGGACATGCGGCGGGTGATGCGGTGCTCCGCGTCGTCGCCGACGTGCTGCGGCGGCTGGTGCGGGTGTTCGACGTCTGTGCGCGGCTGGGTGGGGACGAGTTCGCCGTGCTGATGCCCGGCAGCGCAGCGGAGGACGGCCACATTATCGCCGAACGGATCCGGACCGGCATCGAAGACCTGCGTCCGGCCGTGGGCTCCTGGGCCAACGACCTGGCGGTCACGGTGAGCATCGGCGTCGCGACGTTCGACGGCACGACGAAGGAACTGCTCATGACGCGGGCCGATCAGGCGCTCTATGCCGCCAAGGGACTGGGGCGCAATCGCGTGACGATCAGCCCGGCCGGCGTGCAGGAGTGATAGCGCGCCGGCGCCGCGACTTTTGTCCGCAGGCGATCAGAACAGCGGCGGGTTCCTCGCTGATTTCGAGCCACCGGCGCACAGGATCGATGGCGTTCAGTTTGCAGTCATCTGTGCCAGGACACGGCGCCCGTAGCAACCGCGCGCAGTGCTGGCGATCGGCGAGCGTATGACTTGCGAATCTCCAGCAGGCGGCCTGGTTGCAAGCGTCCCAGCAGCACTGGGGCGCCGTCGTCCTGCCAATCCAGCCTAAAATTCAATCGGACATATCGAGCGTGGATGCCTTCAGGATACCGCTGCATTTAGAGGAGCGCGCGGGGCTCGCCCGCACGGCCGAGACGATCCGGATCGGCGTGCCGTTTCAACGCGGGCTCATTCACCGCCCGGACGAGGTCGTCGTCACGGATTCGGCAGAACGCGTGGTGCCGCATCAGGCCGCGGCGCTCGCGTTCTGGCCGGATCGGTCGATCAAGTGGCTTCTGGTCGACGCGCTCGTTTCAGTCGGCCCGCTCGAGCGCACGTCGGTGTATGTGCGCCGCCGCCGGCCGGACGAGGGCGATACGCTCAGGTCCGGGCTCCAGGTCACCCGCGGTGACGGGCGGGTCGACGTGGACACGGGGGCCGCACGGTTTCGGCTTGCCGTGGCGCACGCCGGACCACTGGCGTCTGTGACGATCGGGCGTGACGGCGTGCTGAGTGACCGCGGCACCAGCCTGCGCCTCGTCGATCACACGGGCAAGACGTACACCGCCGTCACGCATCGCCTTGCCGTAGAAGAAGAGGGCGCCCTGCGTGTCACCGTGGTGGCGGAAGGCGAGTTCCGCGGTGACCGTGATGTCGCGCCGGTCCTCTTCAAGTCGCGTGCGGTATTTGTTGCAGGTTCTTCGGCGGTCTCACTCGACGTCCGCCTCCGCAATCCACGCCCGGCACAACACGTTGGCGGACTCTGGGATCTCGGCGATCGCGGTTCCTGTCTGATTCGCGATCTCTCGCTCGACGTCTATCCTCGCGACGCCGCCCACACCCTCCGGTGGTTTGCCGACACGCCCGGTGATGAGCACGAAGAGCGCGCCGGCGAGTGGTCGATTCACCAGAACTCGAGCGGGGGCGAGCGGTGGGATTCCATCAATCACGTGGATGCCGACGGCCGCCCGACCGTCTCGTTCCGCGGTTACCGCGTCGTTCGCGGCCCGAACACGAGCCCCATCGAGGGTCATCGCGCGAGCCCGGGCGTCACGGTGGTGACGCCGTCAGGATGGGTGGCTGCCGCCACGCGGGACTTCTGGCAGAACTTCCCGAAAGCGCTCCGCTGGCGGGACGGCACGCTCAGCGTCGGGTTGTTTCCCGGCGAGACGTCCGGTCCTCACGAGCTCCAGGGCGGGGAGCAGAAGCGACACACGATCTGGCTCGAGTTCGGCGCGTCCCCGGCGCCGTCACGGCTTCGCGAGCTGCAGCATCCGGTGTCGGTGTGCGTGGATCCGGCCTGGGTGGAGGCGTCGCGCGCGGTGGCGTGGTTCGTGGCCGGCGACGCCGTCGATCCGCGCTATCGGGCGTACCTCGAGCAGATCGTCGACGGTCCCCGCACGTTCGCGGCACGACGCGAGATCATCGACGAATATGGATGGCGGCACTACGGCGATCTCTACGCCGATCACGAGGCGGTTCGTCACGACGGTCCGCAGCCGTTCATTTCGCATTACAACAATCAATACGATTTCATCTACGGCGCGTTCTTCCATTTTCTGCGCACGGGCGACCCGCGCTGGCGCGTGCTCATGGAAGATCTCGCGCGTCACGTGATCGATATCGACATCTACCACACGCAGCAGGACAAAGCCGCGTTCAACGGCGGGCTGTTCTGGCACACGGATCATTACCTTCCGGCGGCGACCTGTACGCATCGCACGTACAGCAGAGCGAACAGCGGCGCCGGCGGCTATGGCGGCGGGCCGAGCAACGAACACAACTACACGTCAGGCCTTCTGCACTACTTCTATCTGACCGGCGACGGGGAAGCCGCCGATGCGGTCGTCGAACTGGCGGATTGGGTGCTCGGCCTGGACGACGGGGCCCGGACCATGTTTGCGCTGATTGACGCCGGGCCGACGGGCGCCGCGAGCAAGACGCTCGAGTGGTGGTATCAGCATCCCGGCCGCGGCGCCGGGAACTCCATCAACGCGCTGCTGGACGCGTACGCCGTGTCCCGCGACCGGAAATACCTCGCCAAGGCCGAGGAGTTGATCCAGCGCTGTATTCATCCGGAGGACGACATCGCCTCGCTGGCACTCGACGATCCGGAGCACCGGTGGTCCTACCTCGTCTTTCTCCAGATCGTGGGCAAGTACCTGTCCCGGAAACTCGAGATGGGCGAGACGGACTACGCCTTTCATCATGCGCGCGAAAGCCTGATGCACTACGCGGCGTGGATGGCCGCGTACGAGGTGCCGTACAAGGACGTCCTGCACAAAGTCGAGCTGCCGACCGAGACGTGGCCGGCGCATGACGTCCGGAAGGCGCAGATTCTCCACATTGCCGCGCGGTGTTCCGAGGGCGCGCAGCGCGCGCAGTTCGAAGATCGCGCGGTCTTCTTCTTCGACCGATGTCTGACGGATCTGCTGACGTTCCCGACGTCGTACCTGACGCGCCCGCTCGTGATTCTGTCCGTCCACGGTGCGAGCGAAGCGTATTTCCGTAAGCACGCGGACGACTCGTGGGTGGCCGGCACGGCCCACAACCACGTCTTCGGACGCCGCGACGCGTTCGTGCCGCAGCGGGCACGGCTGCGCGCGACCCTCACCTCGCGGGGCCGGGCCGTGCTCTCAGAGCTGTCGCGCGTCCTGAACGACGTGTTTTACAGGCTTCGGCGGTCGGCGGGACGCAGGTAGTCCATCGCCCGCGTCGGACCGGGGTCCGCCATCAGCTGGCGGTACATGTCTTCCATCTTCCTGGTCCGCCTGGCGAAGCTGAACTCGGACTCGATCTTCCGGCGCGCGTTCCGCACCAGCCTCGATCGCAGCGCCTCGTCGTCCAGCATGAGCGCAATCCCGGAGGCAAGACGATCGGAGTCCTGGGCGGGCACGAGGACCGCTTCGCAGCCGTCTGCGACGGCCTCTCTGACGCCGTCGACGTCGGTCGAGACGATGGGCACTTCCAGGGCCATGGCTTCGAGGACCGTATTGGGCAGGCCCTCGCGCGTCGAGGACAGCACGTACACGTCCATCAGCTCGAAGACCTTGCGGACGTCGTGGAAGTGGCCGAGGAAGGTGACCCGGTCTGCGACGCCCAGCTGGGCCGCCAGCTGGCGCAGCTCCTGTTCGAGCTCGCCTTTGCCGGCGATGACGAAGTGCATGTCCGGGCGCGTCGCGAGCAGCTGTTTGGCCGCGCGCAGCAGGTTCGGGTAGTCCTTCTCGCCGTTCAGCCGTCCGACGGCGCCGACGACGGTTGCGCCGGCGGGAATGCCGAACTCCTGCCGCAGCGCGTCACGCGAGGCCGCCGATCGGCGGAAGTAGTTGCTGTCGATCGCGTTGCGGATCCAGATCATCTTCTCCGGATCCACGCGATGACGGCCGATGATGCCCCGCATCGTGTCGGAGACCATGAACACCACGTCGAAGTACTTCAGGATCCGAAGATCGATCTGATCGTACAGGTAGCGGACTCTCCAGTTCTTCGACGCCCAGAAGTACTTGAACGAGGCCAGCGGGCCATGGGCGGTCGTCACGAGCTTCATCTTGTGAAACCGCCGCAGGATGAGCCCGTACAGGTCCGACTTGTAGCAATGCGCGTGCAGGATGTCGATGTTCTTCTCGCGCAGGAGCGCCAGCAGACGCCGGATCCCGCCGATGTCGAACTTGTAGTGCTCGTCGATGGTGTAGAAGGAGTCCACGCCGAGCTGGCGGGCGCGCTGGTCGAGATCGAACTCGGGATCGTCCGCGCTCTTCAGATAGGCGACCGTGATGTCGAATGCGCTGCGATCCGTCTCGAGCGCCGAGAACAGAATGGTCTTCTCGGGTCCGCCCCCGCCGCCGCGGCAGCTGCGGAGCTCGAGCACGTTGATTTTGCGTTTCGTATCCATCGGAAGTCCAGCCATCAATCGTTGAGTTGCGGAAACGCCGGCGAGACGAGCCCCAGTGCGGCCAGCCACGTCAGCGTCCGGCGCACGCCTTCCTGAAAGGTCACGGGCGGGGCGTGGTGAAAGGCGCGTTCGAACTTCCCGGTCGGCAGCTTGTGGCGGACCCGCTGCAGATGCCACTGTTCGCGGCTCACCGAGGGGCGCGCGGCGTACGCGCCGGCGTGCCGCTCATACAGGTACGCGCCTTCCAGACGTGACTTCACCGCGGATTTGACGCCGTCGGGCACGTGCGACTTCAGGCGATGGTAGAGCGCGTTCACGGGCCCCATCGATTGAATCGCATCCACCGCTGCGCCCACGGACCACGGGAACTGCTCGGCGCTGACGGTCGGAAGCTGCCGCGTGTCGCAGTCGAGCGCCGGCCCGATCGCGCCGAAGAAGTCACGCCACGTGATCGTCTCCCGGTCGCCCACGTTGAAAAATCCCACGACGCGGCGCCGGCAATCGCAGCACGTCCGGATCGCGGACGTGAGGTTGTCGATGTAGATGCCGTTGAAGATGCCGCTCGCGTCGCCCGACAGGAACGCGTTCTTCGCCGCCAGCGACTGTGCGAAGGCGAGCGTATGCGGCGAGCGCACCCCCCAGACGATGCCCGGGCGAAGCACGATGATCTCGACGTCGTGCTGGCGCTCGATCTGCCCGAGCAGCCAGCGTTCCGACTCGGCCTTCGCGCGGGCGTACGGCATCCAGTGGCGCGCGACCGGAGGGTCGTCGTCTCCGACCGGCTCCGTGACGTCCCCGTACACTACGGCCGAACTCAGATGGACCAGGCGTCGGACACCGGCGCTGGCACAGGCCTCGAGGATGGCGCGCGTGGATTTGACGATCCCTGACGGCGGCCCGGTCGTGAGATTGACGGCGACGACGGCGCCCTCGAGCGCCGCGGCGAGCGAAACGGGATCTTCCGCATTGGCGAGGCGCGTGTCGACGGCGTCGCCGTACTGACAGAAGGCCGCGATGTTGCGATAGCTCCGGACGACGGCGCGGACGTTGGTGCAGCCGTCCAGCACGAGCGACTCGATCAGGCGCGATCCGACGAAGCCGCCGGCGCCGATGATGGCGATGCCGCTCATGCCGGGCTGCTCCAGTGCAGCTCGCGGAAGGTGTGCTGTTGAGAGCCGGGCAGCCACGGCACGTCGAGCGGGCGCGCCATGGCCAGGGCGGTTTCCAGAAACGACACGCAGGCCCGCGCGGACTCGCCGTCCACGGCCGGCTGTTCACCGAGCGTGATGGCCCGCACGACCTGAACGATCTGGCAATACACGGCCTCGGGATAGCTGCGCGGCGACAGGCGCGCACCCCCTCCCGGCCGGGCATCGGCCGCGAAGGACACGTGGACCGGCTGGGGCTCGAACGAGGCGCCGCGCTTCACCGCCAGCTGATCGAAGTGGCCGATGCGGAGCACGGCTTCGCCGCGCGTGCCGATCACGCGCAGTTCGTTGGTCTGCGGTTCGTTCCACGACAGGTGCACCGACCCGCTACATCGATCGATCCGCGTCTCCGCCTCCAGCGACACGTTCGACTCGACGCCCGCGAGCGCGTCGTCTCCGTAGGCCAGCGGCTTCAGTGCGCCGAACGTCCACGTCAGGTGATCGATCGCGTGCGGTCCGATGTCGAACAGGACGCCGGTGCCGCCGGTGCGCCTGGGACGGAACGCCGCCGGCGTCGTCACGTCCCACTCGAATTTGTGGCCCTCGCGGTACTCGAACGAGGTCAGCGTGCCCAGCTGCTGTTCCTGGATCAGCGATCTGAACTGCGTGTACGCGGGAAAGAACCGGCGAATCATCCCGACGGCCAGGATCCGTCCGGCGGCCGCCGCCGCATCGTTCATCAGGACGCACTCGCGCTCGGTGACGGCCATCGGTTTCTCGCAGAGGACATGGCTGCCGTGTCGAAGCGCGCGGATCGTCTGGCCGCAGTGGAGGTGTGCCGGACTGAGAATGAGCGTGAGCTCGGGGACCGACGCCTGCAATGCCTCGTCGAGGTCGACGTACCGGGCCGCCTCCGGGAAGCGGCTGCCAACGGCCTCCGCGTGCCGCGCCGCAGGATCGACGAGGCCGACGATGCGCAGCAGGCCGCGGCGTTCGAGGCGCCGCAGCGGCTTGAGATACAGCCGCTGTGCGACGGCTCCGCAGCCGACGATAAGTGTACGCAGCGGGGTCATGCGGTCTGCACCGTCTCGAGGCTGATCACGTATAGGCGGGTGGTGCACGCGGCGTACCAGTGCGTCACGCGGAACCAGCGCGGTCGCGGGTCAGAACTCGCCGGGAGATCGGACAAAAGTCCCGGCACACTCCGACTAGTCGCGTCCGTTCCGTGTGTCAGGCCGCCGTCGCCCGCGAGGTCCGCCCTGTTCCAGCCGTGGGCCTGACGCGCGCGCCGGCCCCCTTCTCGATGTAACGGACTGCGGCGTCGAGGTCGTCGGTGATCATCATCAGTTCAATGTCCGACGGTTCGATCATCGCCTCCTGCGCCATGCGATCCAGGATGTCGAGGAGCGGCCGCCAGTAATCCCGCCCGATGAGCACCACGGGGCAGCGCTCGATCTTCTTCGTCTGGATCAACGTGAGCGCTTCGAACAACTCGTCCATCGTCCCGAAGCCGCCCGGCAGGGCGACGAATGCGCGCGAATAGTTGAACAGCAGCACTTTGCGGACGAAAAAGTGCCGGCAGGTCATCGACGAATCAAGATACGGATTCGGTGACTGCTCGATTGGCAGGCCGATGTTGCAGCCGACCGAACAGCCTCCGGCGTCCTTGGCGCCGCGATTCGCCGCTTCCATCAGCCCCGGGCCGCCGCCCGTCATGACCGTGAAACCCGCCTCGCTCAGGCGCCGGCCCATCTCACGCGCAACCTCATAGAAAGGATGCCCCGGCTCGCACCGGGCCGAGCCAAACACGGTCACGCAGGGACCTGCCTGCTGGAACGTTCTGAATCCACGAATGAAGTCGTATGCGGCCCGGACGAGCAGCCGGAATTCGCGTCGAGGGGAGCGCCAGGAGATATGTCGCGTCATTTGCTATGGCTCACGGCGCCAGCGTGAGCAAGACGAGCGCCGCCCGCGGGCGGCGCGGGCCGACGTGGAAACGCTGCCTGGACGCGGTGAAGTTTGATTTCACCGGGATTGATTTCTACCTGAGAGGTGACTTTCAGTTTCGTGTTCCCGGGCGAACCGGGCGAAACCCTTTTCGGGGAGGGGATTAGCCGCCCTCGCCGCCGATGGCCCGTGTGGCGGGCTCCTTGCTCAATCGACTGACTTCATGATGTCCGCTGGCGCAAACGTCCTCAACGACTTCCGCGAAATGGTCACGGAGCAGGTCGCGCATCGCGAGCTGCTGTTCCGGATGGCTCATCGCGATCTGCTGTTGCGATACAAACAGACGGTGATGGGGGTCGCGTGGGCGGTGTTCATGCCGCTCGTCAACACCGCGATCTTCTCGGTCATCTTCACGCGGGTCGCCCCGATTGATACGGGAATGCCGTATCCCGTCTACGCGTTCAGCGGCCTGCTGGTCTGGAACGCGTTCTCGTCGTCGCTGCGCTTTGCGGTGATCTCGCTGACGAGCAACAGCAACCTCGTCACGAAGCTGTACTTTCCGAGGGAAATCTTTCCGTTGTCGGCGGTCCTCGTGACCTTGATCGACACGGCGCTGGCGTCGCTCGTGCTGGTGGCGCTGATGATCTACTACAACATCGCGGTGTCGCCGCTGATCGCGCTGCTGCCGGTCGTGGTGATCATGCAGCTCTGCTTCACCTGCGCGATGGCGCTCCTGCTGTCGATGGCGAACCTGTTCTTCCGCGACGTCAAGTATCTGTTCGAGATCGCGATCGCCGTCTGGATGTTCGCGACCTCGGTCGTCTATCCCGTGGATCTCGTGCACGGACGGCTGGGCGCGCTGCTGCGCCTGAATCCGATGACGCCGCTCATCGACGCGTTCCGTGCCGTGGTCATCCGCGGCGCCGCCTTCGATGTGCCCGCGTTCATCGTGGCGGGCGCGGTGTCGGTGGTCGGACTGCTCGCCGCGTGGCTGCTGTTTCACCGCGCCGAATTCACGTTTGCGGAGAACATCTGAATGAGCGCGGCGATTCGATTCGACGGCGTCTGGAAGCAGTTCAGGCGCGGTGAAAACCACGACAGCCTGCGCGATCTGGTGCCGTCGCTCGCCGCGCGGCTCCTGGGCCGCCGGCCGCCGGTCGATCAGGACAAGAAACGGTTCTGGGCCGTCCAGGACGTCTCGTTCGACGTCTCCTCCGGCGAAGCGCTCGGCATCATCGGGCCGAACGGGGCCGGCAAGTCCACGATTCTGAAGCTGCTCACCCGGATTCTGCGGCCGACGCGCGGCAGCGCCTCCGTGCATGGCCGCGTCGGCGCCCTGATTGAGGTGGCCGCCGGCTTCCATCCCGACCTGACGGGCCGCGAGAACGTGTATCTGCAGGGCGCGATCGTCGGCATGAAGCGCGCCGAAATCGCCCGGAAGTTCGATCAGATTGTCGAGTTCGCGGGCATCGGCGAGTTCGTCGACACGCCGGTGAAGCGGTTTTCGTCGGGTATGAACGCCCGCCTCGGGTTCTCGATTGCGGCGCACCTCGACCCGGACGTGCTCATCATCGACGAGGTCCTGAGCGTCGGCGACACGGCGTTCCAGGCGCGCTGCGCGGCGCGGATGCGCGAGATGCGCAATCAGGGCGTGCCGTTCGTGTTCGTGTCCCACAACCTGCCGGCGATCGTGGAATCCTGCACGAAGGCCATCTTCATCGATCACGGACGCCTGATGGCGAGCGGGACGCCTGGGGAAGTCATCCAGGCGTATCAGCGAGCGACGACCCAGGGCGACCGGTCCGACGCGGCTCCGCGTCCGGACAGCGACATCTGGATTCGCCGCGTCGAGCTGCTCGATGCCGGACTCCGGCCCACCGACCTGTTCCGGACGGGCGATCGCACCACGATTCGCATTCACTACGACACGTCGGTCCCGGTCACCAGTCCGGGGTTCGGCGTCGACATCCATCGCGCCGACGGCATCTATTGCGCGGGCATCGGCACGCGCATCGACGGCGAGGAGATCGGCACCGTGTCCGGACCGGGATACGTCGACCTCACGATCGAGTCTCTGCAGCTGCTGTCGGGAGCGTACGCGCTGTCGGTCGGCATTCATCGCGCCCGCGGATGCGGCGACCACGACCTTCGGATGCGCGCGTATCCGCTGACGGTCACGTCGAGCCGCGCCGATCTCGGCGTGATCTGGCTGGAACACACATGGCGGCATGTCGGCGGCTCGGCTGTTCCAGCCGCGGCGCCGGCGCCGATGCAGGAGGTAGTCGTTTCATGATCGCTGACAGCGTGCGTCTCGGCGAGGACGTATTCATTCCTCAGCCGCAGCTCGTCAACCTCTACGGATGCGAGATCGGCGACGGCTCGAAGATCGGCGCGTTCGTCGAGATCCAGCGCGGGGCGTCCATCGGACGCCGGTGCAAGGTCTCCAGCCACACCTTCATCTGTGAAGGCGTGACGCTCGAGGACGGCGTCTTCGTCGGCCATGGCGTCATGTTCACCAACGATCTGTTCCCGCGCGCGGTGGTGGCCGACGGCCGCATGCAGACCGACGCCGACTGGACGCTCGTGAAGACGCGGGTGAAAGCCGGCGCGTCGATCGGCAGCAACGCGACCATCGTCGCGGGCGTGACGATCGGCGAAGGCGCTCTGGTGGGCGCGGGAGCGGTCGTGACGAAAGATGTGCCGCCGCACACGGTGGTCGCCGGCGTGCCGGCGCGCGTGATGCGGTCCGTGTCCGAGAGGAGTGAAGAGGTGGTGGCGAGATGATTCGAATTGGTGTCATTGGTTACGGCTACTGGGGACCGAACCTGGTCCGCAATTTCGCGGACGTGCCCGGCTGCCGCGTCACGATGGTCAGCGACACGCGTCCCGACCGCCGGGCGCTGGTCGACGCACGGTATCCCGGGGTGGTCACGACGGCCGACTACCGCGACCTGCTGAGAAGCCCAGACGTCGACGCCGTGGCGATTGCCACGCCGGTCAGCTCGCATTTCCCGATCGCGCTCGAGGCCCTGCACGCGGGCAAGCACGTCTGGGTCGAGAAGCCGATGACCGCGACGTCCGAGGAGGCCATCCGGCTGATCGACGAGGCGAACCGCCGCGCGCTCTGCCTGCACGTCGATCACACCTTCGTCTATACCGGGGCGGTCCGGAAGATCAGCGAGCTGATCCGCAGCGGCGCGCTCGGGCGCATCTACTACTACGACTCGGTACGCGTGAACCTCGGGCTGTTCCAGCGTGACGTCAACGTCATCTGGGACCTTGCGGTGCACGATCTCTCGATCATGGACCACGTCCTTCCCGTGCAGCCGTCCGCGCTGTCGGTGACGGCGGCCCGGCACGTGCCCGGACAGCCGGAGGACGTCGCCTATCTGACGCTGTTCTTCGACGACTCGACGATCGCGCACATTCACGTCAACTGGCTCGCCCCCGTCAAAGTGCGGCGGACGCTGATTGGCGGCAGCGCGAAGATGATCGTCTACGACGACCTCGAGCCGAGCGAGAAGGTCAAGGTCTACGACAAGGGCCTGCGCCTCGACGATCAGACCGGCGCCCGGCATCAGATGCTGGTCGGCTACCGCGCCGGCGACATGTGGGCCCCGCAAATCGAGATCACTGAAGCGCTCCAGGTCGAAGCGAAACATTTCATTGACTGCATCGAGCGAACCCAGCAGTCCCAGACCGACGGCGAAGCGGGCCTCCGCGTCGTCCGTATGCTGGAAGCGGCCGCGGAGTCCATGGCGGGACGCGGACGCGTGGTCGAACTCGACGTTCCAAAGGTGAAAATCAGCGCATGATTCCTTTTCTCGATCTCAAAGCACAGTACCAGAGCATCAAGAGCGACATCGACGCCGCGGTCAGCCGCGTGCTCGAAAGCACCCAGTTCGTCCTCGGCCCCGAAGTGGCCGCGTTCGAAGAGGAGTTCGCCAAGTACAGCGGCGCCACCTACGGCATCGCGGTGAACAGCGGGACGAGCGCCCTGCACCTCGCGCTGCTCGCCGCCGGCGTCGGACCGGGCGACGAAGTGATCACGGTGCCGTTTACGTTCGTGGCCACCGTGCAGGCCATCCGCTACACCGGCGCGACCCCGGTGTTCGTCGACGTCGACCCGCGGACCTTCACGATGGATCCGACGCTGCTCGAAGCGGCGATCACGCCGCGCACGAAGGTAATTCTGCCGGTGCACCTGTACGGCCATCCGGCCGACATGGATCCGATCGTCGCGTGCGCGATGCGTCATGGCCTCGTCGTGATCGAGGACGCCTGTCAGGCGCATGCCGCGAAGTACAAGGGCCGGCCGGTCGGCAGCCTCGGAGACTTCGCGTGCTTCAGTTTCTACCCGGGCAAGAATCTCGGGGCGTACGGCGAGGGCGGCATCGTCGTCACGAACAACCCCGAGCGCGCGCATACGATGCGGATGCTCCGGGACTGGGGCCAGGAACAGCGGTATCACCACATCCGGCAGGGCTTCAACTACCGGATGGAGGGCCTGCAGGGCGCCATCCTCCGGGTGAAACTCCGCCACCTCGAGGCGTGGACCGAATCCCGCCGGCACAACGCGGCCCGCTACAACGGCCGCCTTGTGGACTCGCAGGTCGAGACGCCGTTCGCCCGGCCCGACTGCCGGCACGTGTACCACGTGTATGCCGTTCGCACCGACGATCGTCCCGCGCTGCAGGCGCACCTGCAGGCCGGCGGCGTCCAGACCGGCCTCCACTATCCCATTCCGGTCCACCTGCAGCCGGCGCATCGCGATCTTGGATACCAGAACGGGCAGTTCCCGGAGTCCGAGCGCGCGGCGAACCAGGTGCTCTCGCTGCCGATGTATCCGGAACTGACCGACGCGCAGGTGGACTGCGTCGCCGCCGCCGTGACCGCGTTTCAGGCGCGCGAGCGCGTGGCCTGAAGGGACTGGAGAAACGCATGTCGATCGTGAACGGAAGCCGCGTACTCATCACCGGCGGGGCAGGGCTGATCGGATCGCACATCGCGGACGAGCTGTGTGACAAAGGCGTCCGCGAAGTGATCGTCTTCGACAACTTCGTGCGCGGACGGGTGGACAACCTGTCCCGCGCCCTGGCGTCCCGCAAGGTGACGATCGTGAACGCGGACATCAGGGACAAGTACGCGCTGACGAGAGCGATGGCAGGCGTGGATTACGTGTTCCACCAGGCCGCGATTCGCATCACGCAGTGCGCCGAAGATCCCGCGCTGGCCGTGGACGTGCTGGTGAACGGCACGTTCAACGTGCTCGACGCGGCCGTCAAGGCCGGTGTCAAGAAAGTCGTGGCCGCCTCGTCGGCCTCCGTCTACGGGCTGGCCGAGACGTTTCCGACGACGGAAGCGCACCACCCGTACAACAACCGCACGCTCTACGGCGCGGCCAAGTGCTTCAACGAAGGCCTGCTCCGGAGCTTCAACGACATGTTCGGGCTCGACTACGTCGCGCTGCGCTACTTCAACGTGTACGGCCCGCGCATGGACGCGCACGGCGCGTATACCGAGGTCTTCATCCGCTGGATGGATCGCATCGCGGCCGGCGAGCGGCCGGTCATCTTCGGCGACGGGTCGCAGACGATGGACTTCATCCATGTGACCGACGTCGCGCGCGCGAACATCCTGGCGCTCGAGTCCCCGGCGACCGATCGGGTATTCAACGTCGCCACCGGCACGGAGACGAGCCTCTCGGAAATTGCCGAGGCGCTGCTGCGTGTCATGAACTCCACGCTCTCGCCGAGTTACGGGCCGGAGCGGAAGGTCAACCCGGTGCCCCGTCGGCTGGCGGACACCACCCGGGCCGCCGAAGCCATCGGCTTCGAGTCCCGTGTGACGCTGGAAGAAGGGCTTCGAAGCTTTGTCGACTGGTGGAAATCTGAGCGAGCGCTTACCCAGAATGCCAATCACACAAACCACGACGTTCAGGGACATACCGCTCGGCCGGCCGTCGCTTGACGAGCGCGAGGCCGATGCCGCGCGGCGCGCGATTCTCTCCGGCTGGGTGACGCAGGGGCCGGAGGTCGCGGCCTTCGAGCGCGAATTCGCCGCGGCCGTCGGCGCGCCGTACGCGTGTGCCGTCTCCAACTGCACGACGGCGCTCCATCTGGCGCTGCTGGCGGCGGGCGTCGGCGACGGCGACGAGGTGATCACCGTCAGCCACTCGTTCATCGCGACCGCCAACGCCGTGAGGTACTGCGGCGCGGTGCCGGTCTTCGTGGACATCGACGCGCGCACCTTCAACATCGATCCCGATCGCGTGCTCGCGGCCATCGGTCCGCGCACGCGCGCGATCATCGCCGTCCATCAGATCGGCATGCCGTGCGACCTCGCGCGGCTCGTGCCGATCGCCAGGCAGCACGGCCTCACGCTCATCGAGGATGCGGCCTGTGCCGCCGGCAGCCAGATTCTGTGGGACGGGACGTGGCAGCCGATCGGCAAGCCGCATGGCGACATCGCGTGCTTCTCGTTTCATCCGCGGAAGGTGATCACGACCGGCGACGGCGGCATGATCACGACGAACAACGCGTCGTGGGATGCGCAGTTCCGGCTGTGGCGCCAGCACGGGATGACGGTGCCCGATACCGCGCGTCACGGCGCCCGGCGCGTGATTCTCGAGTCGTATTCGACGGTCGGCTACAACTACCGCATGACCGACATCCAGGCGGCCGTGGGCCGCGAGCAGTTGAAGCGGCTGCCGCAGATTCTCGCGCGACGGCGCGAGCTCGCGGCGCGCTATCACGCGGCGCTGTCGACGGTGCCGGGGCTGAAACCCCCGTATGAGCCAGCCTGGGCCCGCAGCAACTGGCAGAGCTACTGCGTCTGGCTGCCCGACGACGTGGATCAAATCGACGTGATGCAGCAGATGCTCGATCAGGGCATTTCGACCAAGCGCGGCATCATGTGCGCGCATCGGCAGGCGGCGTACGCCAGCGAGCCGTGGTTGCCGGGCCCGGGCGCGGCGCAGCTCACGACGAGCGAGTCCGCGGAGGACAGGGCGATTCTTCTGCCCCTCTACAGCGAGCTCACGGACGAGGATCAGGACCGCGTCATCAGCACGTTGCGCCGCGCGCTTACCGTGGCGGTCGCCTCGTGACGCCCGAGCCGCAGTCGACGCCGCTGGTTACGTTCGTCGTGCCGTGTTATCGGCTGGCGCATTTACTCACCGAGTGCGTGCAGTCGATTCTGATGCAGGACTTTCAGGACTTCGAGGTCCTCATCATGGACGACTGCTCGCCGGATGACACGCCGAGCGTCGCCGCGTCATTCGCCGATCCGCGCGTGCGCCACGTGCGCCATCCGGAGAACCTCGGCAACCTTCGAAACTTCAACGCCGGCATCAGCCTCGCGCGCGGCCGGTACATCTGGCTCATTTCCGCCGACGATCGCCTCGGCGAGCCGTACGCGCTGTCACGACTGGTCACCGCGCTCGAGAAGAATCCCGCCGCGACATTCGCCTTCTGCCCGGTCCGCCGGTTCAGCAGCGAGGGCGATCTCGGGCTCTACGGGTCGGTCGCACCGACGGACACCGTATGGCCGGGGCGTGAGTTCTTCCTCCAGTTGTTGAACGGGAACATCGTGCCCGCGGCGTCGGCCGTGGCGCGCCGCTCCGCGTACGAAAAGGTTGGAGGATTCCCGCTGCACCTGCCGTACGCCGGCGACTGGTCCATGTGGGCGGCGTTCACCCTGCTCGGGGACGTGATCTACCTGGCGGAGCCGATGGTGCACTGGCGCTTTCACGACCTGAACATGACGAAGGCGTTTCAGAAGCGCGCCGCCGCTCTCGTGAACGACGAGATCGAGGTGCTCTGGCTGATGAAGTCCTGGGCGAACGACGCGGGTCAGGCAGGCCTCGGGACTCGCGCGCTCGCCGCGATCCGCAGCAAGTACGCCTACCACCTCGAACGAGGCGCATCCGAAGCCTGGACGTACGGGTTGACCGCCGAGGCGTTCGAGGAGTCATTGGCCGCCCACGCCACAAATCGGACTGAACGCTCCCAGATCTGCGGGACCGCGTACACCGCGCTCGGCGACGGGCACGTGGCGGCCGGACGCGTCCCGGAGGCCCGCAAGGCGTATCTGCACGCGCTGTCAGCGGCCCCGATGATGGGGAGGACGCTCGCCAAGTTCGCGCTGCTCAGCCTGGGCGCTACCGGCACGTGGATGCGGCAGGTCCTCGGCCGACAGAGTGCTGGACACTGAACAAAGTCAACGTAACGCACGAATCTTTGGCCCCGGCGGCTCGTCGCGCGGGTCCGGATCCGTCGGCGCGCCATCCGCGCGGTGGGTGCGCGTCGGATGAAGGATAACAACTCCTTGCAAATGAATGGGTTAGATGTGACACGGCCGCTGGGCATGAGGGCGCCCAGCCCACGGATGCGGGAGCGTCTCACTGGCAAGCGCCTTGCCCTACGAGGCCGTCGAGCATGAGCCACAACTCGGGCCGCCACATCGCCTGGCATCAGCGGCTGGCGCCCGTCCGGATCACCAGAGCCTGGGCGCGCGCACGGTTTTTCAGCGCGCTGAGAGCCGCTGGACGGACCGACGACGGCCGTTCGATTGCGCGGGAAGCGATCGATGACCTGGCGGCGTGGCGCCTGCAGCTGCCGGCGCGCGCCACGAGTGTGCGTCCGCCGTATCCGGAACTCGGACGGGCGAGCGCCGAGGACGTCGCCGCCCTCCGCCAGCCGGTGTTCATCAGCGCACGTTTCCGTTCGGGATCCACGCTCCTGTGGAATCTGTTTCGCCACGTCGACGGCTGCACCTCCTATTACGAGCCGCTCAACGAGCGGCGATGGTTCGATCCCGCGCATCGCGGCGAGCGGGTCGACACGACACATCTTCACGTCGAGGACTACTGGCGCGAGTACGACGGTCTGGACGAACTCGCGGCGTACTACCGGGAGGAGTGGATCAACCGTCGTCTCTACATGGACGAACGGTCGTGGGATCCCGATCTCGCCGCGTACATCCGGACGATGGTTCGACGCGCCGAGGGCCGGCCGGTCCTCCAGTTCAATCGCGTCGATTTCCGGCTGCCGTGGCTTCGTCACACGTTTCCGACCGCCAGGATCGTGCATCTGTACCGCAACCCGCGCGATCAGTGGTTCTCGTCGCTGTGGAAGTGGAAGTGTCCGCTGTCCTGCACGGCCGCCGAATTCGCGCAGCACGATCATTTCTACCTGCTGAGCTGGGCGGAAGATCTGAAGCACCGCTTCCCGTTTCTCGACCCGTCGACGGCGGAACACCCGTACCGGGTCTTCTACTACCTCTGGAAGCTCTCGTTCTGGTTCGGCGCCGCGTACGCGCATCACAGCGTGTCGTTCGAAGAGCTGACGTCCAACCCGCGGCGGGAGATCGAACGGCTGTTTCACGCCGTCGGCATCGAGGGCGCGGACTATCAGCGGCTCGAGACGCTCGTCGAGGCCACGCCAAGCCGCTGGCAGAAATACGCGCCGGACGACTGGTTCCGTGCGCACGAAGAAGCCTGCGAAAACGTCCTGCGTGATTTCTTCGGCATCGCCTCGTCGACGGGGCACGCCGAGAGTCCATTGCGCGCCGTCAGGTCCGGCGTCGGGAGAGCATAGCCACCCGTGAAAACCGATCTCATCACCGAACTCGACCGCCCGTCCGCCGGCATCGCCGGCGCCGGCGCTTCCATGCGCGTGGTCATCACTGGGCACGTGGATCACGGGAAGAGCACGGTTATCGGACGGCTGCTGGCCGACACCGATTCGCTGCCCCAGGGCAAGCTGGAACAGCTGCGCCAGTACTGCGAGCGGCACGCCAAGCCGTTCGAGTATGCGTTTCTGCTCGACGCGTTGAAGGACGAGCGGGCGCAGGGCATCACGATCGACTCCGCGCGCGTGTTCTTCAAGTCCACGCTCCGGCAGTACATCGTCATCGACGCGCCCGGCCACGTCGAGTTCCTGAAGAACATGGTGACGGGCGCCTCGCGCGCCGATGCGGCGCTGGTCGTGATCGACGCGTTCGAAGGCGTGCAGGAAAACTCGCGGCGCCACGGCTACCTGCTGTCGATGCTCGGGATCCGCCAGGTCGTGGTGCTCGTCAACAAGATGGATCTGGTCGGCTACGACCAGGCCGCATTCGATCGCCTTGTCAGCGAATACTCCGCGTTTCTGGACCAGGTCGGACTGCGGCCGCTTCGCTTCATTCCCGTCGCGGCGCAGCTGGGCGACAACATCGCGACGGCGAGCCGGCGGCTCCCCTGGTACTCGGGACCGACGGTGCTCGAGGCGCTCGACGAGCTGTGTCCGGACACGCCGGCTTCCGCGGCGCCGCTCCGCATGCCGGTCCAGGGCGTCTACAAGTTCACGGAGGTCGGCGACACGCGTCGAATCATCGCCGGCACGATCGAGACCGGCACGCTGAACGTCGGCGATCAGATCGTCTTCTATCCCTCGGGCAAGAAGACGACCATCGCGTCGATCGAAGGCTTCAATCGCCCGGCTGCCACGAGCGCCGCGGCCGGCGAGGCCATCGGCTTCACGATGACGGAGCAGGTGTACGTCCAGCGGGGCGAGCTTGCGGTCCGGGCGGAGCAGCCCAAGCCCTGCGTCACCACGCGCTTCCGCGCAAACGTCTTCTGGCTCGGCCGGGAGCCCCTCGTCGTCAACCGCGACTATCGTCTGAAGATCGGCACGGCGCAGCTGCCCGTGCGCGTGACGCGCATCGAGCGGGTCATCGACGCGTCGCGGCTCGAGCCGATCGCCGACGCACAGGCGATCGGCCGCCATCAGGTGGCTGAATGCGTGCTCGAGACCGCGAGCCCCCTGGCGTTCGATCTCGTCTCGACGGTGGCCGCCACGGGCCGGTTCGCGCTCGTTGACAACTTCGAAATCTCCGGCGGCGGGATCATCTGCCAGGCGCTCGAGGACTCTCAGACCGTCGTTCGCGATCGCGTCATGCTCCGCAACCAGAAGTGGGACGCGAGCCGCGTCTCCGAGACGCGCCGCGCCGAGCGATACAGCCAGCGCCCCGTGCTGCTGCTGGTCACCGGCGACGAGTCGACGGACCGCAAGGGGTTCGCCCGGGAATGCGAAGCCCGCCTGTTCGACGACGGCCGGTTCGTGTACTTCCTCGGCATGGGCAACCTCGTGCACGGCGTCGACGCGGACATCGCGGGCGTCGGCGGCGTTCGTCCGGAACATCTCCGGCGTCTCGGCGAAGTCGCCAACATCCTGCTCGACGCGGGCCTGATCGTCGTCGCCGCCGCGGCGAACCTGACGGCGCAGGAGGTCGAGAGCCTCCGCACGGCGATCGGGCAGGAGCGGGTGGCCACGGTGTGGCTCGGCGACCGCGCGGATTCGGATCTCTCGGCCGATCTGCAGGTGTCGGCGGCGGAATCGGACGGCACGGCGCGGATCAAAACGATGCTTCAGCAGCGCGGCTTCATCTACCGCGCGGCGTACAGCGACAAGGAGTGAGCGGTATGCGGGTGCAGAACACGGTTGCGCCGGTCATCTGGCTGACAGGGCTGTCGGGCTCGGGCAAGACGACCATCGCTCGCCAGGTCTGTCGAGAGCTCGAAGAGCGCGGTCTGGACGTGGAATACCTCGACGGCGACGTCATCCGATCGGTGTTTCCGAACACCGGGTTCGGGCGGGCGGATCGGGATGCGCACATCCGCCGCATCGGCTTTCTGGCGAGCCGGCTCGCGCGGCACGGTGTCGCCGTGGTCGTGGCGCTGGTCTCGCCGTATCGCGACTCGCGGGCGTTTGCGCGGGGGTTGTGCCGGAACTTCATCGAGGTCCATGTCTCGACGCCGCTCGACATCTGCGAGGCGCGCGACGTGAAGGGCCTGTACGCGAAGGCGCGGCGCGGAGAAATCCGGCAGTTCACGGGGATCGACGACCCGTATGAGCCGCCGGTCGACGCCGAGCTCGTGATCGACACGTCGGACGTGCCGCTCGAAGACGCGGTGCGCATGATCATGTGCTCGGTCGACAACCCGGCGTCACGGCTGCGCGAGCCGGCCGCCGCCGCGCACGTGAGTCTCACGACATGATGCCGGACCGTGCCCTGGCCGAGCCCAGGCGGGAGCCCGCCGGCGCGACGCTCCTGCGAATGGTCGACCTCGCGCGGCACGCCGGCCGCGCCGTGATGGACGTCTACACGTCGGGCTCGTACGGCGCCAGCGACAAACAGGGGAAAGGGCCCGTGACCGATGCCGACCGCGCGTCGCATCGCATCATCGTCGCCGGCCTCACGTCGTGGAGCGCGCTGCCAATCGTGTCGGAAGAGGGCGTGATTCCCGACTACCGGACGCGGCGCACGTGGCGGGAGTTCTGGCTGGTCGATCCGCTGGACGGCACCAAGGAATTCCTGAACCGGAATGGCGAATTCACCGTGAACATCGCGCTCATTCGCGAGGGCGTTCCCGTGGCGGGCGTGGTGCTGGCACCGGCCCAGGACGTCCTGTACTTCGCGGCCGAGCACTGCGGCAGCTGGCGCCAGCGCGGCACGCTGCCGCCCGAGCGCATGTACTCCGCGCCGCCCGTGCCCGGCACGCCGCTGCGCGTGGTCGAGAGCCGTTCGCATCATTCCGCGAAACTGGAGACGTTTCTCGCGTCGATTCCGGTCGCGGAGCGGGTGCAGGTGGGCAGCTCGCTCAAGTTCTGCTGGGTCGCGGAAGGGCGCGCCGACGTCTACCCGCGGCTGAGCCCCATCATGGAGTGGGACGTGGCGGCGGGAGACTGCGTGTACCGGTATTCGGGGACGGATCGCGCCCGCTCGTCGCCGCTCTGCTACAACACGCCCGAACTCCGCATCCCTGAATTCATGATCGGTTTCGATTCCGCGAGGGCATAGATGGATCATCTCGACAGCCTGGAAGCGCGCAGCATTCACATTTTCCGGGAGGCATACGCCGCCTTCGATCGTCTCGCGATGCTCTGGTCGATCGGCAAGGACAGCACGGTGATGCTGTGGCTGGCGCGGAAGGCGTTCTTCGGGCACGTGCCGTTTCCGCTGGTGCACATCGACACCGCCTTCAAGATTCCCGAGATGATTGCGTATCGCGATCGGCTGGCCGCGCAGTGGAATCTGACGCTGATTTACGGCCAGAACACGGAAGCCCTGAAGGCGAAGCAGACCTATCCGGACGGCGGCGTCGATCGCCTGACCTGCTGCAAATCGCTGAAGACCGAGGCGCTGAAGAAGACGCTCAGCGGCGAGTGGCCGCGGTACCGCTTCGATCGCGCGACAAAATCGTACCTCGTCGACAAGAACGTGGAGCCGTACACCGGCGTCATCGCCGGCGCGCGGGCCGACGAGGAAGGCAGCCGTTCGAAGGAGCGGTACTTCTCGCCGCGCAACCAGGGCAATCAATGGGATGTGGGCGAGCAGCCGCCCGAGTTCTGGAATCAGTACAAGACCGACTTCGCGCCGGGCACGCACGTGCGCATTCACCCGCTGCTCGACTGGACCGAGCTCAACGTCTGGGAGTACATCGATCGCGAGCGCATCCCGGTCGTCGATCTCTATTTCGATCAGGGCGACGGCACACGCTACCGGTCGCTCGGATGCGGGCCGTGCACCAACCGCGTGGACTCGGCCGCGTGCACGACGTCGGAGATCATCGTCGAGCTGCGAAGCGGGAAGTTTGCGAATGTCGCCGAGCGTTCGGGCCGCGCGCAGGACGCTGAAGACGGCGGCGGGCTCGAGACGCTCCGCCGCGGCGGGTACATGTAGGTGACGCTCGTCTTCATCACGCTCCTCGGCGCCACGGTCAACGGCGCGCTCGGCTACGGCTTTTCGTCCATCGTCGTGCCGCTCGCGCTGATGTTCTTCTCGAACCGCGTCCTCAATCCGGCCCTCGTGCTGATTGAAGTCGTGTTGAACGGGTACGTTCTGTTCGTCAACCGGGCGAGCATTCCCCTCGTCTGGAAACGCGTCATGCCGATCGTCGTGGGCCTGATTCCGGGCGTCCTGCTCGGCACGGTGCTGTTGTCGCGAGTGAGTCCGGCGTGGATGAAGCTGAGCACGTTCGCCGTGCTCGTGCCGCTCATTCTTCTCCAGGCCGCGGGCTACCGCCGCCCAATCCGATCCGAGCGCAAAGCGGGCCTGCTGTTTGGCGGAGGACTCGGCGTCCTGTACTCCATCACGACGATCTCGGGCCCGCCCCTCGCCGTCGCGCTCTCGAATCAGGGCTTCGCCAAGCGCGAGTTCCGCGCCGCGCTGGGGCTGGTGCGTCTGGCGGAGGCCACGTTCACCGCAATCGCGTACTACTCGACCGGATTGATTGCCGCACCGAGCCTGAGGCTGATTCCGATGATTGCTCCGAGTGTGCTCCTCGGAGTGCCGCTGGGCGCGCTGGTCGTGCGCTCGATCCGCGTCGAGACGTTCCGCCGGATCTGCATGAGCTTCGATGCCTGGATCGTCGCGTTCGGATGCTCGGCGCTGCTTCGCGAGCTGCGGCTGGTCGAGGGACCTGCCTCCTACGGCGTACTCGTCGCCGTCGGCGCCACCGACGTGTGGCTCCTGTATCGATTCTTTTCGTCAGCGAAAGACGAGCCGGCTGCACTCGGAAACGTGCGGCCGGCCGTCCTCAATCAACCGGCCAGCTGATCGTAGAAACCTTCGACGCGCGGCAGGAACTGTTTCAGGGTGAAGCAGCTCTCGACGCGCTCGCGGCCCTGCTGTCCCATCTTGCGGCGCAGCGCCGCATTCTCCAGGAGGGCGAGAATCCGCTCGGCCAGGCCCTGAGGATCCTGCGGCTCGACGAGGAAGCCCGTTTCGCCGTCGATCACGGCCTCGGGGGTGCCGTTCACGTTCGTGGCGACGACCGCGACGCCGCAGGCCATGGCCTCGAGGACCGACAACGGCAGCCCTTCTTCGAGCGAGGGCAGCACCATCACGTCGGTCGCGCGGAGGATATCCGGCATGTCCTTGCGCCAGCCGAGGAACTCGATCGAGTCGCCGATCTGGAGCCGGTCCGCCTGCGCCTGCAGCACCGCCTGATAGCCGGGAGCAATGGTCTCGCCGCCGAGCGCGAGGAACCGCGAGCGGGGAAAGCGGCGTTTGATCTGCGCCGCGGCTTCGAGAAACGTCGGATACCCCTTGAGCTCGCTGAGGTGGCCGATGATGGCGACGACGTGGTCGGCGCCGGCTCGGATCGTCCGGGTGACGGCGGCACTGGACGCCGTTTCCGGTGTGAACATCACGTCGTCCACGGTGTTGGGAATGGCGACGAGGCGGCAGGAGTGGCCGGACAGACGCGGCGACAGCTCGGTCGCCAGTCCGTCGTAGCAGGTAATCACGCCGTCGACGCCGAATTTGAACGTCCACTCGAGTTCGCCCGGGACCGGCGGGAACTGAATGTGGCAGACCCGCTTGATGCCGGCGACGCGCGCCGCGATCCCTGCGGTCCGGTAGGCGTTCGGCGAGATGGCGTGGATGATGTCCGCCTGTTCCCGACGGAGGAGCCGGATCAGAAACGCGACGTTGCGCAGCGTGGCGATCCGCTCGCCCATCTGGGCGTTGGCCGGCAGAACGGCCCACGGCACTCCGTTCGCGTCGGCCCAGGCGGTGAGCTGGCCCTCGCGAGGCGCCACCAGAATCGGCCGGATTTTCGTCGGATCGAATCCGGTCATCATGGACATCAGGACGCGGTTGCCGCCGCCGATCTTCTCCGATCCCGCTACGTACACAACTGTCTTTCGAGAAGGCATGCCCACGGCATAGCGAAATCGATGCCACCCGCAACAGCAGGACGACAGAAGATCCCGACGCATTGTTCGCGAATCCCCGCGCTTTTGTCTGCCTTATGGCGGACTTGATCGCATCGATCCATCGGCCGCGAGGGCTCCGTCAGTTCGTCACTGCGGCGACTCTAGATCTCTTGACGGCAGACCGAATACGTCCTCCCCGCGGATCCACGGTGGGACGTACGAGGCACCTCGCAATTTCAGGCCATTTTCCGGGCGTGACGTGCGGTGTCCGCCATCGCGTTGCGGAATGTGACTTGCCTGAGTACATCGACGCGCGAGTTTCCACTAAGGGAAGGGATGCCGATGTCGTTTCGATTTCTTAACGTCCAGCCACTGCGGGCCCGGTGGGTTGTCGCTGTTCTTGTCTCGGGCGCCGCGTCGACGTTGCTGGTGCATGGCCAGGGATCGTGCGGCACGCAGCCGAACCCGATCGTCTGCGAAAACGCCTTGCCGGGAAACCCGCCAAGCCAGTGGGACCTGTCTCCGTCGCCGCTGTCGCCGCCGTTCAGCCAGTCGAGCGGGGACAACACCATCCAGGGATTTGCGACGGACATCAGCGTCAACAGAGGCGGCACCATCCACTTCAAGGTCGACACGACCGCGCCGACGTTCAAGATCGACATTTATCGGATGGGGTACTACAACGGGAACGGCGCCCGGCTCATCGCGACGATTCCGAGCGTCGCCGGACACAACCAGCCGAACTGCCTCACCGAGAGCAGCACGGGGCTCATCGATTGCGGTGACTGGACCGAGTCCGCGGCGTGGGCCGTACCGTCGACGGTCGTGTCGGGCATTTACTTCGCGAAACTGACGCGGACCGATTCCGGAGGTTCGAGTCATGTGTTCTTCGTCGTGCGCGACGATGCCAGCACGTCCGACCTGCTGTTCCAGACGTCGGACACGACCTGGCAGGCCTATAACGATTACGGCGGGAACAGTCTGTATGTCGGCGGACCGGGCCAGGATCCCGCGCGCGCGTACAAGGTGAGTTACAACCGGCCGTTCAATACCCGCGGCGACAGCGCGCAGGATTTTGTCTTCAACGCCGAGTACCCGATGGTGCGGTGGATCGAAGCGAATGGGTACAACGTCAGTTACTCGTCAGGCGTGGACACCGATCGCTACGGGAGCCTGCTGCTGCAGCATCGCGTGTTCCTCTCGGTCGGTCACGATGAGTACTGGTCGGGCGCACAGCGGACGAACGTCGAAACGGCTCGCGGCGCGGGCGTCAACCTCGCCTTCTTCAGCGGCAACGAGGTCTACTGGAAGACGCGCTGGGAACCCAGCATCGACGGGACGGCGACCGCGTACCGCACGCTGGTCACCTACAAGGAAACGCACGCGAGCGCGGTCATCGATCCGCAGGATCCGCCGACGTGGACCGGCACATGGCGCGACCCGCGCTTCAGTCCGCCGGCGGACGGCGGACGTCCGGAAAACGCCCTGACAGGCACGATCTTCACGGTGAACCAGGGTCCATCTCAGGGCGCCATCAACGTCACGCAGCAGTACTCGAGTCAGCCGTTCTGGCGCAACACCCGGGTCGCCACGCTCGCGCCGGGCGCGAGCACGACGCTGACCGCGGGAGTGCTCGGCTACGAGTGGGACGAGAATCTGAACAACGGGTTCCGGCCCGCCGGTCTGACGCAGTTGTCGGCGACGACGCTGTCCGTACCCAGCAAGCTGACGGATTACGGACATTCGTATGCGGCAGGCACGGCAACGCACGCGCTGACGCTGTACCGGCATGCGAGCGGCGCGCTCGTCTTTGGCGCCGGCACCATCCAATGGTCCTGGGGCCTCGACGGCAACCACGATCGCCAGTATTCGACGCCCGACCTCGCGATGCAGCAGGCGATGGTGAATCTGTTCTCCGACATGGGCAGTCAGCCGGCCTCGCTGCAGCCAGGCCTGGTCTCGGGGACGACTGATACCACGCCGCCCACGGTTTCGATGACGGCGCCGGCCAGCGGTTCTACCGTCGGCGGAACGGCGGTCACTCTGAGTGCGACGGCAGCGGACAACGTCGGCGTCGCGGGTGTGCAGTTCAAGCTCGACGGAGCCAATCTCGGCACCGAAGACACGGTCAGCCCGTACTCCATCAACTGGAACACGACGGGCGTGGCCAACGGCACGCATACGCTCACCGCAGTGGCTCGCGATGCCGCAGCCAATCAGACCACGTCCATCTCGGTGTCGGTCACGGTCAGCAACACACCCGATACGACGCCTCCGACCGTCTCGATGACGGCACCGGCCGATGGCGCGACGGCAACGGGCAGTGCCGTGACCATTTCGGCCACCGCCGCGGACAACGTCGGTGTCGCCGGCGTGCAGTTCCTGCTCGATGGCGTCGCCACTGGCGCCGAGGTCACCACGGCGCCGTACTCCATCGCCTGGAACTCCACGGCCACCTCCAACGGCACGCACACGCTCTCGGCGAGAGCACGCGACGCCGCGGGCAATACGGCGACGGCGACTGGGGTCACCGTCACGGTGACCAACAGCCCATCGGCATTCGGAATGGACGCGCTCGCGTTTGGCGATCGCTCCTCGGCCGCGAAGACGATCGCCACGAGTGCGTTCTCGACGACGGCCTCGAACGAACTCCTGCTCGCGTTCGTGGCCACTGACGCCATCTCGGGGACCACGACGGTCTCGAGCATCGCGGGCGGTTCGTTGACATGGCAGCTGGTCGTCCGCACCAACGCGCAGAAGGGCACGTCCGAGGTGTGGCGCGCGTTTGCCGCCGCGCCGCTGAGCGGCATCACCGTCACGGCGACGCTGTCGCAGTCGGTCTCGTCGTCCATCACCGTGGTGAGCTTCAAGGGCGTCGACACCTCGGGCACGAACGGATCCGGCGCCATCGGCGCGACCAAGTCGGCCAGCGCGAATCCGGGGGCGCCCACGGCGACGTTGACGACGACCCGCGCCGGGTCATGGGTGTTCGGCGTCGGGAATGACTGGGACAACGCCATCGCACGGACCCTGGGCGGGAACCAGACGATGGTGCATCAGTTCCTGTCGTCGGTGGGCGACACCTACTGGGTGCAGCGGACGACGAGTCCGACGCCCAACAGCGGCACCAGCGTCACCATCAACGACACGGCCCCGACCGGCGACCGCTATAACCTGAGCCTCGTCGAAGTGCGTCCGGCTCCGAACAGCGACACGACGCCGCCGACGGTGTCGATCAGCGCGCCTGCAGGCGGTGCGACGATTTCCGGTACGACGGCGGTTTCAGCAACCGCGAGCGACAACGTCGCCGTTGCCGGCGTGCAATTCAAGCTCGACGGTGCCAGCCTCGGCGCGGAAGACACGGTCAGCCCGTATTCCATCAATTGGAACACGACGGGCGTGGCCAACGGCGCGCATTCCCTGACTGCGACGGCGCGCGATGCCGCGGGCAACGTGACCACGTCGATCGCGGTGTCGGTCACGGTCAGCAACACGCCCGATACGACGCCTCCGACCGTGTCTATGACGGCACCGTCCGACGGTGGAACAGTGTCGGGGAGCGCCGTGGCCGTGTCAGCCACCTCCGCGGACAACGTGGGCGTCGCCGGTGTGCAGTTCCTGCTCGACGGCGTGGCGATTGGCGCCGAGGTCACGACGGCGCCGTACTCCATTCTCTGGAACACGACGACCGCCACCAACAGCTCGCACACGCTCTCCGCGAGAGCTCGCGACGCCGCGGGCAACACCGCAACGTCAGCGGCGGTGACGGTCACGGTCAACAACGTCGATGCGACGCCGCCCGTCGTGAGCGCCATCACTCCGCCGAATGGTTCGACGGGTGTCGCGACGTCGGTTGCGCCCACCGTACGCTTCAGCGAAGCGATGAACCAGGCGACGCTGACGTCGGCGACGGTCTACATGACCGACGCGACGAGCGCCGTCGTGCCGACGTTGCTGACGTACAACGTGTCGACCTTCACCGTCACGCTCATGCCGGCCGCGAGCCTGGCGAATTCCGCGGCCTATAACGTCGTGGTGGTCGGCGGCTCCGGCGGCGTCGCCGACCTCGCAGGCAACGTGGCGGCCGGGACGACGACGTCCTCCTTCACGACGGTTGCCGCGTCGGGCTGCCCGTGCAGCATCTGGAGCACGTCCGCCGTCCCGGAACGAATCGAAATCGACACGAACGCACAGGAACTGGGCCTGAAATTCAAGAGCGACGTGGCCGGCCAGATCACCGCGATCCGTTTCTACAAAGGCGCGCAGAACACCGGGGTCCACACCGGCACGATTTGGTCCTCCGCCGGAGTGGCGCTGGGAACGGTGACGTTCAGCAACGAAACGGCGTCCGGCTGGCAGACGGCCACGTTCGTGAACCCCGTCCCCATCGCCGCGAACACGACCTACGTCGTCTCGTATCACACGAACGTCGGGTATTACGGCGTGACCGAACCGGGTCTGACGGTGGCCGTCGACAACGGACCGTTGCATGCGCTCGCCGACGCCGCCTCAGGCGGCAACGGGGTCTACGCGCTCGGCAACGGCGGCGTCTTCCCGAATCAGACATGGGATGCCAGCAACTACTGGGTCGATATCGTGTTCACTCAGTAGGTTGAGCGCGGTTTTCCGGCGGGGGGCTGACTGAGTTCAGCCCTCCGCCGGACTTTTCCGCGTCGATCTCTCTAGCAGGTCATGGAAGTCGTTTCCCTACAACGGATTACACGTCTGACTGGCGATTTGCGGGATGGCGGCGTCTTTGCCTCTTGCTCGGCAGCCTGAGGTCATCGCACTTGATTCGTACCGATTCGTCTCCCTGCGTCAGCCGCACTGCGTTCGCGTGTAAGGAGCTGGCGGCATGAGTGTGCCTGCTATCAGCGACGTGACGTCCGCTGTCGCGGCTGTCGCCACCGAGGAAAGGACGCGCAGCACATTCGCCCGTCCGCGCGCGGTGGAGCTCGCGTGCCGGATTCGAGCGCTCGAGTACAAGCTGCTCGATCTCTTCAAGGAAGGCAAGCTGTTCGGCACGGTCCACACGTATATCGGCGAGGAATTCTGCGCGTCGTCGTTTGCGGGGCTGCTCGATCCCAAGCAGGACGCCGTGTTTGCGACCCATCGCGGACATGGCTGGTATCTGGCGAGCGATGGTCCGCTCGAGACGTTTCTCGCCGAGCTGATGGGACGGGAAGGCGGGCTCTGCCAGGGACGCGGCGGTTCGCAGCATCTGCACCACGGCAACTTCTTCAGCTCCGGGATTCAGGGCGGCACGGCACTCATGGCCTCGGGATGGGCGTGGGCAAAAAAGGCCCAGGGCTCCAACGCGATTGCGATCGCACAGATCGGGGATGGCACGCTCGGGGAAGGAGCGGTCTACGAGGCGCTGACGTTCGCGGCCGTCTTCAAGCTTCCGGTGCTGTTCGTGCTCGAATGGAATGGCTGCGCGCAGTCGACCGACGTGCGGTCGACGACGCCGGGCGACGTGTTGAAGCGGGTGGAAGGTTTCGGCGTCGGCGTCGATCGGCGTTCGGACACGGATCCTGATCTTCACGAGCACCTGTCACGCGTGGTCGAACTCGTGCGAAGCGGCCAGCCTTTCGTCCAGATTATCGAGACGCGGCGCCTGATGCCGCACAGCAAGGGCGACGACCATCGCCCGAAGGCTCTGCTCGACACGCTGTGGGCGGCAGATCCGCTGACGGCCATCCTCCAGGAGGACGAAGCCGCGCAGACGCTCTTTCAAAAGGCAAAAGACGAGATGGACGCGGCGGCGGCGGCGGCGGCCGCGCGGCCGCTCGTTCAGTCGAGGCCGGATCGGGCGTGGCCGGCCGATGATCGCGCGATCTGGTCAGAGGAGCTGTGGTCGCACGGAGTGGACGGAGTCAGCGGGGCGCGGATGGTGGAAGATCTGAACCGCGCGCTGCACGCGTCGATGGCCGCCAATCCGAAGGTCATGCTGCTCGGCGAGGACGTCGTTGATCCGTACGGAGGCGCCTTCAAAGCGAGCAAGGGACTGTCGACGGCGTTTCCTGCGCAGGTCTTCTCGACGCCGATCGCGGAGGCCGCGCTCGCGGGCCTGGCCAACGGGCTGGCGCTCGGCGGCATGCGCCCGATTACGGAAATCATGTTCGCCGATTTCGTCACGCTTGCGGCGGACCAGATCATCAACCACGCGGCAAAGTTCCACTACATGTACGGGAACACGGTGACGTGTCCGGTGCTCGTTCGGATGCCGTCAGGCGGCCGGCGGGGCTACGGTCCGACCCACAGCCAGAGCACGGAAAGCCTGTTCTTCGGTGTGCCGGGCCTGCGCATCGTGGCGGCGTCGAAGCGACACGCGATCGATCGGCTGTTCGAGCAGCTGGTGAGCTACGAGAAGAGCCCGACGCTCCTGGTCGAAAACAAAATTCTGTATGCGACCGAGCGCGCGACGACGTCGCCGCTCGATCTGGAGCCGGTGTCGTTCTGTCGCAGGAACGGCGACTATCCGCCCATCGCGTATCGCCCGCGCGGCGGCCACCGGGCCGACGTCACGCTCGTCACGTACGGAGGCATGGTCGATGCCTGCGAACAGGCGATGCAGCTGCTCATTCTCGACGACGAACTCCGGTTCGATTTCTTCGTGCTGACGCAGCTCTGGCCGCTGACGGATGAAGAAATCGTCGCATCGGTGCGCAGGACCGGCCGTCTGGTGGTCGCAGAAGAGGGCGTGTCGGAGTGCGGCGTCGGCGCGGCGATCATCGCATCGGTGGCCCAGAAGCTCGACACGCCGTTCGTCGCCAGGGCCGTCGGCATGAAGCCGGTGCCGATCCCGTGCGCGCGCCACCTCGAAGACGAAGTGCTGCCGTCTCCGGCCGACGTTATTTCGGCAGTAAAGGCGATCTCTCGATAATAATAAGTGCGTGTCCGAGCCCAACTATATCCTCGCCCCCAAGGAGGCTGCCGGGGACGATTCCGTGCGGATCGTCGAATGGTCCGTCCAGGACGGCACGCGCGTCTCCGCCGGAACCGTGGTCGGCCTTCTGGAAACGACGAAGGCATCCTTTGAGATCGAGAGCGAATTCGCCGGCTATTTCTTTCCGCTGATCAAGGTAGGCGAGTCGGTCAAGGTCGGCACGCCCATCGCGGTCGTCTCGGCGGAAAACACGCGTCCGGCGGCCGATGTCATGACCGGCGTGCGGACGTCGGTGATCGCCTCCGAGCCGCAGCGCTTCTTCACGCGGAAAGCCGCGGAGATGCTGGAACAGCACAACATCCCCGGGTCGGCGTTCAGCGGCCTCAGCGTCGTGCGACACAGCGATGTCGAAGAATACCTTCGACTGCAGGTCACCGCCGCAAACCGGCCGTCGAACCGGGCCTTCGCCGGCGAGGAACTCGACCTGGCGGCCGACTGGGACGCCGTCCTGCGGTCCGAGGAGTTCCTCGCGCTCGAGCGTCTGCTGACCGGCGCCCGTAAACGGCTCAAGGCGAAGTTCAACCGGCACGTGCCTCTCGGGAGCCTGCTGCACGATCGATGGGCGGTGGCGCGCGAATACGGCTTTGGCGAAGGCACGTCCGTCTACGACGAGTGCCTGATTCAGGGCGACGTGACGGTCGGCAAGCACTGCTGGATCGGTCCGTTTACGATTCTGGACGGCAACTTCGCCGCTCTCCGAATCGGCGACTACACGTCCATCGGTTCCGGCGCGCACATCTATTCACACGACACGATCGACTTCGCGATAACCGAGGGCGCCGCGCCCGTCCACGCCGCCGGGACCAGCATCGGCGCCGCGTGTTTCATCGCGCCCTTGTCGATCGTCGGCCCCGGCTCGCGCATCGGCGACCACTCGTTTGTCGCCTCCGGCAGCTACGTCCAGGGCGAGTTCCCGTCGTACAGCTACATCGCGGGCAATCCGGCCGCACGCGTCGGCAAAGTCGAGATCCGCAAAGGCAAGGTCCACCTGCTCAAGGACGAGTAATCCCGCCCGGAACGCCGCGTTTCGGGCGACTTCTGTCTCCCTCGCAAGACTGACTCTCCACCAGGTCACCACGGTGCCGCGCCGACGAAAGTGATTCGTTCGGCTGTCAAATGGTGTCCCCGGTGCGCTCAATTGACGCCAGCCGGGATCCCGGCGCGCACATCCATAGCGGATCTCCCAAGAAATCTGCACGTTTTCATCGATCGGCCGCTGCGCCGCCGGGGAACGTGTCTTGCCAAAGAACGTCGCTGGAGTCTTTCTGAGTACACCAACTTCCTCGACGGCGAGTACAGCATTTATGACGTTCACACATAGCCTGGTTCGTGACCGAGTTTCGATTCGAACTGCCGTTCGCTCGGCCCTGCTTGTCCTCGCGGCAACAGCGTTGTCGGGCCTCTTCGACCGACCGGCGAACGCCCAGACCTGCCCGTGCTCGATCTGGAGCCCGTCGGCCGTGCCGGCGTCATTTGTCAATGACAGCAGCGCCGTGGAACTTGGCCTCAAATTCACCGCCGATACGAACGGCACCGTGACGGGGGTGCGCTTCTACAAATCTGCGCAGAACACCGGCACGCATGTTGGCAATCTCTGGTCGGCGGCCGGCGCGCTCCTCGGAACGGTGACCTTCACCAACGAGACGGCGTCGGGCTGGCAGCAGGCGAACTTCGCGACGCCGATCGCCGTGACCGCGAATACGACATATGTCGTGTCGTACCACACGAATACTGGAAACTTCGCGTTGAGCGCGTTCGAACTCGGATGGGCGATCAACAGCCCGCCTCTCCACACGGTGGCCGACGGCCCGGGGGGCGGCAACGGCGTGTTCTTCTATGGCGCGGCGAGCGGCTTCCCGAGTTCATCCTGGAACGCGAGCAACTACTGGGTGGACGTCGTGTTCTCGACAGGCGGCGGAGGCGGCGACACGACGCTGCCCACGGTCGCGATGAGCGCTCCGGCGAACGGCGCCACGGTGTCCGGCACGACACTGGCGGTCTCGGCGACCGCGTCGGACAACGTCGGTGTCGTCGGCGTCCAGTTCAAGCTCGATGGCGCCAATCTCGGCGCGGAAGACACGGCGAGCCCCTACTCGGTGACGTGGAATACGACCACCGCGACAAACGGCAGCCACACGCTGACCGCCGTCGCCCGCGACGCGGCAGGGAATACGGCTACCGCGACGAACGTGACGGTCACCGTCAACAACCCCGACACGACGCTGCCGACCGTCGCGATGACGGCACCGGCCAACGGCGCCACCGTCTCCGGCACGGCACTCGCCGTCTCGGCGACCGCCTCGGACAACATCGGTGTCGTCGGCGTCCAGTTCAAACTCGACGGCGCCAATCTCGGCGCGGAAGACACGACGAGCCCGTATGGGGTGACCTGGGATACGACCACCGTCGCGAACGGCACCCATACACTGACGGCCGTCGCCCGCGACGCGGCGGGGAATACCGCGACCGCCACGAACGTCACCGTCACCGTCAATAACGCAGACACGACGCTTCCGACGGTCGCGATGACCGCGCCGGCCAACGGCGCCACGGTGTCCGGGACCACGCTCGCCGTCTCGGCGACCGCCTCGGACAACATCGGTGTCGTCGGCGTGCAGTTCAAGCTCGATGGCGCCAACCTCGGCGCCGAAGACACGACGAGCCCGTATGGGGTCACGTGGGATACGACCACCGTCGCGAACGGCAGCCACACGCTGACCGCCGTCGCCCGCGACGCGGCGGGTAATACCGCGACGGCCACCACCGTGACCGTCACCGTCAACAACGCCGACACGACGCTTCCGACGGTCGCGATGACCGCGCCGGCCAACGGCGCAGTGGTGTCCGGGAACGCCGTCACGGTTACCGCGACCGCCTCGGATAACGTCGGCGTCGTCGGCGTCCAGTTCAAGCTGGACGGCGCCAATCTCAGCGCGGAAGACACGACGAGTCCGTACTCGATCACGTGGAATTCGACCACCGTGGCCAACGGCAGCCACACGCTGACCGCCGTCGCGCGCGACGCGGCAGGCAACACGGCCACCGCCGTCAGCATCAGCGTCTCGGTGAACAACGCCGATACCACGCCGCCAACGGTCTCGCTGACTGCGCCGGCCAACGGCGCGACGGTGCAGGGCACGACGGTCTCGGTGTCCGCCACGGCGGCGGACAACATCGGCGTGGTCGGCGTGGAGTTCAGACTCGACGGAGCGCTGCTCGGATCGTTCGACACGACCAGCCCGTATTCCGTCACCTGGAACACGACGACCGCGTCCAACGGCAGCCACACGTTGATCGCCATCGCGAGCGACAGCGCGGGCAACACGACGACATCGACAGCCGTGACGGTCACGGTCAACAACCCGGACGTCACGGCACCGACCGTTGCGATGACGGCGCCGGCAAACGGCGCGACGGTGCAGGGCGCCTCGGTCACGGTGTCAGCCACGGCCTCGGACAACATCGGCGTCGCCGGCGTGCAGTTCAAGCTCGACGGCGCGAACCTGGGTGCTGAAGTCACGACGGCGCCGTACTCCACGACGTGGAACACGACGGGTGTGGGCAATGGTAGTCACACGCTGACTGCGGTCGCGCGCGACGCCGCCGGCAATACGACGACCGCCACCACCGTCACCGTCACCGTCAACAATCCTGATGTCACCGCGCCTGCCGTGGCCATGTCCGCGCCGGCGGGTGGCGCCACGGTGTCCGGCAGCACCGTTGCGGTATCGGCGACCGCATCGGACAACGTCGGCGTGGTCGGTGTGCAGTTCAAACTCGACGGCGCCAATCTCGGCGCCGAAGTCACGGTCGCCCCGTACGCGATCGTCTGGAACACGACCTCGATCGTCAACGGCAGTCACTCGCTGACCGCCGTCGCGCGGGACGCGGCAGGGAATACGACGACCGCGACGGCCGTCGTCGTCACGGTCAGCAACGCGGCGAGCGGTTGCCCGTGCAGCCTGTGGACGACGAGCACGACCCCAGGACCGATGTTCTCTGAAGCCGGATCCCTCGAGCTGGGCATGAAGTTCATGTCCGATGCCGACGGGCTCATCACCGGACTTCGGTTCTACAAGTACGCGCAGAATACGAGCACGCACATCGGCAACCTCTGGGCGGCGAACGGCACGCTGCTCGCGACGGTCGTCTTCGCCAACGAGACGGCGTCAGGATGGCAGCAGCAGGCGTTCGCCTCGCCGGTCGCGATCACGGCCAACACGACGTACGTCGTCTCGTATCACACCGACACGAGCAGCTACGCCGCGACGGCGGGCGGGTTCGCGACGTCCGTGGACAATGCGCCGCTGCACGGGTTGTCGAACGCCGCCGCCGGCGGGAACGGCGTGTTTGTGAGCGGCCCCACGGCCTTTCCGAATCAGACGTTTGGATCGACCAACTACTGGGTCGACGTGATCTATGTCAGCGGCGTCGATACGACGCCGCCGACGGTCGCGATCAGCGCGCCGGCCAACGGGGCGACCGTGCTCGGCACTGCGCTGACCGTGTCGGCAAACGCCTCCGACAACGTCGGCGTCACGAGCGTGCAGTTCAAGCTCGACGGAGCCAACTTCGGCGCGGCGGACACCACCAGCCCGTACGCGGTGACGTGGGATACCACAACGGTCCTGAACGGCACCCACACGCTCAGCGCGGTGGCCAGCGACGCCGCGGGTAATACGGCGACGGCCACGACGGTCACCGTCACGGTCAACAACCCGGACATCACTCCGCCGACGGTCGCAATGACGGCGCCCGCCAACGGGGCGGTCGTCTCGGGCGCGACGGTGACGGTGTCAGCGACGGCGGCCGACAACATCGGCGTCGCCGGCGTGCAGTTCTTCCTGGATGGTGTAGCCACGGGACCGGAAGTGACGACACCGCCCTTCGCGGTCGTCTGGAACACGATCGCCGGCACCAACGGCCCGCACACGCTGGCCGCGAGGGCGCGCGACGCGGCCGGCAACCTCACGATGTCCACGACGATCACCGTGACCGTCGGCAACACCGGCATCGCGACCCTCCTCATCGACGCGAATGTCTCGACCGACCGCTCGGGGTCGGGGTCGACGATTGCGTCGCCCTCGTTCTCGACGACCCAGGCGGGCGAGCTGCTGCTCGCGTTCATCGCGACCGACGCCAATTCGAGCGGGATGACGGTGACGGGCGTCACCGGCGGCTCGCTGACCTGGCAGCTGGTCCAGCGGACGAACGTGCAGCTGGGCACGTCGGAAGTGTGGCGCGCGTGGGCGTCGTCGACGCTCAGCAACGTGAGCGTCACGGCCTCGCTCTCGCAGCCGACGTCGGCGTCGATCACCGTCTTGAGCTTCATCGGGGCGGACGCCACCGGCACGAACGGGTCGGGCGCCATCGGCTCCACCAAGTCGGCCAATGCCAATCCGGGCGCGCCGAGCGCCTTCGTGACGACGACGCGCAACACCTCATGGGTGTTCGGCGTCGGCAACGACTGGGATTCCGCGACCTCGCGCACGATGGGCAGCGGCCAGACGATGGTCCATCAGTACCTGGCGTCGGTCGGCGACACGTTCTGGGTGCAGCGGATGACGAACACGACACCGCTGTCCGGGACCAACGTCACGATCAACGACACAGCGCCGGCGGGGGACCGCTATAACCTGACCGTCGTCGAGGTCGTGCCGGCCATCACGGTTCCGGACGTCACGCCGCCGACGGTGGCGTCGACGATTCCGGCGGCAGGCGCCACGGGCGTCGTGACGTCGATCGTGATCAACGTGAAGTTCAACGAAGGCATGAGCGCGTCGACGATTAACTCGACGAACCTGCAGCTGCTGAACGCGAGCAGCGTGGTCGTGCCGGCGACCGTGTCCTACGACGCGGCCTCCGCGACGGCGTTGATCACGCCGACGCAGGCGCTGGCGACCTCGTCGACCTACACGGTGAACGTGCTGACGGGCGTGCGAGACGTCGCGGGCAACGCGATGTCCAGCGCGGTGAGCTGGTCGTTCTCGACGGCGTTCTCGTCGAACAATCCGAACCAGGGACCGGGCGGACCGATTCTCGTCGTCTCGAGCACCTCCAACCCGTTCAGTCTCTACTACGCGGAGATTCTCCGCGCCGAAGGGCTCAACGAGTTCTTCGTCAACGACATCACGACGGTCACGGCCTCCGTGCTCTCGGGCTATGACGTCGTCATCCTCGGCCAGATGACGCTGACCACGGCCCAGGCCAACATGTTCACGACCTGGGTGCAGGGCGGCGGCAAGCTGATCGCGATGCGGCCGGATTCGAAACTGGCGGTGCTGCTCGGGTTGTCGTCGGTCTCTGCGACGATGTCGAATGGCTACATCGCAATCGACACGACGAAGACGCCCGGCGCGGGGCTCGAGAGCCAGACGATGCAGTTCCACGGGACTGCCGACGAATACACGACGTCGGCCGGAAACGTCGTGGCGACGCTCTACTCCGACTCGACGCATGCCACGGCGTTTCCCGCCGTGACGCTGACGACCGCCGGCTCGGGCAAGGCCGCCGCGTTCACTTACGATCTGGCCAAATCGATCATCCAGACGCGCCAGGGCAACCCGGCATGGGCCAGCCAGGAACGCGACGGTCAGGCGCCCATTCGATCCGACGACCTCTTCTTCGGGGCGAAGGCCGGGGACTTCCAGGCCGACTGGGTGGATCTGTCGAAGGTCCAGATTCCGCAGGCCGACGAGCAGCAGCGGCTCCTCGTCAATCTGATCATCCAGATGACGAGCGGGGGCAGACCGCTGCCGCGCTTCTGGTATCTGCCGCGAGGGCTGAAGGCCGCCGTCGTGATGACCGGCGACGACCACGCCGTGCAGGGGCCCGTGGCACGATTCAATCTGTTCCTGTCACAGAGCACGCCCGGTTGCGTCGTCGCGAACTGGGAATGCATCCGGAGCACGGCGTACGTGTTCCCGAACACCCCGATGACGGACACCCAGGCGGCATCGTTCGCCGCCCAGGGATTCGAGATCGGCGTGCACGTCACGATGGATCCCCAGGGAACCATCCTGTGCGGAAACGACTTCACGACGGCCACGCTCCAGACGTTCTACGCGAACCGTCTGAACGCATTCGCCGCGGCGTTTCCGAGCCAGCCGAAACCGACGACGCACCGGATGCACTGCATCATGTGGAGCGACTGGTCGTCACAGCCGAATGTGGAGCTGCAGAACCTCATCCGGCTCGACACGAGCTACTACTACTGGCCGAACACGTGGATTACGGATCGGCCGGGCATGTTCACGGGCTCGGGCATGCCGATGCGGCTGACGAACATCGACGGTTCGATGATCGACGTCTTCGAGGCGGCGACGCAGATGACCGACGAATCGGGACAGACGTATCCGCTGCACGCCAACACGCTGCTCGACAACGCGCTCGGGCCGCTGGGCTACTACGGCGTGTTCACCGCGAACATGCACACCGATACGTCGGATGCCACGAGCGCGACGGCCATCGTCAACGCGGCCAAGGCTCGCAACGTCCCGGTGATCTCGGCCAAGCAGCTGCTGACCTGGCTCGACGGGCGCACCAACTCCGCGTTCGGCGGCCTGACGTGGAGCAGCAACCAGCTGACGTTCACGGTGTCCCAGGCGGTCGGCGCCACGGGGCTGCAGGTGATGGTGCCGACGCAGAATGGCGCCAATCACCTGACCACGATCACGCTGAACGGCGCGACGGTGACGCCGACGACCCAGACCATCAAAGGCGTGTCCTACGCCTTCTTCAACGTCGCGGCAGGTCAGTATCGCGTGACCTACGCGCCGTAGCGCTCGACCGTCGGATGCCGTTCCGCATATGTCGGGGCGGCGTCCGACCGCACCACGGGGCTCGACGAGGGGGAGTGACGCATGGTTTGCGGTACACGGGGCCCGCCGCGGGACGGCGGCACCGCCTGGAACCCATGAAACCGGGGACTAAAGTCCCGCCCCGCCCCGACTTTCCCGGCAGGTCTGCTCTCACATCGCTGATTTCCCGCCCTTTCGCGTGATGTCCTGCGGAAAGGCCTTCCGGCCGCCGGCCTCGGGATGGCGAGGCCTTTGCACAAATCGATGAATTCGTACGGAGAATCTTGATGCGGATTAGCGTGATTGGGACCGGGTACGTCGGACTGGTGAGCGGCGCGTGTTTCGCGGACTTCGGGCATACCGTCACGTGCGTGGATGTGAACCGCGCCCGCGTCGAACAACTGCTGCGGGGCGAGATTCCGTTTTTCGAGCCGGGTCTTTCGGAAGTCGTCGAACGGAACGTCGCGGCCGGCCGGCTGCGATTCACCACCGATACGGGAGAAGCGGTCCGGGACGCGCTGGTCGTCTTCCTTGCCGTCGGCACGCCCGAGGGCGAAAACGGCGAGGCCGACGTCTCGCAGATTCTGACGGCGGCCGAACAGATTGGCGCGAACCTGCGCGACTACAAGGTCGTCGTGACGAAGAGCACGGTGCCCATCGGGACCGGCTCGCGGCTGCAGCAGGTGCTTGCGGCCAGCGCGCCGGGTCCCGTGGAATTCGACGTCGTGTCCAATCCGGAATTCCTGCGCGAGGGCGCGGCCGTCCAGGATTTCATGCGGCCGGATCGCATCGTCATCGGGACGTCGAGCGAGCGCGCGGGCGCAATCATGCGGGAGATCTTCGAGCCGCTCGTGCTGGTCGATACGCCGATCATCATGACCGAGGTCGAGACGGCGGAGATGATCAAGTACGCGTCGAATGCGTTCCTGGCCGTCAAGATCAGCTACATCAACGAAGTGGCCAACCTCTGCGATCGCGTCGGGGCGGACGTGCGCGTCGTCGCGCAGGGCATGGGCCTGGACAAGCGAATCGGCCCGCAGTTCCTGCAGCCCGGACCCGGGTATGGCGGATCGTGCTTCCCCAAGGACACGCGCGCGCTGGCCGCCCTTGGTGTTCGCTTCGGCGCGCGCCAGCAACTCGTCGAGAGCGCCATCGCCGCGAATGAGTACCAGAAGGACCAGGTCCTGACGAAGCTCCATCAGGCCCTCGGCACGCTGATCGGCAGGAACGTTGCGGTGCTGGGGCTGTCGTTCAAGCCGAATACGAGCGACATCCGCGAGTCGCCCGCCCTCTTCCTGTGCCGCAAACTCGTCGCGCTCGGCGCGCAGGTGCGCGCCTTCGATCCCGTGTCGGCCAGGGAGGCGCGCGAAGCGCTGAGCCATGCCGGTCGCGCGATCCACTTTGCGGACAGCGTCGTGGATGCGGTGTCGAAAGCCGACGCGATGGTGATCATGACGGAGTGGAATGAGTTCCGCAGCCTCGACCTGAAGCTGCTCGGCCCGTTGATGCGGCGTCCGATTGTGATCGACTCGCGCAACCTGCTGGATCCGGCAGTCGCGCGCGCGGCCGGATTCACCTACGTGGGGACCGGCCGGGGCACGACGGTTGCGGAACCGGTGCTGGCATGAACGCACTGGTCACCGGCGCCGCCGGCTTCATCGGCTCACACCTGTGCGGGCGCCTTCTCGACCAGGGCGCGCGCGTCACGGGCATCGACTGCTTCACCGACTATTACCCGCGGGCCGTCAAAGAGCGGAACCTGGCCACGCTGACCTACCGTCCGGGATTCAGCTTCGTCGAGTCGACGCTGCAGTCGGCCGATCTCCGGCGCCTGCTGCGCGATGTCACGCACGTCTTTCATCTGGCCGCGCAGGCCGGCGTGCGCAAGAGCTGGGGCAAGGACTTTTCCGTCTACACGGTGAACAACATCGAGGCGACGCAAGTCCTGCTCGAGGCGTGCGTGGGCACTCCAATCGAGCGCCTCGTGTATGCGTCGAGCTCCTCGGTGTACGGCGACAACGTCTCGATGCCGATGCGCGAGGACGCGCTGCCGCAGCCGGTCTCGCCGTACGGCGTCAGCAAACTCGCGGCGGAGCAACTCTGTTATCTCTATCACTCGAACTACGGTGTGCCTGCGGTGTCGCTCCGGTATTTCACGGTGTACGGCCCGCGTCAGCGCCCGGACATGGGCTTCCACAAGTTCATCAAGGCGGCGCTGGCCGGCGAGCCCATCAGGCTGTTCGGGGACGGCGAACAGACGCGCGACTTCACCTTCGTCAAGGATGCCGCCTGGGCGACCGCAACCGCGGCCATCAGCGGCGTCCCGGGACGCGTCTACAACATCGGCGGCGGGTCGCGCGTGTCGATGAATCAGGTCCTCGAGATGTTGCGGATGATTACCGGCCGGCCTCTGAAGGTGATCTCCGACCCCAATCAGAAGGGCGACATGCGCCACACCTACGCCGACACGTCGCTCGCCAAGGCGGATCTGGGCTTTGCGCCCCAGGTCAGCCTCGCCGAAGGCCTCCAGGCCGAACATGAGTGGCTCGCAGGGAGTCTGGCGGCCGTCTAGCCCTGACAGCGGTTACGGTCAAAGGTCCACGAGACGGCGACTTTGGTCGCCGTCCCGTGCGACATCGTTCGTCCTCAGAAACAGTTAATTCGCCGTTCCGCCGAACAAATACGTCGATTTCCGCAACATCGCACTATATTCAAAAGCCAGCGAGCCGGCTTATATGCGATGTGATGCCAAGTGTGTGTGCGCGCTGTTTCTCTCTGCCTTCAGCCTGGTGCTTCAGGATCGGCCTGCCGAGGCGGCGATTACGATTGCGGCGACGGTGTCCGCGGATCAGGGATCCGCAAGCGTGTCCTCCGTCACCGTCAGCGGACTCTCGACCGGAGGCACCAGCCGCCTGCTGCTGGCATTCATTGCCGCCGATGACGTGTCCGCCGGCAATACCGTCACAGGAGTGAGCGGTGGCGGTCTGACGTGGCAGCTGGTCGTCCGCAGCAACGCACAGCGCGGGACCGCGGAAATCTGGCGGGCGTTCGCATCGGCGCAACTGACGAATCAATCGATCACCGCCACGCTGGCCCAGCGATCCGCGGCCTCCCTCACCGTCGTCGCGCTCGCCGGGGTCGACGTGTCGGGCACGAACGGGTCCGGTGCGATCGGCGCGACCCGTGCGACCAGCGGAAGCAGCGGGGCTCCGACGGCGACGCTCACGACGACTCGGGCGAATTCCTGGGTCTTCGGCGTCGGCGATGACTGGGACCACGCCATCGCCCGCACGGTCGGCTCCGGACAGACGATGATGCACCAGTACCTCGCGCCGGTCGGCGATACCTACTGGTCGCAGCGCATGACGGCCCCGACGCCGGCGAGCGGGACGTCGGTGACGATCAACGACACGGCGCCGACCACTGATCGCTACAACTTGAGCGTGTGCGAAGTGCTGGCGGCGCCGACCGGGTCCGACACGACGCCGCCTGTGGTGTCGATGACGGCTCCGGGCAGTGGTGCGACGGTGTCCGGAACCGCCGTCACGGTGTCGGCGTCGGCCAGCGACGCTGTCGGCGTCGTGGGCGTGCAGTTCACGCTGGACGGCGCGAACCTTGGCGCCGAGGACACGAGCAGTCCGTACTCGGTCACGTGGAACACGACGACCGCGTCGAACACCACGCACACGCTGGCCGCGAGGGCGCGCGATGCCGCCGGGAACACGACGACCGCGACTGCGGTGACGGTCACCGTCAGCAACACCGACAACACGCTGCCGACAATCGCCATGACCGCGCCCGGCAACGGCACGACGGTGTCCGGCAACAACGTCACGGTCTCGGCGAACGCCAGCGACAACGTCGGCGTCGTCGGCGTGCAGTTCAAGCTGGATGGCGGGAATCTGGGCGCGGAGGACACCGCGTCGCCCTATGCCATCAGCTGGAACACGCTCTCGGTGTCCAACGGCAGCCATACGCTCACGGCCACCGCGCGGGACGCCGCGAACAACGTGCGGACCGCGACCGCTGTGAGCGTGACGGTCAGCAACGCCGATACGATCGCGCCGCTTGTCTCGATGACGGCGCCGGCCGATGGCACGACGGTGTCGGGCAACAACGTCACCGTCTCGGCCTCGGCCAGCGATAACGTCGGCGTCGTCGGCGTGCAGTTCCTGATCGATGGCGTCGCAACCGGACCGGAGGACAAAACCGCACCGTACTCCGTCTCCTGGAACACGACGGCGACCGGCAACGGTCCCCATTCGCTTGCGGCGACGGCGAGAGATGCCGGCGGCAACTCGACGACAAGTGCGAGTGTCGGCGTGACGGTGAACAATCCTCTGGCAGTGACGACGAATCCGGTGTCGGGCAACACGGGATCGCCCGTCAATTTCACGGCCTCTGCGTCGGGGGGGAACCCGCCGTATACGTACTCCTGGACGTTTGGAGACGGCGGTACGGGATCCGGCGCGTCGCCGTCGCATACCTACCTCGCGGACGGAACCTTCACCGTGACGGCGACAGTGCTCGATTCACTCAACGCCACTGCGAACGGCAGCGCGACCGCCACCATCACGACGTCGAATTCGAACGTGGTCTTCTTCGACGACTTTACCGGAACCACGCTCAGCTCGGAGTGGAGCGTCATCTCGCGGCATGGGGAATACCAGCAGAACGAGACCGAGTGCAACGTCCCGCAACAGGTGTCTGTCGCCGGCGGCAATCTGACCATCACCACCTCGGCGCAGGCGGCGACGTGCGGCGACTTCAACGTCGACGGCAGCGTCCGGCAC
>Ga0134123_10000156_pt1 | contig 44327 bp, 36 predicted proteins | sample KB303_FD_96460 | JGI IMG/M metagenome (GOLD analysis project Ga0134123, IMG submission 96460) | Terrestrial soil microbial communities without Nitrogen fertilizer from Kellogg Biological Station, Michigan, USA - KB3-0-3 | ecosystem: Environmental > Terrestrial > Soil > Unclassified ...
TAACGATATACTTTTTCCTGTAGGAACTTTAGATTATTACAATGGTGCAAATTTTTCGTTTACGACTGCTCCCGCTTCAGGCGGAAGCATTGTGAGCACATTTATTGCGCAAAATCCCGGTAAACTTGGATTGCCGCAATTGGATGGTGCGGAGCTGTGTGACGGTATAGGGAACGGGTATTGGTCATTTGGGCCTTTCAATGGATTTGCGGGCGGAAGGTGGACAGTAAATCTTTATGCAAACGGGTTTGCCGGAATCACTGATGTTACCAGCCTGCATATATGCAGACGGAATGGTGCAGCAGTGCCATGGACCTTTAACGGAACCCATATAACGGGTACCGGAACACCGGCCGCACCGGTTGCAAACAGAGTACTAATGACCATACTCGGGCATTATGGTATTACATCAGGTTCACCTGTTAATCCGCTGCCGGTAAAGCTGGTTAGCTTCAATGCCGTTGCGGCTGAAGGAGTTGTTAATTTAGACTGGGCCACAGCAGCAGAAACCAGCAATGATTACTTTACATTAGAACGTTCCAGCGATGCACATACGTTTTCTTTTCTGACAAAAATAAAAGGATCGGGAACAACGAGCAACAGGCATAGCTATTCTTACCGTGATGAACAACCTTTGCCGGGCAAGTCTTACTATCGGTTGCTGCAGACGGATTATAATGGAAAAACGGAGAACATTAAAACAGTCGCTGTAGCACTGAGTGAATTAAACAGGGAAGGCAGCTTACCTGCGAAATTGCTGATTGCTCCTAATCCTTTTAATGATGTTTTCACTGCTGACTTTGAATCGACTGCCGGAGAAGAAGTTCAGATCAGTCTTTTGAATTCTAACGGAGCTGTAGTTTATTCAGAGAAAATGATTACCCAGGAGGGAAGAAATATTTTTCATTTTACAGCACCTTCATCTTTTAAAACGGGTACATATGTGCTGCGCATCCATACCGGGATAAAAGTTGTGGCAACCGGTAAAATAATTTGCAGGAAATAAATAAAACCCAGGCACAAAGTACGGAATGCGGGTAGTGCATTTTTAATTTTGAAAATAAGCAGGATGCTGAAAAATGCCTATCAGCGGTATTGAATTTTTATATAATAAAATAGAATCGTCTGTTAAGACAAGTCAGAAGTTTCTTCCCGGCTTAAAAAGCCAAAAAGAAATAAAGAAGGAGCTAAAGATGTACGAAAAAATACAGGGTTATTTTTAATTTACAATTGTGTTTTGCAATGCATGCTTAATAATAAAAAGTTCTTTCAGGGAGAAAAAACTCCATTTGTTCCTTCCTGAAAATTGCAGACAATGTTTCAGTAAGCTTTTGAATTGAAGACGGTTTTACAAAATAAAGTGAAGCGCGCAATGCCTCTGTTTCTTTAACGTGTTTTAAATAATCAGAAGTTGAACAGATGATGACCGGAATATGTTTTAATTTTTCGTTTGCCCTGATTTCAATAAGAAGTTCTTTTCCGCCCATGATAGGCATATTCAAGTCAATAAAAATGAAGTCGGGAAGAAAATTTGTACAGGGTGGTAATTTCTGCAACGCATCCAGTCCATTTTCCGCTTCATACAATTGAACATTAAGATTTAGATCATTCAGCGCTATTCGAAAAATGTCGCGGTCGTCCTCGTCATCATCAACGAGGAAGCATGTTAAATGAGGATACATGTTTTGATAAGCACGTCAAATTTATAAAACTCCCGAAGAATTAAGATGAAGAAAACAGGTAACTTCCAAATAATCAAAAAGTCACGTTAGGTGAGACGTTTTGATTATTTGGCATATATTTTTAACTATAAGAATATGAAAAATTTGCTGTATGTGCTTGTTGTTCTACTGGCCTTGGGCTGGATAGCAGGTGTTACACTTAAAATAGCAGGAGGATTAATTCACCTGTTATTACTTTTAGCCCTTATTGGAATTCTGCTGACCTATATGAAAGACAGGAAACGTTCGTGAAAGAGGAAGATGCTAAGCATTATACGACACTTTAAATTTTCTGATTAATTTTTGCCTGTAACACCGTTTGCAAAATTTAACGGAGGTACATTCAAAAGTATTCCCTTTTTTTTCGAGCTTATTCATTGCATCCACGAACTCCCAATCATGGCCGGTAATACATTTCATGAACCGTAATTTTATCATTGCCCTATACCTGATACAATGTGCCGGAAATCAGTGAATCAAAAATAAAGAACAATGAAAATAAAAAAGACAAGTATTTTTTATGTTACGAACAAATCTATTGACAGATAAAAAATGCGGGACTGGCATCCCGCATACTTAGCGATTCAATACCTAAAAGAACCCTTCCTTCAATCAATCACAATGCTTGAATAACTGATAGCAAATTCAGATTTTACAGCTACTATATAAAGGCCCTTCTGAAAATTGGCCGAATTTATTTGAATACTATTTTCACCTTCAGATAAAATATTTTCCTGCGATCCCAATTGCCTGCCGTCCACATCATAAATGGTGAATTCATAATTTTCTTTGACCGGTACATTTACCACTATAACAAAAAAATCATGCGCGGGGTTTGGATACACCTTCAATTCTTCCGTGTACATTTCTTCTTCCGGCATTCCAAGTGTATTATCAATCGTATTAGCAGTTTCATTTGTCACCACTATACTGTTAAAGTCAAAAGCAATTCCTGCCGTATTAAATAACTGTGTTCCATTCACCAGGCTGGGTTGGGGTTTTATACGATAGCTCACAAAACCATGGCTGGCCGGTTCATTCGTATTACTATCCGGTAATTGAATATTCAGAAATTTAAAAGCGATGTTTCCCGGGCCATTCAGAGTATAGCTTACAGGATGGCCGGACCCTGTCAATTCAAATGAGGAGACATCGAGGTTTGCATCAAGTGTATCATAAATAATCACATTGAAAGCTGTATCCGTACCAGTGTTTTGGAAACATATAGTATAATTCAGCCATTGGTCAGGAGCAATATATTCTTCAGGGAAAACAATTTTGCAATTTGGATCGAAAGCACCTGTGATTACATAATAGTAGTTATAAATATTATCAGCAGGGATTGCATCACCGGAAGAAGGATCAGCAGTTGCTGAAAAATAAAGTGTATCTCCAATGATTGCTGATGTGCTTACCTGCAATACTACCTGCAATGTATTTAACGATCCGGGACCACTGGTGCTGTACCATTTTAGTGTATTCCCGTTAGAATAATCCGGGGGAACTGAGGTGGCTATCAATGTTAATGAAGCATCATAAGTAAAAGAAACTGTGTCGTTCATACTATTTGATCCGCTGTTCTGTACATTGATCCAGAACGGGACATTCCATCCTGGGCGCAAAGGAAAATTAGAAACAGAAACCACTAAATCATTGATGTTAGTTGTTTGCTGAATTCCGAAATCATATCCTGTCAAAGGATCTGTTAGCGGTGTAACAGAATAAGAAGCCGGCAACGAGGTTTGAGTCCAATAATTAACAGGAGTTAATTGAACGGAATAGGTAAGAGCTGAATCATCAAACAGCAAATGATAGTTTCCCTGGGCATCAGTCAATGAAAAGCCATAGCCGGGAATTTCAACTTTAAAACAGGGCAGACCGGACTCACCATTGTCTTTAATCCCATTACCGTTTAAATCATTATATACATTTCCGGAGATGTTACTAAAACCATTTTCGTTAAAAACACTGATTAATTGAAAATCATAAGTCCAGATGCTGCCATCGGGACTCATGAACATAAAAATTCCAAGCCCGGTCATTCCATAAGGATCTTTATAATGCTGCCATGATGATTGATCGAATTTAAAAAGTCCTGTATTAAAAGCAGGTGCGGTTCCTGATGTCCAGATATTGTTGTATTGATCAATGGAAAATTGACCGCTGTTAATTAATCCGATAGAAAGCGGAGGTGCGTAATAAGAAAAAGCTGAACCGTCATATTTGCCTATCATAAAAGTTCCCATGCTAATGTTTTGGTAGGTAAGAATCCACAAAGAGTTGTCGGGAGCAACGTGCAGATCACGCACATTGTTATACGCAATATTTGAATTGGAAGTATTAATGGAAGACCAGGTAGTTCCATCAAACTTTACGATGCCTGTGTCTGGTGTCCCGAAATAAATATTGTTTGCATTATCACAATCAATGGGCATATATCCATATGACTGCCAATTTATGCCTGTTACAGAAGAGCTGAAAGAAGTCCAGCTGCTGCCATTATACATGGATAAAGTGTTCGAATTATCATATACCCAAATATTATTATTTCTGTCGGCAAAGATTTGTTTTATACAATTGTTTCCAATGGTTGAGTTCAGTGTGTCGAATTGATAGAAATTTGTTCCATTAAATTTTATCACACCATCATAAGCGGTACCCATCCAGGCTATGTTATTGGTGTCAACGGTAATACAGTTGCCACTCCCATAATACAAGAGGTCGGGAAAATAAGTAACTCCCGAAGAATTATATCTTAAAATACCATCCATTCCGGTCAGCCAGTAATTACCGTTCTTATCTGAATCCATGTCAGGAGGTACAGTTAAGTAAGGATGTTGAAAAAGAGAAGGAATAGTGGTAAATGCCTGTGACCATCCTTTTACACATGTAAAGCACATCACGTAAATTAAAATTAAGTTTTTCATAACAGTTGATTTAAAAATTTCCCAGCAAACTTAACTTGCTTCGGCATGGAGTACCAAATCGTTTTTGTCAGATTCTTACCCCTTCAGATGAAAATCCATGTTGTGGTAATGACCCTTAGTGAAGTACATTTTATATATAGTTACCCCCTTAACTATTCAATTGCAATTATTGTTTAAAAGCCAATTAAGCTCTGAAAAAATTACGTAGTTATTCGTGACTTATAGTGTACAGACCGGTAAGCGTTTTGCACATCAGCGGACACGAATTCCTCCACCTTCAATGACTGTGAAAAGTCTGTGAAAAACAACTTTCGGTTACAGCGGCTCAAATGGTCAGCATTGAACCTGCTGATGCTGGAATTTTTTGCGTCACCCTTACGGATGGTGCGAAGGTGTTGAATAAGAAAGTGCCAGTGAAAAATAGAATAACCCGGCAGGAAACTGTGTTAACCTGCCGGGGTGCGGAATTCAGTATTGTGCGAACTATTTTAACTATGGTTTGGCAAACTCTTCGGCACTCAGGATTTCGATACCTACGAAGTTTTCCTTTCCATCAACCCAGGCATCGTGTCCCGGGGGGATCGTGTATGATTCACCCGCACTGATTGTTTTCTGTGTTCCGTCATTCATACGCACGGTGATGTTGCCTGAAACTGCATGGCCCACGTGAGAAAGCTGGCAGGATTCAGTGTGCACCACCGGCTTGATGCATTCAGACCAGCGCCATCCGGGTTTGAGTGTAAAACGCCCTAAGGAATATCCCTGCAGCCTGACAACCTCAACCAGGCTCTTATCCGGTTGCCGGATCTCATCCGCCTTTGCATGAGATTTCGTTTCAAATTTTGATACTGTTACTGGATTCATAATCTCTTTTTTTAATCAAAATTACGAGGGAGAGAAAAAAATACAATACCATGTTTATGGGAATGCGTGTGTATTTTCTGAGTTTCTCCAATTTCCAAACTCAGAAACTTTCAAAAGTACAAAGTGAAATTATTTAATATTCGCTGACAATTTGTTTTTATTCGCGATTACTTAGTGCTTCCTTGTCCTGATAGCTATTGGGAGGAAGACCATGCCGGCCAAATTAAGGAAACGATTCTGTTGCAAAATAACTAATGATAAAACCCGTTTCATCTTCAATCGCATGAATATATCACCATTATTATATGTGTTCAAATCCTGTATCCTGGCCTTAGCTTTTTTAATTCCATCACCTGGTTTTTCTCAAAACCGGCAAAGTTCGCGTATCCATCTTGAAGGTTTCTCTATAAAAACGGATGTGCTGTCATTGCTCAACTCCGCAATCAGCGGATCATTAAAAAGCTGCTCCATATCCGGAGAAATATATTTCAACAACGAATATAGCTTTAATGTTGACCTGGGTACAGAATCCGGAAGCCAGCCTGGTTTGAACCGGAGGGAAAAAAGATTCGGAAGTCACCTGCGGTGGTATTTTATGCAAGACGATTGTAGTTGTTCAGCCTTTTTTACCGGAATCTATTTCAGCAGCGTTTACACCCGTCAGACTGTTGATCAACAGGATCCAGGCAACAATGCAATTAAATCAGTTGACCGCAATAAATCTTCATTTCAAGGCGGGCTATGTGGCGGATACCAGGCAATACTTGCCAGGCATTTCGTAATCGATCCTGCAGTGCAGCTCGGGTTGGAATTTTATCGCGGCAATCAAAGCACAGAATCAATGAATGGCTTGCCTGAAGCTCAGGAAAAAGGTCTTCTTCTCGTTAGAATAATGCTGGGAATCGGTTATAGATTCTAAAAAATATTTTTCATTGGATGATCTTCACCGGGTACTTTCTGAGTCTCCCCATTTCGGGAACCAGAAATTTCGAAAGCACAAAGTGAAATCTCACTTACTATTAGCTGATAGTTTATTTTTATCTCCGATTTCTTCACCGTCTCCGCATCCCGATAGCTATCGGGAAGAAGTCCGTGAAGGGACACAAATTTTTATTCAACAGCTAATTTGAATACACTTACTTTTGTTTCCTGTACAATTTTTAGGGTATAAATTCCGCCTGAATAACCTGAAAGATCCACAACCTGTTCGCGGCTTGTGAAAGGATACTGCAAAATTAGTTTTCCTGTATTGTCAAAAACAGCTAAGTATTCATTTGCTGCGGGTGCAATGGAAGATGTAACAGTTATTTTCCCGGCAGAGGGATTGGGGAATATATATATGTCATTATTTTTTTTATCATTTTCAGAAACCGCGGTCGGTAAAATATAAACAAACGTAGTAGAAGCTGTAGTAGTTTGCACAGGTGCATTCTGATCAAAATAAACCGAAGCAGTGTTTTGTACAAGCGTATTGTTTGCCATTCCCGGAACAGGCGCTGCTGTAAATGTCACATACCCATGACTTCCGGGCTCATCCGAGGAACTGTCAGGTAAATTAATTCCGTAAAAAATAAATGTAATGATGCCATCCTGGGTATAATGTACATCAACAGGATAGCTGCTTGAAACCAGGTGAAAACTATTTATCAGAAGGTTTGCCGGAAGAGTGTCAATCACTATAACATTTTGCGCAGCAGCAGTGCCGGTATTTTGAAAGCGTATCACATAGGTAAGCGTTTGCCCGATAAGTGTATAGTTCTGTCCCGTAACGGAAGTAACGGGGCTTACAATTTTTTCGTTCGGATCGTAAGAGCACGTTACAATTTCGTCAGCTGTATCAGCCTGGGAAAGCACAATATTATTAAGGGTATCGCGCACATCGCCATATGCAATGCTCCAAAAAGGGAAACCAACGGTATTTGGTTTATCAACAGCCATTATTATTTGCGCGTGTTCAAAAGGCGCAAGATGAGTGTAATGCCAATAGTACATATTCTGAATAACTGAATCGGCAGGTTGCGAAATGGAAATAACATTTACCGAATCATGTTTTGTGTAAGAAAGCACCCCGTTCAAAAAGTTGCTTCCTGTATTTTCAACATCTATATATTGTTGAGTAGTTGGTAAGCACACCGGATTCCCTTCTTCAAAACTTAGTTGAAATTGTGAAAACGGCTGGTTCGGTTTAAATCCGAAATTACATTCTGACAGGGAGCCTGTTAATGAATCAATGTGAATATGGTAAGCAGCAGAATCAGAAGATAAAGTCCATCCCGCAGGTGCAACAGCAGTTAGGATATAATCACCATCATTCACAGGGAAATTAAAATTGCCTCCCGTATGAGAGAAAGCACTGCTGACCGGCTGCAAATGCAAAAGCTGGTTTTGCATACCGGGTTCATATAATCCCATCATGCCATTGGAATCTGCATCGTAGAAAACAGTTCCGATAATGTAATAGGGAAAACTGTTCCCCCAATAGGTATTGCTTACATTCAGGTTAATGCAAATACTGTCTGAACAACCGGTAGAATCACTCACGTAAAGACAAGCGGTATAATTTCCGGAAGGAGAATAGATATGAACAGCGTTGACAACATTTGCTGAGCCCCCATCTCCGAATGTCCACTGGTAAACAGGATTAATTCCATACGATGCGTTGTATAAATCAAGCGGAATATTTTCAACCGGTACTGTAGTGTAAAAAAACGAGGCAGCACAGGAGTTTCCCCCCAGCAGAGCGTTAAAAGAATAATAAGATGCAGCGCAGCCTGTGTTTCCCCACGCTCCTGAAACACCGTCTGCGGTAGTAAAAACAGTCCCGGTTAATGGAATGGAATCAGTTGCTGTGGAACTTGTTTGAATTGTCCAGCAAAAAGTCCAGGCAAAAACCCCGCAATTATCTCCATAATTATTTCCGGGATCGCTATCAAGCAGCCCGGTGGGTGACCCTAACGGGGAATCATAATAAAACCCGGGTCCGAACACCACGCCTGAATAGCTGCTGGTACAACCCTGATACCACGCCCAATTGCCTTGTCCGTCACAGGATGCTGACGGAGAGTATGGACTAAATGTACTTGTATCCCAGCCGGGTCCGAAATCAATACCCGCACCATGAATCCAGTTCGCGTTAGTTTGTGAATAATCCTGTATTGTCAGACAAAAATTCACGGTAGTCCCCGGTGCATACCCTCCAGCAGGCTGCGGAGGTGTCAGGGTCAATGTCACAGATCCTTCACATGCGGTGCTTTGTGAATTCGCATGTTGTATAAAAAGCACAAAAGAAATAAAAAATAAAATTTTCCAGCTAATTACTTTTGCTAATACTTTTTTTCCCATCGTAAAAGTTTTTGGCTGTTTGCTATATGACGCACAACAGGCTGGAAAGTTTCATTTACGATTATAGGTATCCGTTATAAAACACCGTGCAGGCACCCATTTGAAAATTTTTTAAAAAATTTTTCAGAGTTATCAGAATTTTACGAATTCAAACGGAGCTGTTTAATTTTCTAAATGACCCATAACTGTGTAGGAGTCTCATCGGAACTTTCAGGAAGAAGACCATGAATGAACAAAAAGAGTTTGAGAATATTTTTTCAACCTCAATCAATTTATCAGGATCTTGCTTTCATAAACTTTATCATTTATCCTCAACTTCAAAATATATAGTCCGTTTTTAATATCATTATCCCTGAAATTAATTTCTTTTTCAAATTGTCCTTTTTCAATTTGCTCACTGCTCTGATAAATCTCCTGGTCTAGCGTATTCAGCAATTCAATTTTTGCCGGGCCCTCCATATTTTCCTCACCATTCAATTCTATTGTAAAAGAGCCTGAAGCAGGATTGGGATAAACAACTAAACTATTATCATGTGAGATGGAACCCGATGGCATTTCCGGGTTCGCTATACGGCAATTTACAATTATAGTTATGCCGTTTGATATGCGTGAGCAGCCATTTGCCGTGTTAGTTGTCAACATTTTATAAGCACCGGGATTAAAAGCAATATACGTTAATGCGTTTGCACCATTTATGGAGATATTGTTCCTGTACCATTGATACGTGTATCCTGACCCCGGATTAGTGGAGCTGAGTGTAACACTTCCACCGGCACAGAAAGTTGTCGAACCGCCTGCAGAAATAGTAACACTTGCATTATTAAGTTTGGTTAAAGCAATTGCATTTGACGTGGCTGTTGACAAGTCGCAGGTTGTAATGCACCTGTATGATCCGGTTGCACTGGCAGTATAAGAAGATTTTGTTGCCCCTGAAATGTTAGCCGTATTTTTTTGCCATTGATACCCAGAAAATCCGGGTGTAGCAACAAGCAGCACGTTAGACCCGTTGCAGAAGGAAGTGTTGCCATATGCTGTAATGGATGCGGTGTTACCTGTGCAGCCGCTTACTGTGTAAAGCTGGTGAATTTCTGAAACTGTTAACACACGGTTGTAAATTGCAACATCGTCCATTGCGCCATTGAAAAATAAATTCAGAGGGCCGGTGCCAATATCCCCTCCAATGCTTAACGTTTTATTTTTATTAATAAGAGGAGAGCTTTGTTGAGCAGTAATTTTTAATGTGTCATTTCTGTAAACAGACATTTTATTTTGAGACGTGCTCGAAATAAATACATAATGATTCCAGGTGATGACGTAAGGGTCAGGAACAATAGCCAGCCGGCCCCCAGAAAATATATTTCCATAGTCCCAAAATGTTGCAGAAGCACCGTTGTGGTCATAATTAATATGAATGCTAAAGCGATCACCGGGGTCATCGGGCGTTAATAAAAATGCCGACTGTGATTTTAACTGGTAAGAGATAGCCCAAAACGACACGCTTACTTCATCGGTTGCCAGGATAGAATTAAAAGCAGGAACAACAACATTATCATTAATTCCATCAAATAAATAGGCATGATCCGGATGTCCAAAACGGTCAGCCGTAAGGACAGCACCGTTAACCGTTCCGTTATGGCCGTTACCACTGCTGTCCAATGCATTCCCGTCAAAAGGATACCAGGCAGCAAGGCCATTCATGGGGATTTGACCAACTGCAGCTGTCGAACATAAAACTGCTGCAAGGAATAATTTTATGATTTCTTTTTTCATTTTGAGAATATTTTATGGATATTAAAATTAATAGATGAATGTCTTGGAATCAAATTAAAAGAGTATTCCTTGTTCTGCCAAATTTAAATGTCTTTTTTAAAGAAAATCATCTATTTGGATGACAATGAAGTTTATTATATAATCATAAATGTAGTGCGGGACAAATGTCTTTTAACTTATGGACTTTAGATATTTCTCCATTACAGGATTTATACACTTTCAAAAACACAAAGTAAAATTATTTAATATTTGCAAATAGTTTATTTTTATCTTCGGCTTTCTTCAGGCTCTCCGCTCGAATCGGAAGACCCTGAAGTGACACAGAAAAAGTAATAGCGAACCCAAACCTGCCTGCCGCCAGGCAGGGAAAGCAACGATTGTTTTTATGAAATATAAGATACTGTTAATTGCACTTCTCATTTGCAATAGTGCCGATGCTCAAACAAAAATAGGAATCGAAGCCTCATGCCTTGCAACGAATACTTCTGTAGATGTGCCGGGGCTTATTAAGGACCAGGGAGTGCGCGCGTCTTCCGGGTTCGGGTATTTTCTTTCTTTTGGCGCAAGTGTGCAGCTTGGCCGGAGATGGGCTCTCCGGCTCGGTCCGCAGTTCTGGAAATTAGCTTTTTCCCCTAAAATATATCTCGATGTTTATGGTGGTGATGATCTTATCGCGAAAGAAACCGGGTCATTAAATTATTCGGGAATCTATTTAAGAGCTGATTGCAGGTGGAAATATTTTTTTATCACAGGTGGTTTTGATATTTCATTTCATAATTCCTATTCATGCGACCTGGTTGTAACCGATAAATCGGGGACGGTAATCGAAGAGCAAAAAGGAATGAAGCAAAGCATTCTTACAGCACGTTTTAATAACCAGTTTAACATCCTGCTTGGAATGGGTCCGTGCATACCGATTAGTTCCAGGTTAAAACTAAAAGGATTTCTATCCGGTGAAATTCCATGGTCGTCTGTTTACAATTCAGGTATAATCGTTCATCAAATTTATCTCCCCAGCGGAAGCCAGGCCCCGAATGCACATGTCAACGTTAATTATATGCCTTTTTTTACTTATGGGCTTGGTGTGGAATATGTGTTTTCAAAAAATGAGTAAAGGTGCTTCACATCCCCCGGGAATGTATCGCTTCACAAGAGGAGGAGATGGGTTTGCTCAATGATGTTCATCCATCCGTGCTACAAACGTGAACGAAAGAAATACGAGGGCTAAAGGGAGAAGTTATTTTATTTTTGCGATGTAAAAAAAACTTATGGAAGAGAAGAAAAAAACAACCTGGTTCGGCAATCCCACCGTCAACGACATTGAATGGATGTACAAAGACACGCTTGCAGACGCGCTTCACATTCGTGTAACGGAAGTGGGTGATGATTACATTAAGGGAACCATGCCGGTGGATGCAAGGACAAAACAACCCTATGGAATCCTGCACGGTGGCGCTTCTGTTTCTCTTGCCGAAACGCTGGGCAGCATTGCTTCAGGCCTCATAGTGGACCCGGAGAATTTTATTGCTGTGGGAATAGAAATAAATGCAAACCATCTCGCTGCTGTAAGTTCCGGCACCATCACAGGCATTTGCAAGCCCATCCGCTGCAAAGGAAGCATTCATGTATGGGAAATAAAAATGACAGATGACAGCGGTGAACTCATCTGTATCAGCCGTTTCACCTGCAAGTGCATTTCAAAATCTAAATTGGGCACGCTTAACCGCGGCAGCAAATCCTGACGGTACTGGTTTTTTTATTTCAGCAGGGCATCCTCTTGTCATGCGCACAGGCAACGCTTCACACGAGGACGAGACGGAGCTTCGAAGTGCGCCAGAAGGTTAATCAGCACACTGCTTTAACAGATCCTGATGATATTTCTCTTCCCGGTTTCTTCCAACCGGTCATCGGTGATAACATTTGTCTAATCGAATGCCTGATTTGCTATAACAGACATGCTATTATTCTCATCAGCTCCTCACTCCCAATCATCGCTGATGACATTGGGTTAATCACCAGACTGCTTTAATTGGTCGCTGACGACATTTCGCTTTCCGGTTTCTTATAGCCGGTGACCGATGATGCTATTTGTCTTATCATCAGTTCACTTTCCGTTATTAACAGCGCAAGGAAGAAAAGTGGAGAGTAACGAAAGAGATGTTGCAGAAAAAAGAAGAGAGGTGGTAAATGAAAACGGCAGGGTGAAATAAAATACAAGACGGATGGCAAAGGCATTAATAAAAATGGAAAAGGAAACAGGATGAAGGGCAAAACACAGAAGAAAAGTGGAAATGAAATGAGCACAACTTACACTGAAAATCAAAGAGATGTTTTGTAAAACCGGAAAGGTGGCAGTGTAACTTCTTGTACAAAATTTCGTAAATGGGTAAAAACCTGTGTCTCCTAAAGGGGACCAAGAAAAAAAGTGACCAGGAAAATCGAATAAAAAGAAATTGAATAAAAAAAATTTATGAAAAGCAGAGAACTGAATAAACTGTATCAAATGATGCGCGTATCGCGATTTTTTTACAAGCATAAATCGTTACTATCAGGAACCCCGCCAGCAAAAAGAGTTATTAAACTTTATAATGAAAAGCTGGACAACCTGCTGGTGTATGCGCTGAAACAAAAAGAGGATATAAAATACGGAGCAAAGGAAAAAAATGAGGTGCGCGAAGAGTTCACACAGGCTTTGCTGATAGCAGGAAAACTGACGGGATTATACCTGCTTGATGTAAAAAATGTGGTTGACCTTTTCCAGGTTGATTTTTCTCATACAGATTTAAAGGCTTTGCGTAAGAATGATTTCACATCGAGAACCACGAATATGATAAAAGTGATAGAAACACACTCAAAAGAAATAAAAGAATATGGAGTAAAAGAAAAAGATATTGAGAAGCTGCGTGAATTGTCTAAAAAATTTGATGAGAGAATAGTGCTGCCGAATCATCTGCTCATTCAAAGAAAATATTTTACCCAGCAGGTTTTAAAACATTTAACAGAATTGAATCAAATGCAACGGGAAAGACTGGATAAGATAGCGGATTGTTTAATTGAATCGCAAACTATAAAGAGCGAGTACAGGAAAGCCAGAAAATATATAAAGCATAAGCATCCTCAGGGAATGTTTGATGAGATGCTGAAATGGTACAGGGGAGGAAAGCGAAGACAAATCAGTAAGCAGAAATTTGAAAAAAATACGCGGTATAAAGTGAAGGGCGTTGAATTGAAGAAAGCTTATACTGAGGGAGAGAAAAGTTTAGTGGTTTAATGGTTTAATGGTTTGAAATGAAACCCTGCCTGGATGAGCGGGTTTTTTTGTTTTTGGAATAGTTGTCTGAACCTTGATTCACCTGATTAAATGATTAACATGATTCAATGGAAAGCCCGCGGTTTTTACGGGGTTTGTTTTTTAGTTTTGTTGTGAGAAACATGAGACTCTGTTGAGTACAAAAAAATAAAATCCTGCTTGAAAGAGCGGGGTTTTTATTTGTATGATGTTTAGTTTGCTCAATGATGTGCATCCATCCGCGTTGCAAACGCGGACGAAAGAATACGAGGACGGAAGGGTTCTCTTTAATTATACGACAATTGAAATTTTTGAATACCCCTGGCTTCTGTTTTTGTTACACTCGCTATTATATAAAAACTTAAATTTATTTTTTTCATCTTTTAAACTAATAGCTTCAAACAAATATTCATTGTAAACAGCTTTGTTCAGGGAACCAATTGAATGAATATCAAATAAGGGCTCCTTATCAATCCCAATGTTTTGAACAGAGTAGTTATTTCTTCCCAAAAATTCTGTAAATAAATAAAGCAAATTTTCAAACCAGTTAAGTCCTTCTGAATTCTCCATGAGATTACAGTGAAAAGAAAGAATGGTAGCCAGGTTTGATCCTTTATAGAAAAGAGATTGTGGCTTTTCTTCCTTTCGAATCAAAAAATCATCGGATATCAATTCTGTTTGATCATCTTTATTATTAACCCAATTGAGAAGATCATTGAAAAAAGCAATGTGATCAACAGTAAGTATATAAAGTTGGCTATCCCAATCATTATGTGTTTGCCCCGCGGTAAAAATGTATAAGAACTGTTTAGCTCCTTTTTTACAAATTGTCATTGTCCTATAGTGCAACTGCCCATAATTGTCTGTTGAATAAGGTTTATACTCCCAACCTTCATTTTTTAAATAGTCCCGGAATAAGTCTTCCAGGTAACCACCATAATTTTGTTTTAAATAATTTCGGCTTAAAGCATTTATTGTAATGGAAGAAGGATACCCTGAATTTTTCCACCTGGCAAATTTCTGATCATAAATCTTTAATTCTACTCCGGGAATTTTTGAATCATGAGGAAAATTAATACCAAATTTGAAATCAATTGCATTACTGAATATGATTCCAATGTAGTTTTTTAATATGGCAGCATCTGAAATCTTGCAATCAAGAATCTTCATTAGTTCTGCTATGCCTTTACTTATATCAAAACTAAAATTTATAATCTGCAATTCTTCTAACCCGGGTGGAAGTTCAGTGTTATCCAGTTTACAAGGAATAATTTTTTTATTTTCATTTTTTGCGATATTGAATTCCTTCAGAACCCAGTTGGATAAAAAGGCATTTTGTGACCAAAACACAATTACAATATCGCTTGCCCTGATAGCTTTAATTATTTCTTCTGCAAATTTTTCACCTCCATTTAAATACCGATGATCAATCCAAACTTGTATCCCATTATTACGAAAAATATTTTCAAATAATTCTAAATAATATTTATCCTTTGAGGAATGGCTGATAAAAATAGCGGGCTTAATTTGGTTTTCGCTGATCATTTCATCATAGACTTTTGAAAACAAGTAAAATTATCTACTTTTCACAAATAGTTTATTTCTATCTCCGATTTCTTCAGGGTCTCCGCAGGAATCAGAATACCCTGAAGGAACACAAAATTTTTTACCTGCCCAGAATTAAAAACTCAGCGGGAACTGCGTTAACCTGCCGGGTGGTGGGTTTCAATATTTATTCTAAAGAATAATTTGCTTTATTTTTCTCCCTAAACTTGGTTAGCCAACTTTTAAAATTTATCAAGTCACTTCGTCCTAAATTACTGTAAAAAAGATACTCAGGAATGATTGAGGAGAATGTGTCTTTTTGCATCTCTATTTTTTCTTTAATAATTTTATCAAGCGATAAGAATAAATCTCGCCTTTTTTGAAATAATAACGAATCTGTTAATGCAATTACATTAGCTTCTTGTAAACCCTTAATTTCTTCTGCGGTGCAATTAATATATGCTAATTTAAAAGCCTCCATAATTGATGAAGTTCTAATCACATGGCTTACAAATTCAAGCCAATTTTTATGAATCCCATCCTCTGCTGCAATTTTAAGTTTATTCAGTAGTCTTAAATAAAGAACTGAGGAGGTACTAACTTCAATGGGTAAATATGTAGTTGTAACCGAATGACAACCATTTTGAAAAAAAGAATTAGCGATTGTATTAATTGTTCCATAAGTTGGCGCAGTGCCACAAGCTGAAATAAAAATTATAGAAGCTGTGAGGTTTTCCTTAATAATAATATCGTTTGTTAATTTTTCTTCACCGATGTTTAAAAAAGTACTTTTTAATTTTTTGTCATATGAACCATGGCAATCAAAAACAAGAAAATCAGGAGTATATTTTTTTATTGCTTTTACAACGCAAGAAATTGTGCTACAACGGCAAGTATTAAATCCGTGTTCTCTACTAAGTAGAGTGCATTGATCTTGCCATTCTCTAAAGACAAGGTCATCCGAACCAAATATTACAAGTGTTTTTTTTAAAATATCTTGAGGGATAGTATATTCAAAATGATTATTTAAAGCATAATTTGCCATTAATGCACGAGGAGAAGAAGCAGGTAAACGGCAAATGTCATGTGTAAATATCAAAGGCACATTATCAAAATGTAGCCACTCCAGAGGCAAATCAGAGATTAATATTATTTGACTATTTCTTTCCTTTATTTTTTGTTCAAGTTTTGGAGAAATTGAAACGGTTCGATATTCTTTATCAAATGCGATTATTGTTTTTCTTAATTTTTTCCGATTTTTAATATTAGTGAGATGAGTAAATGAATTAGTACCAAAAAAAGAAAGTGACCGATAAATTGATTTGCCCTTTTGAGGTAATCGAATTATTGGGGAAAACGAATTCGATGCATGAAGGTATGATACATCATCTAAAAATTGAATATATTTTTTATTTATTGTTATTCCTGACAAAAGGCTTTCTGGAGTTTTGGGTTTAGTCAATGTCACATAATTTTCGGTTTGTTCGGCTTGCATTTCGTTAATTGTGTCATTAATTAAATTGTTTCCTGAAATAGAATACAGTTCCTTAATATCAGGATTATGAAATGGAGCAATTAATATTAACGGTGCATAAAAAGCATGTATCCCCGACTCCAGTTCAAATAATCCTTCTTTTAATGCTACGGTAGGAAAGAAATCTAATTTATCAATCTGATTTACTATTAAATTCTGGCGAGTAAATGCGTGAGAGTTTTCACTCGCATTTTTTCCCTCATCAGCAGCAATTTTAATTTCATCTGCTTCTGTTTTATCACTTGATGAATTCCCAAAATTACCAATAAGTGAATTTATCATATGATAATTGTTATGAGTTGGTATAAAATAATCGAAGTGTATTAATGATTTATATTCAATTGGAAGTTCAGGCACAAGATTTATTTCTTCAAAATTGAGATGCTTCAAAATTATTTCTTGATTAAAAATAATTTTTGTTATGAATTCCGATGGTGAATGAATTGTATTTTTAAGTCCATAATGATCTGAAGGTTTATTTTCATTGCTTCTGATAAGATAAAAATGTGAAACACTATGAATTGATTTCAAATATTTTATTATTTCATCAAAATTTTTTGATTTTTCAGTTATAAAAAAAAGACGCAATTGTTTGTAGGAAAAAAAATCAGTAGGTGTTGAAACAAAATCCTCATCATAAATAATTCTAAAATCAATAGGATTATTAAATGCGTATCTCCATGTTAATTCATAATAATTAATTCCTTCCTTTAACTGTAATATGTCTTTAGGACATTTTTTAATAAAACTTATAACTCCATTATCAAATTCCTCGGGAGGAACAATGGGACTAAATATCTTGCCTTTTGGGGCGATAAGAACATATTGTATTTCCGTAAGGGAATGCTTTCTCATTATATTTAAATCAATTTCCCCTCAAATGCCTTTTTTTCAAAATACTCTGTCATAGCAACTAAGGTTGATGCATATTGTTACTTGCATCGTCATTTCATATTTCCAAAAGGCTATAAAATATTGGAGAGCAAACATACCGATTTATAAAAATTAATCCCCTTGTTAGGAACGAGAATGAAAGTGAAAATGACGGAAGCAAATGTGAACAACTTGTTCAAAACTTTTCAAAGTATTTTGGTTGACGTATTTAAATTATTGTAATTTGGTCCACCAAAACCAACACGTCAATGTCTGAAACATTTGCAAACAAATTAACTAAAATACGAACAATGGTCGGATATTCACTCCAAGACTTGGGTAATGCTATTGGTGTATCAAAACAAGCGATACATAAATACGAAAGCGGTCAAATGATGCCAGATGATAACGTATTAATGAAATTTTCTGAATTTTTCTCCGTGCCAATTGATTATTTTTTTAATCCGGAAGTTCAAATTCCTATTAACCTTGCTGGTGATATCAAATTTAGAGAAGGTGAAAAAACTTTAAGTTTCGAAAGAGATAAGATAATAAAAGAAACAGAAGATTTTGTAAGTAAAATTTTGGAGCTTGAACGACTTACCGACAATGAAATAGAATTTAAAAATCCCTTGGAAAATTATGGTATCACCGATATTGAAGATGCAGAAGAAGCTGCACGCTTATTAAGGAAAAAATGGAAACTCGGTAATGCACCCATTGCTAATGTTGTTTCCTTTTTAGAGTCAAAAGGTATAAAAGTATATGAGGTAAAAGATTATAATTATTTTGAAGGTTTTTCTGCGTGGGCAGGTAAAATTCCATTAATCGTAATTAACGGTTCCAAAAAAGAATTAACTAGAATACGATTTACTGCACTTCATGAATTAGGTCATCTGGTATTACAAATTGATGAAATGGAATTAACGGAGGAATTGATTGAAAAAATTTGTGATGCTTTTGCAAGTGAAATGCTTTTGCCTACTGAACTGATAATTTTTGAATTGGGACGTAACCGAACAAAAATTTCAATTGAAGAATTAAAACATTTAAAAATTAAATATGGAATCTCAATTTTAGCTATAATGGTTCGTGCTGCATCTACTAAAATAATTAATTGGGACGTTTTTAATTCTTGGAAAAAGCAATATACACATTGGAATGAAAGCAATCAAGATTTTGGCAAATATTATGGTAATGAAGAGCCACGTAGGTTAAACCAAATTCTTCACAATGGTATAGCTGAAAATAAAATTACTTTAAGTAAAGCTGCTTCCTTATTCGGAATTAAGGAAAATGCTTTTAAAAGACATATAGAATTGACGGAATCTCTTTATAACTAATTCAAAATGGAACTTATAATTAACGATGTTGATGAAGCACATTCTTTATTAAGCTGTGGTACGGTGAGAAACACTTTTCCACCGCAGCACAGCTTTCACATGACACGCTTATCATTATTTTCATATGGCACCCAATCCTCCAAACTGAATAAGTATATTGATGACGGCATTTTATTAATTAAAAACTTTAATTCAGATGAAATTCAAAAAATTGAACATCTATTTCATAAATATTATAAAACTTGTTCTTATACAAATATTGGCGTAATCTATCATGCACATGCAAGTAGGGGAACACTAATAACAAATGAAAAAATACTAATTGAAATTGCACGACAGAATTCAGTTACATGTAAAAATTTGAATTGGGTTTTGAGTAAATATGAAAAAAATATAATTATGAAAAGGAGGTAACGAAAATAAAAAAACCACGCTCGGAAGCGTGGTATTGCTCGTGGGAGCACTTAATAGAAATTGATTCGACTCTCATTCTATCTTGTGCAAAGTTACAACGCGAATTATCCAAAAGCAATACCCCAAGCTTCTTTTCATGGGAAATCACTAAAATTTCAGTATTGACTGCCAGGTGCAGTTGATTAGGTTTTTGCCATCACCAAAAGATTGCGATGACTCGCCTTGAAATAGGAGATTAATAAAAATCATTTTTAAAGTAAAATCGATTAAAAAAAATTTAGAATTATGAATACAGAAAAAAATAACCAATTAACAAATACATTGGATTTAACAATAAATCATGTAAAGCATGCGTGGAATCAACAGTATATTTCTGGATTGCAAGTCCGCCAAATGGGCGCCATTCCGAATGATGAGGAAATATTCCTGGCCATTAAAGAGCCATGGGAGGATGAACTCATTCAGGATAGCACAGAAGTCGATCTTGCCCGACCTGGCATTGAACACTTTTTTTCAAGAGAAAAGGGCGTTCAAGTTACAATTATTGTAAACGGTAAGCCAGAGAAATGGAAAAAGCCAAGAATAAGCTTTAAGGAGGTCGTAATTCTTGCGTTTGGAAGTTACATTGATAAGCCTACAACGGTTTACACTGTTGCTTACGAAGATGGCCCAAAACAAAATCCTGAAGGTTCAATGGTCAAAGGACAAGTTGTATTTGTAAAAAATAAAATGATATTTCATGCAACAGCAACTGATAAGTCTTAGCCCCGATTTGAAACAACTTTGGGATGAAGGGTACGATTTGGAAATTAATGGTGGGCATTTACTCGCCTACCATATTCCATACGTGAACCCTGCAAAAGAAGTAAAATATGGAACTCTTGTTTGTGTTTTAACCCTGGCCAGTCCAACAAAAACTGCACGTCCACAAGACCATACTATATATTTTGCCGGAGAAACCCCTTGCAATGCAAATGGGTCACCAATGACAGCAATTATTAATAATTGCAATACTGTACAATTGTCGCAAAGCATTTTAGTTAACCATTTTTTCTCAAGCAAACCTTCTTCTGGTAATTATCCTAATTATTATGATAAGATAAGAACATATGCTGAAATACTGTGTTCTCAAGCTAAAGTTATCAATAACACTGTAACTGCTAAACCAAACAGAAAAAAAGCTGCGTAATATGGAAGATGATATATTTAAATATCCAGATACAAATTCGACACGGGCAAAGATTGAATATCTAAATCGCAAATTTCAGAATCAAAAAATAGCCATTGTCGGGATGGGTGGAACGGGTTCCTATATTCTGGATCAGATAGCAAAAACACCTGTTAAAGAGATACACATTTATGATGGAGATTTTTTTCAATTACATACAGCGTTCAGGTCTCCCGGGGCCATTGCAGGTGAAAGACTTGAAGTATTAGGTGGGTTAAAAAAAGTTAATTATTATTTTGAAATTTATTCCAATATGCATAAGGGAATAGTGCCTCATGATAAATATATTACCTCAGATAACCTAAAAGAACTCGCTGGGTTCAACCATGTATTTATAAGTGTTGACAAAAACAAAGTAAGGTATATGATTACAAAAGGTCTGTTAAAAATGGGAGTGCCCTTTATTGATTGTGGTCTGGGAATAAATATGGTAAACGATAATTTAATTGGCACATTAAGAGTAACAGTTGGAACAAAAGCTAAGAACGATCATCTTGATAAATGGATCGGTGAGGAAGAATTTTCTGAGAATGAATACAGCACCAATATTCAAATTGCAGAATTGAACTGTTTAAACGCAGTGATGGCTATCATCAAATGGAAAAAGATAAGTGGATTTTATCAGGATTTAAAGGAGGAAAATAACATGCTTTATTTTATCAATACCAACAAAATAATAAATGATGACCATTCGACACAAATTTGTTGAGTTCATTCCTGATATTTTAGAAGATGAGGTATTATATATCTCTATGGAATATCGTACTGCCGTTCATAGATGTATTTGTGGCTGCGGGAATAAAGTAATAACTCCTATTACACCTACCGATTGGGAATTGACATTCAATGGTAAGACTGTAACACTTTACCCTTCTATTGGTAACTGGAGTTTTGAATGCAAATCACATTACTGGATTACCAAAGGCCGGATACGATTTGCAAGGAAATGGAGTGATTGGGAAATTGAAGATGGGAGAAAATCTGATTCAGAAAATAAAGAAAATTATTTTAAAGATAAAAATAAATAAATATTCGTGGTTTATTAGTTTTTCCAAAAAACAAATCGGGTAAGCAAACTTCCGAAAAATGAAAGCATTACTAAATAATTTTATGAAACATTTACCTAAGTATCCAGCTAGAAATAAAGTTCGTATTTGTAGCGGCAATAATTGTATTACAGCATTTGGAAAAGGTGCAAGAGTAATTATTGGCACTATTGCTTTTGCATTCATTTGTTGGGGAGTTGCCCAGGTAATTCGGGCTAATCGTTAATAAGTGAAACGGTTGAACATTCAGTGTCTTTCATTTAATGGGGACACTGAATGAATTCAACATCGAAATTAAATCCCGATTTGGATAAATTCCTTCAGAATTTTTTATTTCCGCCAACCTTAATTTCGTTGCTCAACCGTCACAAACGGCCGGATAATAGTAGTGCCTGTTTTTTTGTCTTTGATTTTCAAAAAGTACATGCCTTGTTTCTCACCCGCCAAACCGAGCGTAACAGTATTATTCCCGGTGACAACATCCCGGGTTTGCCTGAGCACAGTTCTTCCGTACACGTCTGTTATCTCTATATCAGCCTGTGTTCCTGATGGCGCATAAAAATCGCAATTAAGGAATGTGGTAACGGGGTTGGGATATAGTTCGGTAACCGTTAGCCCCGGATTAATGTCTATAGCCGCTTCGCCTGCATACTCGGATTTCCCGTTATAATCCGTCTGCTTTAAACGGTAATAATTCACACCGGGTAAAGGAAGCTCATCGGTGCAGGAATACTTAACAGTAACAGTACTGTTGCCGGCTCCTTTTACCGTTTCAATAGTCGAGAAATTTTTACGGTCTCCTGATTTTTCTACTGTAAAATAATCATTATTGATTTCAGATGCCGTAGCCCACGTGAGCAGCACCATCCCCGGAGGATCCACACCGGCTTTAAAATATAATAATTCAACAGGAAGCGGATCAACATACATCATCGTATTAAAAGAAGTATTTGTAACGACAGAGGCGTTCAGGTCAAATACAATAAATGCCGTATTATTTATAACTGTATTGTCGGGCAAACCCGGCCGGGTATGTATCCTGTACGTCACTTCTCCATGACTCATCGGTTCATTGGTGTTACTGTCAGGAAGCAGGATATTATTGAATGTAAATTTAAGGGCGCCATTCAGGGGGTTCAATTCTGTTTTAACACCATGGCTGGAAGAAATGAATTCAAACGTGTTGAAATCAAGATCAGCGTCAAGCGTATCATAGATGATGACGCGGAATGCAGTGTCATTTCCCGTGTTCTGGAAGCGGACAGTAAAATACAAATCCTCACCAAACACGGTGTAATGCGGTGCCTGTGTGCCGGGAGGCTGCACGTGCTTGTCATTGGGATCGTACGAGCAGCTTACGGCCCCGGAGAATTCCCGCTCTGATGAAAAGATTACATTGTTGCCCGCATCCAATTGCTGCGCAATAAATTTAAAGCTTAAGAAAGTGCCTGCCGCAGGCGCAGTAAATGTCGGCAGGCGGGTAAGCGTTTGACCCACGCCAAGACTGGAAAAGTTCCAGTATAACGTATCATTGGAATAGTAATCGGGAGGAGGAGCAGTCACGATGGTTCCCATTATGGGGTCCTGGACCATTACCAGCCGCCCGTTTGCGGGATCGGCCCCGTGGTTCGTAACGTACGCGTAGATGGAGAACGGTACGTTGCAGCGGATAAGGTAATGCTCCACATATAAGCTCAGGCTGTCGAATGCGGGCGAAATCTGCACTCCGAAATCCCTGTTGCCAATTATATTATTATTCACCGTGACATTATAAGAAGGCGCTGATGTAACGGTTTCATAATTCCGCGGAACGTAGGTCACCGTATATGTTCCGTTCACCGTACCAAAGCCATAGTCACCGTTGTTGTCAGTGAATGCAAGAATGTTGCCGGGAGTAAGCGTTATTTTAGAATTGGCAAGCGGAGCTTCGCCTCCATCATACAAGCCATTACCATTTGTATCAAAATATACTTTGCCCGTGATACCTGCATTGAACGGAGTTACCTTAAAAGAACCGGGCAGTACATAGTAAACGCCTCCCGGGTTAACATATAAATTATAGGTCCCGATATAACTTGCTGAAAAAGGAATGGTGAATCTGCAGCTTACATGATTACTGTCTATTACCGTAACATTGCTTGCATATATATAGTAACCGGATTTATTAATATAAATAGAAGGTATTGAAGAAAAAACATCGTCCGCTGTAATGATGGAGGTTACCGACTGCCCGATCTGCGAATAGTCAATGGAAATTGAAATGAGCGCTGGCTTTAATCCAAAATCAAATCCGCCCTGGGTATTTCCGTTTACGGAAACGGAAAAAGAAGCTGAATCGGATGAAAGCTGGTTATTAGAATAGCCGGCTGACGACCACTGAACGGTATGCACACCGTTCATAGCGGGGGCTGAATAATCACCTGCGGCATCTGTTGTAACCTGGTAATACTCGGGCAATATAGTCACGGTCTGGTACTGGACTCCCTGTTCACCTGCATCTTTAATTCCGTTCTGGTTAATATCCGAATAAATATTCCCGTTGATGAATCCATCTGGCGGCAGCACAGTGAACGCATTGGGCAATGTATAGGTTTGCTGGTTCCACCACGGGTTAAACAGGTCACCGGTAACGACAGTAAGAAGATAATTACCGGGCGTGGCTGTAATTGGAACATTAAAATAATCGGTGATGAACTCATCGGTGGAAAGAACGGTGAGGTTATTCCAGATGAAATTTCCCCAATCAAAAAGTGCCAGCGAAGTAGGGCCGTTAGTAAGGTAAACAGAAAAAATGTTACCGGATGGAGAAGATCCCTGGAGGAATAGTCCCGGACCGGTCACAGTTGTCTGAAGCGTCTGACCCGGACCTGCGGAGGCGGGATTCATGCCTGTCAACTGGGCATTTGCCATAAAGCAAATACAAATTCCGGTGATAAGAAGTAAAAAAATTTTCATCCGGTTATGGTTTTAGTTCCGGGTGTAAATCTATAGGTAGTAATTTGAAAATAAAATCATGCAAAAGCATGATTTTTTTCCGCCCCGGTTTTTGATTTCACAAACAGGTTTTTTTCCAAATCTGTAAATCACCTCCCGTGAAATCATAAAAATTATTTTCGCGGGACTTTCTTTTAAAATACCTTTGCTGCTTATGCAAAAATTTATACCGGCTATTTTACTTTTTGTTGTCCTTTCCGGATGTAACCGCTCCGATACGATTCACCCTGTAAGAAAGAACATCATTGAAACGGTTTATGCTTCGGGAAAAATTATTTCTGAAAACGAATACAGCATTTATGCTTTAAGCAGCGGCACCGTAAAGGAGAAGCTGGTGAAGGAAGGCGATACTGTTTCCAAAGATAAAATACTGTACATCATAAAAAATGATGCTTCTGCAGCGCGGCTGGATGCCGCGCGTACGGCTTATGAAAACGCGCAATCAAATGCTTCTCCCCAATCGCGTATACTGAACGACCTCAGGCTTGCCATGCAAAACGCATCCGTCAAGTTCAGCAATGATTCGCTGCAATATACCCGGATGAAAAACCTGCTGGAGCAAAATGCAACTTCAAAAGTGAATGCCGACAATGCGTTTACCAATTATACGGTTTCGCTGAACCAGAAAAAATCTGCGGAAGAAAAATTCCATTCAGGGATGAATGATCTGAAGGTGGCGCTTGAAAATGCAAAAAGCCAGCTGGCTGCAGCGCAGAACGAATTGGATAATTACTATATAAAAAGCAACGCTGACGGAACGGTGTTCCAGACTTTAAAAGAAACAGGTGAAGCTGTCCGTGCCGGGGAAATAGTTGCGCTTCTCGGTGAAACAGCGGGAAGAATCATTAAGCTGTCGGTTGACCAGCAGGATATTGACAAGATAAAAACAGGGCAGGAAGTTTTGATGAAGACCGATATTACAGGAAACACGATTTACCATGCAACGATTTCGCGGATATACCAGGTGATGAATGAAATTGACCAGACGTTTCGCGCAGACGCTGTGTTTAAAGACAGCGCCCGGTCTACAAGAAGCGGATTCATCCACGGCTCGGTGGAAGCTAATATTATTATTCAGCAAAAAGATAATGCACTCACTGTTCCGCGAAAAGCAATTGTTGCTGATGACAGTGTGAAAGTAAATGCTGATGGAAAAACTAAAACCATCGCAGTAAAAACCGGGATCAGCACACTGGATGACGTTGAAATTTTAAACGGGCTGGATGAATCCTCGGAAGTAATTATTCCTTCTCAAAAATAAATGATGGCGCTGCCGGTAAATTTTGACATTTCGAAAACGCACCTGCTTTCAAGAAAGAAACAAACACTTGTTGCAGTTCTCGGTGTGACGTTTGGCATTGCCATGTTTATTCTCATGATCAGCTTTATGCAGGGAGTAAATAAATTCCTGGAAGACACGATGCTTTCTTCGACACCCGACATCCATATATATAATGATCTGAAAACGGATTACTCGGTATCCGTTGCCGGGGATTATTTCAAAGGTTCGGATAAACTGGTAGTTGTGCATCATCCGAAACCCAAACAGGTTACGCTAAATATAAAAAATGCCGGTGCCATCATTGAAGATATTAAACACAATCCATTAGTGACTGCTGTTTCTCCTCTCCTCAGCACACAGGTCTTTTTTAATTACGGGCCAGTCCAGATTAACGGTTTGATTGACGGGGTTAATATTATAGAAGAAGCGCAGCTTTATAATTTATCCGGAAAAATGGTGGACGGAAAAACAGAAAATCTCCTGACAACCGATAACGGAATATTGATCGGGGACGGACTTGCAAAAAAACTTAATGTGCGGACGGGCAACCTTGTTTCTCTTGCTACCCCCACAGGAAACACTATGCGTTTTCGCGTGGTCGGAATATTTAAAATCGGGATAGGCACTATAGATAATATCAAGGGCTATGTAAATATTTCAAGCGTGCAGCAGTTACTTGGAAAAGATAAAAACTATATAACCGATATTAATATTAAGCTTAAAGATAACACCCTCGCTGTACCCGAAGCAAAAAATATGTTCAGGAAATATGGAATTAAATCTGAAGACTGGGAAAGCGCCAATTCTTCTGTTACAGCGGGTAATACAGTGAGGAATGTACTCACGTTTGTAGTGAGCATCACTTTATTAATAGTTGCCGGCTTCGGTATTTACAATATTATGAATATGACCATTGCGAGCAAAATGAAAGACATTGCCATACTGAAAGCAGAAGGCTTTGCGAGGAAAGATATTATACAGATATTTTTATCGCAGTCTCTTATCATTGGTTTTGCCGGTGCGTTAAGCGGCATCCTGCTGGGGTTTTTGTTAGCCTGGGGTTTGTCTAACGTCCCATTCCCTGCCAATGAATTTATCGGCTTAAAATATTTCCCTGTTATATTTAATCCCAAACATTATATTTTCGGAATTGTCTTCGGAGTGCTTACTACGTTTATTGCCGGGTTCCTCCCGTCTGTAAAAGCATCGCGCGTGGACCCGGTGGCCATCCTGAGAGGATAAATTTATTTCATGAGCGAAATCCTTACAGCCTCTCACCTCCACAAATATTTTTACGAACCTGAACCTTTTCATGTGCTCGATGATATTTCTCTTTCAGTAAAAGAAAGCGAGTTTGTTGCTCTTATCGGCAAATCAGGAAGCGGCAAATCCACTTTACTTTATTTGCTAAGTACACTGGATACTGATTACAAAGGTGAAATTACTATTAAAGGCACTGACGTTACCGGGGAACCGCAAAACGCACTCGCAAAATTCCGCAACCGGCATATCGGCTTTGTATTCCAGTTTCATTTCCTGCTGCCGGAATTCACCGTGCTGCAAAATGTAATGATGCCTGCACGAAAGCTGGGCAACTACAGCCTGCCGGAAATTGAAGACCGTGCCATGGGCAAGCTGAAGCAAATGAACATGGATGGCTATGCAAAAAAACTTTCGGGGAAATTATCAGGCGGACAGCAGCAGCGCGTTGCAATTGCACGCGCGCTTATCAATGACCCTGCTATTATTATGGCTGATGAACCGACAGGTAATTTAGACAGCAGTAATTCTGAGATTGTGCAGAACACGCTGCATGACCTTTCACATAATAAAGGGCATACTATTATCATTGTAACTCATGATAATGATTTTGCCAAACGTGCTGACAGGGTTGTGGAAATTGTGGACGGCAGGATTGTGAAGTGAAGAAATAAATTCTTTCTTACCACGGAATTTTTTTTGTGCGTGGTAATCTGCCAAATAATTATACCGCTGTTCCGTATTTTATTTTCAACTGTTTGTTTTGCTGTTCATGTTCAAGCAGCCATTTCTTTCTCCATAGTCCTCCGCCATATCCCGTTAAATGTCCATCAGAACCTATCACACGGTGACAGGGAATAATGATTGCAATACGGTTCATTCCATTTGCATTTGCAACAGCACGAACGGCTTTCGGTTTTTTAATTGCGTTTGCCTGTTGCTGATAGCTGCGCGTTGTGCCGTAAGAAATAGTTTGCAACTCTTTCCAAACCTGCTGCTGAAATTCTGAACCCGGTGTAAATAAAGGAACCGTAAATTCTTTTCGGACACCTTCAAAATATTCAGCAAGCTGTTGACGAAGTAAAATAAAATGTTTGTTTTCCGCCTGCACAATAGTGGCGTTTAATATTCGAGTCAACGTTTTAAATTCTGTTTCAAGCATTCTCCTGTCACTGAATTCGAGGAGACAAATGCCCTGTTCCGCAGCACAGGCGATCATCGGCCCCACCGGAGTTTCCAGGCGGGTAAGGTTTATAATTCCTTTCTCTTTACTATTGGAAGGTGAAACACCCATAACCGATTTGAATGAGTCATTGAACCCACTCAAAGATTCGTAACCCATTTCATAAGCAACGGAAGTAAGGGGTTCACCGTTTTGTATTTTTTTAAATGCAGTATTTATCCGAAGCATGCGCTGGTAAGAATGAAATGTGATACCATGATTTTTCTTAAACCACCTGCGGATTTTAGCGGGTTCAATTCCTCGCGAACGCAAATCATAATCCTTAAATTTTTTTGCCGGATCATTGTTGACTTCATTCAGAATTTTCCGGATGTAATTGGGAGTTTGCCCCAGTTTTTCTAGAGGGAAACATACTTTGCAGGGGCGGAATCCATGCAGGATCGCATCTTTTGATGTATTGTAAAAAGTAACATTTTCTTTTTTGGGCATCCTTGCTGTGCAACCCGGGCGACAGAAAATGCCTGTTGTTTTCACAGCAATTACAAACAGGCCTTCATAAGAAGAATCCCTTTCAACAAGGGCTTTATACATTACTCTCTCGGTTAACATTCATTTATATTTTTAAAATGCAAAGGTAATCTCATTGCAAAATACCGACAACCGAAAAATGGACAACTATTTTTTCAAACATACAATCCGCTTCTGCAAAAAACAATCAGTAATTTCGTCTTCCCTTCCACTATGGTGCAGGTAAAAAACCATTCACTTTCAGCTAAAGAACTGCTTAGTATTACCAATGCCGCGGGATCGCAATACATATCCGTGCATGCCGATAAAGTTCTGACTGAATGCTATGCCGGTGTTGCTGACATTCGTACCAACGCGCCTGTCACTAAAGAAACCACCTTCAACGCTTTTTCAATTACAAAAACGGTAACAGCTGCGGCAATATTAAAACTTGCCGAACAGAAAAAAATTCTTTTAACGGACAATGTTAATTCGATGTTTAATGACTTTCATTTTAAATATCCGTTCACCGTACAGCAACTTCTTTCGCACCAGGCAGGTTTTCCTGACCCGATCCCGATTTCATGGATTCATTTGGCCGAAGAAGATAAAAATTTTAACCGGGATAATTTCAGCTTAAAAATGATTGAAAAAAATTCCAGGCAGAAATTTGTTCCCGGAACAAAGTTCAGCTACTCGAGCATCGGTTACCTTTTGCTTTCGCGCATCATTGAAAAAGTTGCAGGGGAATCTTATAAATCATATCTTCAGAAAAATATTCTCTCTTTACTGAGCAAAGATGTATCACTGGATTTCAGGATAAATGATCATGCTGTTCATGCCACAGGCTATCATCCGCGTTATTCTTTTTCAAACTTATTGCTGAGCTTTTTCCTCGACAGGAAAAAATTTATTCAATACAACTACGGTTCATGGACTGCCTTCAACAATTTTTATGTCAACGGGCAGGCTTATGGCGGACTTATCGGTAACGTAGCCGGACTTGCTTCTTACCTTCAACTGTACCTCTCAAAAAAAATGTTCAGCAATGTGGAAACTCAACAACTCATGTTTACAGACCAGAAAGGAGGAATGACATTGAGTTGGTTTACCGGAACACTTAACGGACAACGGTACCTGTGCCATGCAGGAGGTGGTGGAGGATATTATTGCGAAATAAGAATTTATCCCGGACTGAACATGGCAAGCGCCTTACTCAGGAATCGCAGCAGCTTCAGCGATTTAAGGTTGCTCAATAAAATTGATTCAAAATTTATCAGATAAATTTTAACTCATCCACCTTAAGGGACTTGCACTCAGAAAATATTAAAGTGCTGGAAAAGGAGGATTGAGTTGCGAAAGAAAAAATCAGTAGTCCCGGGCAGAATCGAACTGCCATCTAGAGTTTAGGAAACTCCTATTCTATCCGTTGAACTACGGGACCAGTTTTTTTTTCTTTCAGATGCACTTATTTCAACATAAGCATAAACGTAACAATTTTTCAAATAATCAAATGTTCAGCAATCTCCTATTCCCCGCCCGTACCGAACGGTACGTTCGGGCCGGTATCCGTTGAACTACGGGACCAGTTTTTTTTCTCTTTCAGATGCACTTATTTCAACATAAGCATAAACGTAACAATTTTTCAAATAATCAAATGTTCAGGAAACTCCTATTCCCCGCCCGTACCGAACGGCACGTTCGGGCGGGTATCCGTTGAACTACGGGACCAGCTGATGCGAGTAACGAATTTTGTAAACAGGTTGTAAAAATAACTTAATTCGATTTTGTAAGGCGGGTTTGAATTATTTTTTTATTTTGCATCGAAATTTTTTCAATGATAACCAAAGGCTCCCTGAAGAATCGAATTCTACCGGCTTATATCCTTTTCCAGTTTTTTTATGCCTGTAATTCACCGAAAGAAGAAAAAGTTGTCAGAACACCGGATACGCCTAAATTATTCACTTTGCTTGCACCGGAAAACACCGGAATAAGTTTTATGAATAAAATGGTGGACAATGATGAAGTCATCATGACTTATGAATACCGTTTTAATGGATGCGGTGTCGGAGTCGGTGATATTAATAATGACGGTTTGCCAGATTTGTTTTTCACAGCAGGCAACCTTGACAACAAACTTTATTTAAACAAAGGCAATCTGCAGTTTGAAGACATTTCAGAAAAAGCTATGATTTTTAAACGTGAAGCCGTGTCAACAGGTGTATGCATGGCAGATGTCAATGCGGATGGTTGGTTGGACATATACGTGTGCCGCACAGGAAAATTTCCTCCTGACCAGCGCGCAAACCTCTTGTATATAAATAATGGCAACCTTACATTTACGGAAAGGGCGAAAGAATACGGGCTTGATGATAAAAGTTATTCTAACCAGGTTGCTTTTTTTGATTATGACAATGATGGCGATCTTGATATGTTCCTTGTCAATCAACCTATAGATTATACCTATGCAAATACTTTTCTCATTAATGCCGATACGCAAAAAACCTATGTAAGCGACCGGCTTTATCGCAATAACGGAAACAACACATTTACTGATGTTACCATGAAAGCAGGAGTAAGCAGCTCGAATGCTTTCGGATTTAATGTTGCGGTTACCGATTTCAATGACGATGGCTTCTGGGATTTATATGTTACCAATGATTATTTGCAGCCTGATTACCTGTACATCAACAACAGGAACGGAACTTTTACTGAATCACTTAAAAAATATATGAAGCATTGCCCGAATTCGAGTATGGGTTCGTGTATTGCTGATTATAATAATGACGGGTTACCTGATTTAATGATTGTGGATATGGTTGCTGAAGATAATCACCGCCAGAAAATTTTAAAGGGCCCGTTGGATTATGATGATTTTAATATTGCAAAACAAAACGGTGGATATTACCAGTATATGCGCAACCAGCTTCAGCTTAATAACGGCAACGGTACGTTCAGCGAAATTGGTGAGCTTGCAGGTGTAAGCAATACTGACTGGAGCTGGGGGCCATTGTTCGCTGATTTCGATAATGACGGATGGAAAGATCTTTTTATTGCCAATGGATACCGCAGGGATCTCACCAATCTCGATTACATGCATTACTACCTTGACTCCCTGAACAAAATGGGAGGAGTGGGAATTTTCAAACACATGTATGAGCTGCTTAATTCGCTTCCTGAAAGCCCGGTAAAAAATTATGCATTTAAAAATAATCGCGATTTGACTTTTTCAAATACTTCAGATCAATGGGGGTTTTCGGAAGTTACCTTTTCTAACGGTGCCGTGTATGCTGACCTCGATAATGATGGCGATCTTGAACTCATAATCAACAACATTGATGAGCCGGCCATGATTTATAAAAACCATTCGCGGGAGCTTGAAAAAAATAATTATATTCAGTTCAGGTTAAAAGGAGATTCAAAAAACACACAGGGAATAGGTACCACTATAAAAATTTCAACTGCAGATGGAGACCAGGTTTTTACTTATCAGCCGACAGAAGGATTTTTCTCCTCTGAAGAAAACCGGATTCATTTTGGAATTGGTAAGGACACAGTTATTCAGAAAGCAGAAATTACCTGGCATGGCGGATTCCGGCAAATCCTTGAGAATATTCCTGCCAATCAAATAATACTTGTTGAAAGAAAAAATGCACAACCGTTTAAAAAAGAAAAAGTAATTGAATCACAAAAATTATTTGCTGATGCAACACACAACTCAGGAGTTGATTTTGTTCACAGGGAAAATGATTTTATAGATTTCAAACGCGAGCCGCTGTTGCCGCAAAAATTTTCCGAGCCGGGTCCCTGTATTGCAACCGCGGATGTAAATGGCGACAAGCTGGATGATTTTTATATAGGAGGCGCTTCCGGCCAGGCAGGAGCATTATTTATACAGAAAGACCATGGCACATTTTCAAAACATTTAAACCCCGTTTTCGAAGCGGATAAAATGTATGAAGATGCAGGCGCTGCTTTTTTTGATGCAGACCAGGATGGAGATCCTGATTTATATGTTGCAAGCGGTGGCAATGAGTGGGATGAAAATTCTGCACAATATGAACATCGTCTTTATATAAATGATGCGAAAGGAAATTTTTCCAGGGCAAAAAATGTTCTTCCGGAATTTTTTACCAGCTCATCCTGCGTGGCCGCAAACGACTTTGATAAAGATGGTGACATGGACCTGTTTGTCGGAGGAAGAATTGTTCCGTCACGATATCCTGAAAGCCCGCGCAGCTACATCCTGCAAAACGATAAAGGAAAATTTACAGATGTTACGGAAACAGTTGGTAAAGAACTGATGTATCCCGGTTTGGTTTGTAATGCACTCTGGACGGATTATAATAATGACGGCTTCACAGATTTAATGGTTGTGGGACAATGGATGGCCGTTACTATTTTTAAAAATGAAAACGGCAAATTAAAAAATGTAACTAACGGTTCAGGGCTTGACAGCAGCAATGGATGGTGGAACTGTATAGCTGCAAATGACTTTGATCACGATGGCGATATAGATTATATAGCGGGGAACCGGGGCCTCAACTCACGGATCAAAGCAAAAGAAAATGAGCCTGCCTGCGTGTATGCAAAAGATTTTGACCGTAACGGAACGCTTGATGCCATTATGTGTTATTATATACAGGGAACCAGCTACCCGATTCACGGACGTGACATGATGACTGACCAGATCCGTGAGCTGAAGAAAAAATTTCTGCGTTACCGCGATTATGCCGATGCAACTATTTATGATATTTACCCGAAACCTGTTGTTGACAGCGCTCTTATTTTGCGTGCTTATACGTTTGCTTCATCCTACATTGAAAATCTCGGCAACGGGAAATTTAACATCACCCCGCTTCCGCTGGAAACGCAATTTTCCACTGTCAATTCCATTCTTGTGAATGACTTTGACGGTGACGGAAATGCTGATGTAATTCTGGCAGGCAATGATTATTCTCCCGAAGTTGAAACCGGCCGGTATGATGCTTCTGTCGGAAATTTTTTAAAAGGCGATGGCAAAGGACATTTCAAAAATATTCCTGCCGCGCAAACCGGTTTTTTTGTGGACACCTATGCGCGTGATATGAAAACCATTTCAACGCAAAATGGTAAATTAATTTTAGTTGGAAATAATAATGACAGGATGAAAGTGATCAGCTGGAATAAAAAATAATTCGCCACAGATTCACAGATTAAAAAAGTGAAAAAAACCTGTGAACCTGTGGCTAAATGAAATGCAAAAACCCTTCAACATCTTTTTTTCCGTTTTTATTCTTTTACTTTCTGTTTATCATTACGATTACTGGACCAATGGCAATACCGTATCGCGCGCTGTTTTTGTAAAAGCTGTGGTGGACGATGGTTCGCTCAATGTGGATAAATACCATGAGCAAAGCATTGACATTGCTTATGTAAACGGGCATTATTATTCTGATAAGGCACCCCTGCCTGCAATAATCACCATGCCTGTTTATTATGTTTTGAAGCAGGCAGGTTTTACAAATTTTAACCATCATCTTATTTACACAGCCGGAAACTTTCTTGCAGGATCGTTACCCTTTGCATTAATTATCCTGCTCACATTTTTTTTCATGCAGCAGAAAGATCCCAAACCGGAAAATATTTTTTTATGCCCGCTGCCTTTCATCGGCTCATTTATATTTATTTATTCGGGAACTTTTTTTGCCCATGCGCTCACTTCCTTTCTTGTTCTCGCTGCATACATTTTAATCCGGAAAAAGGAAAATTATTTTCTCGCGGGCTTGCTTTCAGGAACGGCTGTCCTTTGTGAATATCCCGTTTTTATTATTGCCGCGATTTGGGCACTTCAAATCCTGTTCAATAAGAAAAAACTAAAACCTGTTTTATTTTTTATTGCAGGAGGAATTCCCTTCGGCATTTTTCTATTATTTTACAATTATAAAATCACCGGAAACGCTTTAGACTTTTTATACAACCATCAGCAAAACTTTCCAGCCGGTGCTGAGAACCTCGGCTTCAGCAAGCTTCCGCGGGGTGAGGCGCTCTTCCAGCTTTCTATCGGAATTTACAGGGGCATTTTATTTTTTGCACCTGCATTGATTGCCCTTATTATTATTTTTTTTCGATTTGAAAACTTTCGGGGAATGTCAATCCTTAAAAATTATTTGTGGCTTCCATGCATCATTTATTTTCTTGCCATCTGTACCAATGTTGCCTGGTATGGCGGATGGTGTTACGGGCCACGGTATCTTTCAGCAATAGCAGTTTTACTAATGTTTGAAGGAATTATAAGAATGAGGGGCCAAAGCTTTTCCCAAAAAATAATATTTTATTTTTTCACATCTGTGGGGTTGATTTTTACCTTCATGGCAAAAAGCACAGCAGTTTATTCATTGCCGACCGAGGAAAAAAATCCAGTGTTTAATATTCTCATGCCTGAGTTTCTCAAAGGAAATTTTAATCGGAATAATGTATTGACAGTACTTTTTAACGTGGATGCTGAAAAAGCAAATTTGTTATGGTTGCCCGTGCTTTTTTCGGGTTTGTGTATTTTTTATTTCATTCAAAGGAGGTTTTTCATACTGAAAAAACTTTAGGCTATGATGCTTTGAAATCAATTGTTTCCGCTTGCTGATAATTTTTTATCAATTTTTGTCAATTATATCGGAGAAAAGTTATATTTGTATTTATATAAGCGATTTTTTCAGCCTGCACCACTAATCAAATGAAAAAAAACTGGGTTGTGAAACCACCAAGCGATCCATCGCTGGTTGAAAATCTTTCACAACAACTAAATGTTAACCGAATATTAGCGTCACTGCTTATTCAGCGGGGCATTTCAACATTTGATGACGCAAAAATATTTTTTCGTCCATCGTTAACGATGCTGCATGATCCCTTCCTGATGAAGGATATGGACATAGCTATTGATCGAATTGATACCGCCATCCGGAATAAAGAAAAGATTTTGATTTATGGCGATTATGATGTGGATGGCACCACTGCTGTTTCCCTGGTATATCTTTTTTTTAAAGAACTTTACGAGCATATAAGTTTTTATATTCCTGACCGTAACGCAGAAGGTTATGGAATTTCGTTCCGCGGAATTGACTGGGCAAAGGAAAATGGTATTTCACTTATAATAGCCCTTGACTGTGGCATTAAAGCAAATGATAAAATTGATTATGCCAATAATTTTAAAATAGATTTTATCATCTGCGATCACCATCGCCCGGGCAATGAAATTCCAAAAGCGGTTGCTATCCTGGATCCGAAACGTACTGACTGCAGTTACCCTTATGATGAACTTTCAGGATGTGGTATTGGTTTTAAACTTATTCAGGCTTACGTTCAGAAACATAATCTTGATTTTGAAATTCTGGAACAATACCTCGATCTTGTTGCAGTGAGCATTGCTGCTGACATTGTTCCCATAACAGGTGAAAACCGCATTCTCACCTATTTTGGATTAAAAAGAATTAACACCAAACCCCGCGCAGGAATCAAAGCAATCATTGAAGTAAGCGGATTTAAAAAAGAGCTTACCGTAAGCGATGTGGTATTCACCATTGCACCCCGCATCAATGCAGCGGGCCGGATTGAAAGCGGAAACCGTGCAGTTGAATTATTGATTTCAGCATGCCCTGATGCGGCAAAGTTTAAAGGAGATGATATCAATAAACAAAATATCACCCGCAAATCATTAGACCAGAATATTACCGAACAGGCGCTTGCGCTGATTGCGCAGGATGAAAAATTTCTTCAGCGAAAATCTACAGTGCTTTATGCTCCTGACTGGCATAAGGGAGTGATCGGGATTGTAGCCTCGCGGATTTTATCCGAATGGCATTATCGCCCCACCATAATTCTTACCCGCAGTGATGATCATATAAGCGGATCGGCACGAAGCGTAAAAAATTTTGATATCTATAATGCCATTGAATCCTGCAGCGATCTGCTGGAACAATTTGGCGGGCATATGTATGCAGCAGGGCTTACGTTAAAGCCTGAGAATGTGGAAGCTTTCCGTGAACGTTTTGAAGAAGTGGTGTCAGGAACGATAGAAGACAGGATGCTCATCCAGGAAATTGAAATTGATGCTGAGCTAAAGCTATCCGAAATTACACCGAAGTTTTACAACATCCTGAAACAATTTGCTCCTTTCGGCCCGGGAAATATGGCCCCCATTTTCAGGACCACCAGCGTGAGCGATACAGGCTACAGCCGCCTGGTGGGAAATAAAACTCCGCGGCATCTTAAACTAAGTGTGAAGGAAAATGGGAATAAAAAAGAGTTGAGCGGAATTGCCTTCCAGTTAGGAGAATATTTAGATGAACTTCAAAACAGCGAAACATTTGATATTTGTTATCATATTGAAGAGAATGTTTTCAGGGATGAAAAAAATCTGCAGCTCAACATTAAAGATTTGCAGTTTTAAAAATCACTTACCTGCTTCCTTTTTTTGATCTAACCTGAGACGATAAATAATTCCTGCCCTCAAGAGCAATCCGTCATTTACATCCAGGTCCATATAGGTGGTTGTTCCGCTTTCCCTGAATCCACTTTTGTATTTCCTGAAAACTGTCTGGCCGGCATGGATATTTAAAACAATATTTTTTGTGAGATATGCATCTAAAAATATTTTTGCATGATTATCATTAATTCTTAAAAAAGCATCGTCCCTGTAGCGATAAGAACTCGTGATAAAATTCATTTCAATGCCGGTATAAAATCTTTTATTTAACCTGTATTCAAGGTTTACTCTGCTGGGTAATAATGCAAAAATGGTCAGCCTGTCAGATACTTTCCAATCGATTCCGAGCAATGGCATAAAATAAGGCCCGAAAAATTCGCTGTTGTAATATGCTCCGAACTTGCAGCTGAGGTTTTCATTTTTTTTGTAAATATTTAAAAGCGCTCCTCCAACCTGGTAATCATTTTCATTGACTTTTTTCATTTCGGAACTCATTCTCGGAATAATTGAAAAAGCGGTTGCCCACTTTTCATTTTTCCATTGCCTGAAATATGTCAAACCCATTCCTATGCCATAGAGTTCCCTGGTGGAATTTCCCGGAAACTGTAATCTGTAATAATCACAAAAAGGATTGATGACGATACGATCATTCCTTATTTTAAAAGCTGCCCGCAGGTTAACTGAGATCAATTGCGTCTTCAAATGATTTTCGTCCGAATGAAATAATGATTTACCAGGACTCTGCTGGTAATAAATGTTTGCAATATCAAAATAAGGCTGGGCACAGGATATTGAATGAAACAATACCTGTGAAAAAAGTAAAATGACTGTGGCAGAAATATTTTTTTTCATTTTATTAAAAACAACCCGCTTAACCGGAACCAAAAGTGAAGAATAAAACGCTGATTTCAAATTATTTTTTTATCTTGCATCACTAAATTCAAAAACCTCAATAACATGAAAAAACAATTCTGTACAATTATTGCACTCATTACATCAACAGCGTTTGCTTATGCACAAAATTTTGAAGGAAGCTACCTGATGCATATTGAAAATGCACAAAAGAAACACACTGCTGATATGCAGATTTCAATTAAAGGAGATAAATCATCTATGGAAATGATGACTGCCCCAAATGCGGGAAAAGTAAGAACCATTTTTGACAAAAAAGAGCAAACGATGACGATACTGACAGAAAAAGACGGAGGCAATAAAATGGCAATGGTGCGCAAAATGCCCGATGCAAATGAAACCATGGGAAATAAAGAAGGAAAAGAAGCCAAGATCACCGTAACGAATGAAACAAAAACCATAGAAGGTTATAATTGCAAAAAAGTAATTGCCGAAAGCTATGAAAGCACAACTGAAATGTGGGTGACGGATGATCTCGGTCTTACCTATGCTGATATGTTCAGTATGATGAACCGTGGCAGAGGTCCTGCATCAAACATGGGATCGGGCATGCAGAACTATAAAGATGTAAAAGGACTTCCTTTGGAAATGCACATGCATAATAAAAACAAGCCTGACGAAGATGCTTCCATTTTTATAAAGAATATTAAAAAGGAAAAGGTGGATGCATCCTTATTTGATATAAGCGGCTACCAGGTAATGGATATGAGCAAAATGGGCGGAGTACGATAAGTATTAATTCGAAATTTACTCTCTGCCTTCAAAAGCAAAAAAGCCGTCCCGATTATAATCGGGACGGCTTTTTTAATTCCTGTTACGCATTTATTCTTTTTTCTGTTTTTCCAATTCTAATCCTTTCAAAATATCTATTGATCTCTGATCATTGGGGGAAATATCGAGAATTTTTCTCATGTATTCTTTTACTTCTCCATTCTGTTTTCTTTTAAAATAATAGTTGCCAAAATAACGGTAAGCTTCAATAACAGCATCTTTATTTTTGGAAAAATTTGCGGTATCAGCTAATGCCAATTCAACAAATTTTTCGTAGATCGGTTTTGACAACCCTTTTTCCAATAAAGAATCTAAATAAAATACGGTTCTCGCTCGCAGCAGATAAGCATATGTCCATGCGGGTAACAGTTCATTTACCTTTGCCAGTGCAGTATCCGCTTTTTCATATTGTTTGGCGCTTGAATAAGCTTTTCCAAGATTAAAGTAATCAGTTGAAGTTACTCCTTTTCCCAGATCAACTCTTTTTTGAAACACTTCAGCCGCTTCGACATATTTTTTCATTTTCATGTAAAGGTTTCCCATCATCGGAAGCAGATCAGTGTTGGTTGAATCCATTTCAAAAGCTTTTTGCATATTAATTACAGCCAATGAATCCTGACCGGTTTTTGCCAGACAGGTGGCGTAATATAAATAGTCTTTCTGAGTGCGTTTAGATTCCTCCACTTTTTCAAAAACTTTCTGAATGGCCTGGCACGCTTTTACACTATCGCCCATTTCAGAATAAGTATATGCGGACAACCTGAGCAATGAAATATTTTCAGGATCCATTTTTTTCAACTGGTTAATTTCATTCATTGTTCCGTTATAATCCTGGCTGATGAAGAGGAAAGACGCATACCGTAAACGGGCAGTTGATGTATTTTTTGAAAGATCAAGATACTTTTTATACTCCTGTTTTGCCTGCTCCAGTTTGCGAAGCCTGAAATAAATTTCGCCCAGCTCACGGTGTGCAGGAGCAAACATAGAATCAATTTTGATTGCATTCTCAAATTCAGCCTGGGCGCCTTCAAAGTTGGTTGAACGTTTATACAACACACCTTTCTTTACAACTGCCTTTACTGAATTTTTATTCAGGTCAAGCGCTTTGTTATAATTCTCAGCAGCAGTGCTTCCGTCATTTTGTTCGGTATAAGCATCCCCTATCAGGATATACACTTCCGGGTTCTTAGGGTCGGCTGTTGCAGCTTTCTGCAGCAATGCCAAAGCAGAATTTATATCTTTATTTTTTGAAGTAGTAATATAAGCTTCCGCAACTTCCATTTGCACCTGGGGTAATTTGGTTCCGGCTGTCGTCAATGCTTTTTCAAAATATGATTTTGCCTCTGGAATTTTATTTTGTTCAAGCAATGTTTTTCCATTGCCAATCAGGTTTAAGGGGTTTGGTGGTTCCACCTGCAAACCCTTTTCATAGCAAATTTTTGCTGAATCAGGGTTTTCCCATTTCCAGAAGTTCTCTCCATAATAAAACCAATAGGTCCCGTTATTAGGTTCTTTCGAAACCAGGGATTTGAAAATGTCTCCCGCGACATCATACTGTTCGTTATCTGTAAGCCGCAGGGCATCATTCAGGGTTTGTGCATGTGCAGCGAAAGATAAAATCACTGCAGCAGCGAGGTTTAAAAATTTTATTTTCATTATTTAAAAATTTATACTTTTTAATCAATCCATTTTTATTATTCTCACCGGCATTGTTGCAGGAAGCAATCCTGCAAGCCGTACTAATCTTTGTCCTTTATCTCCAGCCACAAAAGATGCAAAGCCGGTGCCAATGCCATTTCGTGATTCGCGGTTGATCAGGTACACGTCACGTATAAGAGGATATTGATCTAACGCCATATACGCCTGGTAAGGCTGGTAGTAATCCTGATTTTCGGATGAAGTATCATTTTTCAAAGCTACAATTTTAATGCTTTTGCGAAAATTATTTGCCGTTGAATCATCAATATCACTGATCCAGTTTACAGCAATAATTCCCATTGCATTTCTATGCTCCTGCACATAGCTGATCACTTCGGGGTTTGTTTTAACTGCAAAACAATTGGCCGGGAATTTTTTTTCTCCCAAAAATTTTTCTTTCAAAAAACGGGTGTTGCCCGAACTATTGTTGTCAAATACAACCAGTATTGAATCCAATTTACTTTTTTTATTCAATGTATTCCAGGTGCCGGTATTGCCTGTTAATATTTCTTTAACCTGTGATAAGGTCAGCAGTGTATCGGGGTTTTCATTGTTCACAATAATTGCCACAGCATCCACTGCGATTTTTGTAGTTCGCGGAAAACATTTTTTACTTTTTAAATATGACAGTTGCTCGTCTGAAAGCATTTTGCCTGTAACAACAACCTTTGCAGAATCATTCAGCAAATCATTAATCACATCTGCTTCAGGTTTATAATTTACATGGACGTTTGCAAGTGAATACGTGGAAGTAAAAGTATTGACTTGAGTATCCATCAAAGGCTGGTACGAAACATCCACGCTTAATTTCAAATTACCGGAGGTGGGAGTATCGCTCAAATCGGCAGTGTAATTACTGCGATTGCATGAAAAAATAAAAAGCAAAACAGGCACCGCTGATATATGACGCAATGCAATCATTCTTTTCAGAAACCTTTATGGACTTCTTTAAAAATCTTTTTTATTTTATAAATACGAAAGGCCGCATATAAAAGAAACAATACTCCGAGAGCACGCTGGTAATATCCTGAAAGAAACACGTTATCCTTAATGATGATTAAAACAATTCCGATGATAAAGTAAATAGCAATCATCACAACATTATACCAATACAAAAATTTTGGAGGAGAAGGAGTTTCCTGCAATGGAAAAGAATTATTTTAATGTAAATCTCACAGGAAGATTGTATTGTACTGCAACGGTTCTTCCGTTCTGCTTGCCCGGCTTCCAATCAGGCATTTTGCTTATTACGCGCAAAGCTTCTTCATCCAAACCCTGTACACCCCGAAGCAGTTTTGGCTCTTTTACCTTTCCGTCTTTGTCAACCACAAATGTCACATACACCGTCCCTTCAATTCCATTTTCACGCGCCATAGGAGGGTATTTTATATTATTTCGCAGGTATGCCAGCAACGCTGCTTCCCCGCCTCCGGGAAACTGAGGCATTTCCTCAACGACAGTAAATATTTTTCCGGCATCGGGATCAGCAACTACTTCTGGCGGAGGTGCAATTTCCTCTCCGGTTCCTTCCTGTGTTTCAACACCTACTGCAACTTCTTCTAATTTTTCCTGTGGAGGTGGCGCCTCTTCTTCAACCGGTTTGTCAACTACAACCGGGGGAACGAATTTTATGGTTTGCTGAACAGGGGGAGGAGGAGGTGGTGGCGGTGGTGGCGGCTCTGCCGGATCAACCGGGGGAGGTGCCGTCAGATCAACAACAACTTCCTGCGTGGTTTTTTTCATGTCGTCCATCTTTCCCCTTATTGCCTCTAAAATTAACGGAAAGCTTATTAAAAATACCACGCCCACTACTGCAATGATAAATGCATTTATTACTCTTTTATCATAAAGCTTTCGAATTACAAAAGCGCCATAATCTTTGTTTCGGTTTGCAAATACGATTTCATTCCGTGCTTCGTATTCGGGATTATCCCAGCTTGAAAAAAATGTTCCTGCCATTGTTAAAGAATTTTTTAATTTCCTGTTTTCCTTTAGATGCTAATTTAACAATTATTCCACAGAGTTGCAATGCATTTATTCACCTTTTGTCTTTTTGAGCAATTCAAATTCCGGTTGTGATATATCAACTATTGCATATTTTCCAATATTGCAAATGTTCAATTCATCAAGCATATCCACCACATTTTTGTATTTTGCTTTATCATCTGTTTTTATCAAAACTGTTAACGCTCCCGGTGAGCCCATTATTTCAATTCTTAATCTTTTATAAGTGGTGTCAGCAATTTCGCGCTTTTCAAGCCGCTTCAATTGCTCTTTAACTGCTTCGTTGACGTTAATATTTTTTTTAGTGTCCTTATTATAGTCAAGCAATATCTTATGAACTCCGGCAGGAGAAAAATCGGTCATTTGCAGGGTGGTGGTGTCTGGCTTAAAAGCATTGTAATACCAGTAAATCTTGTCCTTGTCAGTAAGCAACACTGTCAGCGCATTGGTAATTTCCGGAAGTTTAACATCCTTGTCCGGCTTAATCGGCATATTGATCTCCATCGTCTTCGGCTTGCTGAAGGTAGTGGTCAGCATAAAAAACGTGAGCAGCAAAAACGCCAGGTCCACCATAGGCGTCATGTCTATGTGTGTAGAGGATTTTTTGGCGCGCAGCTTGGAATGCTTGCCTTTTTTTCCTCCTGTGTCCGATGATTGTTGAACTTCTGACATTAGTTTTTAATTACCAAATTTCAATTTCCAATTTTCAATTTAAACGGTTATTTTTCAATTATTAATAAATGTTTGAACATTGGAATTTGATCATTGGAATTTAAATATTATCCATTCGTATTTCCCTCAAGGTTTGTTATGAGGTTAAAACGATTGATTTTATTTTCCTGGAATATTTCTATGATTCGCTTAATATAGGTGTAATCCACACCTCCGTCACCCTTAATGGCAAACCTCAGTTCCTTTCCTGCCATTTTCTTTTTTGCATAATCCTTATCATCAACTGCTGCCCTCCATCCTGTCACAATCCAGTCTGCAAGCTGGTTATTCAGAGAATCAATGGGTATGCCGCTGGTGGTTTTATTAATTGCCTTTCGCCCTGCTTCGTCTACACTCAGGTATTCTTTAATCCGGTTCATGGGTACGCCAACTGTTGACAAAAGGGTAAAACGCCTTATTTCATTTTCGGTTAAAGTTATATTGTACTTTTTAGCAAGCTTTGTTATCAGCTCACGCCTCACCGACTGCCCTTCAATGTTATAAAAAACCCTTCCCCCGGTATCAACAGTAAGCATCATCACATTTTCAGGTAATATTTTTTCTGAAATGGAATGTGGTGTGTCCACCATTACGGGCTCTTCAGGACGAAACTTAGTGGTTAACATAAAAAAGGTAACCAATAAAAAAGCA
>Ga0134123_10000158_pt1 | contig 44068 bp, 39 predicted proteins | sample KB303_FD_96460 | JGI IMG/M metagenome (GOLD analysis project Ga0134123, IMG submission 96460) | Terrestrial soil microbial communities without Nitrogen fertilizer from Kellogg Biological Station, Michigan, USA - KB3-0-3 | ecosystem: Environmental > Terrestrial > Soil > Unclassified ...
GAAGGATTCGAACATTGGGTAGGGAAACTCGCAACTCCGTCACTCCTAAGTATGGAGTACATGTGCGGCTGCACGCGCGTTTGATGAGATAACTGGAGATTATGATTCTCCGAAATGCGGAGGTCGACCGTGGTGCGCGCGGTCGGTGGGTCATCGTCGATGGCACCTCGTCCGAGCGTGGCTTCCTCTTGGAAAGCCGGGTGGCCGACGTAATCGCTGCGGAGTACCCGATTGCCGACGACGTTCGCATCCGCGCGACGCCCTCGCGGAAGACCGACGGTGGTTTGGACATCGAGATCCGGACACGCAAAACGATCGACCTGTTCGGTGCTCCTTATCGCGTTCAAGATAACCGCCAACATGTCATTTACGTCGACTGCAAGTACTCAGACCACCGCACGCTCGACTGGGAACGCCTCGTGCCCAGTGTCGAGAAAACGGCGGGGAAGAGCATCGACTGCTTCGTGTTCGCCACCAACTCACGGCTCGGCGCAAAGGCGCTTTCGCTCTTGACCGAATCATTCCAGCGCATCGGTGTGAAGTTCCGCGTCGTCGAATGCGAACAGCTCGCACAGTGGCTGCTCGACCGTAGCGCGATGATCGGAGAATTCGCCGTACCGCTCGAGGCGCCGCAGCCGATCACTGTGGAGCGGCAAACCGTTACCGAAGCTGACGATGACTCGGTCACCGTTCATATGTATGCGCGCATCAACAACAACACGGATGAACGGCAGCCGTGCCGACTCTTGCTTGCGAAGAACTCGCTCTGGCGGCTCGAAACAGAGGCAGATCTCTCGAGTGTCATCGCTCGCAAACTGATCCTCGCTCCTCGCGAAACGCTGCCAATCCACCTCACTGCTAGTTCGGTTACCAGCAGCGATGCCGATGTAATGACGGTGTACGTCGAATGGGACGGCGGTTCGATTCCGATTGACTTTGTTGCGCGCGATGTTCAGCTAACATTCGAGCCTGAATTTCAGGGAGATGTCCATAAGCAGATTCGCAACGAGATTGCCGAGGCCATTACTGAGAGCCGTGGATTCACCTGCATAAACGTCAAGGGTGACGCTGGTACTGGCAAGAGCCGGGTTATCAGAGAAGGCATTGCAGCGGCTCGGAGCAACGTCGTACGTACAGCGCGAATCCTTCTCGAAGAGGGGTCATCCGACGTGACCGTCGTCACACAATTGTCGCAAAAAGTCGCGGATGCACTCGCATTACCGCCGCCGCCACTTTTCGGTGACGTCACGGCTGCCATGACGTGGGCATTGGACGAAGCTCCACGGCCATTTACGCGTCTAATACTGTTAATCGAGGATCTCCATCATGCGCCAGCGTCATTGTTTCGTGTATTAAGGCGGCTGTTTGCACGCGATCGAAACTCTGCTGCGGGCGTAGTGCTGATCCTGACCGGCCGCCATGATTATACATACATCAATCGAGACTACTACGGCTTCCTCGACGAGCTGACCGAGACGAAGCCGCCGGCGTTCACCTTGTACTCCGTGCCACCATTGAGCGACACCGATGCGGCTGCGTTGGTGAAAGCAACGGTAAGGGGAATCCCCGAGTTTGCGGTCGAACAGATCCGTCGCCTCGGAGGCAACAATCCATTCAATCTGGTGCAATGTATCGAGTTCTTGCTCGATCAGGAGCTTGCCGTCGTCTTAAATCGAAATACCGTGGGCATTGTGGACGTCCGTGGCTTCCGGCGCCGGCTCGGTCTGCCCAAAGAGATGACTAAAGTTTTCGCCTTGCGGTTCGACTCGTTGCTGAACGCTGACGACGGAGCAGCGCTGCAAACTGTGCTCTATTTGGCGTCGCTTATCGGCTTTCAGCCGCCGGAACGCATACTTGACTACGGCGGCCGACCGCGCGCAGAAGTCAGGGCGATACTTGCGTCGCGCCGCTTCCTTCGCATCGCCGACGGTATGGAGTGGGTGCACGAGAATGTATTGCATTTTGTGCGCGAGCTCGCCGCATCCCGCTCAGAAGAAGCGCGAATCGCACGCCTAATTTCAGCAGATATCTCACTGCAAAATGTACTCGAACCGCTACGCCGCGCGCAGGTGGCGAGCCTAGCCGGAAAGCACACGGCAGCGGTCGCCCTTTATGGCTCGATGCTGGAAGAAATCGCCGCTGTCACGAATTTCAGCACACTGGATGTTCCGACAACTTATTATGATCACATTCCTGCGGCATTTCGATCGGTTCTCGCTACATCCGGTGATCGTGACCTTCTGAGCCGCCTGCTGAAGATCGGGTGCTGGATCGGCACCAATCGGCTCTCAATTATTCATTGCGAGCGTGCGGCCGCATTCGCCCGCGATGTTATCGAGACGATCGGTTTGTCATCAGGAGAGGCGGCTCGCCTTGAGGCGTGGCTCAAGCAGATCGAAGCACATTCGCAAATAGACAGCGGCTGGACGTCATCCGCGCGTAGCAACCTGCTGGAACTGGAATGTAGCGTTCAGGCGATGCCCTCGCTTGCATCAGACGCTTTACTGCGATTCGATCTCTACAACCGTATGCAGGCGATGTACGGCGTTTATAATCATCTTGAGCTCATGCAGGGATATGGCGAGCTCGCTTCGAACGCCGCGAGAGAGAGCGGCGACAAGGCTCTGGAATCAAAACAACTGCTCGATGATGCGATCTGGTACCAGTTCATCGATTACAAGCGCTGCCTTCGGGACACGAGAAGAGGCCTTGAGCAAAACAACAGGTTCGGTACGGAACTGCATCGCATCCTAGGCGAACTCAGCCTAGCCGCAGCCGAGATGCCGCAACACACGTCTGACGAGTCTTGGCTAGAACGCTCCATCACTGACATACAGCGCATGCGCGATCAGATCTACCACGAACAACTCTGGCCCGTCCTTCCCCGGATCTGCCTGTTGCTGTCGGCTCTGTACCTCCTCTCGTCACGCCGAGACAGGAAGCTGCTGGACATGGCGCGGCATTACGCTGACGCCGGGCTGGAAGCGAGCGTCAAATACACAATCGGTTTCACCGTTTGGCAACTTCGCAACATGCGCGCGATCATTGCCGGTCACATCAAGCCGGATCGCCCGGCGGAGATCGAAGAGCATCTGGAATCCGCGGTTGAGCTCCTTCACCACGAAGATCTTCTTTTCCTGGGCAACGCTTCCTTCACCTGCGCCAACATGCTCGTGATTACAAATTACCTTCGTTTCATAGCTCGTGAACGGCCGCAAGAGATCGAGCAGTTTTTGCCGCGTCTAAGATTGTACGACTCCATACCTTTCCAGAACCCGCAGCAACGCCGCTCAATAATTGACGCTATTCTGAGGAGCAGGTATCAAGTGATTCTCTGGCGTGGACGCCTGCCAAGGAGTGTCATCATTGATGACCGAACGGGTCTGGCCTACGCAGTTGCGTTTTAGCAGTGTTGCGAGCCCGGACGTGGCGATACCAACGGCGATGAATCGGGGGAAGAACCAGCGAACGTAATTGATTTATGTGGAGACCGCCGCGATTGCCAGGCGGACTGCGCGAAGCGGACTCTGGAGGTCAGCATGATCAGTGAATGTCGACCGTCGCGCGTGTTCATAGTGGACCGTCATCACTTATGAGAAATCTGTTCATTGCACGGCGGGCATCATCATCTGAGCATTGCATCGGCGGGGATTTCATCAGGTACGAACACGGAGCCTGTACCGGACCGCCATGCCTGCGGTCTCGTGCAAGCATCGCGCTGCGGATCGCGTCAACGACCACTCCCGCGCTGTTGGGAGAATCCTGCACCGAAAGCCGTAACTCGACGTTCAAGTCGACGCCGCCGAATCCAGCCCCTTCAATCCGTAGAAAGCAGACTTTGTTGTCTTGGAGCCAAGGGATGTAGTCGGACGGTCCGATGTGGATGTCTTTCGCGCGAAGAGGTTCCTTCAATTGCGACTGAACGGAATTCGTTTTAGACTTCTTTTTGGAAATCAGACGCTCGCGCGATAGCATGTTCAGAAAATCTGTGTTGCCGCCTACGTTAAGCTGATATGTGCGTTCGATACGTATGCCGCGCTCTTCGGCAAGACGCGATAACACGCGATGCATTATCGTAGCGCCAAATTGACTTTTAACATCATCACCAACAATCGGCACTTTAAGCGTCGTGAAACGCGCTGCCCATTCAGAGTCCGACGCGATAAACGTGGGCGAACAATTTACCATGGCCACGCCTGCGTCCAGACATGCCGTAGCGTACGCTCGCGCGGCGTCGTCCGCTCCCACAGGCATATAACTTACAAGAATGTCCGCTTGCGTGTCGCGCAATCGCTCCGCAATGGCCACTGGCGGGAGGTTTGCCGGGCGAAAAGCCTCATCATCAGGATATTCAGCCATGTGTCGCGCAATGCCATCGTAGACGGGACCCATCTCGACGATGAGCGAATTTGCAACAAGAGGTGGTTCGCTGAATCGCAAGGCGCAGTTCGGCGGACTGAAGATGGCATGACTTAGTGAGTGCCCGACCTTTCGTCGGTCTATGTCGAAGGCTGCAACAACTTCGATGTCGGCGACATGCCACGACCCGATCAATGGAAACATCAGACCGTCGGTTTGATCTCGTGAAGCGTAATAGCCAAGACCTTGAACGAGTGCGCTGGCGCAATTTCCAACGCCTGCTATCGCAACCCTGATTGGCATGTCTTCTCACATGCCCGCGCCGGGCAGGGTGTAACATGTGAGATTGCAGCGTGCACACAGGCCACCTGCATCACGACGACGTCCTTGGCTTAACAGGCCTCGCTTCTCAACGAATGCTGCAGACCACCACACCTCCTGCAACGACTGCAGCGCCAGATTGCCCATTACAAACTCGCGACGTCCATCCTCGTGGCACAAAAGAACGTCCCCATTTACCGCAACGATGAGCATCTCCGTGGGGGCGTGACACGGCCGCGCCAGCAGACCAGCGGGTGCAACAAGGCCTCCGCGACTGGTTAGAATCAAATCTTGCCAGTGCAACTGAATCTGATACGGACGCGGTGCGAGCATCTGGCCATCGTGACGGGTTACGATAAAGCGATCCAAGCCAGCTCGGAGGAGGATGTCGTATCGCGCATCCGTCAGAAGATCTCCATTGGTATAGAGTACTAGGAAAGTCAGCGGCAGCGCCTCCCTCGCAAGCGCAATCAGATGAGGAAGGTCCTGTCTCAGTAGCGGCTCACTATATAGGTGGAAGGACAGACGACCAACGTAATCCGCGGCACTGAGTTCCGCGAGAATGCGCTGATAAAGGTCGTAGGACATGGAATGGTTGGAATCGCGAAGCTCGGGTATGGAATTAGGACAATAAGTGCAGCGACGCGGACATGCGGTATTGACTTCAACCTCGGCTGCCTCGATGACTAAAGACTGTGGAGTCATAGTAGTACTTTCTTGATTGCTGTGACTAGGTCGTCGATGTCGGATTCGTCGCCAAGAAGGCATTGATGCGGGATGCCGACGCATGTGAGCGAATTGTTTGTCGCCTCCGGAAGGTTGAAACGCGACGGGTCGAAACGCGCGGCGTCTGCTCCAAGTGCCGCAACCGGCGGATACTTGAGCGGATTGTAAAGTGGATGGTCGTTCAGCGGCCGATCGATACGTTCGATTGGCAGACGCAGTTCTGCAGTCAATGCAGTCGCTACGTCCTCAATAGCCCGACCGCGGAGCAAGGACATCTCGACACGGCCGCAGAGGCGGTAAAACGTGGGAATTGAGCAAGAGTCGGCGGTTTCGATGAATCGAAAACCTTGAATTTCTTTCACTTTTTGTCGAAGGATGTGAAAGTTCTGAGCTCGGAGCGCATTTTGTCCGTCGAGATGCTGTAAGCCTGAGAGGACAGCAGCGGCCGACAACTCATTCATGCATAGATTGCGTCCCGCGACGTCGCCGGCATACTCCAGCTCCCAAAAGCTCCAGCGGGCCTCTGAAGGTGTTCTGTGATAACGCCGGCCATCCGCGCGGAACTGCTGCATGCGATCGTAGAGCGTTTCGTCATTGGTTACGGCGATGCCTCCTTCTCCGGCGGTGAGCAATTTCGATTGCTGGAGACTGAATGCGCCGATGGCCCCAAACGTGCCGGCGCGCTCGGCGCGGAATACGGCGCCGTGTGCCTGTGAGCAATCCTCGAGCAGCGGGACACCATAGCGTTCAGAAATCGCTGCAAGTGCGTCGATATCGGCAAAAGAACTATAGAGATGCACGACCATGATTGCCCGGGTGCGTGATGTGATCGCCATTTCGGCGAGGGCAGGAGAGAGACACAGAGTTGCCCGATCCACATCGACGAGCACTGGTATCGCTCCGAGGTTGCACACGCTGGACGCACACGCAACCCATGTCAGTCCAGGCACAATCACTTCATCGCCCGGTCCGACCCCTAAAGCTTGGAGGCCTATCGTGAGCGCGGCTGTTCCGCTCGAGCATGGAACTCCATAGGAGATGCCGCAAAACGCGGCAAATGCTTCGCCAAACCGTCGTTCGTATGAGTACGTGCGTTCCGAAAGACCCGAGATGGTCCACTTCGAGGAGTGCAGCGCATCAAGAACATTTCGCTGCATCCTCGCATCTGCGCGGGGCCAATCCGGCCAGCGACGTGTACGAACCGGTGAGCCGCCGTTGATGGCCAGACGAGAATCGGGAGACGCCGCCATCGATAATCTCCAGTTATCTCATCAAACGCGCGTGCAGCCGCACATGTACTCCATACTTAGGAGTGACGGAGTTGCGAGTTTCCCTACCCAATGTTCGAATCCTTCCCCCGCCCCCGCCCCTTCGCGGACCGGTGGTTCGCCGACCCTGCGCCCTTCCTCCGAGCGCGCTGGCTCTTCCTGCGCGCCCTCGGCGCGATCTTCGCGGCGGCGTTCGGGGCGCTCTGGTTCCAGATCCAGGGCCTGATTGGCCCGAACGGCATTCTGCCGGCGGCGGAGTATTTACGCGAGGCAAAAGGGGCGGTCGGCGCGAAGGCGTACTGGCTGATTCCGACGCTGCTTTGGGTGGACGCGGGGCGGGTGGCGGTCACGGTGCTGGTCCTCGTCGGCCTCGCGGCCTCGGTCGCCATCGTGCTCAACCTCTGGCCGCGCGTCGCGATCGGCGTCGCGTTGCTCGCGTGGCTCTCCTTCGTCACGGCGGCGCGGGAGTTCTCGGCGTATCAGAGCGACTCGATGCTGCTCGAGGCGGCGTTTCTCTCGCTCTTTCTCGCGCCGCGCGGGGTGCGGCCGGGGATGGGTTGGCACGATCCGCCGACGCGGGCGGCGGTGTTTCTGCTGCAGTGGCTGTGGTTCCGGATCTACTTCGAGTCGGGGCTCGTCAAGATCCTCAGCGGGGAGGAGCAGTGGCGGAACCTGACGGCGATGGACCGGTACTACGAGAACGGGCCGCTGCCGACGTGGATCGCGTGGTACGCGCAGCAGCTGCCGCACGGGTTTCATGCGGCGACGGCGCTGGCGACGCTGCTCGTCGAGCTGTTCGTGGTCTGGCTCGTGTTTGCGCCGCGGCGGGCGCGGGTTGCGGCGTTCTGCATCACCGCGCCGCTGCAGGTCGGGATCATCCTCACCGCGAACTACGCGTTTCTGAATTACCTGGTGCTGGCGCTCGGACTGATGCTGCTCGAGGAGGAGCCCCTCACCCGGCCTTCGGCCACCCTCTCCCCGCGGAGCGGGGCGAGGGGACTGCAGATCGTCGCGTTCCCCGCGGTGTTCATCTTATCGATCGTGATCTTCCTGACGCCCTTCGATCCGCTGGCGCAGTTCCGGATCATCAACAACTACGGGTTGTTTGCGGTGATGACGCGGGAGCGGTACGAGATCGAGTTTCAGGGCACGCGCGATGGGAAGACGTGGATCGCGTATCCCTTTCGGTTCAAGCCGCAGGATCCGAGGCGCGCGCCCGGCATTTACGCGCCGTATCAGCCTCGGTTCGACTGGAATCTCTGGTTCGCGTCGTTCGGAACGGTGTCGTCGAATCCATGGGTGATGAATGTGCAGGAGCGGTTGCTCGAGAACGAGCCAGACGTGCTGCAGCTGTTCGCCGGCAATCCGTTCGCGAGCGCGCCGCCGCACGCGGTCCGGGCGGTGCGATGGCAGTACTGGTTCACGACCAGCAATGAACGCGCGCGCACCGGCAACTGGTGGAACCGGCGCTTCCTCGGCGAGTACTCGCCCGTGCAAATGAAGCACCTTCGTTGAAAAAGAAGGCCTTCGCGGTTGCAAATGCACGCCGCCCGCTGACAACGGATGGACCGTGCGCCTGCAAACGAAGCGTGCGCGCTGCAAATGAGGCGTGATCGCCTGCACGCGAAGGGTGATGCGCTGCATCCGTAAGCAGAAACGCTGACAACGTAAGCGTGCGCGCTTCGTTCGCAACCGTCATCGCTTCGCTTGCAAGCGTGCGCGCTTCGTTTGCAGGCGATCGCCCCTTCGTTTGCTTCCGAACACGCCTCATTTGCAGCGTGCGTGCTTCGTTTGTCAACGCGCGCCCATCGTTTGCAAGCGATCGGCTGATCGCTTGCCTGAGGCGGCGCTACGGCTCGAGGGCTGCGCGCACGCTCGACGAGGTCGCGGCGGCGGGGGCGATCGAGCGCACGTACGCGACCTTGCCGTCCGCCATCGTGGCGTCGGGGTTCATCACGCGCGACGGCGTGGCGTCGATCCAGGACTCCAGCTGCTGCGGGGTGAGGTCGGGGCGGTCGGCGAGGAGGCGCGCGGCGATGCCGGAGATGATCGGGGCCGCGAAGGAGGTGCCGGAGCGGAGGTTCGGGCGGAGTCCGCGATAGTCCGCGACGCCGGTGATGGTCGCGCTGAAGATGGACTGCGCGGGCGCGAGCACTTCGACGGAGCCGCGGCAGGAGCCGCTCCACGCGGTGTTGCTGGCGGTCATGCCGCCGACGGTGATCATGCCCTCGATCGACTGCCCGAGGGTCGCGGGAAAGCGGTCGATAACCCCGGCGGCGCCGCACCCGCCGTCGACGTTGTTCGCGGCGACGACGAAGAGGAAGCGCTTGCCGTTCGGGTCGGGATTGCCCTTCGCGTCGACGCCGCCGATCATGTCGCGCATTTTTTTCTCGACGGCGGCGTACGTGACGACCGGGCGTCCGCCCGCGCTCGTGCCCTGGAGGCGCTCGAGCACCCAGCCGCTGATGTTGACGATGCCGGTGCGGAAGCGCGGCGACTTCGGATCCCACGCGTGTCGGATCACGGCGTCGAGTCCTTCGAGGTAGGTGCGGGTGTTGGCGAGGCCGCGCTCGTTCATGACCCGCACGCTGACGATCATCGCCTCGGGTGCGACGCCGATGTTGCGTCCGGCGGCGATCGACGCGACGCTCGTGCCGTGCGACGCGGAGGGCAGTTCCTCGAATCCGTCCCAGCACGGCGCGGTCGCCTTGTTCTCGCTGGCGCAGCGGGAGTGGCCGATGTCGACCCCGGCCGTGGTGTCGATGCCGGCGATGACGCGGCTGCCCTTCGCGCTCGTGAACTCCGTGTGCGCGGCGAGGACGCCGGTGTCCATGACATAGATGACGCTGCCGGCGCCGCCGTTGCGCCGATCGAAGGAACCGTCGAGCGCGCCGCCGATCTGATCGATGCGGTCGAGGTACCAGAGGAGCTCGTCCGAGGCGCCGTCGCCGCAGCGATCGAGCCGCGCGATGGAGTGCTGTGCATCGAGCGCAACCTCGGTCTCATTGCAGAGAGTGGAGATGACCTGCGCCTGCACGCCGGCGGCGCACAGCACGACTGCGATCAATACCGCGGACCGGGTAATGGATCTCGGCAACCGGGGCTCCCTGGCGCTTTCGTTGGGCGTCTTTTGGACGAAGACGACGCTTAACGATGCCCGAAACGCCGGACGAAGGCAAGATTATTTTGCGTTCGTGAAAAAGAGCGTGAAATCCGTCGACGGCGGCACGGCGCCCGCCTGACGGAGCATCGTCGTGAGCTGGCCGCGGTGATGCGTCGAATGGTTGGCGACGTGCTGGAGCGTGATGCCGAGGGGCCGCGTGAACGGATCGCCTTTCACGCTGCGGTAGCTGAATGATTCGGTGAGCGCGTCGTCGGTCAGCGTGTCGAGAAACGCCGCGCGCTCCGCTTCCACGTCGCGCAGTTTCCCGTGCAGCACTTCGCGCGATGCGCCGCCGGCCCAGTCCGGAACGGCGAGCGGGCTCTCCCCTTTCCACCGGCGCAGCCAGACCCATTCGGCCGAGATGACGTGCGCGAGCGTGGCGGCGATCGACGGGAAGCTCGACTCGATCGTGCGCGTGTACTGTTCCTCCGGCAGACCGTCGACGCATTCGAAGATGCGGGCGTTGGCCCATTCGGTGTAGGCGAAGAGCGGGCGGACGTCACTCATGTTCATTCTGCAAAGATAGGACAAATGAATCACCTCGCACATCTCTTCCTCGCCGCGCCGTCGGCGGAGTCGCTGATCGGCAATCTCGCCGGCGATTTCGTGAAGGGCGTGCTCGGCGACCGCTTCCCGCCGGCGATCCGCGCGGGGATCGTGCAGCACCGGAAGATCGACGCCTTCACCGACTCGCATCCGGAGTCGGGCGCGTTTCGCCGGGTGATCGCCGCGGACCACGGGCATTACGCGCGGGTGATCGCGGACATGTTCATCGATCACTTCCTCGCGCTGCGTTTCGACGAGTACGCGGGCGAGCCGCTGGAAGCGTTCCTCGAGCGCACGTTCGCCATCATCGACCCGCATGCCGCCTCGCTGCCCGGGCTGCTGCGCTATGTCTACCCGCGGATGCGCGACGAGCAGTGGCTGCTGTCGTATCGCGAGATCGACGGGATCCGCGGGGCGCTGGCGAACATGTCGCGCCGTTTCTCGCGGCGGCCGCGGCTCGCCGACGCGACGCGGCACCTCGTCGACTCGCGCGCGGAGCTCGAGCGCCGCTTCGAGCAGTTCTTCCCCGCGGTCATGGAGTACGCGCGCTCAATTCGTGAATGACGGAGGCTTCAGCGCGTCGAAGCAGGCGCGATCGAGATGCGCGGCCGAGCCCTCGCGCATGAGCTCCGCGAACACCTTCTCCTGACAGCCGCCGGTCTCGCCGGAGTGGCTGCCGTACGGGATGACGATGTGCAGCGACCGCGGGAGCGTGCGCGCGAGCTCGTCGCCGAAGCGCGCGGGCGTGGCGGGATCGAGCTCGCCGGAGATGATGAGCGTGGGGACGCGCACCGCGAGCGGGCGGGACAGCGACGGATCGGCGGCGCCGCGCGGCCAGATGCGGCAGGCCTCGACCTGCTGATCGATGCGGTACGTGCCGAGGAACGTGCCGGCCGCCTCGCGCCGCGCCGCGGCGGCGTCGAGACGCGGGATGTCCTCCGCGCAGGTGACGGAGAGGAACAGGCCGAGGTCGACGGTGCGGATGCCGCGCATGTAGCGCTGCGCCATCCCGGCGAACGCGGACCAGTCGCCGCGCGCCGCGAGATGCAGCGCGCGCGGCAGCTGGCGATAGACCGCGGGCGAGTAGAGAAAGTTGCGCAGGATCTCGCCGAAGAGCCCGCGCTCGACGCGCACCGTCTTTTCCTCGACCGTGATGTCGATGCCGTGCTCGACCGCCGCGAGCACCGCGTGATAGTCGGCGCGCGAGTCGGGATACGCGGCGCGGCAGGCCTCGTCGGCGAGACAGAGCTCGAACACGCGCTCGAGCGAGCGCTGCGCCTCGCGCGCGAACGTCGACGGCAGCGCGAACGACGGCGGCACGACGCCGTCGAGGATCGCCGCGCGCACGCGGGCCGGGTGGCGGCGCATGTACTCGATCGCGACGCGCGTGCCGTACGAGGTGCCGTAGAGATCGACCTTCGCATAGCCGAGGGCGCGGCGGGCTTCCTCGAGGTCCTCGACCACGCGCGCCGTCGTGTACTGCGTCAGATCGGCCCGTTTGGACAATTCGTCGCGGCAGGACGTGATGTATCGCGGCGGCAGCATGTCGGTGAAATGCGGCAGCTCGCAGCGCAGCCCGTTCGAGCGGCCCGCGCCGCGGATGTCGACCAGCACGATGTCGCGGCCGGAGCCGGCGAAGGACTCCGACGCGAACCCGGCGAGGTTCGTGGCGGCGACGCCGGGGCCGCCGGCGAGGACGAAGATCGCGTCGGGCCGGCGCGTCTTCGCCGGGACCACGGCGATGTTGAGGTCGATCGTGCGCCCGCCGCGCACGGCGCGATTCTCCGGCACGCGCAGGGTTCCGCAGCGCGCGGCGAGGTCGTCGACGGTGCACGGCTGGAGCGCGAGAGCGGCGAGCAGAACGGCGATCATCGTTTCTTCCTCCCTGGCTCGCGCACGTCGACGTACGCGAGGAACTGGCGGGTGAGCTGCTCGACGAGCTCCGCCTCGCCGAGGCGCGCGAGATCGGAGACCGGCTGCCCGAACAGGACGACCTCGCGGAGCGTGGCCATCATCGAGAGGATGGCGAGGTTCACCGCGGTCTCCGGCTGCGGGTGGCGGATGGTTTTGCGGCGCGCGAGGATGGCCGAGCGCAGGCGCTCGTGCAGGACGCTGTTGAACTGACGCACGCGCGCGCGGAGCGTTTCGTCCGTGCCGGTGCGCGTGGCGACGTAGACGGCGCGCAGGAGCGAGCGGTTGCGGCGGTAGAGCGAGGCGGCGGTGGCGAGATAGCGGCGGACGACGTCGGCGATGGAGGCGTCGTGCTCGTCGACCATGGCCGCGGTCTCCCTCGACAGCTCGTCGAACACGCGTTTGTCGGCGAGGTAGACCGCGAGCGCTTCCTTGCTCGGGAAGCGCGCATACAACCCGCCGACCGACACGCCGGCCCGCGCGGCGATGTCGCTCATCTTCACGTCGGCGATGCCGCGCGTGCGCAGGAGCTCGCGCGCGGCGGCGGCGATGCGCTCCTCGGTGTCGCGGCTGCGGTCCTGCGTGGCGGCGTGGGCGATCGTCTGCATATCCGAATCCGAATCTCGTTCGGTTTCATGATACGCCGAAATCCCGCCGCGGGTTGCGGCGCTGCTATACTTCGGCAATGCCTGCCCCCGAGCTCGTTCAGGCGGTCGTGGACGCCGCCGTCCGCTACGCGCGCGACCTCGCCGGAGAGCGCGTCGGCGCGCTGATCGACTTCATCCGCCGCGAGGAGACGCTGAGCGAGGAGCTCGCGCTGAAGGCGCTGTACGCCCTCCGCGCGAACCGCTGGTTCGAGCTGCTGCAGCCGCTGGCCGACGCGATGCTCCAGGCCGAGCAGCAGTCGTACACCGTCCGGAAGCTCTACGGACAGGCGCTCATCGAGCAGGGCGCGATCAGCGCGGCGATCCCGTTTCTCGAGAAGCTCATCGCCGATTGCCCCGACGATCTGCCCGACGATACCGACTCCCACGGCCTCGTCGGCCGCGCGTACAAGCAGTCCTACGTCAACGGCCACGGCCTCTCCCCCGCCCGCCGCGAGCGGCTGCTGCGCCGGGCGATCGAGCAATACGACAGCGGGACGTGGCACAGCATCAACGCGGTCGCATTGCGCGCCCGGGCCGTGCGGGACGGCATCGCCGGGTTCTCACCCGCGCTGGAGCTGGCCGGGGAGGTCCTGGCGAAGGCCGCGGCGAGCGGCGATCACTGGTCGTACGCGACCGCCGCCGAGGCGTGCGTGGCGCTGGGGCGGTGGAAGGAAGCGCTGGAGTGGATCGACCGCTATCTCGAGGATCCGCGCACCGACGCGTTCTCGGTCGGCAGCACACTGCGCCAGTTCACCGAGGTGTGGCAACTGTCGACGCTCGGCCCCGAGGGCGCGGCGATCGTGGAAGTGCTGCGCGCGGGACTCCTGCGCCGCGGCGGCGGCGCGCGCATCGACCACACCGGCGCCGACGAGTCGTGCGAGGCCGACAGCATGCTGCAGCTCGTCCTCGGCGCGGAGCGCTACAAAACGCTCGAGTGGTACCGCACCGGCCTCGATCGCTCCCGCGCCGTGGCCCGCCTCGGCCGCGAGAAGGCGAAGGGGCTCGGCACCGGATTTCTCGTCCTCGAGCGCGACCTCGATCCCGCGGCGGCCGGCGATGCGTGGCTGCTGGTCACGAATGCGCACGTGCTGAGTCCCGAATTTCGAAACGCGCTTCGCGCGGACAAGGCCGTCGTCACGTTCGAGGCGCTCGACGGCGGCGCTCAGTCGTACAAAGTCGAGGAGATCGTCTGGTCGTCGCCCCCCGACCGGCTCGACGCGACGGTCGCGCGCCTCGACCGCAAACCGGACGGCGTCACGCCGATCCCCGTCGCGACGGCGCTGCCGGAGCGCGACGAGAACGCGCGGCTCTACGTCATCGGACATCCGCTGGGCGGAACGCTGTCGTTTTCGATCGACGACAATCTCCTGATCGACTACGAAGACCCGCGCGTGCATTACCGCTCGCCAACCGATCCCGGCAGCTCCGGCAGCCCGGTGTTCGACTGCGACTGGTCGCTCGTCGCGCTGCATCACGCGGGGAGCCGCACGATGACGCGCCTGCACGGCGAGGCCGGAACGTACGAAGCGAACGAGGGGCTGTACATCGGCGCGATCGCGAAGGCCTACCGCGAGCGGCCTCACTGAATGAGCGACTGCATCTGCACGACGTGCACGCCGCGCCGGAGCGCCTGCTGCACCATGTCGTCCGTGCCGCCGAAACTGTCGCCCAGCTTCCGGTTCCAGAGCGCGATCAGGGTCATGTTGTCGACGCCGTGCTCGAGGCCGCGCGCGAGAATCCAGCCGTTGTTGCGCACCCAGAGCGAGCTGTCTTCCTCGTTCTGCAGGACCTCCCAGGGACATTGCTCGAGCAGCGCGTAGTACCGCTGCTCCCAGCCCGCATCCACCGACGCCGCGGCGAATTTCTCCGGAGGCAGCGCGAGCAGAACCAGCGTCGGGATGCCGCGGCGCAGCAGCGCTTCGTGGAAAAGGATGTCGCCGCCCGACGCGGCGCCGGAGATGCCGAGGAGGTCGCGGCCTCGCTCGGCGATGATCGCGTCGATCACCTGTTCGAGCTCGTCGCGGACCGCGCCGACCTTCGACGCCGGGAAGCGCGGGAACCTTCGTCCGGGCGCATCGATGCGATGGCCGGTAAAGACGAGGGCATGAGCGTTAGGATTCGCGTTCATGAAGAGTCTTCAGGAAACGTACGCGCCGAACAACCGATGCTACGGCTGCGGACCGGCAAATGAAAAGGGGCTGCGCATCCGCAGCTTCGCCGAGGGCGAGGAGCTGGTGTGCGACTGGCGCCCGGAGCCGCATCATCTCGCCTTCGACGGCATCGTGAACGGCGGCATCCTCGGATCGCTCCTCGACTGCCACAGCAACTGGGCCGCGGCGTACCACTTCATGAAGGCGCGCGGCGCGAACGAGCTCCCCGCGACCGTCACCTTCGACTTCCACGTCACGCTCAAACGCCCGACCCCGATCGACGCCACGCTGCACCTGCGCGCGAAGGTCGTCGAGTCGACCGAGGACCGCGCGGTGGTCGAGGCGTCGATCGAGGCGAACGGGAAAATCACCGCGACGTGTGTTGGGACGTTCGTGGCCGTGAAAGAGGGACATCCCGCGTTCTTTCGATGGTAAGTCTAGGAGTGCGGCGGCAGAGCCGCCGCTTTGGTACCAGAGCGGCGGCTCTGCCGCCGCACTCCTAAAACGACCGGACGATCGTACGTGCGCTGACACCATTCGAACTTTTCGCGAACGGAATCCGGTGCGTCGGTGGCCGGCGTAAATCCGGCGGCGGCGTACAGCGGCTCGAGATCGGCGAAGGGGATGCAGTAGACGTCGCGGTCGCGCGCGTGGCGGAGGAGCTCGTCGATGATCGCGCGGGCGACGCCGCGGCCGCGGAAGGGGTCGAAGACGAGCATGCCGCCGAGCTCGCACGAGCGGTCGTCGACGTCGACGAGGCGCCCGAGGCCGGCGGGCTGGCCGTCGATCTCGGCGATGACGACGACTTCGCGCGAGAGGTCCGACGGCAGGAACCGCACCTCGGCGTAGCGCGCGTTGATCCACTCCGCCTCGTCGGCGCGCGCGATGCGGAGCTTCACCCGTTCGCCTGCAGCTCGAAGAGGATCTCGTCGATCGCGTCGGCGGCCTGGTCGATCGGTAGCACGCACGTGCCCGCGCCGCGATGGCCGCCGCCGCCGTAGCGCGACATCAGCTCGCCCACCGAGGTCCGGCAGGTGCGATTGAAGATGCTGTGGCCCACCGCGGCGATCACGCTGTTGTGCCGCGGACCCCAGTGCACGCGCAGCGACACGTTCGCGTCGGGGAAGAGCGTATAGACGAGGAAGCGGTTGCCGGCCGGCAGGCGCTCGATCTCGCGCAGGTCGGTGACGACGACGTTGTTCAGCACGAAGCTGTTCCGGCTGAGGAGGCGCTTGAAGTCCGCCTGGTCGGTGCGGATGCGGTTCACCCGCTCGCGCACGACGGGCAGCGCCAGCACTTCCTGAATCGACTTCGTCTTCAGCGCGTCGACGAGCGTGTGGAAATAGTCCTCGAAGCCGCCGAGACCCGTGCGGCTGTCGATCGTGTACCCGAGGAGGATGTAGTCGCGCGGATTCTCCACGTCGTCCGGCGTCAGCAGCGCGGCGTCGAGGCGGTCGGTCTCGTCGACCAGCGGACCGAGGCGGCGCAGCGCCTCGTCATTCGGTTCGCGCTCGAGATAGAACTCGTACACCAGCCGCGCGGCGGACGGCGCGAGTCCGTACTTGCCGCGGAACGTCTCCGGCGGTTTCTCGTTGCTGTCGGTGAGGAGGTGGTGGTCGAACCACGTGCCGCAGCGCGGGTCGTAGGGCAGGTTGACCAGGATGTCGTCGGCGCGGACCTCGGTCACCTTGTCCGTGATGTCCTGCGGATGCACGAGCAGGAGCTCGTCGACCGGCTCCTTCATCGTGATGATCACGGCGCTGGTGAGTCCATCGAGGTCCCCCCGGGTGACCAGGCGCATGCGACAACATCCCCCCGAAGTGTGTGTTTTACCTCTCGGCGTGGACGGTGCGCAACCCCGAACTACTTCCGAGCTTTTTTCCTGCCCTTCGGCGCGGGCTCGCTGCCGTCGGAACGGAAAATCCACCAGAGGGAGAACGCGATCGCGTACATCAGCACGAGCCGGTAAAAATGGTTCGCGACGCCCCAGAAATTGCGCGCGAACGGGCCGTAGTGGACGGTGCTCCAGATGCCGAGTTTCGAGACGTAGATCGACATCACTTCCGCGACCGCGCCGAAGACGTGCGTAAGCGTGAGGATCGCCGAGGCGATCAGAAACCCGAGCATGTTGCGGTCGGAGAACGGGCGCCTGCTGATCGCGAAGAGCGCGGTGAGCAGCAGGAAGTTGAACGTGAGATCGCGCAGCGGGATCGCCGGCCGCTTCGAGCGCGGATCGAAGTCGGTGCGGTCGACGGTGACGTAGTGGTCCTCGGCGACCTTCAGCCGCGTGACGGGCGGCCGCTCGAACGTCCGGATCGTCATCTCGGCCGCGCGCGCGAGGAAACGGTCGTAGAGCGGCGTGAGCAGCAGCCACACCGCAAGGCCGAGCGCGAAGCCGGCAATCGTCTTAACCGCGAGTCGCCAGTCGAGGCGTGGCAACGCGCGCGCTCCAGATCAGAAAGAAGACGATGGCCGACAGGATGATGACGATCTGCCAGACCGCGGTGTGGAAAGTGTCGAAGAGGTGCGGATAGTGCGCGCCGAGGAGGAACAGAGTCACGATGCGGACGGCGTTCAGCAGCTGCACCGCCACCGCGCCGAGGAGCAGGCCCGCGGCGCGCGCACGCGCCGACGCCGGGAACGCGACGATCGACGCGAGCAGGATCAGCATCGCCTCGACGCCGTTGCAGCCGTTGTTGATGTTCACCGCGAAGCGCGGCGACGACAGGACCGTGCCGCTGACCGTCACCCCTTCGCCCATGAGGTTGAGGACCGCCGCCGACATCCGCGTGATACCCGCGGTGAACGGCACGATCACATGGTCGTTGACCGGATTCCACGCGATCAGCAGGTATGCGACGACGAGGATGACGAAGAATTTGACGAGGAAGAGGACCTGAGGACGGTGCATCGGGGCGTCAGTATAAACGTCCGAGCAGCGCCGCCACCGCGGTTTCGACGCGCAGGATGCGCTCGCCCATCGAGACCGGCGTGAACCCGACCCGCGCGAGCGACGCGATCTCTTCCTCGATGAATCCGCCCTCGGGGCCGATGGCGAGGGTGACCGGCGACGCGACGGCGCGCGGACACTCGGCCTCGGCGCGCGGGTGCGCGACCAGCGCGAGCGTACCGTCGGCGATCGCCGGCAGTTCCTGTTCGACGAACGGGCGGAAGAGGCGGCGCAGCTCGATCGACGGCAGCATCGTGTCGCGCGCCTGCTCGAGCCCGAGGACGCGCTGCTGGAGCAGGTTGGCGTCGCTCATCCGGGGCGATTTCCAGTAGCTTTTCTCCACGCGCCACGCGTTGATGAGATAGACCCGCTTCACGCCGAGCGACGTCGCGCCGGCGAGCACGCGGTTCAGCACCTTCGGCCGCGGCAGCGCGAGGACGAGCGTGAGCGGGAGGGCGGGCGGCGGCTCGCGCTCGAGCGTCACGCGCAGCTCCAGCGCCTCGCGGTCGAGCCGCGTGACGACACCCGTCCCGATCTTCCCATTCGCGACGCCAACGGCCAGCGCGTCCCCGGCCGCCGCCCGATGCACGTTCGCCACGTGCTCGAGACGGCGGCCGGTGAGGCGTACGAGGTCTTTGTCGATGAAGTCTTCGTCGAAAAGGAGGATTAGATTCATGAAATGTCACGCGGTCACGCAGTCACGCGGTAGGTTACGCCGCGTGACCGCGCGACCGCGTGACTGCGAGACCTAATCTTCCACGGGCAGGCCGAGCGCGCGGCGGGCGTTCATCGCCACATGCTCGGCGGCGGGGGGATCGTAATTCGAGAGCACGACGATCGTGTACTCCCCTTCCGCCTCCACCGCCGCGTTGACGCCGCCCGTGCCGCCGCCCCAGCCGATCGCGGGCGGGTTGCCGATGAACTGGTTGGAGTCCTCGGTGCCGAGGAGTTTCGGCAGGGCGCGCACGAACCGCAGCAGATCCTCGGCGGTCGAATAGCCGCCGCCGGCCGACGAGCCGCGCGCGGGCAGCTCGTAGAGGTTCGAGCGGCCGTGCTTCGGGCCGATGTAGCCGGTCGCGCGGCGCGGCACGATCGCGTCGAGCGGATAGCTGTCCGAGTCCTTCATCCCCGCCGGCTCGTAGATGCGCGTGCGGACGAAGTCGTAGTACGTCATCCCACTCAGCTTCTCGATCACCAGGCCGAGGACGATGAAGCCGGCGTTCGAATAGCGGCGGCGCGTGCCCGGCTCGAACTCGAGGGGCTGGTCGACGAAGAAGGGCACGTAGTCCTGCAGCGTGCGGATGCCGTCGCGCGACGCGGCGTCGAACTTCGGCCCGAAGAAGTCGCCCATGCCCGAGCTCATGTCGAGCAGCTGCTGGATGGTGATGCGGTCGGCGATCGGCGACGGGTAGTCGGGCAGATACGTCCGCAGCGTCTTCGAGAAATCGATCTTCCCCTCGCGCCGCAACTGCATCAGCGCGACCTTGGTGAAGATCTTGTTGATCGAGCCGATGTTGTACTTCGTGTCGTTCGCGTTGGCGACGCCGTTCGCCTTGTCGGCGAGCCCGAACGACTTGAACAGCACCGTGTCGTTGCCGCGCGCGACGAGCACCGTTCCGGAAAAGAGATCGCGCGCCGCCATGTCGCCGAGAAACTTCTCGAACGCCGGCAGACCGGCGTCCGCGCGCGGCCAGTCCTTCGTGTCGTGCTCCGGCCCGCCGCCGATGCGGACCATCTGCTTCTTCGGCTGCGCCGAGACGAGGGTTGCGAATGCGAGTGCGAGGATCAGCAGTGTGCGTTTCATACCTCGAAGGTACGCGGCGGTCATCAAGATTTGATGAAGGGACGGCGGCGTTCCGCAGGCAGGGTGACGAGGAACGCCGGGCGCTCGTAGCGAATCGTTCCGCCGTGCAGCTCGACGAGCTCTTTGGCGATGGCAAGGCCGAGGCCCGCGCCGCCGGTGGCGCGGGAGCGGGAGGCGTCGATGCGGTAGAAGCGATCGAAGATGCGCTCGGCGTGCTCGGGAGGGACGCCGGGGCCGTCGTCGGCGACGCGGATCTCGACGCGATCGCCGGCCGCGCGAGCGGTTACGGAAACCGCGCTCGCGGCGTGCGCGATCGCGTTGACGAGCAGGTTGCGCAGCACCTGGACGATGCGGCGCGCGTCGACGCGCACCACGAGGCCGGGCGGCACATCGCGGGTGAGCCGCTCGAACGCGAGTCCGCTGACGGCACGCTCCACGAGGTCCGCGACTTCGACGTCTTCGAGCTCGAGCCGCAGCTGTCCGGCCTCGGCGAGGGAGAGCTGCTGCAGGTCGTCGACGAGGCGCGCCAGCAGCGCCGCGTCTTCCTCGACGGACGCGAGCCACTTCGCGTCCGCCTCCATCACGCCGTCCTGCACCGCCTCGATCTGGCCGCGGATGTTCGTCAGCGGCGTGCGCAGCTCGTGCGCCACGTCGCTGACCATGTTCCGCCGCGCCCGCTCGTTCCTCTCCAGCGCCTCGGCCATCGAGTTGAACGACGCCGCGAGCTCCGCGACTTCATCGCTGCCGCGCACGTCCACGCGCGTGTCGAGTTTCCCGCTCGCAAGTGCGCGCGCGCCCGCGGTCAATGCCTCGACCGGCGCGAAGACGCGGCGGAACAGCGTGGCGATGACCGCGATCGCGAGCAGCGCCGCCACCGCCGCGCCCGCGATCAGCCGCCGGTCGACCGACATCCGGAACCGCTGCCCGCGCTCCTCGCGCGGCGGCAGGAAGTAGACCCGCGCGTCGCCGATCACCACGGGGGTCGATTTCACCATCAGCTGTTCGAACGCGCCGTTGACGCGACGCGAGAGATGCAGCGCGCCGTCGGGCGAGCGGCGGATGTCGTATTCCGCCAGTTCCGCGGGATAGCGTCCGATGATCTCGTTCCGCCCGTTGAAGACCACGCTGCGCATCCCGAACTGCGTGTACACGCGTGCGAGCCCCTGCAGGCCGTTTTCGCGAAGAAGCCGCGCGGCCGCCTGGGCGTCGGAACGGCGCTGCGCAACCAGGAAGCGATCGAACTCGCGCTTCACGGTCACGCTCGAGAACAAACCCGAGGCCGCGAGCACGGCGCCGATGATGAGCGCCATCGCCAGCACGAGCCGCCACCGCAGCGAGCGCAGGATCATTTGGCGAACCGGTAGCCGACGCCAAAGACGGTGACGATGGCTTTGCCGGCCTCGCCGAGCTTGCGGCGCAGATTCATGATGTGGACGTCGACCGTGCGGTCGAGCCCGTCGTAGTCCTCGCCAAGCGCGCGCTCGACCAGCTCCTGCCGCGTGAACGTGCGGCCCGCCGCGCGCGCGAGCGTCTCGAGCAGGCGGTACTCGGTCGGCGTGACCGCGACCGGCTCGCCGTCCGCGCGGATCTCGCGCCGCACGCGATCGATCGCCAGCCCGCCGGCCTCGATCACGTCCTCGTCCGCGGCGCGCCGCAGCACCGCGCGAATGCGCGCCATCAGCTCGCGCGGGCTGAACGGCTTGGTCACATAGTCGTCCGCGCCGAGATCGAGCCCCGCCAGCTTGTCCTCCTCCGTCGACCGCGCCGTGACCATGATGATCGCCGCGTCCCCGCGTTCCCGCAGCTCCCGGCACACCTGCAGCCCGTCGAGCCGCGGCAGCATCAGATCGAGCACCACCAGATGCGGCGACACCTCCCGCGCCACCTCGAGCGCGCGCACGCCGTCATCCGCGGTCGCGACGTCGTACCCCTCGCGCTGCAGATACAGGGCGACCATCGCGCGGGTCTTTTCGTCGTCTTCGACGAGGAGGACGCGTTTGCGCACGTTTTCGATGGTAGCGACGTTCGTGAAGAAATGATGAAGTATGATCCGGCACCATGGATATCGCTGTTCGCAAAGCCAACGATGTAACGATCGTCGACTTCCGGGGACGCCTCGCGATCGGGGTGGGCGACTCGGTGCTGCCGCAGATCATCGGTGAGATTCTCGACTCCGGCGGGAAGAAGCTGCTCCTCAATCTCTCGGAAATGGACTACATCGACAGCAACGGCCTCGGCGAGCTGGTCCAGGCCTACCGTGAATCGCAGCGCAGGGGCGCGTCGCTGCGGCTGCTCAAGCCTCAGGACCGCGTCACCAAGACCCTTCGCCTGACGAACCTCCTCCCCATGTTCACCGTTTACGACACCGAGGAAGAGGCACTGAAGGCATTCGCAGCAAAGGCATGAACGCCGGCGCGTGGGACGCGTTCGCGGCGCGCGAGCCGTACTTCGCCGTCCTCACGCACGCGCGCTACCTCCGCGAAAACTTCGACCCCGCCGCCGAAGCCGAGTTCTTCGATAGCGGCGACGCGTACGTCTCGGAGCTGTACGGCATCATCCGCGCGCACGTCGCCCCGCAGTTCGCACCCGAGACCGTCCTCGAATACGGCTGCGGCGTCGGCCGCCTCCTCATCCCCTTCGCCCGCCGCGCCGCGCGAGTCACCGGCGTCGACATCTCGCCGTCGATGCTCAAGACCGCCCGCACCCACCTCGCCCACGCCGCCGTCACGAACGTCGAGCTGACGGGGGTCACATCTGGAATTTCAACCTTCGATCTCGTCAACTGTTTCCTGGTCCTGCAGCGCCTGCGCCCGAGCGAAGGCCTCGCGCTGCTGCGACGGCTCACGAGACACGTACGCGAAGGCGGCGTCGGCGTGTTTCACTTTCCGTATCGCGCCAACGTCTCGCCGCTGGTCGCGCTCTCACGCGCGGCGCGCAGGATTCCGGGCGTCAACGCGATGGCGAACGTGCTGCGGCACAAGCCCGCGGCGTTTCCGCTGATCGAGAGCAACCCGTACAACGTCAACGAAGTCTTCGCGATCCTGCAGGACGCCGGCTTCGACACGCGGCACGTCGCCTTCACGCGCCACGGGGACCTCGACAGCGTAATCGTGTACGCGCTGCGCCGCGCGCAGCTCCGTGGAGGACAGGCAATCCCGCCTGTCCCGAAAGGCGAGGTCCCCTCTCCCCCGTCGAATTTCATCGACGTGAAGAAGCTGATCGCGGAGACGCCGATCGAGCAGCTCAATCGGACCGCGGAGGAGTACTTCGCGTCGCTGCGCGACTGGGACGACCACCTCGCGAAACCGTTCAGCCGCGCGGAGGATGCGCCGCAGCTGCTGATCAACCTCGCGGTCATCCTGCAGGGGCTGAACCTCACGCCGGGCATGACCGTCCTCGAATACGGCGCGGGCACGGGGTGGCTGTCGCGCTATCTCACACAGCTCGGATGCAGGGCGATCCTGCTCGACGTGTCGCCGACGGCGCTGAACATCGCGCGCGAGCTGTACGCGCGGCAGAAGCCGATCGGCGACCGCTTCGAGCCGCGGTTCCTGGTCTTCAACGGACGCAACATCGAGCTGCCCGACGCGAGCGTCGACCGCATCGTCTGCTTCGACGCGTTCCACCACGCGCCGAATCCGGAGGAGGTGTTGCGCGAATTCAGCCGCGTGCTGAAGCCGGGCGGCATCGCGGCGTTCGCGGAGCCGGGTCCGCGGCATTCGACGACGACGCAGTCGCAGTACGAGATGCGGACGTACGGGGTGGTGGAGAACGATATCGATATCCATGCGCTGTGGGCCGCCGCCGAGCGCCTCGGGTTCGCGGAGCTGAAGCTCGCCGCGCACAACGTGACTCCGTTCCACGTCTCGCTCGCCGAGTACGACGAGCTCCTCGCCGCCGGCGACACGTATGCGCGCTGGGCGGAGACGACGCGCGCCTATCTCAACAACGTGCGCGATTTTTTCCTGATCAAGGTCGGCACGGAGGAGCTCGACAGCCGCCACTCGTCCGGCCTCCGCGCGACGGTGACGGCGTCGATCGCGCACGATCTGCACGTGCAGGTGACCGTCCGCAACACCGGGAGCGCGAAATGGCTCCCCTCGGACGAGCTGTACGGCGGTGTGGTGCTGGGCGGCCACCTGTACGCGGAGACCGGCCGCCTGATCGAGTTCCACTACGTCTGGCAGCCGCTCCCCCGCGCCCTCGCGCCGCAGGAGGAGCTGACGTTCGAGCTCGACCTCCCGCCCCTCGAGCCGGGCAGGTACGTCGTGGAGCTCGACTGCGTCGCGAACCGTGTCACCTGGTTCGCGCAGACGGGGTCGGAGCCGGCGCGGCTGGAGGTCGACTACTCCCCGCTCGCCGCGCGCTGACCGCGCGCGCGATCGGGGATCGCGGTGCCGGCGGTCTCGACGTCCGCACCGCTGATGCGGCGGAGGAGCGCCCAGTAGACGCTCACGCTGCGCTCCAGGACCCAGAGCGGGGCGAAGAGGCAGGCGCGGAGGGGGAAGAACGCGGCGGCGCCGAGGCGGCCGCGGACCGCGAGGCCGACGGCGGCGAACGAGATCACGCCGGCGTAGCCGCTCGCGAGCTGCAGGCCGCCGGCGACGGCGAGCAGGAGCAGCAGCGGGAGCAGGGCCAGGAAGAACGCGGTCTTCACCGGGAACGTGAAATCGTTGCCGGCCAGGCGCGGGCGCTGGGCGAGCCACTCGCCGAACGCGCGCGGCTCGCGGCGCACGAACACATCCGCGGCCGCGTACACCTCCGCGCCGCACGAGGCGAGACGGTGCGCCTGATCGTGATCGAGCGGGCCGCCGGCGGCGCTCAGGCTGCGCAGCGAGCGGACCGCGCCGCGGCGGAACCCGAACGTCACGCCGTGCTCGGGCTGCGGCTCGATACCGCGATGCAGAAGAATGCCGCCCGCGTCGATGCCGCCCCACCACGGCAGCGGATCGAGGTAGTCCTGCGGCTCGACGACTTCATGCACGTCGAGCAGCGCGCACAGCCGCACGATCGCCTCGGGGGTATAGCGCACGTCCTCGCTCGCGACGATCACCTTCTCGCACGCCGCCACCGCGGTCGCGCAGCGCACGAGATCGACCGGACCGGCGGGCACGTGCAGATGCCGCCCGACCCAGCGGAGCGTGCTTGCGTTCCTCTCGAAGACGGGCCGCGGCGAGGGATCGAGAATCGCGACATCACAGTCAGCGACGCCGAGGGTCGTCAGATAGCGGGCCAGCTCCCGGAGATCGTGCGCCCGATCGAGGAGGATGATGTAGGAGCACTTGCGGTCCGTGGCGGCGCGTCGCATCGGTGATCGGGATGAGCGAGCGCCGTGCCATTTCCGGTTGCGCAGTCACGCGGTCACGCAGTCACGCGGCAAAGGCTCTGCGTAACCGCGTAACCGCGTGACCGCGTGACCGCAACTGGCACTCCGCTTGCCGACGAGACCGTCATGAAAATGTGGCCCGGCAAACCGTACCCCCTCGGTGCGACCTGGGACGGCGTCGGCACGAACTTCTCGCTCTTCTCCGAAGTCGCGTCGCGCGTGGAGCTCTGTCTCTTCGACGCCAACGGCGTGGAGACCCGCGTCGACCTTCCCGAGGTCACCTCCTTCATCTTTCACGGATACCTCCCGAACATCGGCCCGGGCTGGCGCTACGGCTATCGCGTGCACGGACCGTGGGATCCGGACAACGGACAGCGATGCAATCCGGCCAAGCTGCTGCTCGATCCGTACGGCAAATCGGTCGACGGACAGGTCCAGTGGAACGAGGCCGTGTTCCCGTATCACTTCAGCGATCCCGAACACTCGCGCAACGACGCCGACAGCGCGCCGTTCATGCCGAAGAGCGTCATCGTCAATCCCTGGTTCGACTGGCAATACGACCGCCGCCCGCGTACGCCGTGGCACCGCACGATCATCTACGAAGTGCACGTGAAGGGATTCACGAAGCGGCACCCCGGAATCCCCGAAAACCTCCGCGGCACGTACGCCGGGCTCGCGCATCCGGCGGCGATCCGCTACCTGCAGCAGCTCGGCGTCACCGCGGTCGAGCTGATGCCCGTCCATCAGTTCATCCATGCGAAGCATCTATTGGACAAAGGTTTGCGCAACTACTGGGGCTACGACTCGATCTCCTTCCTCGCGCCGCACAACGAATACGCCGCGAGCGGACAGCTCGGGCAGCAGGTGACGGAGTTCAAGCAGATGGTGAAGGCGCTCCACGACGCGGGCATCGAGGTGATCCTCGACGTCGTCTACAACCACACCGCCGAGGGGAACCATCTCGGGCCCGTGCTCTCGATGAAGGGCATCGACAACGCCGCGTACTACCGCACCCACGAAGGGCGGTTCTACAGGGACTACACCGGCACCGGGAACAGCCTGAACATGCGGCATCCGCACGTGCTGCAGCTGATCATGGACTCGCTGCGGTACTGGCTGCTGGAGATGCACGTCGACGGATTCCGCTTCGACCTCGCGGCCACGCTCGCCCGCGAGCTGCACGACGTCGACCGCCTCTCCGCGTTCTTCGACATCATCCAGCAGGACCCGGTCATCTCGCAGGTGAAGCTTATCGCCGAGCCCTGGGACGTCGGCGAGGGCGGCTATCAGGTCGGCAACTTCCCCTCGCTCTGGTCGGAGTGGAACGGCAAGTACCGCGACGCCATCCGCGACTACTGGCGCGGGACCGATCAGATGATCGACGAGCTGGGCACGCGGCTGACCGGCAGCTCCGACCTCTACGCCGACAACGGACGCCGCCCGTACGCGAGCATCAATTTCATCACCTCGCACGACGGCTTCACGCTGCGCGATCTCGTGTCGTACAACCAGAAGCACAACGAGGCCAACGGCGAGGACAACCGCGACGGCGCGGACGACAACCGCTCCTGGAACTGCGGCGTCGAGGGACCGTCGGACGATCCCGAGGTCAGCGCGCTGCGGGCGCGGCAGCAGCGGAACCTTCTGACGACGCTGCTCCTCTCCCAGGGCGTCCCGATGATCCTCGGCGGCGACGAGATCGGCCGCACGCAGCAGGGCAACAACAACGCCTATTGCCAGGACAACGAGCTCTCCTGGTTCGACTGGGACCACGTCGACGACGGCCTGCTCGCGTTCACCGCGCGGCTGATTCAGTTCCGCCGCGAGCATCCGAACTTTCAGCGCCGCCGCTGGTTCCTCGGCCGTCCGGTGCGCGGCACGGGCGTGAGCGACATCGGCTGGTTCAAGCCCGACGGTCACGAGATGACGGACCAGGACTGGATGAGCACCTTCGCGCGCACGGTCGGGGTGTTCCTGAACGGACGCGAGATTCCATCGCCCGATCACCGCGGCGAGCCGGTGGTCGACGACAGTTTCTATCTGCTCTTCAACGCCCACTTCGAGGCGATCGAGTTCACTCTGCCGACCCTTCCATGGGGGGATCGCTGGACGAAGGCGCTCGACACGAACGCGGCGGTTCCCGATTTCCGCGGGCAGGATTTCTGGAATGCCGGGCAGGGGCTGTGGGTGCCGGGCCACTCGGTGGTGGTGCTGCGGCGCGCCGGCTGAAACGTCGCGCGCGCTCTTGCGTCATACTCACAACATGCGACTGAAAAGCACCACCGTTCAGATCGTCCTCCTCGTCATTGCCGCGTTCGCCATCGCCGTGATCGCAAACGCCTTCGGCGCCCGCGAGCGGCGGCTCAAGCTCGTCGCGTATTACCCGAACGCGCGCGTCGTCCCGCCGCGCGTGACGCAACCCGTGCTCCCGACGCCGATGCCGGTGGTCCCACCGGCGACAATGACGACGACCACCAGTGGAGGACAGGCGATCCCGCCTGTCCCGGCCCCGGTCACAACGACGGTGGCACCGGTAAAGCCGGAGGACAGGCGAGATCGCCTGTCCCCCACTCCGACACCCACGCCCACTCCCGCTCCTCCTCCCCCATCTCCCGCCCCTGCCCCCGACCCCGGCGCGCGCTTCGTCCCGCATCCCGACAAGCCGTACGTCGAGATCGGCGGCGACGACGTCGCGGCGCTGCACAAGGCCGGCGCGCTGGTCCTGGACGCGCGGCGCTCGTCGGTATACGAGGAAGGGCACATCGCCGGCGCACGGTCGTTCTCGGTGTGGGAGTCGGACGTCGACGACAAGGTGAACGCGCTGTTCAACGAGCGCAGCGATCCGCGCGACCAGAACCTGCCGATCGTCATCTACTGCTCCGGCGGCGCGTGCGAGGACTCGCACATGCTGGCGCAGAAACTCTGGGGCGTGCAGTTCAACAACGTCTACGTCTACAAGGACGGATATCCGGACTGGAAGAACCGCGGCGGGGCGACGAGGAGCGGTACGAATCCATGAAGAAGTGGCTGACGCACCCCTGGCTGACCGTACGCGTGCAGGTCGTCCTCGGCATCATCTTCGTCGTCGCGGCGTGGCCGAAGATCGCCGACCCGCCGTCGTTCGCGCACATGATCTACAACTACCGCATCGTGCCGGGCTCGCTGATCAACCTCAGCGCGCTGGTGATGCCGTGGGTGGAGCTGCTGGCCGGCCTCTGCCTGATCCTCGGCATCTGGACGCGCGCCGCACGCACCATCGTCGCCCTGCTGCTGCTCGTGTTCATGATCGCCATCGCCTGGAACCTCCTCCGCGGCAACGCCATCGACTGCGGCTGCTTCGACGTCTCCGCCGCCAACCGGACGTACGACGAGCGGATCCGCGACATGGGTCTGGTGCTGCTGCGCGACGCGGGGATGCTGGTGATGTGCGTGCAGACGTGGTGGGCGGAGCGAGTGAACCAGTCGACGAGTAATCGAGTCGACGAGTAGACGTTGCAGAACTGCAACGACGTTTGCTCCCCGGGCTCTCCGACTCTACACTCGGCGACTCGAAGACTCGAAGACTCGACGACTCGTCGACTTCCCCGGAGGATCTCCCATGCGCATCACTACAACCCTGCTCTGCCTCCTCGCGCTGGCATTGCCGTCGTACGCTGCCGACGTGAAGCTCGAGCAACTGAAGAAGGGCGATGTCGTCGACAGGTTCCGCGTCGAGGCGGTGTACGTCAACGACGTCGACAAGCCGCTCGGGGCGAGGTTCATTCATCGCCGCAGCGGGTTCACGCTCGACTATCTGCAGATCGAGTCCGTTCCGCAGGGCTATACGTGGGTGAACAGCATCCCCGTCGGCGATCAGGGCGAGCCGCATACGCAGGAGCATCTGCTCCTCGGCAAGGGCACGACCGGCCGCGCATTCGCCGGCCTCGACACGGTGTGGCTCTCGAGCTCGACGGCGTTCACGCAGCAGTGGCGCACGAGCTATCACTTCAACACCACCGCCGGCAAGGAAGTCTTCTTCGACCTCTTCGCCGCGGAGCTCAACGCGCTGCTCCATCCGAACTACACCGACGAAGAGATCCGCCGCGAGGTGCGCAGCTTCGGCGTCACGCAAAACGCCGACGGCACGCTGCGGCTCGAGGAAAAGGGCTCGGTCTACAACGAGATGACCAGCTCGAGCGCGAACCGCTACCGCGTGCTGTTCCGCAAGGCGGGCCAGCTCGTCTACGGCACCGCCCATCCGCTCGCGTACAACTCCGGCGGCGAGCCCTCCGGCATCCGCACGATGAAGCCCGAGGACATCCGCAACTTCCACGCGTCCGCGTACTACCTCGCGAACATGGGGACGATGGTCTCGTTTCCGAAGAACGTGCCGCTGACCGAGGTCCTGGAGCGCACGGACAAGATCCTCGCGAAGGTCGAGAGCGAGCCGAAGAAGCGCGAGTCGGCGATGAGCAGGCCGCTGCCGCAGCCGAAGCCCGAGGCTCCGGGGACGATCGCGATCGACCAGTATCCGTTTCGCAACGACCTGCAGCCGAGCCCTCTCGCCTTCGCCTGGCCGGCGACGCGCATGAACCTGCCGGCGAACGAGCTGCTGCTGCTCGAGCTGTTCGGCGACACGTTCGCGAGCGACGCGACGACGAACCTCTACAAACTCTTCGTCGACAGCAAGACCAAAGTCGTCGACACCGGCGCGACCGGCGTCTTCAGCAACATCGAGCGCGATCAGGGGCATCCGATCGCGTTCATCCTCGACAACGTCGCCGTCCCGAGCCTCACCACCGCGAACATCACCTCCATCCGCTGGAAGATCCTCGACGAGCTGAATCGCATCGCCGGGCTGCCCGACAACTCGCCGCAGCTGAAGGAATTCAACGACCGCGCGCTGAGCCGCGTGATCGAGTCCGAGCGCCAGCTCGCGAACTTCGTCAACACGCCGCCGTCGTGGGGCTTCCGCGGCACCGGCTCGGCGTGGATGGATCAGCTGCTCATGCTCGAGCGCACGCCCGACTTCCGGAAGTCGGTGACGCTGAAGCCGCAGATGAGCTGGGTGCGCGCGCAACTCGGTTCCGGCAGGAACATCTGGCGCGAGTACCTGGCGAAGTGGCAGATCACCGGCGTCACCCCGTACGCGATCGCGGCGACGCCGAGTCCGGAGCTGCTGCAGCGCGAGGAAGCGGAGCGCACGGCGCGCGCGGATGCCGAGGCGAAGCGCCTCGCGGAAAAATACGGCGTCGCCGACGTGCAGGAAGCGCTGAAGCGCTATCAGAAGGAACAGGACGCCGAGGCGGCGCGGATCGAGGAAGAGGCGAAGAAAGTCGCGACCCCCGAGTTCGTGAAGAACCCGCCGCTGACGCTCGACGACCAGCTGCAGTATTCGACGCGCACGCTCGAGTCGGGCGTGCCGATCGTCACCTCCACGTTCGACAACATGTCGAGCGCGACCCTCGGCCTGGCCCTGCGCGCCGACCGCGTCCCGCGCGGACATCTCCGCTATCTCTCGCTGCTCCCCGCGCTCCTCACGCGCGTCGGCGTCATCGAGAACGGCCGGCCGGTCTCGAACGAGGAAATGTCCGAGCGCCTGCGGAAGGAGATCCTCCGCCTCGACGCGAACTTCTCCACGAATCCGCGCACGGAGCGCGTGGAGCTGGTCGTGCGCGGCGCCGGCATCGGCACCGGCGAGGCGAAGCGCGCCATCGACTGGATGACGCTGGTGCTGCATCACCCCGACTGGCGCCCCGAGAACCTCGCGCGCATCCGCGACGTGGTGGATCAGGCGCTGAGCAATCTGCGCAACACCATGCAGGGCTCCGAGGAGTCGTGGGTGCAGAACCCGTCGACCGCGTATCGAGTGCAGACGAATCCCGCCTGGCTCGCGGCCGACTCCTTCCTCACGCGCGCGCACAACGCCCTGCGGTTGAAGTGGCTGCTGAAGGAAGCGCCGGCCGGCGATCGCGAGACGCTGGCGAAATGGTTCACCGAGCTCTCGCAGCGCACCGGCTCGCGCGTGCAGCTCAAGCAGATGCTGACGAAGGAAGAGACGTTCGCGGCGCTCTCGAATACGGCGATGCCGATCGGGAAGGAAGCGGCGAAGGACCTCGACCTGACGCTGATCGAGATCCCGGACGCCAGCCTCGCCGCCGACTGGGCGTATCTGGTGATGGCGCTGCGCGACGACCTGCTCACGCCGCCGGCGCAGGCGCTCGCGGATCTCGATGCGCTGCGGAAGAACCTGCTGCGCCGCGGCAACGCGCGCATGTTCCTCGTCTCCTCGACCACGATCCAGAAAGCGCTCGCGCCCGCGGTCGACTCCCTCGCGGCCTCGCTCGACGCCTCGGCCGGGCCGGCGCTGCCGCCGGCGTCGGACACGCGCCTCGTCGACGCACGCGTCCGCGCGCGCGACGCGTCGATCGCCACGCCGGTGTACGTCGGCCTGCTCGCGCCGAACATGAAGAACGGCGTGATCATCACGTCGGTACCGGGCGCGCACTTCTCCGACTCCGGCGATCGCGAGAAGCAGCTCGACTATCTCGCGTCGCGCCTGCACTCCGGCTACGGCGCGCACGGCATCTTCCTCAAGACGCTGGCGAACGGGCTCGCGTACAGCAACGGCCTGCGCGCGAGCGTGCAGTCGGGACGGATGGGCTATTACGCCGAGCGCACGCCTGAGATCCCGCAGACGGTGAAGTTCGTCGTCGATACGCTGAAGTCGGCGGAGCGCGATCCGCGCCTCGCCGATTACACGATCGCACAGGTGTTCGGAGAGACGCGCGCCGCGGCGACGTACGAGAACCGCGCGGAGAACATGGCCGCCGATCTCGCCGACAACCAGCCGCCCGAGCAGGTGAAGAAGTTCCGCCAGTCGATCCTCGAGCTGCGGAAGGACCCGGAGCTCGGGAACAAGCTGTTCGACCGCAAGGACGCCGTCTACGGACGCCTCCTCCCCGGCTACAACGTGAAGGGCAAGGACGTCCCCGGCGCCGTCTACTTCACCATCGGCCCGGAGAAACAGCTCGATGCATGGGAGGCGTATCTGCGCGGTGCCGAAGGTGCGGAGACGAAACTCGTCCGGTTGTACGGAAGGGACTTCTGGATGCCGTGAACGGTTACGCGGTTGCGCAGTCACGCGGTTACGCGGCAGTTGAGTGCGCGGTTGCGGTTTTTGCCGCGCAACCGCGCAACTGCGTAACCGCGCAACCACACCTTATAGTGCTACCATGCCCGGTCCGCGTCCGAATAACTTTCCAGGAGCCGTCATGACCTCCGCTGTTCGTCTGAGCGCACTCGCCTTCCTGCTGGCGCTCACTTCCTCCCTTTTTGCCGCGGCCGAGCCGTGGGACGGCGCGCCGCTGACGGCGGATCCGAAGGCGCTCCTCGCCGCCGCCGAAGCGGTGCCGGCCGGCGAAGCGGGGATGGTCATCCTCCTCGACGAAGCGACGCACACCTTCGACGAGCGAGGCGGCAGCGTGAGCACGCAGCGCATCGTCTACCGCATCGCCAACGACTCGGCGATCGACAACTGGGGCTCGGTCAACGCGTCGTGGGCGCCGTGGGTGCAGGAGCGTCCGCAGATCCAGGCGCGCGTGGTCACCAGAGACGGCAGCGTCCACGTGCTCGACGCGAACGCGCTCATCGAAGCGCCCGCCCCCGAAGAATCGCTCGACATCTTCAGCGACAACCGCATCATTCGCGCGCCGCTGCCGGCGGTGGCGGTCGGATCGGTGGTCGAGCAGCTGATCACCTACAAATCGAAGGAGTCGCTGTACGACCTCGCCTCGAGCGACGTCTTCTTCTTCGGCGGCTACCAGCCCGTGCATCGCGCGCGGCTCGTCGTCGACGCGCCGGCTTCGCTCGCGCTGCAGTTCGTGAATCAGGCGCAGATCGAGCCGCGGAAGGAAGAGCAGGACGGACGCCAGCGGATCGTCTACGAAGGCGGCCCGTTCACGCCGAAGGACCACCTCGAGTGGGACCTGCCGTTCGACGTCTCGCCGCTGCCGTGGGTCGGCGTCTCGATCGCGAAGTCGTGGCAGGACCTCGCGAAGCGCTACGCGGAGATCGTCGAGAAGCAGATCGCCGACGCGGCGCTCGACAAGCAGCTGCGCGAGGCGGTCGGCAACACGAAGGACCGCCGCGAGATCGTGGCGAAGGCGCTGGCGTGGATTCAGTCGCGCGTCCGCTACGCCGGCGTCGAAGTCGGCGAGTCGTCCGTCGTGCCGCGTCCGCCGCAGACCGTGCTCTCGAATCGCTACGGCGACTGCAAGGACAAGGCGACGCTGCTCGTCGCGCTGCTGCGCGAGGCGAAGATCAAAGCGCACGTCGCGCTCCTGCGCGCGGGCGAGGACTTCGACGTCCCGCACGATCTCCCCGGCCTCGGCATGTTCAACCACGCGATCGTCGTCGTCGAAGGCAGCGAGCCGCTGTGGGTCGATCCGACCGACGAATACTCGCGCGCCGGCGAGCTGCCGCTGATGGATCAGGGCCGGCTCGCGCTGATCGCGAGCCCCGACACCACGTCGCTCTCGGCCACGCCGACCTACGAGTCGAGCGCGAACCGCAGCCTCGAGACGCGCGTCTTCACGCTCCCCGAGGAGGGGAAGGCGGCGATCGTCGAGACCACGGAGCCCTCGGGGGCGGACGAGTCGTCGATGCGCCGCTTCTACGTCTCCACCGACCGCAAGAAATATCGCGAGTCGATGGAGGAGTACGCGAAGAACTACTACTCCGCGAAGTCGCTGGCGAAGATGGACGTGAGCGACCCGCACGACCTCACCAAACCGTTCCGCATCCGCATCGAGGCCGCCGAAGCGTCGCGCGGCATCGCCATGGACGGCGAGGCGGCCGTCGCCATCTTCCCCGCCGGACTGCTGCAGAGCCTTCCGTGGTCGCTGCGCAACTTCGTCGACGAGAAGGACGACGACGCGGCGAAGGCGCGGAAGAAGCGGCGGAGCGACTTCGTCTGGCGGCGTCCGTTCGTGCGCGAGTGGCGCTATCAGATCGTGCCGCCGTCGGGATTCGAGCCGCGCACGCTGCCGAAGAACGAGACGCAGCAGCTCGGCACCACGACGCTGTCGAGGGAGCTCACCACCGACGCGCGCGGCTCCGTCTTCGCGACCTTCCGCTTCGACACCGGCAAACGCCGCCTCTCGCCCGATGAAGTCGAGGAGACGAAGAAGGCCTTCAAGGACTTCATCGAGACGAAGGCCGTGATGATCGGCTTCGATCAGCGCGGACAGCTCGAGCTGGCCAACGGCAACATCTCCGGCGCGCTCGCGGAGTTCCGCAAGCTGGCGGCCGTGCATCCGCAGGAAGGGCGGCATCAGGTCGAGATCGCGAAAGCGCTGCTCGCCGGCGGCATGGGCGACGCGGCGCGCGAGCAGATCAAAAAAGCGATCGCGCTCGAGCCGTCGTACGCGCGCGCGCATCGCATGCTCGGCATCATCCTGCAGCACGACCTGTTCGGCCGCCCGTTCCGCCGCGGTTTCGATCTGCCGGGAGCCGTCGCCGCGTATCGCAGGGCGAAGGAGCTCGACCCGAAGGATCAGTCGATCCGCGGCGAGCTCGCGAAGCTGCTCGAGTACGGCGAAGAGGGTCTGCTCTTCGGCCGCAACGCGAATGTGAACGACGCCATCGCGGAGCTCCGCGCGCTGATCGGCGAGATGGACGAGAAGCAGTACGAGCCGGAGCTGTACATCGCGCTCGCGCGCACGAAACGCTTCGACGAATTGCGCGAGGCGGTGAAGACCGCGTCCGTTCCGCTGCAGCAGAATCTCTGGCGCGTCGTCGCCGCCGGCGCGACCGAGGGCGCGAAGGCCGCGATCCGCGAAGCCGGCGCCGGCGATCAGGCGCAGCGCCGCGAGATCCTGCGTAATGCCGGCGGCGTGCTGCTGTCGCTGCGCATGTACGGCACGGCCGCGGACCTGATCGAGGAAGCGACGCAGGGCTCGCCGTCGAGCGAGGCGCGGCAGCAGGTCGAGAACCTGCGCAAGGCGCGCCGCTATGAAGAAGTCCCGCTGCCGAAGGACGATCCGAAGAGCGTCGTGCGCCGGCTGGTGCTGGACGGGCTGCTCACCGAGATGACGCCGGAGCACGTCGCGGAGCTCTACGCGTCCGACGAAGCTGCGTACTTCAAAAGCGAGGCGCAGCAGGCGGAGTGGCACATGACGCGCGTCGTGATGCTGAACGTCGCGCGCCAGCAGGGACTGCCGATGGAGTTCTACGCCGACCTCGGGATGTCGTCGATGCAGCTCGTGCAGGACGGCGACGACGCGACCGGCTATCGCATCCGCATCCGCAACACCGGCGTCGGCAAGAGCGGGCGCGAGGAAACGGTGTTCGTGATCCGCGAGGGCGACGCGTACCGCATCAGCGCGACGCGCAAGTCGCCCGCGCTGATCGGCCTGAGCGTGCTGCGCCTGCTCGACGCGGGCAAGAACGAGGTCGCGCGGCAGTGGCTGAACTGGACGCGCGAGGAGTTCCCCGCCGGAGGCGGCGACGACCCGCTGGAGACGACGCCGTTCTCGAAGTACTGGGCGAAGTCGAAGCCGTCGGCGACCGTCGACGAGATGCGCATCGCCGCGGCGATGCTGATGCCGTCGAAGGAATACGGCGACCGCGCGCTGACGATCCTGAACGCCGCGCGCGAGAAGGCCACGACGGACGAGGAACGGCTGCGCATCGATCACTCGCTCGCGATCATCCTCGCCGTGCGCGAGGATTTCGCGGGCGCGCTGCCGATCGTGGAGCGTCTCTCGCAGCAGGCGCCCGATTCGGCGACGGCGTTCAACATCCACGTCGGAGCGCTGACCCGCCTCGATCGCGCCGATGCGATCGCGAAGCTCGCGAACGCGCGCCTGACCCGCTTCCCGAAGGACGATGACGCGCTCCGCGCCCTCGGCGGCGCGGCGATGAACCGCGGCGATTACGCGTCGTGCGACAAGTATTACCGGCAGGTCATCGAGGAGCTGCGCCCCAGCGCGAGCGACTACAACAACATCGCCTGGAACGCGCTGCTGAGCGGCGTGAACCTCGACCGCGCGCTCGACGAGGCGCGCCAGGCGATGCAGCTCCCCGGCGCCGGCCCCGCGCTGCTGCACACGCTCGCGTCGCTCTACGCCGAGACCGGCAAGAGCCTCGAGGCGCGCGAGGCGCTGCTGCAGAGCATGGACGACGCCGGCCGCGACGAGCCCGCCGATCACGACTGGTACGTCCTCGGCCGCATCGCCGAGAACTACGGCGCCACCGACGCCGCCCTCGCCGCGTACAAGCGCGTCGAGAAGCCGAAGACCGATCTCGCGTCGTCGACCTACGTGCTCGCCGCGCGGCGGATCAAAGATTTAGGAGTGCGGCAGCGCTAGCTGCCGGTTTGGACTCATCGCCTCCATCGACCGCCGCACGTTCTCGTACGGCATGTTCCCGAAGTGGAACCAGCCGATGACGTGGCGGATGCCGAGGGCGCGGAGCTCGTCGAGCTGGCGCGCGACGGTCGCGGGCGAGCCGCAGAGCGCGCCTTCGAGCCCGGCGCGGATGGCTTCGTCGTCCGGGGCCATCGGCCCGCCGATCGCGTGCATCGCGCGCTCTTCCCACAGCAGCGGCTCGCGCATCAGCGCCACCGCCTCGGCATCCGTGTCGGCGACGCAGATCCGGCGCAGGACGTGGATGTTCGCGGGATCGCTATAGGCCTTCACCCGCTCCGCCAGCTCGGCGACGGACTTCAGTCCGAGCAGCACCGGCATCCCTTCGTCCGCGGCGCGACGGACTGCCTCGACCGAGGAACAGGCGCGCAGCAGCGGCACGTTCAGCTCGCGACGCAGGATCCGCAGGCCTTCCTCGAACCGCGCGTGACGCTCCGCGATCGGAACGCCGAGCAGCTCGAACTCGAACGGACTGAACCCCGGCCCCACACCCACCGCCACCCGCCCGCCGCTGAGCCGGTCGACCCACGCGATCTCCTCGGCGAGCCGCAGCGGATGATGCAGCGGCAGCACCGCGACCGCGTACCCGATGCGGATGCGCGACGTCATCCGCGCGATCGCCGCCGCGTACACCGACGGCGCGCCGATCGTCGATCCGTGGTGCTCCGCGATCCAGATGCCGCCGAAGCCCTCGCGCTCCGCAAACTCGACTTCCCACAGCGCCTGCTCGAGCACCTGCCATTCGGAAACGCCATCGGGCCGCGGAAGGAGCTGAAATACACCGATGTCCATCGGTACGATGGTATCATGGTATCAAGTGTCATCCTGAGCCGCGCAGACGGCGAAGGATCCCGTCCCGACTTGCGCGTCTCTCGCAACCCGCAGGGGATTCCTCACCGTCTTCGCGGTTCGGAATGACACAGGGCACTTGTGCGGCGGTTCCCTACGGCTTCACCCACTCCGAGAACTGCATCTGCCCGTGCTCGAGCTTGATGATCGCGAGCGGCTTCACGGGGTTGCGGTCCGGGCCCATGGTGATCGTGCCGGAGACGCCGGGATAGTCGCGCGTCGCGGCGATGCGGTCGCGGATCGCGGGGCGGTCGAGCGAGCCGGCCTCGCGGATGGCGCGGGCGAGGATGTGCAGCGCGTCATAGCCGAGGGACGCGTTCGCGTCCGGATTCTTCCCATGGCGCTCGCGGATCTTCCGCACGAACTCCTGCACTCGCGGCTGCGGATCGCCGAAGAAGTAATGATTCGAGAAATACGATCCGTCGAGGGACGTTCCGCCGATCTCGGTGAGGGTCGGCGAGTCCCAGCCATCGCCGCCGACCAGCGGCACGCGGATGCCGAGGTCGCGAGCCTGAATCGCGATCTGCCCCACCTCGGTGTAGAAGCCGGGGATGAACACCATCTGCGGTTTCGTGCTGCGGATGGCGGTGAGCTGCGGCCGGAAGTCCGTGTCGCCGCCGGAGTAGCTCTGCTCCGCGACGATCGTTCCGCCGAGGGCCTCGTACTCTTTGCGGAAAAACTGCGAGAGGCCGACCGAGTAGTCGGTCTTCTTGTCGACGAGGATCGCGGCCGTATCGAGCTTCAGGCTGTTCTTCGCGAACGCGGCCAGCGCCTTGCCCTGGTACGGATCGGTGAAGCAGACGCGGAAGATGTAGTCGCCCTTCTCCGTCACCGCGGGATTGGTCGACGAGGGCGAGATCATCGGCACTTTGCTCATCTGGCAGATCGGCGCGCCGGCGAGGGACTGCGTCGACGAGTTCTCGCCGATGACGGCGATGACGCTGTCGCTGGTGATCAGCTTCGTGACGACCGACGCCGCCTGGTCGGGACGCCCCTGATCGTCTTCGATCACGAGATGGATCTTCCGCCCGAGGACGCCGCCCGCGGCGTTGATCTCCTCGGCGGCGAGCTTCGCGCCCTGCACGGTCGCGTTCCCGAACGCGGCCTGGTCGCCGGTGAGCGCCGCATACACGCCGACAGGAATATCGCTTGTCGTGTCTGTGGTTTGGGCTTCGCGGTCGGGGTGGCATGCCGTCGCGATGACAGCGAAGGCGAGCAGGATGCGGGCAGTCTTCACGGTTTGCGTTCTCCCCCGGCGATCTTAGCTGAAAGGATTCACATGCAGGCCAACGATATCCGCAAAGGGATGGTCATCATCTTCGAGGGAGACCTCTGCAAGATCATGGAATTCCGCCACCACACGCCGGGCAATCTCCGCGCGATGGTCCAGGCGAAGCTCCGCAATCTGCGCACCGGCAACCAGTTCGAGCACCGCTTCCGCTCGAACGACGACATCGACCAGGCGTTCATCAACCAGCACGAGATGGAGTACATGTACTCCGACGGCCACGCGCATCACTTCATGAATACGGAGAGCTTCGAGCAGGTCGAGATCAGCGAAGAGGACCTCGGCGATGCGGCTTCGTGGCTGGAGTCGGGCCTGAAGATCCAGGTGCAGTTCCACGAGCAGAGCCCGATCGGGGTGGAGCTGCCGAAGACGATCCGCGCGCGTGTCAAGGAGACACAGCCGATGGTGAAGGGCGCGACGCAGTCGTCGTCCTACAAGCCGGCAACGCTGGAGAACGGCGTGGTCGTGCAGGTGCCGCCGTTCGTGACCGAGGGCGAAGAGATCATCGTCGACCCGGTCGACAACCGCTACCTCGAACGCGCAAAGTAGCCGGCGCCGTGGCGTCCGTCCACTACCTCTGCACGAAATGCGAAGCGCGGCTCGCGCGGGCCGCGGGCGAGCCGCCGTCGCCGTGCGAGCACTGCGGCGAGCCGTCGGCGGTCGTGGCGCCGGAGTCGATCGAGCGCTGCGCCGCGTGCGGCCACGACCAGCTCTATTTTCAAAAGGACTTCAACCGCCGCACCGGCATCGCCCTCGTCGTCGTCGGCGCGATCTTCGTTCCGTGGACGTGGGGCCTCTCGCTCCTCGCCGTCACGATCCTCGACTACATCGTCTGGCGCGTGGTGAAGGATGTCGTGGTCTGCTATCAGTGCCAGGCCGTCCATCGCGGCTACCCGATTCCGGAGTCGGTGAAGCCGTTCGATCTCGTGATCCACGACCGCCACGTCTACGGCGCAGCACCACCGGGCGCGGAAGAGGGGCACTGATGCTGCTGAAGGCGTGCATCAACGGCGCGCGCCGCCGCGAAGAACATCCGCGCCTCCCGCTGTCTCCTGACGAACAGGCCCGCGCGGCCGCGGACGCGGTGCGCGCCGGCGCGAACGCGATTCACGCGCACGTTCGCAACGCGAATGGCGACGAGTCGCTCGACGAGCGCGACGTCGCGCTGCTCGTCGCCGCGATGCGCGCGAGCTGTCCCGCGACGCCGATCGGCGTGAGCACCGGCGCATGGATCCTCCCCGACCCCGCCCTCCGCGCCCGCACGATCGCGCAATGGACCACCCTCCCCGATTTCGCGTCGGTCAACTTCAGCGAAGAAGGCGCGGCCGAAGTCGCACGAATCCTGCTCGCCGCCGGAGTCGCCGTCGAAGCCGGCCTCACCGAGGCGCGCGACGCCGCGCTGTTCGTCGCCAGCGGCCTCGCCCCCGCATGCCTGCGCGTCCTCCTCGAACCGCAGTCGCAGGATCTCGCGACCGCCCTCGCCGCCGTGAACGCGATGGAAGCCGCCCTCGCCGCCCTCCCCCTCCCCCGCCTCCTCCACGGCTTCGACGCCACCGCCTGGCCGCTGTTCGACGAGGCCGCACTTCGCGGCTACGACGCGCGCATCGGTCTCGAGGACACGCTGGTGCTGCGCGACGGGGCGCGCGCGGCGGATACCGCCGAGCTGGTGCGGGCGGTGGTCAGGCGATGAGCTCGACTTCGATGGTGTCGGGGCACGACTTCGCGAGGCGGGCGTCGAGGGTGATCAGGGGCGCTCGCATTCCTTCTGCGAGGGCGACGTATGCGGCATCGTACGCCGTGAAATTCTCGCGTAACTCCCAGATCCGGCGAATCAGCGGATCGTGCGGAAAGCGCATGATCTCGATTTTTCCATAAGCTTCAATCGACGTTTCTGCTTCGCCCGCGTCCATCTCACGAAACAGCACATACCGACGCAGTACGTGCAGCACTTCGAGATCAATGATGGCAGGGGCGTACAGCATCACTGCACGATCCAGGAGACGGCTGCGCAACGCTGGAATGGAGAATCGCTCGATGATGAGAGCGAGGATGGCGGACGAATCAACGACGGCGGCGGCTGTCGGCACGGCGGTCGAGCTCACGCATCCTCTCCTCACGCGCTTCGCGAACCATTTGCGCCGGAGACGTGCTTGTCCGGACCGGCGGCAGGCTGGCCAGCCGTTCGATCAACTCTTCCATCGTCGGCCGCTCCGCCGATTTTCGGATCTCCCGGAGCAGGTAATCGGAAAGCGACATCCCCTCGTGCGCAGCACGAGCCTTGACGGTGCGATGAATCTTCTCCGGCATGTTTCGGATCTGAACCATCTTGCCCATGCTCTCAACATGCATCCATGCTGCGCGCATGTCAACATGCGCCGCACATGCAATCCTCACAATGGCATGTGCAGGAGGCGCGACAGCCAGCCGCCCAGGACTTCGCCGATGACGACGGCGACGACGTCGACGTATAGGATGCCGGTGGCGGCCATCGTGGAGCGGATCTTTACCGTGCCCCACACCATCGGGTAGAGGAGGAGCGGGATGAGGAGGCCCCAGCCGGCGCGCATCCAGAAGAAGAGGTCGCGGAGGATGGGGGATGGCCAGGTGGCGGCGAGCACGATCGCGACGAGGGCGATTTTGGCGAGCGAGGTGATGAGGGTCGCGATGGTGAGGCGCTTCAGCGGGTCGATCGACATGCCGCGGACGACGAGGTACCAGTGGCCGAGGAGCATGGCGAGGTTCACGCTGCCGAGGAGGGCGGTGGAGGCGAGGGCGCCGGCGATGCTCCACGCGAGGTGCGGCGGGCGCACGGCGGCGTGATACGCGAGGACGGCGGCGATGAGGTACGCGGCGCCGAGCAGCACGGCCGGCGCGCGGTAGATCAGGCGCTTCGGATAGCGCAGGACGAGCCAGACGAACAACGTCAGCGCAGGGATCGCGGCGTCGGCGACTGCGAGATCGCGGCGGCCGGCCATCAGATGCGCGATCAGCGCGCAAGCGGCGAGCGCGCCGGCCACGATGAGGATCAGGCGATGGAACTTCACGCCGGCGTTGCGGCGTCCGACCAGCGGCAGAAAGAGGTACAGGCCGGCGGCCGAGTCGATGAGAAAGAGGGCGAGCAGCACGCGGCGCGCTACCTTACCACTTCGCTCGCGCGCACGAGCCGGAAGCCGCGCGCGCGCAGCTCGGGCAGCTCCTCCGCGAGCACGCGCATCGTGGCCGGACGCGGATGCCCGATGCCGACGGCGATGCCGCGCCGCTCGGCGGTGTCGGCGAGCATCTCCAGCTGCTTGCGCACGGAGTACTCGGTCGGCACGTCGTCGAGGAACACGTGGCGCGTGGCGGTGCGCACGTGCATCTCGCGCGCAACCTCGCCGGCGATCGAGCCGCCGGCGGTGCGCGAGTCGATAAAGTACATGCCCTCCGGGAGCGCGCCGATCACGCTGGACATGACGCGCCGGTCCGTCGTCGCGAGCGATCCCATGTGATTGTTCACGCCGCGCGCGTGCGGCACGGCGCGCACGTTCTCACGCGTGGTGCGCGCGATCTCGTCATCCGACATCGAGGTGAGGATCGCGTTGCGCCCCGGCAGCTCGGTGCCGCGCGGCTCCATCGGCAGGTGACAGAGGATCTCGAACCCGCGCGCGTTGAGCTTCTCCGCGAACGCGGCGGCGCTCTCGGCGTTCGGCAGGATGGCGCAGTTGACGTTCGGGTCGAGCGACATCACGCGCTCGAGCGGCTGCCCCTCGAACCCGAGGTCGTCGATGATCAGGACGATCTCGCCGCGGCCGCGGCGGCGTTTCGGGCGAACGGGCGGGAGGGCGGTTTCGAGGACGGGAGGAGCCGAGGCGACCTGCGGCTCACCCTGGCCCTCTCCCCGCGGGGAAGAGGGCAGTCGCGGGGAGAGCCAGTTCCAGAGCAAAAACGCGAGAAGCCCCGCGACCGGAATCAGCGTGAGGATGGCGATCGTGCGGAAGGTGGAGCGCACGCCGTCATCGCGAAGATCCATGTGAAGACGATTGTCCCACGCCGCGCAACCGCGTGACCGCGCAACTGCGAAACCGAGGCGTTACGCCGCTTTCTTCTGCGCCACCGGCGGCTGCACGCCGAAAAGCTGGAGCGCCTTCTTCAGGATCAGGTCCTCGGCGTCCTTTTTCGGCTTGCCCTTCGTCTCCTCGGTCTCCAGCACCTGCGCCGTCAGGTCGACGACGACGTCCGGACGGACACCCGCGTCGCTGATCGGCTTCAGATCGGGAGTCGTGTAGTGCGCGACGGTCATCTGCACGCCGCCGCCGCTCGGGAGCGGGACGAAGCGCTGCACGATGGCTTTGCCGTAGGTCGTCAGACCGACGACCTTGCCGCGGTTGTTGCCGCGGATCGCGGACGCGAAGATCTCGCCGCCCGCGGCGGTCGAGACGTCCGCGAGCACCTGGACCTCGCCGTCGAACGCGGTCGCGCGGTCGGCCTGCCAGCGCTTCGGCTCGACCTTGCGGCCTTCCAGCGCGGTGATCAGGCCGCTGGTCAGCAGATCGTCGGCCGCGGCGATCGCCTCGTCGACGGAGCCGCCGGCATTGCCGCGCACGTCGACGATGACCTTGCGCACGCCGCGCTTGTGGGCGTCTTCGAGCGCGGCGCGGAACTGCGCGGCCGTACCTTTCTCGAAGTACGGGACCTTGATGTAGCCGATGCCGGAGATGGTGTTCGCCTCCAGTGCAACGGGATGGAAGGTCGCCTGCTGCAGCGTCATCTCCTCACGCTTCGTGTTGCCGCCGCGGAGGACCTGCAGCTTCACCGGCCCGTTCGTGCGGAGCGCGCTGCGCAGCTGCCAGACCGCCATGTTCGTGGTCGTGGCGCCGTTCACTTTCTCGATGAAGTCGCCGCGCTCGATGCCGGCCTTCTCCGCCGGCGAGCCCGCGACGGGCGCGATGACGTAGGCGTAGCCGAAGCGCTTCGAGACGACGAGGCCGAGACCGTTGTCCTCGACGTCGACGAAGTTCTTGTACGCGTTCATCTGCGACGGCGGAACGTAGTAGCTGAACTCGTCGATGGCGTCGGTGACGCCGTTGAAGGCGCCTTCCATCAGCTGCTCCGACGAGACCTGATCGACGTAGTTGTTCCGCACGAGGTCGAGCACCTCGGAGAAGATGCTGATGTAGCGGTAGACGCTCGTCTTCTGCGACGCCTGGCCGAACAGCGCGCCGGCGAGCAGCAGGATCATCATCGCTGTGGAGAGAGTGAGAAAGGCGATTTTCTTTTTCGTCATCATCGCAACCACTTCTGTGAGTCCTCCGTTCGGTTGTCCAGGCGAATCTCGAAATAGAGATGGCCGGAGACAGCATCCTCGCTCTCGCA
>Ga0134123_10000159_pt1 | contig 44062 bp, 70 predicted proteins | sample KB303_FD_96460 | JGI IMG/M metagenome (GOLD analysis project Ga0134123, IMG submission 96460) | Terrestrial soil microbial communities without Nitrogen fertilizer from Kellogg Biological Station, Michigan, USA - KB3-0-3 | ecosystem: Environmental > Terrestrial > Soil > Unclassified ...
CGAGCCGAGCAAGTAGATGTAATCGGCGTTGGGGCACATGATGTCTGCGCACATCATCGCAATTTGCGCGCGCAAGAATCCGGTGCCGGGGCCGCGTCCGTCTTTGGCGCAAAGGTGGGCACCATCCATGAACTGTTTCGCACTCCGCACTTCGTGACGTTCGACGCACACGACGGGCGGCAGGAAGCCTTCGCTAAACTTGCGGAGGCTTCGGAGATTGACGTCGAGCCACGCGAAATCGCGCTCGTAGCTGGCAATGAAAACTTGATGCGTGCTCATAGGATGCCGAGTGATTGAAAATACTGCCGCGGCGATTGGTGAATGCCGCCGATGATTTGCGGGCGCTCCTGCTCGAAGGTCGCGTCCAACCCGCCGTGGCTCCACGTCTGTGTCACCGCGCATGGCGGGAACCCGTGCGTTGTAAGGTGATGCCAATAATAGTGGTCGCGGAAAAACTTGTCTGCTACGCCACCGAGCGTCTCGAACTCACAGAATTGCTGGGGCCACGCGTTGCGACCGGCCACGACATGGGAGATAATGTCCGTCTGGAAGCGCGCCTCGATAATCTCGCGAGCCTTCGGATACACCTCGCGCAGGTGGACGATGGGCATGCGCGTCATGGTCTGCCGGATGACCGGCCAGCCGAGCGCGAAGTCCGCGGCGAACTTCCACAGATATGCCCCGCGCTGAAAGTCGATGGAGCGCCCGGTGAATCCCATGAACGTCTGCACCTCGTCGCGCTCCACCGGTCGGGTAAGCAACTCGTCAAAGTCGCGGAACGTGACGATGGGTTTTTCGTCGCTAAGAAAATTCTGCGGCGTCGCCCGTGAGTTGAAAACACAATCGGCGTCGAGGTGGAAAATATGCGTGGCGTCGTTGTGAAAATGAGTCTCCCCGAGCATCTGCATCGCCATGTGCATGACCATGCCTTTTCCCGGCGGTTCTTCGATTCCTTTCACCTCAATCGAGACTGGGTCGCACAGTCGTCGGAAGGCGGGCACGTCTTCGTTCGGGACAATCACCTTTGCATACGCAAAGCCGCTCGCGAATTTCAGGAAAGAATTGAGGCTCGCCTCGAAGAAGGGGAGGTCCTTGGCGTAGGTGACCCAGAGAAGCGCGGCTTTCACTTGAAGATATACCAGCTGGTGCAGTCGCTATCGGTGACGCGGACGCGTTGGTGGTAGATAGTGGACCACCGCTCAACTGCGGCCTTCACATAGCAGAACTTGCCGTCGAGTTCCGTGTTGTAATAGTCGTGACCGGAAAAGAGTCCGCCCTTTTTGACTTTCGGCCACCAGAGTTCAAGGTCCTGCGTGACCGCCTCGAGCGAATGATTGCCGTCGATATAAACGAAATCGAGGGAACCGTCCGGGAAAAGAGGCGCGGCTTCGTGGGAAAACATCCGGTGGAACTGGGCCCGGTAGCCGAAGCGTTCCGTGTTTTTTCTGGCTAAAGCCAGCCAGTCCTCCCACGGCGCGGCGTGGTTGGTGATTTCCCGATAGACCTCTGGTGCCTGACGGACCCACGGGTCCACGAGGTGCAGCGTTCCCGGCCATTGCTCGAGGATGCGCTCGGAAAAGCCGCCGAAGGCGCAGCCGACTTCAACGCCAGCACCAAGAAGGTTCAGGTCGCACAGGAACTGGCCGAAGCCGTGCCGGTGGAATAATCGCAGAGGGATTCCGGGGTCTGGTAGCATAAAGATTTCTCCCGGGCGAGGCAAAGTGCGACTCCCCATTAAGCAGGGTCGCCCGGGTGAAAAGCAAGCGGGGGATGGTTGCTCCCGCGTAACGTGTGGGTTCCGGGTCGCCGATGACCATTCCGGTGTGACGCCTACGATGTTCCCCGCTTCGCCCGCACTTATCTCCGACAAGCGGAGTGGCTGGGCCTGTTGTCTCGTCTCGCGTCAAATAGGTGGAGCGCGGAGGAGTCGAACCTCGAGGGTCGTGGCTCACTTTCGTGAAGGCCTTGCCACGGCTCTCCTGCCTAGGCAGCACAGACGTCCCGTATTCTGGTGCTACGCTCCGTCAAATTGGTGGGTGCACTATCGTGACCCTATCCGCCGGGTTCTTACCGGAGCGAACGGAAGCACCGTTGCTTGCTTTTGGTCTCACGGTTCTGCGGTATCCACGCCCCATCCGCCGTCGCGGGCTGCCTTGCGTCCCAAATTGCACGGCTCTCATTTTACGCAGGAGCCGTCTGCGTGGCCTTCTAGCTGGCCTGCGTTCAAGTAGGACCTTTGCCCAGTTACCCGGGCAGCTTCCTCTTGTCGTTCCGGCCACCCCTCTAGGATGACAAGAAAATTGGTGGCGTAGGCTGGTTTTGCACCAACAGAGCTTCTTCGTAAGAAGCAGCCGGTTTACGATTCCGGCTTCACTCGCCCGCTTTCGATTGGTGGACCCGTATCGCGGGGCCCCTGGCGGCTGACTTGAACAGCAGCGAAGCGTTGTTTACGCCGGCTAGTTCCGATGAACCAATTCCTCGGTCCAAATTGGTGGGCGGCGTTTCACCGCACCTGGACGTTCCTTGCACTCCGGATAACCAGAGGCTTGACTTTAGGAAGCCACGTCTAAGCCGACAGACTTGTCACGTCACATTGGTTCCGGGGGCAGGAATCGAACCTACGACCTTCAGCTTATGAGGCTGACGAGCTGCCACTGCTCCACCCCGAAGATTGTTTAACTATTGACCACCTGCACCGTGAGGTCTCCGACCTGAGTCGGAGCTGTTGGTCCCTCGGCAACGTTGCTGTCCGCACCGTTGCCCACAAAGTTCACCGCGCGGACCTTCCATTTATACAATCCGGGAGCCGGATTTGCAATCTGGAAAGAGGTCGAGGTGACGTCCGCCTTGAAATTGAACGCGCCGTTGTTAAGCGACTCGAACACCTGATATTTGATAATTCCTTCGCTCGCGGGATTCGCGGGCCAAGAGAGATTGATTACGGTTGCCATACACGGGAAAGATTCCTCACGGAGACGAATTTGTCAACCTCATGTCTTAGGAGGAAAAGACCTGATGCGCAAGTCATTTCCGACTTCGTCTATGCGGAGCAAATATCCTCGTTTGCAGAACGCCGAAATGCCCTTTGTAAGTTCCTCCGGACAGTCGTCGCCGACCAAAATCTTGCTCAGGCCGAGCTCGTGTAAACGGTCGACGATTGTTTCGGAGTTGGCCGGGACAATGAGTTGACTCATAGAATCGAAAGGACGTTGACGTCGGTATGCGTTTTCGGATGTCTAACACAGAGCACGCGGCCCCGTTTGAATCTTTTGAGAATCGTCCGAGTCGCCGGCCCGTAAGGCGGCGTCAGCCCGATTTCTCTCAACCGGTCTTGAATATTTCTCGGCGTCGCTGACACGGTGTTCATTCGTCGTTCTGTCCCAGTATGCGCCCAGTGTTGCGCTCAACGCACACGCAGCGGTCGTCCCAAAGTTGAAACATAGAAAGGTCCTTCTCGTGTGTCACCGGGAGGACCCGGCCTAAATGCTTCAAGCACCATTGCTCAATAAAAAGACGCGCCTCTCTGCCGGTCTCCGGATGCGCCACGCGCGCAGTAAAAATGCGGACGTTCTTTCCCTCTTCGAGCCACTTCTTCACCCGCTCGGCCATGACCGGAATAGGGTCTCCGATGTGCGCGATACCGCGCCAGCCGTCGTAATGCGCAAGCGTGCCGTCGAGGTCCACGCCAATCCATCCGTTGCCTGTGCTCATCCTAGTGCCTCCTTCGCCCGGTGGAGCAACTGGCCGGCAAACTCCGGCGGTTCAGGAAAAGAGACCTCAACGCATACGCCGATTATTGCTCCGTTCAGCGCATAAAGCCGCCGCGCTCCGGACAGTCCGCCATTCGGATATATCGTCAGGTGGAAAAGACAATTCGGGCAGCGATTACTGAGCTCGCGCAGGTCGCAATATGGCGTCTTCCATTTATCCGTTGGGTTACTGGTCTGACCCGAAGGCAACAGCGCATGACTTCGCGCCGTGGAACGGCGAATCCAATTCTGCGCTTTCCGCTTTGCTTGGAGCGGCATGGTCAGAACGTAGTGTGTTTTTTCGGGCTTCATTGCAGGTCCTTTCGCACGATGGTGAGGTCCGCGTTTACTCCGCTGGCGGAGAGAAACGCCGTCGCAATACGCATCCACCGAAATGCGATGGACGCGAAAAAAAGGTCGCCATACCGCAGCGTGCGGTAGCCGGCCAGGACCGGCGCTCCGAAGATGACGAGAGCCAGCGACACGAAGAGGAGAAAAACCATTATGAGATAGTGGCGGATTTTGTTGAGTTTATTCATGACTTATAGGCCTCCCACTTGGATGATACAGCTTTTGTTGTTTAAACATGCGGAGTTGGTGGTGAGCACTGCCGCTGCCGCTTCCGCTGAATGGAAAACGGCTAGAGCGCCTTGCCCGGCTTTCGGGTTCATCAGCGCATGCACCGTCCCACGGGGCGACTTGATGAGAATGATAAACGCCTCATCGTTGCTCTCCAGCTGCGGCGGGCGCAGCGGTCGCTTCAGCGCCGGCAGCGTCGGGCCGGGCTTCAGGCCGAGCGCATCCGCCGGCAATCCGGATGGCGGCGACGTAGTAACGTTGTCCGCAGGCGGGACACTCGGCGTCGATGTGGTGGGGAGAACAGGTGCCGCAGGCAGCGAGGGCTCGGAACGGTTTTTCTTTTGTTGGCTCATAACGGCAACTAGGCCTGGGGCATACCACGGAGTTGATTGTGCAAAACTGTATCCCTGACGGGACGCGAACGACAAGCGGAAACGCGGCCATAAATCATGAAAACGGCGGACTTGTTCCAATACGTGCCGCCATTCGGCGAGGGGATTTTCTGTGCGTTCATCCAGTTGGCGATTTCCTGGAAACGCGCGCCGCGTTCACGCATCTCGAAAATAGCGCGACCCAAATCAGCATTCTCCGGCTTCTCTTCCCACGGAGTGCGCGCGCAACAGTTCCGCCCGAGCTCCGCGCTCTTGCGGTCGCGAGCGACCTTCAATTTCTTGACGAGGTTGTTCTTCTCCCACTGCGCTAAAACCCCCATCATCTGACGAATCATCACGCGGCTCGGGTCATCGCTGTTAGTCAGGTCGATGTCGCCTGCAGCCTCGAAAATTTGTAGGCCTGCCTGACGCGCGTTGTCAATCAGCACCTCGCTCACCATCAGGTCGCGCGCCAGCCGGTCCGTGCGCTCCACGATGATTGCCTCGACTCCAGTGCCAGGGCCCATCATGGCCAGCATCTCGGAAAAAGCCGGGCGGTCCGTGTGGTCCACGTCGCCGCTGACCGCCTTCTCTTCAAACCACCGCACCACTGCGTAGCTCTTCGCTTCACAATACGTGTTGATGGTTTCCCGCTGACGGTCGAACCCGTCGCCGCCAAGCTGGCCTTTGCCCGACACCCGCAAATATCCGAAGACTCTCTTCATGCTCGAAGCTTACTCCTGCAGGGCCAAGGCGTCAAGTTTTTTCGTCCACTGTTCGATTGCGCGGAAATACATCTGACGCGTTTCTTCGAGACGTTGCTTTTCTGATACGCCGTCTCGGGGCGGGGTGAAAAATTCATGAGTCTGCCCGCCGATGAGGTCGACTTCAAAAACCAGCGTGCCGCGGCCCTCACAAGGCTTCAGCGGCGTAATGCAGGCGATGGCGTCGACTGCAAAGACCGTTCCGTCGATTTCGAGCGTTTCAAGGGTCGAGTTCACGGCGTGGAATAAAGCGCCTTCGGCTCACAGATGTCGATTCTCCAGCGACCGGCCTCTTGCATGATGCTAAAGCGCATTGCCTCTTCAAAGCTGTCGAACCTCCCGCGACACTCCCAATGTTCCGTGCCGTTGTCTTTGAAAAGAGAATAGGTGGTCCTGTAGTCCATGCTTACTTATTGCACAGCTCCCGCATTTTGTCAAATACGCCTTCGTGCGCCATCGCGTGCAGAATTACGGAGTAGAGCTTGAACCAAGCGCCCTTGTGGTCTTGAAAAGGCAGGTGGGCGAGCTCATGCGCCATCGCGTCCACGATTTCCCACGCCTTGAGCGGGGAGCCGTTGCGACGGCGGATGGTGATGCGGACCTTGCCGCGCTTCGAGCACGACCCGTCGTAGTAGTCCCGGTTGCGCCGCGACATGTGGGAGACGGAAGTGAGACGAAGGCAGAACCGATGGGCGTAACGACGCAAAGTTGCATCGACGTATTGCCACAGCTCTTTGTCGGCGGCTTTCACCAGGAGAGGGAAAAGCGGATGTCCGAGGAGCCTTCGAGGAAGGCCCAGGTGACGGTGAAGCTTCGGGGCGGCTTGCCGAAGGCATCGGAGATGGCACGGGTGACGGCATCCTGCACAATCGGGACGGAAAACCCGATGCGAGAAGAGATTGCGGCGATTTCCGCGCCGGAGGCGGTTACGGAGACTGAACGAGCGGTTGACAAGGAGTCGTCCTGCAGAAGCTGGAAAAGTTTCTCGTCAAAGGAATTGGAAAGGGACTGAAGGAGAGTGTCCGCGGCTCCTTGCGCGCGTAAACGCAGAGCGGCCACTTTCGCATCGGTCTTTTGTTGGAGCTGGTTCGCTGTCGATTTGGGTCTTGCCATGCCGGAAAGATGCCGCTGCGCCGCCACTTTGTCAACCGCGAGCTTTCAGAAATCCTGACAGTGTCTTTGATGAGACACTCGTGTAAACGCTTAGTGAACCTCGCGGTAGGCAATTTTTGCCGCGCGCGGGAGTCTCCGAGCGGAGTCTCACCCTCGCCGAAATCCCCCGTGGGGGAGGGGGTCGTCGAGCTTTAACGATACAGGAGGCCCGGCAAACCTTGCCTAGCCGGGGCTGTCCAATTGCCTACAAGCTTTTGCACACCCAAAGTCCTTGAGGACAAGCACGTTAACGATAACGCGTGATTTTCACGCACCTCATGCGTGAGTTTCACGCATTCGAGGAAGCCGGTGAGTGCTCACTCACTTCGGGGGTCGTTCGCTCAACCTGGGCGGCAACTACTGCCGAGCTCGCCTCTTCTACAAGCTGTTGAGTGGACAGTGTATGGGACACTGGAGAGTTGAGCGCTTGCAAGAGCGCGGCGTGAATCTGAGCCGCGGAGACGTCAAGACCATCCTCGGCCATCCGGTCACGCCGCTCGCCCACGCTGTCACCCAGCGCGTAATAACTGAGCGTGTGAATCTTCTCCATTGCTGACGTAAGGTCTGCGAAAAAACGTGACGAGATATTGCAACGGCCATCCTTGCCGGTGGTGGACATACGCGTCAGGAGTGTCTGCGGGTCTTCGTCCGTGTCCTTGGTGAGGACGTGCAACAACTTGTCAATCAGAATCCGAACGCGATGCGCTTGCACGAAGTTGAGCGCTCGGTTCTGCGCGCGCTCCCAATCGCCGGGCTTCTCGCTCTTCGACATGATGGAGATGCGCCGCACCTTTTCCTTCCAGCCCTCCTGCTCGGCGAGCCATTCAACGTAAGCTGGCTCAAGGTCGAGCGCTGTGGCCGTCTTGCCCTCATCACCAATGAGCGACATGAACACCAGAAAAACCTGGGCTACATCGGTGCGCTGCTTGCGCTTAAGGAATTCGGCTTCGCGGCTCACAAGTTCTTGAAGAGATACTCCACGACCCGGATGCCAACCCAGATGCCAAACACAAAAGCCGCACCAATCACGAGGGGGACTAGGGCCCAAATCATTGCGTGCCTCCGTGCTTGTCCCACCAAGCCTTACGGTCGCTTGCGCGCTTCATCTTCTTGCCCGCCGCGTGGACCGCGCGAGCCGCCGGGCTGGCGTCCTTCATCAGGAAGGCCTCCGCGCGGCGTCGGCGCGTCCCAGCGTCGTTACGGCGTGCCGGCGTGCTGTCCTGTGAGGTGTGGCGTGCCGTCGGCTCGTCTTGAGGAGGAGGAGACTTACTCACGGTCTGTGGGCGGGTATTTGACGCTCTCGACGATGAGCGCAACGATTGCGGCAATAGCGGCCAGCACGATGATTGTATTCAGCATAACGCAGAAAAGGTTCCCGAAAGGGGTCAAAATGTCAATGCGCCGAACCGACTAAACAAATTTCAATCCCTATCCAGTCCCCCAAATTTTAAACTCGCCCACTACAAACGCTTGTCCATGGCTTTATTAATTTATCAGATTCTATATACGCGTAGAAAGATATTTATATATAGGGGTAAGGCGCGTCGAAAAGCTTTGTGTCCCAAAGCCTCCTCCAGGAGGTCTGGACCTCCCGGATTTTAGTTTTTCCTCCTGGCCTAGGGGCATCACTATTGACATTTCGTCGCCTTGCAGCAACCTTTACGGCATGAGAACTACAGACTCGCACCCTTACCACGGCATCTCGCTGACCAATGGTCATTGGCGGATTCAAATTCGATTGCTCGACAAATATCGCCTCGTGAGGGCCTTCGCAGTGACCGCCGAGGACGCGGCGCGACGTCACGACATCATGATGAAGCGGCTGGAGATGTTTCTGCCGCCTGCGCTCGAACCCAATTTTCCCGCCGAGTATGATGCGATTGACATGGCGAAATGGATGACGGATGGCGAGAACTTGGAGAATCCAATGGACCAAAGTTTCCGCGAGATGTTGCTGCAGTGGAACGAAGCCCTTACAAAGGAAGCCCTCCAAAGCGGATGGGGTGAACTGAAATCGCTGGCGTCATATTATCATTCAGAGCGTCAATACCTGAAATCAAAGGCCGACAGGAAAAAGGTTCAAGAGCGGAATTCCCGTCTTCATCATGCCTTAGCAGCCCTGCCCGGCGTGATTTCTACGTTGTCTGGTCAACAGAACTGGGTAACAAAGCTGACGAAGAATTTAGAGCATTCTGAGCTTGCATTACAACAGCTCAAGGGTTTTTCTGAAGCGATGGACGCGGCCCAGGGGCAATTGCACCAATACCTCGCGGAGATTTCCAAATCAACCCAACAAATCAATGAAAAAGACTGAATACAAACCCCTTTCTGAAGTGAGCCTAGATTTACACAAGGTTGAAGACCGGCTGGAACAAATTCAAGACTTGCTTCAGCGAGTGCAAAGTAAACTTTCTCCGCAGTCACCCGCGGCCAAACGTAATCTCGACCGTGTGTTCACGCGCACCAATACTCAACTTTTGGAGCTGAGCATGACCCTCACAGACATGCTTCACAGGGGTCAGTTAAAAGCCTGCAGCTCACTCTAAAATTGACATTCGCGCCCACTTGAGCAATCTTTCCTCTCGCTATCTATGAACTTTTTCCAACAGCTTTTCGCCTCCGCCGCCTTCACTCTCACGCTCGTGGGCCTTTTCCGTGTCGTCGCTGCGTTGTTACGTCTTGCCAAACGCCACTACATCACCGAGCCAATCGCAGAAGCTAAGAGCGAAACTGAATCCTGCCGAGCGGGCTGGCTCGCAGAGCAGAGGCGGCACGACGACACCCGAAAGCTGTGGCACGAGAAGGCTGCGCAGCAGGAAGCGAATATGGAGCGCAACCTCACTCAGCTTCGCGCCCTGGAACAGGAAGTGGAAGTGCTTAATCGAAGAGTGTCCGACAAGGAGGTATGGCTTGTGAAACAAAGGGATACCATCGCGGAACTTCACGCGGCCAACGAAAAGATGAGTGATGACTTTAGGCGTTCGGAGCATAGCAATCGCCTGTTGAAATACCTTCTGGAGAAGCGGACAAAGGAAGTTGAGAAACTGACAGCCAGCGTGGAGGCAATGCGTCGCGGCAAGGCTGAGCAAGAGACCGTCATTGCATCTCTTCGGGAGGAGAATGCGCGCCTGCGCAACAAAAAGAAGTAGTATGACCCTGTCCGTTCTGATTGCAATCCTGAAGCAGATGAAGGTCAGCCACGGGGATGTCGAGGTAAAGCTGGAGGCCAGTAACATGTCGCCCCACGACGTCGCAGGAATCTACCACGAAAAGCAGGGCAAAGCCTCAATCATCGTAATCTCAGAACAGTCATGACCGCGCGACAACGTTTCGACCACGCGCGCAGCGCACATCGCCGGCTCGGCTACTTGCCCTGCTCTATGATGGTGCTCGGCTGGGAAGAGTATGACGCGCTCAAGCTCGAGGTGATGGCATCAGTGGCAGACTTTTTTCCGTGCGAGCGCACTGCGCTTTCGCTTGAACTCGACAAAATAAAGGTGCCGCATTTTCACTACAACGGAGTGTTACTCCTGCGTGCCCACGACTGCAAAACACTTGGACCAATCTTTTTATGAGCAAGAAAACCAAAAGCAAACCAACCATCTTGAACGTTCCCCTGAAGCGCCCAACACCGGGTGACCTGGAGGCCGCGAAAGGCCTTGAGCGAAGTGAGATGGCCGACGTGAAGGCGACGAAGTCGGATGCGACGGCGAAGCCGAGCAAGGAGCCAGAGTTGCTCATTCACAAATTCCCCGACGGCGCTTTTCTCAAGTTCGCCATCAATCCTCTGCGCCCAAAGTCTTTCATCCTCTATGATGGCAAGAACATCGCGTATGCCGCGGCGAACGAAGCCGTGATTGCGAATCTGATTTGCAACTCCGTGAACTTCGCGCTCAGCTATCAGCAGGCGCAGCAAGAGAAGCAAGCCGCGTCAGCGGCGGAGATGGCGGATGGCCTGCAAGAGGGCGCAATTCTGGACGATGCGGCTTCGCCGCCGCCACCAACAGCCGGCGATAAGCCGAGTGAGCAGCCGACCAACGTTGTTTCCATGGCCGCGCCAGCGGAGGGGGTGTCGGATGGCCAGACCTAAATCCGGAATGGGCCGAGACCTCGGCATCCGCGGCAACGGGGCCGGCAAAGGCGATGTGGACCGCACAACCGACGTCGAGGCGTATCGCAAGAACCTGGAAGACGCCTTCAGGCTCGGCAAGGGCTGGAGCGCGAAGCACTGTCCGAAGAAAAAGCTCGCCACGGCACGCAGCGTTGCGGCCAGGGCTTTTCTCGGGGGCAGCGCATGCAGCAGTGACCACTAACGTGCGACCACGGACATGAGAACAAACCCCAACTGGGCGACGGCGACAGGGAACCTCGACCTCTGTTTCATTCCCATCGTGTATCGCCGCTTTCGCGGACTGAACAAGCCTCCGTCGTGGTGGTCGGAACCGAAGGAATTCGCGGCGTGGAAAAAACGCTGGGCGCACACTTTGTAATGCAATACTTACTCACGGAACAAGAACTCGCCGAACTGAAAGACCCGAATCGTCTCGATAGAATCAAGCTCTCGACCGACCTCGTGCTCTACGTTTGGGAAGAAATTCTGCAGGCCCGCTGTCATGCGTCACTCTACGGGAACGAATATCTGCACTCCCGAGAAGACATTTTCCAAATCCTTCAGCGCGCCAAGAAAAAGTTTTCTCAACCGCCCACCGAAGTTGACAAAACGGTGAACGCCAGTTAATCTCTCCGCGTATGGAAGTTTCAACGGCAATCAACGAAGTCGGTTTTTATGCAGCCGTTCTCGCCGCCCTTGTGGTGTTGGCGATTTGTTGGCTGCTTCAAGACTGACGACAAACCAACACACCCACAGACCATGAAGAAAACCCTACTCCTGCTCGCTACGCTCGCAGCCATCTCGACCGGTTGCAGCAACGTCAACCAAAACATCGGCAGCGTTAACGGCGTCACACTCAGCCGTGTCACCACTCGCGGCTTTTTCAGCCCGAGCACGACGACCGTCATTGCTTATGACACCAACCGCCCCGGCACGCTCCTGCCCATCTCTTCGGCTAACGGGCCCGGCGCATTGCAGGCCGTCGCACAGCCGGCATCCATCGCGGCTGGCGCGTATCTGCTGAAGCCCAGCACCACCAAGGTGAACAACGGAACCGGCGATGCTGGCGACGTGACCGTCACCACGGGCGGTGTGAACAACAGCACGGGCGGACACGTGCACAACAACACGCATAGCCACAACTAATGACCACTGGTGCCCGAGGCTGGGGCTGGGCTCGACTCGAGGAGATGAACAAGTTTCCGGAAGCTCCCCCTGAAGGGCGAGAACCCACTCACCTGGAGCTGATAGCCCTGGCTAAATACAACGAGCTCACAATCCGAGAGCTTCGAGAAGACTACGCGAAGATGCGGGCCCGCGCCGTCAGTGCAGAGAATCAACTGCGCAGCCTGAAGTCCACCATGGCGAGCTTAGAAACACAGCTGGCTTGTGCACGGAAGCACTTCCAGCACGTGGTAATCCCTGACGCGCCGACGGAGGACATGCAACCGCTCGCGCGGCAGTCGGACTTCCACTGCATCTGCGGCACGGTATGCTTGACCGACGGCACAGGCCACTGGTGCAACAACCGGGCGTGTAAACACTGCTGTGTCGTTCACTCCAACAAACTCGGATAGCATGGACATCGCGGGAGAAATCAAAGCGAACCTCGCGGGCAAGGGTGCGAGAACTGCATTCAATGTGCTCATCTCGCCAGACAGCGATGACGAGCTCCTGGTGCGTTCTTTTCTCGACCAGTATCTCGGCGAGTGGACGCAGGTGGACGCGCCGAACAAGGCGAGCATGTTCGTCCTCATACCGCTCTCGGATTCCCGCTTCGCGGGCGAGGACGTCGACTGGGCGGAGTTGATTTTCAACCGCGACGGCGACGAAGCGCGCATTTACGAATTTGACAAATTCGAGAACAAGATTATGGCGCGCACGCGATTGAACCTCATCAACCGACGGCACCATGGACGATGACGAACAGCCCGCACTCGAGCGCGCGGTAGAGGCCTACAATGCCGCGCGCCAGATGGTGCTCGATTTGAACCAGCCCACCGCGATGCGGCAAGCGCACGAAGACGAAGCAATGCGCGCCGCGGCGGATATTCTCGAGCTGCTGGACTAACCCCTTCTGCCACAAGCATATTCAGTTGCTTGACATACCCTTGCCTTGTGGTATTTTCTCCCATGAACGAAACGATTCAAGCAACCGCAGTCAAGGTCGGCGACATTTTCTCCATGTCCTGGGGCTACGACCAGACCAACGTCAACTATTTCCAGGTCACGCGCCTCACGCCGAAAGGCGTGTATGTGCGCGAGATTGGTGCAAAGTCTGTGCCCGGCACGCAGGGGTTCATGTGCGAAGATGTGCAGCCCGCGAAGGATAACTTCCTCGCGCGCTCTCAATGGTGCAAGCCCGCGGGCAAGCAGTCCTACGAAGTGGCGAACCCGGAGACTTTCCGCCGCATCGATGTCTGCGGAGACCGCGTCGGATTCAACTTCGAGGGCCGCTATTTCGCCAGCCGCATCGCCGAAACGGCGAGCACTTACAACTCGTGGTATGCTTAAGACGCCATGAAAATCATTCGCCATCATTTTCACAACAACGAACTTCAACGCTCTGAAGTGGAGAATAACACTTCCAAATATGTCCGCGTCCACCAGTTGTTCTCCTGTATAAACGGCGACCTTCGCCCGGTGGAAGAGGACGAACCCCGCTGGTTCCTGTATGAGGGCGGAGTTTTCGTCAAATGCCATCGCGAGGCTCAGGTCGAGTTTGAGCAACACTTCATCAACGAGCTTATCCGCGCGAACGAGCCAGCGCCCGCGCCACCGCCGCCCCTGCTGGAGCCAGCGCCAGCGCCCATACAACTACCGGCGGAGGCGGATGACGTCCCGTTCTAAACAATCACAGGCTCGGGGCCCCCTCGGAGCACAGCGCAACATGGAGACCTCTCGCAAGAGATATGAAGCGCTCCGCCACCGCGGGCCCCGGGCCAATTTTTCTACCATATGAAACGCGCGCGTTCACGCAAGCCGCTGCCGAAGTGGCGAAACACAGACATCGCGAAAGCGGTGGCAGCGCTACGTGCGGAGGGATTCAAAATCAAGGAGGACCCGCTCGCCCTCTATTTTTCCGCCGGGACGTCCATTGACGCTATCCTTGGCATCAGGGACCGCGTCCCGGAGTTGCGGAAAATCTCGTTTCGTGTTAGCGTCCGGTGTTGACAATCGATAACGGCACAGCATCTTTCTGATATGGAAAACAAAGTATTCGTGGGGTTCTTCATCATCGACGGTCAGCCTGATTCGGTGGAGGTGCCACTCACCGGCAACGGTGAACGGGACCGCGCCGCCCTCGCCAAGGCCATCCGCGACCGGCACCCTAAGGCAAAGGACATCATTCCGAACGGCACCCGCTTCGGGACTACTTCCGACACGACCGGGTTCATCGAAGCGACGCCCGGCATGGTGCTGCGAAACTTGTTCAGCATGGACAACGTGGGCAACGTCGACCCCCTGCGCTCCATTGGCCGCGTCTTCTTCTCTGGCGCGCCCTATGATGTTCAGCTGAACTTACTCCGCGCGCAAGGCGCGGTGACGGTGACGCTCAAGCCGCGCGTCTCTGGTGCCAACCATGGCAGCATCCGCTTTTCCAATCAGCTCAACCCTCAGACGTTGGTCGATGACCTGCACCGCATTTTGTCTGAAGTGTTGGGCCGGGACGCTCGGGAGCTCGTCCTCGACATCCGAGAGAAAAAGTAATTATGGAATTCCTACCCTTCCCAAAGATGGCGCGCCTCAGCCGCGAGGCTATCATCACCGAAAAATTGGATGGCACCAACGGGCAGATTTTTATCACGCCTGTCATCGACGAAAACCAGACCGACCTCGTGGTCGCGCACAAGCCCCTGGAGACGGGCGGCGGACTTGCGATGCTTGTCGGTTCTCGCACGCGCTGGATTACTCCGGGCAAGTCGACGGACAACTACGGTTTCGCAGAGTGGGTGCGCCAGAACGCCGAAGAGCTTTTCAAGCTCGGACCCGGCCAGCATTTCGGCGAGTGGATGGGCTGCGGCATCAACCGCAATTACAATCTTTCCGAGCGTCGTTTCTATCTTTTCAATACGAGCCGATGGCTTCCGGACCATGCTGACAAGCCGGGAGTATCTCAGCTTGTTGCTTTACCGACCTCACCTGGGGGACCCATGTTTGAAAAAGTTCTCGGGCCACGATGTTGTTACGTCGTGCCAACGTTATGGCGCGGCGTCTTCACAACCGAGGCAGTCAACAACGCTCTTCTCCGCCTCGGCTGCGGCAGCGTTGCGGTGCCCGGCTTCATGGAGCCGGAAGGCGTGGTGGTCTTCCACACCGCGAGCAATCAGATGTTCAAGAAGACGCTCGAGAACGACGAATCGCCCAAGGGCGTTGTCGGCCCGAAGGGCGTCGGCGGTCTGACGCATCCCGGGAAACCCATCAGCCCGGAATGAAATTCTGCGCGAACAACAAGTGCCGATGCCACATCGACGCGGAGCCGGGACAGAGCCTACTTCGCTATATCGAAGCGAACGGCGAGACCGTGGAGGTTTTTCAGTTTCGCGTCATCGATGACTTGGGCCGGAAGTGGAATTTTTGCGAAATCTGTGCGAACGTTTTAGCCATAACATCACCTCCAAAACAAAAATCAAATGAGCAGACAGAACAAAAAAGAATTCAAACCGATGCGGCGAGTGCTGCGGCAAGCGACAGGGCTCAACAAGCATCCGAAGCTGGAGCCGAATATTCCGCTGGAGGTAAGCTCCGGCGTCCTGACGGACCCGAAGGCAAAACTGAACGCCACCTTCCGTCGGCACATGCTAGCCTCTCGGGATTGCGTCATCGATTATCCGCGGTGTTCCGTCGAATCGGCAGATTCACAGATAAAGCGTAAGGCGCGCAACATGAACATGCGCCAGCTGTGCAACGCCATTGCACGCTGCCCGCGCAAAGTGCGAGCCTGCGAACAAGCGCTGGCGGACCTCGAACTTCCGGTGGAACGTGAGCCATTTGAAATCGCGCTCCAATATTTTTGGATGTTGAACACCGCCGTGCTTGAAGAGCACAAATTCCGAACGCATGCACTCCTCAACCGATTCGCGCCCCTCTCATGAACTCGGACAACCTAACAACTTTGGTCCCGCCGACGCACCCGAATGGGCCCGCTCCGAATGGTTCGCTTGTTGGCTCGAACTTGCACGGCGTGATTACCATGGAACAATCCCTATTGCCGAAAGCGCCCCGCAAACGCATCCTTTTCGTGGGCTGGGGCCGGACCGGCAAGGATGAAGGCGCGCAGTATTGCGAGGCTCACCTGGGCCTGCGATATGGTGGCAGCACGTCATGGGCTGCGAAGGAGGATGTCGCCGCGGCGCTGGGGGTGCACCCGATGACTGCTTGGGAACAGCGGCACAACAACCGCCAGTTCTGGAAGGACTACTGTGACTGGCTTCGCCGGGACGACCCGTGCCTGCTCATCCGCCGCGCGTTAGCAACCGGTGACGTAGTCGCCGGCATCCGGGATAGAATAGAGTTCCTGTCCGCAATGAAGGAACGTCTTTTCGATGCTGTTTATTGGGTGAACCGTCCGGGCACGCCGGAAGATTTCACGGTCACGTTCACACAAGACGACGTGCTCGCTGCGGGTGGCATCATACTGGAGAACTCCGGCACGCTCCGGGAGTATCATCGGCTGGTTCTGAAAGAAGTCCGTAAGCTGGGCGAGCCGCTTGGGCTGTCTTCTTACGCCCTCGACTTAGTGGGCGAGATACTGGAGACCACATGACCAGCTACTGTCTCGGATTCGCATTTTATCGTAGCCGAAGGAAGGTCGTCTTGATTCGCAAGACGAAGCCGGAATGGCAACGCGGTAAGCTCAACGGCGTCGGCGGAAAGATTGAAGACGGCGAATACAGCAACGTCGCAATGGGCAGAGAGTTTGAGGAAGAGACCGGCTGCCCAACGTTCTGCACGCAGTGGCGAAAGTTTACCACGTTGCAATTCCCCGACGCCGTCGTGTATTGCTTCGCGGCAGTGCTTCTCGACCATCTGGGTGTGCGAACGTCCACGGAAGAACAAGTCGTGGTGTGCGACATCGACGACCTGCCGGAAGACATCCTCCCAAACCTTGCGTGGCTTATCCCGATGGCGCTCCATGAGATTGACCGGGAGCACGAGGACAACAGCATCCCGCACACGCTCAACCACGAATGAAAATCGGGACTCGCAGCCTGCTCTTCGGAGTTCACCAGTTCATCTGGCATCCGTTCACTGTCGTGCTGGCGTGGCGCTCGCTTTACAAGCGCTGGCCGCACTGGTGGGAGCTCGTGGCCATCTTCTGCCATGACCTCGGCTACTGGGGTAAACCCAATCTTGACGGTCCGGAGGGCCGGCAGCATCCGGAGGGCGGAGCCGCACTCACCCGGAGAATTGTTTTCCGACTCGCCCTCCTTTTCGGTCCGTCGAAAGACCGCGATTATGCCCACGACCTTGCCGACGAAGCCAGGGGGCTGGCGCTCGGGCATAGTCGAGCTTACATGCAGCAATTCAATCTCGAGCCTTCCCCGCTCTGCTGGGCGGACAAGTTCTGCGTCTTTTTCGACCCGATGCCGCTCTACCTGCTGCGTTCATGGCTGACTGGAGAGCTTTATGAGTTCCGTGGAAACGCACATCCGATAATCGGAATGCCCTCCGCACCCAAGTGGTTTCGCTGGTATCGTAACCGGGTGCAAACGGCCATTGAGAAGAGCTGTCCTCTTTACTACCGGGACCAAGTTTTTCGCTCGTAACGCATGCCGGCTCTAATCTCCTACGGAGCCTTCAGACGAACCAAGCCCGCCAATCACGGCGGAGGGATAGCAACCACGGTAATGAAAAGTCTGTTTGCAACCCTCTTGGCTTCGTTCCTTATTTGGAGCAATCCGGAACCGCCCTCCTTAATTCCTCCGCCACCTCCGCCCATCGAAGAGGACAACGCGCGACTCGCCCTGTTTGCAGATGAAATGGCTGCGAGCGTTCAGGCTTTGCTCTGGGTGAATTTCCCTTCGCCGGGACACGAGGACGTGAACATTTCCGTTGGACCAGAGGACAGCGCGTATGTGCTATCCTCTCTCCAGGAATTTGAGCAGATGATTCAATTCTGGAAAAAGTATCGGCAAGGCATGCGATACATGGAGAACGCGTGGGACTGCGAGGACTTCGCGCGCGAGTTCCATTCACTGGCGCACGCCTGGGGTCGCCGGCATTACCTCGGCTTCCCGGCGTCGGTAGCGGTCGGAACGGCAATGGTGCATCTGCGGGGCGACTACCCGCTTTTTCCGGGCGCGCGAGACGTGGAAGCGTATCATGTCATTAACGTCATTCTGCTCGACAACGGGCAATGGCTTTTCTTCGAGCCACAAACCGGGAGGTTTTGCCCCATCGAAGCCCCTATCTATGAGGGGGTTATCCGTGTGATGAAGATTAACATTTGACAATCGCCGTCCCGGTGTTACTGTTCTGCATGGCTACATTAAGCAAACATGGCAGAGAGTTGGCGAGAATCGAATTCTCGATGTTCACCAAGGTGTTCTGTGAGGACGGCAAAATCCTCAAGAACCACGGCGGCGGTTGGAAGATTGCGGCGCGCGTGAAGCCGGGCTTTGACCCGGACACCGTGGCGAAAAACGCGGTGGCGCGCAATCGCGAAAAGCTCGAGGCGTGCCCGAACTGGGCGCGCTTCATGAAGCTCGCCACGCAGTGGAGCGTGAAGCGCCGTTGGATGCTCGTGACCGCAATCGAGATGATGCCGAGCGACCCGGACGGCGTCTGGTCTATGATGGACGACCACGGCGTTTCGATGTGCATCGATGACGTTGTCGAGCTCTGCGAAGCGTGGCGCGTCGGTCAACCGGAACTGCAGGCCTTCAAGCAGTCCCTTCGGGAAAAGGCCACGAAGTGAAGGCGCGTCACCTCGATATCCTCTGGCTCGCGGCATTCTCCGCGCTCACGCTCTGGATGTGCGGCGCGTTCGGCGCGGAGTTGCCGGCGTATCGCACGCTGCCGGGCTGGCACAAGACCGACCAGTGCTATCCGTTCTCCCGCGCGTTTGTGGACGCTTGCAACGATTCCGGCGTCCCTGCCGTCCGCCTGACCTACGACTGGCGGCACGCTGACGGCACGTCGGGGCGTCATTGCGTCGTGCTGTTTAAACACCGTTCCGTCCTGTGGCTGATGGACAACCAGCACAGCAAACCATGGAAGGTAACGGGAGGGGAAACGGACCTCGCCATCTTGCGCCGCCACACTTGCGGCGCTTACCGCATGGTCAACATCGTAACGCTCAACCCGCGCGCGCCGCAGACGTTGGCCGAGCTTTTCCCCGTGTTATGAAAAAGACCCGCGTCAAGGTCCGCAGGACATGGGGCCCTCTCAAACCCGTAACCAAAGTCAAACAATCCGCCAAACTATACCGGCGGCATCCTAAACACCGTCCATGAATGTTGAAGAACTAATCATAACCCGGCTCCCTGTCCCCGTCCGCAACGCGCTCCAGACGCATTCAGGAAAGCTCGTCCTGGCGGGCGGATTCATTCGCGCCACGTTGGCGAACGAACCCGTGAACGACATCGACCTTTTCATCTCGGGGGACAAAGAAACGGCGCGCATGATTGCGCACAACCTCAGCCAGAACATCGACAACGGTTGCGTCGTCGAGACAGACAACGCCTTCACGGTGCGCGGATATCCCGTCGTTCCGCAGATTGTCTATCGATGGAAGTTCTCGCACCCATCGGAGCTTCTGGACTCTTTCGATTTTTCAATCTGTCAGGTCGCGATTTGGTGGGCCGCGGATTGTTCCGACTGGATTGGCTCTCGGGGTGCCAACTTCCGGGAGGATTTCAACTCGAAGTTCCTTCGATACATGCGCCCCATCGGGAACAACGTGGGCCAGAGCTTCGTTCGTCTTTTGAAGTTCGCCCGGCTCGGGTATACCACAAACCCGGAAACGCTCGCGGAAATGATGGCCGCAATGTGTCAAGGCATGCGAGCGGAGACGCTTCTCGGCACCGAATCGCATCTCGCAACTGCGTTCCTGAACAACCTCCCGCAACAGGGGATTTCTAGCTCCAGCCGATGAGCGCGTGCCTTAAATACTCAGCCCATCTCGACACGTTTCGCATGCACTGCTTGTGGGCCGCGCGAAAAATGATGGAGCCTTGGCCAATATGAACGCCTGCTTAAAATACTCGGCTCACCGGGATTTTCTCCGGATGTGGTGTCAACGAGCTGGCTATATCGTCAGCAATTGGCCGGCTTGGAAAAGACAAGTGCTTCAGCATGATTGACCCCAAGGGATTGCTCTCGTATCAGGTCGCCCCTGCGAACGCGTTGCTGGCGTCGCTCGCCAAGCATCGCTCGGCCCTTGACGCATCTGACATGGGCGTGGGGAAAACCTACACCGCCGGGGCTGTCATCCGCGCGCTGAATCGACCGACGCTCGTCGTTGGCCCGAAGGTCAGCCGCGTTGGATGGGAGCGCATGGGGCAGCACATGGGCGTCGAGTTTGACTATATTAATTACGAGATGGTGCGGACCGGGCGCGCGCCCTACGGCAAGTGGGTCGAAGACAATCGAGGCCGGGATGTCGTCGAGCATTTTCACTGGCACCCCGGAATCAAACATCTGGTCTTCGACGAGGCGCACCGCTGCACGTCATTGGAAGACACGCTGCAGACGAAGCTTCTCATTGCGGCGCGCCGCATGCGGATTCCTACCGTTGCGCTCTCGGCCACCATTGCGGAAACTCCGCTGAATTTTCGTGCGCTCGGTTACCTGCTTGGGCTTCATCATCTCGAGGACGACTGGCGCTATTGGGCGATGGAGCACGGCGTTCGTTATGACATCGTGAACGGGTTGCATTTCACCAAAGACCGCGCCGAACAGCAGGAGGTTTTGAAAAAGCTTCACGCGACGCTTTTCCCGGACCGCGGATGCCGCGTTCGCATCACGGACTTGCCGGACTTCCCGAAGTGCAAAATCATGGTCCAGCTTGTTCAAATCATGCACCCGAGTCGCATGAACAAGCTTTTTGAAGAGATGAAGCCGGCCATCGAAGCCGTCCGCGCAGGCCGGCGATTTACGCTGGACGAACGCGCGAAGCTACTCTTCGCGTGGCAGGAGTCCGAGCTCTTGATGATTCCGATTTACGTTGAGCTTGCGAAAGATGCCGTGGCGTCCGGCAAGCATGTCGCGCTCTTCGTCAACTTCCGCGCCTCGGTGCGCGAGCTCTGCCGCCTGCTCAACACGCAATGCTTTGTGGATGGCTCTCAGGTCGGTCAGAGCGGAGCGATGAAAAGGCAAGCTAACATCGACGCCTTCCAGGCGGACAAGGAGCCTTTCATCATCTGCACGAGCGCAGGAAGCGAGAGCATCGGACTGCATGACGTCCGCGGCGAATTTTCTCGCCTCGGCATCGTGTCGCTCGGCTGGTCCGCCCAGAAGGCGCGACAAGCTTTCGGTCGTCTGCCTCGAAACGGCAGCCTCTCGACGTCTCTCTATATCTGCCCGCTGGCTGCCGGCACGGTGCAGGAATCCATTCACCGCTGCGTCACGGCGAAGCTCGACCGCATGGACCTGTTGAATGACGGCGACCTTATCCCCGGCGGCAATCTTCCGGTTTCAGAATTGACGGAGCCAATAGAATGTGATACTGAAGGAGGTGAGTGAAACATGCCTGAAAAGATTACGAAAGTAAAAGGAGGTTATCGCGTCAGCACGCCCCACGGTGTGAAGGCGAAGAAAACCACGAAGGCGAAAGCAGAGTCGCAAGCGCGACTGCTGCGCGCCGTCGAGCACGGATGGAAACCAACCGGCAAATCCGGAAAATACTGAAGGAACAAAACCTATGGGAAAAGTCGCAAAGTCTGCTTCGTCAATTATGGCGGCGCTTTACGGAAGTCGTGTCCGCCCCGAAACTGCCGCCTACGCGGCTCGGTGTGCGGACCAACAAACGGCAACGGGTAGCTATGAACCCGTCGTCACCACTGAAGTGCCTCGCCGGCCACGCTGCGACGAAAGCCCGAGGACCAAGTCCAAGTGGGCGAAAGCCCGCGCCCGGCTCACAGCGGGCGTCTAATCTGACAGACCGTGCACGGGGCCATGGAGGGCCCCTTACCCTTTATGAGACTCGCATACATCGCCGGCCCGTTTAGGGCAAAGAACGCCTGGGAGATAGAATGCAACATCCGCCGGGCCGAGACACTCTCCTTGGAAGTGTGGAACGTCCCTGGCTGGTGCGCTATTTGCCCGCACACGAACACCCGATTTTTTCAGGGCGCGGCACCAGACGAAGTTTGGTTGCAGGGCGACCTCGAAATCCTCCGTCGATGCGACGGAGTAGTTCTGACGAAGGACTGGCTCCGTTCAAGCGGAGCGCGAGCGGAGGTAAAAGAAGCCATTCGATGTGGCATTCCGATTTACGGGGACGCTCATTATCTTCAGCTCGGGATAGTGACGAACTATCACGACCTAGAAGACGCCATTGAAAGTTACGCGGAGACCTTCAACAAATGAAACGCCTGCTTCTCACCTTGCAGATGCGGTGGTGCCTGAAGTTCCATCGCGGGAACCACGAGCATTATGCGGTCAACTACGACCGGAAGTTCTGCCGGTGCACGAAGTGCGGTTGTCACTTCTCTCTACCCCGCAGGACTTGACATTTTTCATGCCGGCCACAATATTTCCTTTGCGTCATGCAAACACCGAATACTGAATCCTCCGCCGAAGAGCGCGTCCATCATCCCTTCTCCCCTTCTTCTCTCCAGATGCGAGAGGCTTGCCCCAAGTTCCAACAACGCGAGGGCGAAGTCCACGAAGCAGCCGCCATCGGCACACAGCAGCATTATGCCGTTGAAAACCCCCTTTTTGACGACCCCAAGCTCGAGGACTACCGCATGGCCGCGGTGCAGGAATGCATCCTCTTTGCAGAGGAGCGCGCCCGCCATTTTCCGAACTGCACCATCATCCGAGAGGCATACCTGCCGGTAGATGACGTCGTAATCGTCGTCGACGGGAAACGGTTTCAAGGCACCACCGCCGGATATCTCGATTTCGGCATCGTGTCGGAGGACGGCACGGAAGCAGAGGTGCTCGACTGGAAGTTTGGACAGAACGTTGTCGAGGCCGCGAAGAACAACGTGCAAGGTATTGCCTACGCCCTGGGCCTCCTCAAGAGATACCCCAAGCTGCAGCGCATCACTGTGCGCTTCATCCAACCGCACATCGACTACACGAGCGAGCACACCTTCGAGCGCTCAGAGTTCTCGGGCCTGCTCCTTCGCATCCGCACCATCGTCAACCGCGCGGTCGAGGCCGCCAATGCGGAGGGCGACTTTTCCACCGCGCGCCCGAATATCTCGAGTTGCCTTTTCTGTGGACTCATCGGCAAGTGCCCGAAGGTCGCGGAGTTTGCGCTCAACGTCGGGAAAAAGTATCGGCCACTGGACATCCCCGCCCAGCTGACGCCGTCCCTGGTCAAGGACCCGAAGGACGTTAACGTCGGCTTGCGCCTTGCGGCGGTTCTGGCCACGTGGTGCGAAGCCTTTCGTCGGCAAGCGACCGCGCGCACGCTCGACAACCCGAGTTTCATCCCGGACGGCTACACCATCGTGTCAACGCGACGTCGTTCCGTCAAGAAGGCGAAGCACCTTGGCGAAGTTGCGAAACAATTCCTGCCGGCGGAGCAGCATCACCTCGTTGAGGACCTTTACGACATCGCAATCGGAAAAGTCGAGGAGCTAATCCGCACGTTTTCCCAACGTGGACAAAAAGATAAAAATGTGGAACTGTTCGGGGAGAAAGCAATCGAAGCGGGAGCTGTTGAACTCGGACAACAATTCAGCTACCTCAAGCAAGACAAAGAAGCAGACAAAGCCCCGAAGTAATCTATGAAAACCCAATACATCAACCACGTAGCCATCGTCATCGACGAGAGCTCATCCATGTCCCACCTCAAAGACCGCGTCGTCGAACAGGTGGATAACCAAATCAAACACCTCGCGGCGCGCTCGAAAGAGCTGAACCAGGAGACGCGCGTGTCGCTCTATCTGTTCAGTGACAGCGCTCGTTGTATCGAGAGCACGTCTGTGAACCGCAACGTGGTTCCCGGGCAAGAAGTGCTCGTGATGAAACTGTAACCAACAACCAACACCAAAAACAAGACCGATGAAAGTATCGTTTGAGAAACCCGGCGTTGCGACCCCTGTTGAGGGGCCGACAATCGACGTCGCTGCTACTCCTGTGCCCACCGCTGACGCGGTGCCGATGGACGCACCCGCCACGTCGATTCCGACGAGTGCAGCCAATTCCCACGCCGTCGCGCGTCGTGATGCGTCACAGGACGCACACGCTGTCTTCGACGACAACGACATCAAATTCGAGGACATCCGCATGTCCCGGCTGAACCTCGTGCAACGCGTCGGCGAGATGAGCGAGATTTTCACCCCGGGTGAACTCGTGCTCGATACCGCCAACGTGCTCTACACGCCCGAGCTCAAAAAGGGCAGCGCCGCTGCCGTGCCGGCGACGTCGCCGCTCATCATGACGGTTATCGGCTTCAAGAAAACGGTCTTCGTTGAGAAGATTGAAGGCGGCGCGATGGGCGCGCTCTTTCGCTCGGAAGAGGACGTGGTCCGCAACCACGGCACGCTCGATTACAAAGAGTGGAAGCAATCCCAGACGGACGCCAAGCCGCTCCGTCGTTTCGACCGCATGGCCACCATGCTGGCGCTCATCGAAAAGCCGGCACAGGTGCCGGACCCGAACCAGACGTTTTTCCCCTTCGAGATTGAAGGCCGGTTCTGCAAGCTGGTGTTCTGGTCGCTGAAAGCGAGCCTTTACAACAACGGCGCGAAGTTCGTCTTCACAGACCGGAAGTTCGGTCCGCTGAAGGATGTCAAAGATGCGTCCGGAAAAATCATCGACGGTGGCTACACGCTCCGCCGGTATCACGTCACGACTGAGCTCATGACGTTCAAGGGAGCTAGCGGAAGCGCTTCCTGGATTCCGAAGTTTGAACTCGGAGAAAAAAATTCGCCTGAATTCCGGAAATCCATCCGTGAACTTCTGGGCGTGGAGTAATCCCATGAGCCGCCCCATACCTTGGCAAAAGCCGTTCGTTCCGGTCGCTTCGCCCGCCATCGCGAAGCCGACTGCTGCGCCGACGCCCGTCACCGCCGGAGTGGTGACCTGCAACGCGGCCTACACCGAATGGACTCGGGAAGAGGAAAAGACGCTTCTGGACCTGCACAAGTGCGGATACCGGTATCGCGTTCTGTATTCTCGCCTTACCACTCGCTCGCGGCCTGCCATTCGCGGCAAGCTGCAGCGCATGGGCCTCGTGGCTCCGCGGCCACGAAAGCCCGCGTTCACGCCGTAAGTCTACGGCAATGCATCGCTGGCGGAACCCTTTTCTTAGGGTTCCGCCATTTTTCTTTTTGACAACCGCCCGAGATGTGCGACATTGAAGCATGAGATTGAAACCCGCAACTAAGGTCCATAAGGCAACCCTCGAATCCAAAGAAAACATTTGGATTGAGTTCACCCAGCCGGTCGCGGACCAGATAGAGGCCGCGCAATGTCACGGACGCTTCATGGCACACGTGAAAATTCACGAGGACGTGACCGATGAGTTGAAGGCCCTGGGTTACACCGCAAGCCTGATGACTGGAGACACCCCTCGAATCATCGTTAGTTGGCGGCAACCGAAATAATTTGACAGCACTCCAACGTGTGCGATAATCCGACCATGAATAGAGAACAATGGCTGCAGAACGCAGCCGACAAAATCAAGCCGCTCTTTGAAGCGGCAGGATTCACCGTCCCCGACCTGCGCGTATCTTGCGGCTTCCCCTCTCGTGGGGGACTGGCCACCAAGAAACGCGTCATCGGGGAATGCTGGGATGGCCTCTGCGCCGTCGACGGGAAACCACAACTTTTCATCAGCCCGATGCTCGTGGAAGCCGACACGGCGGGCGGCGTGCTCGCAACCTTGGTGCACGAGATGGTTCACGCCTCCATCGGATGCAAGGCGAAGCATGGTCCGAAGTTCCGGGCAGCTATGAAAAAGCTCGGTTTGGAAGGCAAACCGACGGCGACGGTTGCCGGAGTGGAACTTTTGAACGCGCTCGTGGGCATCCGGACCGCCCTTGGCGAATATCCGCACAGCGAGCTGAAGCAAATCAAGGAGCGCAAGGTGCAGACGACGCGCATGCGCAAATGCATGTGCCCGGAGTGCGAATACACCATCCGGCTCACGAAAAAATGGCTCGACGTGGGCGTCCCCAACTGTCCCGTTCCGGGCCACCCTATCCTTGAACCCGACCAACCTGAAGAGGACGACAATGATTAATCTCGCTCACCTGCTCCGCAAAGCCACGCCGGGGGCCCTTTGCCCTCCGCTCGATAACAACGGCCCGCTAGGGCAGTTCCGGGCGTGGGAGCGCGGTTTCGATGCCCACATCTCCGGACGCGGCTTGGACGCCAACACCGAACACAGCAACTCGGCACAGCTCTGGCGCGATGGCTGGCACGCGGCTCAACGTATCGAGGAGCTTCGCCGGGAATCGCCCCGTAATGCCTCCAAGTTATGAAAAAGCAGAACCGGCGCACGCCCGGAGTCATCCGGATTCAAGACGAAACAATCTGTTTCACCAAGCGGCAGCTGAAGCGTGAGCTGCGCCGCGCGGCGAAGCGAACGGCGCTCTACATTGAGTGCTGGACCCTCGGCTCCCCAGTTCTCATGCAAACCATACTGAAAACCCATGAATGAACCCGTAATCGACCAGCCCGTTACCCGCACGCAGTCTGTCATTAACCGAAGCGCCGTCAAAGCTTACGCCCTGAAAGTCAGCCGGGAGAAACGAGCCAACAAGTTCAAACGCGTTGGAGAGGGTTTTCTCGACTCCGTGGAGGCCGATGTGGAGACAGTCATCCGTCAAATTGCCCTCGGACTCGGGCTCGAGTCAATTACGTCGGCGGGAGATGACCGGGAGTTCATCACGGGAGCCGCTCTCGACAAGATGCGGGAGAAGCTGAACGAACGAGCCAAGCGCATTGTTCACGGCAAAGTGATGCGGCACCCGTCTGTCGGCGTCACGCTCCAAGATTGACAGGTGTGGTAAGGTATCAGCATGCCGACATCCGTTGACTTCGAGACGTTCTACGACAAGAAGAACAAGTTGAGCGCGTCCGTCCAAGGCGCAGACCTTTACATTCGAGACCCCCGCTTCAACGCCTACATGGTGTCGGTTTATGACGGCACCGAGGCGTGGGCGGGTCACCTCTCCCGGTTCAACTGGGATGCCTTGGACGGACAACACCTGTTGTCACACAACGCGGGCTTCGACGCGCGCGTCTACTCCCGGCTCGTGGAGCAAGGCCTTGCTCCGTCGCTCAACATCCCCAGTTGGCAATGCACTGCGAACCTCTCGACGTATCTCTGCATGCGCCGCGACTTAGGCCGCGCCGTTGAATTCCTTTTCGGTGTTCAGCTGGACAAGTCAGTCCGCGGAAATGCGGATGGGAAGACATGGGAGGACCTGACGAAGGAAGACGGCGGGAAGTCCATGATTGAGTATGCCAAGCAGGACGCAATCTATTGCTGGCGCATTTGGAACAAATACGGGCATCTCTGGCCGACGCTCGAGAAAAAACTCTCGGCGCTCACCATTAAGCAATGCCGGCGCGGCGTGCAAATCGACGCCGACAAGCTCGAGCTTTTCATCGGCGTTGCGGAGAAAATGCGCGTGCAGGCGGAGCAGGCGCTTCCTTGGATGGCCGAAGGGAAAAAGCCGACGTCCCCGAAAGCGGTGGCGGAGCAATGCCGGCGGGTCAACATCCCTTGTCCACCGGTCAAGAGCCACGACGGCGAGGAAGCTTACGACGAGTGGGCGGCTCAGTTTTCCGCCAAGTATCGGTGGGTGAAGGCCTACACGGATTTCCGGGTCATCAACAAGTTCATCACGACCCTGAACACCATTCGCGAGCGATTGCGCGAGAACGGCACGTTTCCCTTTGAGCTGCTTTATTTCGGAGCCCACACAGGCCGCTGGTCGGGCTCGGGCGGGTTCAATATGCAGAACATGCGCAAGGAGCCGCTCTATTGCGACGATGAGGGCTGGCTCATTACTGACCCGGACAAGCTCAAGGAAATTGAACGCGCGCTCGACCCGAAGAACGGCGGACAACTCCCGTCGTGGGTCGCTTATGCTCTCGATATCCGGGCCCTTTTCACCGCTCGCCCCGGTCGCAAGCTCATCCTTTCCGACCTGTCACAAATTGAGCCTCGTGTGTTGGCGTGGCTGGCCGGGGATTTCAAGCTATTGGAACTGCTGGCCCGGGGACAATCTCCATATGAGGCGCACGCACGCTCCACGATGAAATGGGAGGGCGGAGAGTTGAAGTATGAGGACAAGGAGCTCTATGCTCTCGCGAAGGCGCGCGTGCTCGGCCTCGGCTTCGGCTGCGGTTGGAAAAAGTTCATCACGGTGGCTTATAACATGGCCAGCCTCGACATCACGAAGGACGACCCGGAAGAGTATCAGGCGACGAATGACGAAGGCGAACTTTGTTTTAAGGCGGATGGGACGCCGGTAATGAAGGACGGTTACGGATACAACAGCCGTCGCATTGTGAAGGAATATCGGGAGCAGAACCCGCTCGTCACTGGTCTGTGGAAAACACTCGACGAGTCGTTTAAACAGTCGGAGGGCGGAGATTTTGAGATGGCGCTCCCCTCGGGGCGCTCTCTTCGATACGGCGAAGTGCGCCGCGAGCGCCGCGCAATTCACGACGAGGAAACGGGCGAGACAAAATGGAAGTGGGCCATGACCGCGCTCGCGTTTGACCAGAAGCGAAACGCCGTCGTGCGAAAGCCTTTTTATGGCGGGCTGTTGACGGAAAATTTGGTGCAGGCGACGGCGCGCGATGTCTTTGGCGAACATTTAATTGCGCTGGACGAAGCAGGCGGGATGGACCCGCTCTGGAGTGTTCACGACGAAGCTATTTTGGACTGTGACGCGTCACGGTCGACCAAGGATGTCAAACACCTCATGAGTCAGGCCCCCGAATGGATTCCGGGACTGCCTGTTTCTGCGGACACGCAAGAGGCTCCGCATTACAAGAAATAACGCTCGAGGTTGACAATTCGCCTCCTGGGCGGCATCTTTCCCTTCGATGCTTCATCTACAAAACCTCTCGTCTCTCGAATTAATCGAGGGGCCCGCCCCCTGGGAGTTTGGTCCGGAAAATCTCGAAAACGTTCCCGCGGTTTGTCTCAAGGACAAAACAAAACGCGATGCCTGGGCGAACTTGCCCGCGACCCGTTGGTATATGTGGTCGATGTATGAAGGCACGAACCCGCGGCTCCGCGTCCGCACGGATGGTCAGACAAACGACGGAGAGGACAATCCGCCAGTGTCGCAGTGGTGTGTCGCAGTTGACGCCGACGTGCCGTTGACGCCGGAGGAGGCCATCAAATACGTCGGGGCCATGAAAGGCTACAAGCCGGCATGGTTCGAGCAGACGCTCTCCGGACACGGTCGCTTCGTATGGATTTTCAAAGTGCCGCTGAAGCATGTTTCCCGAGAATTCGTGAAATATTTCATGTCGCGTATCGGGGAACTTCTCGAGCTCAACTTGATTCCGGGAATTGACCAGCCGGCGCTCACTGAACCGGGCCGCTATTTCACCAACGGCGCGCGCTGGACCAAACTCTCCGACGATGCCATTCCGGAGGAGGCTGTCACCGGCTTTGTGCTGAAGGTTGCAGAGAAGTTCAATTGGGAACGAAAAGAACTCGGTGCCGCCGTCAGCTTGCAAGCGGTCGCGGAGGAGTGCCGCCGCCGGTATCCGAAATTCGCAGAATGGCCGGGCGAGTTTAAGGACGGCGCGCAGGGCCCGACGTTCTGGGTCGATGGCTCCACATCCCCGAAGTCCGCCATTGTTCACCCCACGGGCATGCATACCTTTTCTGCGCATGCCACGAAGGGGTTTTATCCGTGGTCCGAGATTGTCGGCGCAAAGTTCGTCGAAGACACGGAAAACAAGACGATGGGAAACGCCGTCAAAGACATCTTCTATGATGGCCAGCGGTTTTTCCTTCGCGATGCATCTGGGCTGTGGCGTGACGAGAGCCGAGAATCCATCCGCCTTGCCCTTCACGTTGCGCATGGGCTTTCGACGCGCGGAAAACAGGGGCAGGCGAGCGACGTCGACCGAGCGTTGCATTTTATTACGTCGCGAAACCGCATCGACGGCGCGGCGTGCTGCGCGTTCTATCCAAAAGGCATCTTCAATTATCAGGGAAAGAAAATCCTGAACATGCACGAGCGTGACGTCCTGGCACCGGCTGAAGGGCTCACCCCGTGGGGTGCCGCCGGCAAGTTTCCGACGCTCTCCCTTTTCCTCGACAACGCCTTCACCTCTGACGACCAGCTTCCATATCTTCTCGCCCGCATCAAACGCGGATACATCGCCTGTCGGGACCGAAAGCCAGTGCAGAGTCAAGGACTTATCTTCTGCGGTCCGCCGGACAAGGGCAAGACATTCCTGTCGCGCGCCATCATCGGAGCTCTCGGCGGATTTGCGGAGGCCGGCGCTTACTTCTCAGGTGCGGATAATTTCAACTCCGAACTGTTTGACGTCGCCGCCTGGGTGATGGACGACGGCACCGGCCTCTCTTCCGAGATGCTTCATCGCATCATGAGCGAAAGAACGAAGCAGTCTCTTGCGAATTCGGAGCACCGCGTGAATGAAAAGTTTCGGAAAGCGGTCATGGTCCCGTGGTCTCATTTCATCGTGTTGACCTGTAACTGCGACCCGGAATCCCTTCGGGGGATGCCGACGCTTGACCAAAGTAACCGGGAAAAGTTCCTGATTTTTCGGATGCGCGACGACAGCCCGTTTCAGTTCCTGCCCCGGGCACAAATGGAAGAAGTTGTGGCCCGAGAGCTGCCGTATCTCCTCAAATGGCTGCTTCAGTATGACCCGCCGGCATACGTCACGGAAGGCGCGTCCCCACGTTGGGGGATGAACTCCTACTGCGAGCCTTCTCTGCTTCGTTCGGCGAATCAATCCACGACCTCGAACGCATTCTGCGAGTTGCTGACGAAATGGCTCCGGGAGTTTTTCCAGGAGAACCCCGGGCTGGAGTGGAACGGCACCGCCACGGACTTGCGCGTTGCCATGGCCATGAACCCGGCTTACGCCGAGCTCTTGCGCCCCTATCGTCACGACGGCATCAGCCGAGCGCTAGCACAGATTCAGTCCCGTGGGATGCTCAAGATTGACATGCAGGACAAAGGAGACGAACGTATCTGGGCAATCACACGAAATGAAAAATTTAACAGACCGCCTCCGCTGCCCGTGGCAGAGCCGTCCGGACCAAGCCGATTTGAAAAACCATGAATAACGACCGATACTACCCTCTGAATACCGACCTGAGTTTCGAGGGTCCCACGCTCGAAGAGGAACGTGAGCTTTTCCGCAAAATGAAAAACGGCGACGCCGCCGCGCGTGAGCTCATCATCAAGAACCACCTGCTTTTCGTCGCCAACGAAGCGAGGAAACTCGCTCGCGGAAAGTTCCCGGACAACGACGTCGTGAGCGCCGCCAACGAGGCGTTGATGGAAGCAGTCGACCGGGGACATTTCGACTTCGACCGTGGTTCTCGCTTCACAGGCTATCTTCGGCCATTCATCCGCGGAGCCATCTCGGAGCTTTGGAAGGAACGAGCTCGCAGCCTGGGGCTACCCGAGACGCGCGACGCCTCGCAGGACAATCAGCCTGTTCCGATGTCGTGGGACTCCTCCAAGGAGATGCCGGTCGTCCCGGTGACGGTGGACCACGAATATGAAGAGCAGGAATACGCTACTTTTCTCCGTGCGGCGCTCGAGAAGTGTCGGGCTTGCTTAACCCCGCGAGAGAAGACCATTGTGCGCTACGTCTATGACGAAGGATGGAACCTCGCGCAAGTGGGCCGCAAGCTCAAGGTGACCCGCGAGCGCATCCGGCAGATGCACGTGGAGATTCTCACCAAGCTGCAACGCGAGATGAAAAAGCAGGGAATCCACAGCCGATGAAAATCCTCGCGCTCGACCTCGGCTCCAAGACCGGCTATGCCCTCGAGGCGGACGACTACCCGCTTGCCTGCGGCACCTGGACGCTTGGAGTGGTCCCGGGGGAGCGTGCCCTTGATTATCGGGTTCGCGTCCTCTGGCAGACGCTCCGGAGTGTTCATCAGACTTATCATCTCGACCTCGTTGTCTGGGAGGATGTGCAATTCCAGTCCCCCGGGTGCGCGCAGACGCAACTTTGGGCCAGCTTGCGCACGGTCTGCTGGTTCATGGGCATTGAGCATGCGGTGACCTTGGATTGTTGCCCCGTGCAGACGCTGAAAAAGTGGGCAACCGGAAGCGGCGGCGCGAAGAAGGACGACATGGCCCGGCATCTCCTCCGGAACCCCCGTTTTCGGGCCCTGGAGACGCTGCTCAAGAGCGGGAAAAACAAAGGAAAAGCCGCCCCGCTGCGAATATTTGATTCGGGAACTCACACAATTCTTGACGACAACGCGGTTGATGCGCTACATTTACTCGGCTGGGCCAAAGAAAAATATGGGAAGAAATCAGCATAATCAGGAGCCAGAGAATCAACCGGCTCAAGTCCTCACGCTCAAAAGCCGCGAGGACAGCAATCAGCAGCAAATCGGGACGCTGCTTTCAATTTTTCAGACGCTCCAGCCGTATCTTCTCGAGCCTCGCCGGTCGGTCTTCTCTGAAGACGTTCCTAATCGGCCAGAGCTTGACGGCGGTGCCGCCGCGTCGGCATCCGCGACTTTTTCCGCGCTCTGCAACCGTGTTGACGCGGTTCTGGCCGACGCGGAACGGTGGAACGCGAGTGGATTCTACGGAGAGTTTGAGAAAGAGGTGCTCGCAGTTCACAAAGCTCAGCGAGAATTTCTCGAGGCGCAGCTGCAGTCCGCTCGGCAACTCCAGCGGCCTTCTTTTCAACTCAAACCGTCACTGACAACGTTCCAAAATGGGGACGGGGCGGAATATTTTCTCGCCTATTGGGGCGACCTCGAGAAGGAGGGCCACGCCATCATCGGTCGCGGGACGACGCCCGAGACCGCGCTTCTCGATTTCGACGCCGCGTTTAAACGCACCCCCGCGGAGCAGGTTATCATCGTCGCGGAAGCCGCGGGCCTCGGAAAAACGCCGGACGAACCGGCCTCCGACGGCGGAATCCTGCTTCCGCCCAGTTTTCTCAAACAGAAACCCCACCAAGAATGAACGACAAACCCTGGTCCACTTACGAACTCGAAATCCTGGCCTCCGGCTGCAGCAACAAGGTTGCGTCCGAAAAAACCGGTCGCAGTCAGGCCGCGGTCCGAGGTAAACGACAACGTCTCGCCGCTGCGGCGAAGCAATCCGTCGAATTTACTGTCGTCGATTTAGGAGGTGAAACGCCCGTTGCTATCGATGACAAGGGAAACCTCACGCCCAGTTACGAAGAGGACAAAGAGCGCGCGGGAGCGGATTTCTGGAAACGCCAGCACGACGCGCTCCGATTGAAATATAACCGCGCACTGAAGGAACAAGCCGCCATTGACCAGCTTGTCGCGGCAGCAAAAGACCTCGCGCCCATTGCTTACCAGCCAGCCCCGCCACAGATTCGCGTCAGCGGAGGAAAAGGCAAGCCGCAGTCAGCCGTGCTTTTCCTCTCGGACACGCATGTCGGGCAGGTCATTGACCCCGCCCAGACAATGGGCTTCGGTGAATACAATTTCGAGGTGTTCCTCGCGCGCCTGAAGTTTTACGAAGAGGCCGTCACGAGCATCATGCGCGACCACACCACGACGGCGCTGGACGAGCTCGTTGTCGTCATGGGCGGAGACATGCTGCACGGCGCGCTGAATCATGCCGCCGAAGTGGCGCAGCAGCACACGCTCTTTTCGCAATGGTATGGCGCGGGCCACGCGTTCGCTCAGTTCCTGCGGAACCTGTCCCCGCTTGTGCTGCGCATGCGCGTCGTCTGCACCGTCGGAAATCACACCCGCTGGGGACATCAGCACAAGATGCCGACCGACCAGCGGTTTTCTAACCTCGACAACTTCGTATACAGCTACACGCAGGCCTTGACGCGGGAGCTCACAACAGTATCCTGGCAACTCGACACGCAGCCGGTCAGCCTCTTCGACGTGCAGGGCTTCCGGTTCCACCTGTCCCACGGTGACCAGCTCAAGGGCGGTGACCGCGCGCTTGGCATCCCCAACCACGCCGTTGGCCGCATGGTGAGCAGCACCAGCCAGCTATTCGGCAAGGACGGGCTGCCGAGTCCGCATTACTACCTTGTGGGGCACTTGCACCGCGGCATCGTTCTGCCGCATGCCCGAGGCTCCTTTATCGTTAACGGTGGCTTCCCAGGCGTCGATGGCTACGGATTAGCCTCCGGATTCTCCCCCGTGGACCCGAAGCAAGTCTTTTTCCTAGTGCATCCGCGCTACGGAAAGACAGCCACTTACGACATCGAGCTCAAGTTCGCCAAGGTGGAGCTCACGCGGCCTTACAACATCCCGGGCGAGTTTATTTGAACGACGGAGAGGATAGATGGTATCGGATTTCCGGAGCCAACCTTCGGTTTCCGTGTCTGACGTTCGCCTTCCGGATTGCCCGCCGCATCCCGGGCGCACAGATTTTCCGGATGCCGGAGAACAAATGCGTCTACCGGGACGGTCATTTTGTTGATTAAAATCGCTTGACGCGCCGCCGCGCCGTGGTAATTTAACCACATGAACGAAACGAAAAAAGCGACGGCTCTGGTGGAAATCACGGGAAACACCTACCCGGTCAAGGAGCAGCTGAAAGCGCTCGGGGCCCGGTGGAACGGTGCGAAGCGCTGCTGGGTCGTTTCGGCGGACCGTGCTGAAGCCGCTGCGGCTTTGGTTCAGGCTCCCGCTACCCGCGCCGCCGTCGTTCCGACGCCGACGACGTCTGTTAACTGGTCCGAGGAGCAAGTCGCTATCTTCCAATGGTTTGCCACGGGCCGCGGAAACATGATTGTGCAGGCTCGCGCGGGCACCGGCAAGACCACCACCATCAAGGAAGCCTTCAATCACGCGCCCGAAACGGGTCGCCTGCTCTATGCCGTCTTCAACAAGAAAAACCAGAAGGAAGCGCAGGAGAAAATCACCGACGCGCGCGTGGACGTCCGCACCCTCCATTCCCTGGGCTTTTTCTTCATCAAGAGCGTCTGGCGCAACGCCCGCCCGGACGACGCCGTTGAGAACGACCGCATTAACCGCGTGGCCGACTATCTTCCCGGCGAAGTGGCGTCAACGCTACTCCGCCTTGTCGGCTTCTGCAAAAACTTTACCACCTCCGTGCCGGACCTGAACGCGGTGCTCGAGATTATCGACTCGCGCAACCTCTCGGTGCCCGACGAAATGGAAGCGGAATTCCCGCCCGCAAAACTGGCTAAATTTGCCATCGCCGTGCTCAAGGAAACCCTGATTGCCGACCAAGCGGACCGCGTTTCGTTCAACGACATGGTTTGGTTGCCCGTGGTTGCTGGTTGGGTCAAGCCCACTTTTTCTCTCGTCGTGGTCGACGAAGCGCAGGACATGAACATGCCGCAGTTGCTGATGGCCGAACGCGCCTGCCTGAAAACGGGCCGCATTTGCATCGTCGGGGATGACCGGCAGGCCATTTACGGCTTCCGTGGCGCGGCGACGGACGGCATGCACATGATGCGCCAGCGGCTGAACGCCGGCCAGCTTGGTCTGACGACTACCTACCGCTGCCCGAAGACCGTGGTGGCCTTGGCGAACCTCGTGGTGCCCGACTACACCGCTGCGCCTTCAGCGCCAGAGGGCGAAGTGCTCGACATGGGCCTTGATGTTGCGGTGAAGTCCCTCGTCGTTGGTGACGCCGTTCTGAGCCGCCTGAACGCGCCCCTGATGAGCGTCTGCCTTTCGCTTCTGCGCAACGGAACCGCCGCCCGCATCGAAGGCCGCGACATCGGCAAGCAGCTGGTCGGCATGGTCCGCAAGCTTAAGGCCAAATCCGTCCCGAACTTCCTGGAAAAGCTCTCCGCCTGGGGAACGAAGCAATCCCGCCGCATTCAGGCCGGCGGTGGCCCGCACGTCTCCTCCAAGCTCGAACTGATTCAAGACCAAGTCCAAACGCTGTCCGCGGTGGCCGAGGGCTGCGAGAGCGTCACGGATATCGAGTTGAAAATCACCGCGCTTTTTGAAGACAGCGACAATGCCCGTAAGCCCGCCGTGGTCTGCTCGAGTGTCCATAAGGCTAAGGGGTTAGAATGGAACCGCGTCTGCCTTATCGAGGAAACGTTCAAGAACCGGGAAGTGACGGGCGAAGAAGCCAACATCTACTACGTGGCCGTGACCCGCGCAAAGAAAACACTTGTGCGGGCGCGGTAACGTGCTATTTTACGCCATGACAAAAACACAATTTGGTGAAGCAGTGAGAATCGCGCAGGCCGACCGCATCGACCTCTCGGGCGTCGACGACAGCCTGCTTTTCGGCTGCGGACTGCCGGACTTCAAGCCGGTGTATTGCACCGTGGAGCAGGTCGCCAAGCTCGTGCGTTGGCAATGCATGCAGATGAACGGGGAGCTTAACGCGGAGGAGCTGAACAACATGGCGCACATCGCCCGCAAAAAGTTTCTGTGCCTCAACAACCGAACCTAACTTGATTTGACAAACCCGAACCTCGTGCTACCTTTCACCATGAAAAAATTCGATGTTGTTTTCCAGCCCCGAGCGGGCGGACGTGTTATCCTTCGCACCACGGCGACGACGGCGACCGCGGCTGACGCGCAAGCGTCAATCGAGCGGCAGTTCCCGGGTTGCAACGTGATGACCGTGGAGGAAATTCTCCCGTTTCATCCCCCGTCGACGCAGCTGTCGCTCTTACCCCCTGCGGGGGAAATGCCGCTCTGGGGCACCTTGGGAACGTAAATCATGAGAATGCATCTTCTCGGCCTTCCGAACGCCCCCGTCAGCGAAAAATATTCGCTCGACGGCTTCGCCCAGGCTGGCCACCGCTTCGCGCGGATGATGACGTCGCTCGGGCATACCGTCTTTCTTTACGGGGCTGAAGGCAGCGACGCACCGTGCGACGAATTTATTCCCACCATCTCAGAACGTGAGCGCGTCTCCCTCCTGGGAGATTGTCCGTATCAGCATGCCTGCATGGAAGAGTGGAAGCCGCTCTGGCAGCGCAGCAACGCCTGCGCCGCCGCGGAAGTTGCCCGCCGGAAGCAGAAGGGGGATTTCCTGCTGACCATTGGTGGACTCTCTCAGAAGTTGGTCTTTGATTTCAACCCGGACCTGATGCCGGTCGAATACTCCATCGGCTACGAAGGAAACTTCTGCGCCCACCGCGTCTTCGAGAGCTACGCTTGGATGCATCGTTGCTATGGTTACCAAGGCATCGGGGGCGAGCGATTCTTTGACACTGTCATCCCGATGTTCTTCGACCCGGACCATTTCACGTTCAACGACAATCCAGAAGATTTTTTTCTTTACGTTGGCCGGCTCACGGAACGGAAGGGCATCGCCATCGCCTGTCAGGCCGCGCAAGCCGCGGGAGTGAAGCTGAAGCTCATCGGGCACGGGAACCCGAACCTCATCACTTATGGGGAATATCTCGGTGCAGTGGATGCGAAGACGCGGAACGAGATGATGTCGAAAGCTCGAGCGGTGCTTGCGCCGACGATGTATGTCGAGCCGTTCGGTTGCACTGCCGTCGAGGCACAAATGTGTGGCACGCCGGTCATCTCAACGGACTTTGGCGGGTTCACCGAGACAGTGGAGCAAGGCGAGACCGGATTTCGCTGCTCCTACTTGGGGGAGTTTGTGAGGGCAATCTCGGGCGTCGAGTATTTAAACAGACGTTACATTCGACAGCGGGCGTTCAATAAATATTCGATGCACGAGTTGAGGCATGAATATGAAAACTATTTCCAGCGGTTGGAAAAACTCTGGGGCGACGGATGGAATTCACTCTCATGAAAAATAAATTGAAGCATCTAATCTACAAGCTCCGTCTCCGGGCTCATGATTACTCGAGTTTTTGCACCGCTTTCCACAGAGGTCGCCCTGGTAACCTGAATGAGGCGAACCGTTGTGAGGGAATTTCGACCGCTTCTCGGTGGGCGGCAGAGGACTTAGAGCGCCTGCTTAAAGAAGTGTCACGGAGGAAAAAATCTTCGCGTCGTCGCGTCGTCGCAATCTCATGACCTGCATCGGATGGTCATCACGACTCTCCGACGGGCCGGTGCAGGCCGGCTCATAAGGTTCGTCGGAGCGGAACTGCTTCTTGCAAACCGGGCACTCAAAAGTAAACACACCGCGTGATATCAGCTGAGTGCCGGGAATCACGCGGGTGTAGAGGACTGGGTTAGACGTATTCATAGCCCCACGCGCCAAAGTTCGGAGCGTTGGTGGCAATGGAATCTGCCTTCGCTTGTAGAATGCCGCCGCTTGGGATAACCCACCAGCCATTGGCCGTGAGTGGAACCCCGGGCGTGATGACTTGATTTTCCACAATCACCGTGCCCTCTCCTCCGGCTTCCCGCGAAAGAAAAGCGTTGTGCGTTGTGGTCAGGACATTGAACGCGAACGTTCGCATGATTCCTGTCACGGCTGTTGCAGTGTAAACCGTCGCATAAGACGCCGTGAGCGCCGTCGGTGCGCGAAGTTCTTTTGGTGTATAAGTCGCCATAGTATTCGTCAGAAGGTTGTGATGACCGTGATTTTTCCAAGCGCTCCGGTGCCTCCCGTTCCACCAGCTCCGCTTGCGGCTCCGCCGCCGCCCCCGCCTCCCCCTCCGGGGAAGCCTCCATTACCGCCGAGACCGCCGGCACCGGCACCGGAGTTTCCTCCGCCGCCACCGCCGCCTCCGCCGCAAATAAAACTCGTTCCGGCATCGGTTCCGTTCGTGCCGGCTCCGCCTGTCGCACTTCCTCCGGATACTCCTCCGCCGATAGCGTAAGAATGCGTTGCGCCGCCAGTTCCGCCGGTAATTCCCGTCGCCCCCGTGCCGCAAATTCCGCCACCGCCACCGCCACCGCCCGCGTAGAAAGAACCGCCGCCATTCATGGCCGCTGCTCCAGACGTGCCGCCCCCGCCGCCACCGCCGCCATATTCGGCGAGACCGCCATTGCCGCCAGACGACGCGCCACCGCCACCTTGACCGGCTACAGCAAAGTTGTTTGAACCTGTTCCTGGCGGACCGCCGCTGGACCCGCCACCGGTTCCGGATGTGCCGGCTCCCGCGGTGCCGCCGCCTCCGCCGCCTCCGCCGCCCGCTCCGGTGCCGCCTTGTCCGGCCCCGCCACCGCCTGCGGTGATGAAGTTTCCGAACAACGCCGACGTCCCGTTGACTCCGTAAGAGCCGGTGTTTTGGCTGCCTCCAGCGCCGCCGGAAGCCGCCGTGCCGATGGTAATCGAAACGGAGGCCGGAAGGTCCGCAGCATCAAAAATTTTCTGCACTCGCGCGCCGCCTCCGCCGCCTGCGCCGCCGGAACGTTTTCCGGTCGCGCCGCTCAAGGACGAGCCGCCGCCACCGCCGCCACCGCCTCCGACAGCAACCACGTGAACACTTTTTGCTCCCGCGGGTTTCGTCCACGTTCCGTTTCCAGTGAAAACCTGAACGTCAGTAGTTGTTCCGGAAGAACCCGTCGGACCTGTCGGACCTGTCGGACCCGTCGGTCCGGTTGCTCCGGTTGGACCGGTTGCTCCGGTTGGACCCGTCGCACCCGTTGCGCCTGTCGGACCAGTCGCACCGGTCGGGCCGTTATTCCCGTCGATGCCGTCCTGTCCGGTTGGGCCCGTAGGGCCGGTTGCTCCGGTCACACCGGTCGCACCAGTCGCACCAGTCGCCCCTGTGGGGCCGGTCGGGCCGGTCGGGCCGGGGGTTCCGTCAATTCCGTCATTTCCGTCTTGTCCTGTCGGACCAGTGGGCCCTGTCGCACCCGTTGCCCCTGTGGGGCCAGTTGCTCCCGTCGGGCCCGTCGCACCCGTTGCTCCGGTTGGACCGGTCGCACCTGTCGGACCCGTGGGGCCAGTCGCTCCGGCAGGGCCTTGGGTTCCGTCAATCCCGTCGTTTCCGTCCTGTCCGGTCGGACCGGTTGGCCCCGTAGGGCCCGTCGGACCGGTCGCACCGGTTGCCCCTGTAGCACCTGTCGGACCCGTGGGGCCAGTTGGTCCCGTTGGCCCGGTAGGGCCGGTTGGTCCCGTCGGGCCCGTGGTCCCGGTGGGACCCATAGAGCCTGCGGTTTTTAAACGTCCCTGATTGTCGTAAACCTTCATGCGATTTCAACCCCCATGATGGCGTAATCCACCGTCGCGGCGTCTGTAGTATCTGCCTCGAGGACGTCTCCCGCATCAAGCGTTCCGATGTCCTCCTCATGTGCGAATTCGTTTACTTCGAGTTGAGCTCGGGAAAAAACCCGGCTCGTGCCCGCGGCTTTTTTCACGTAAAGCCGAACAATTTGAGTGCCTCCGGCCACCTGACTGAAGGTCACCGTGCGAATAATCGCTTGCGTCAACGCCGGGACCGTGTATATTGTGGTCTTGACGTTGGCGACTTGCCCGTTGCCGAGAATTTTTGGTGTCGTGGCCATTACAAGTTCATGAAAGTTAGAACGGAATCACCGCCGCCTCCGGCTGCGCCTGTCGGTCCGGTTGGTCCGGTTGCTCCTGTGGGGCCGGCGGAGCCATTCGAGCCGTTTGAACCGGCGGCACCTGCTGGGCCCGTAGGGCCGGTTGGTCCAGTTGGTCCGGGGGTTCCGCTACCTGTGCTGCCCGTGCTTCCGGTGCTCCCCGTGCTGCCGGTGCTTCCTGTCGAGCTGTCGAGAAGTCGAAACGTCCATCCACGATGAAGTCCCTTCCCCGAAGTGGTGTCGATGTCGAGCGTCAGCGTGCGTCCTTCGACCACCGTCGCTGCGCCCTCCATCCAAGCGCCCGCGCCGCTGTCCGACGTCGCGCGCAGGCGCGTGCCGACGGAGATTGTAACGCCCTCGAGAAGCGCGCGCAAATTCCAGGTCTTCGACCCGGTGCCGATGAGCACGATGTCGGGCGAGGAAAAGGTAACCTTGAAACCCATCGTTTAAACGACTGGCTTCAGAAGCGAGTTCAGGATGCGACCTTGTCCCGGGGCGGGCCCGCTGGTCGGGCTGCCGGGTTGCAGATTGCTCACCCGTTCGGAAGTCAACGCGCGCTGCGCCGCGGGAGCCGCTGGCTGCCCGCCAGACGCGGCGGCAGTCGTCACACCCGCGGATACCCCTCCACCCGCCTCCGGCGTCCCTGCGGTGCCTCCGGCTTCCTCGGCACCGGCAGCAAATTCGCCTCGCAGCTGGTCGTATGGGGCGGCAATCTGGTCGAGCGTGCCGGCCTCATCGGCGGCTTTGACCTCGTCCGGCGTCACCAGGAGACCGTTGAAAACCACCACGTTGGCCTTGTCCTTTGTCTGGTAAATGCCGAAACCTGCTTTGCCTAAGTCCTTTAGGTGTTTTCCGACCGTGGCCAGCTCCGGGAACTTGGAATCCTTGGGTGCAATGGTTGCGGGCGGACTTCCCTGCATAAGAAGTTGCAGGGCGGGAACTTCCTTCAAAAGGGCGTCGGGCAGCTCGTGCGCGCCGTTTTCGGACTTGGCCGCGGGCGCGGCGGCTGAAGATGCCGCAGGGGCGGATGCGGCGGGAGCCGCTTGAATTTCGTCAGGACTGATGTCGGGCATTTTCGTCTTTCGCCGGGGTCGGCGCGGATTCGGGTTCGGGGTCGACCTCGCGCGGGCCAGCAAAAATCTGGCTCCCCAGAACGAGGATTTTCAAGTCTTTCGGGCTAAGCCCAAAGTCTGCAACGGTCAGAGGTTTAAATTCTTTTCCCATTATTCAATGTCGTTCGCGGAAGGGGTTTTGTCAACCGTCTTTTTCGCGGCGATGTCTTCGGCCTTGACCTTTTTGGCCTTGGCAGGCTTCTCGAAAATCAGCTTGCCCTCGTCGTTTTTCTTGGTCAGTTGCAGTAGGACATTGTAATCCGCTTTCGCGGCACCGGTCATGGTTGTCCACCCGTTCTTGTCCCAATGCTGCTTCTCGAGGAACCACAGGATAGCCTGCAGCGCGTCCGGGCTGACACCGAGCGCGTCGCCCGCCTTGCGGAAGGCCTTCTGTGCAGTGAAAAAGTCTTTGTCTGCCACGCCCGATTCGGCAGGCGGCAGGATGCGCCAAGGTTTCCCTTCGGTCAAGCCTTCGTTGCTCAGCCGATGGACGAGCCGCGCCGCCCACTTGTCAATCGTCGCCTCGAACGAAGCACCGGACAGGTTGCCGGTAAAGTTGGGCGTCTTCGGGCCCTCCACGGTCTGGAGCCAGGAACGGTCCAGCACGCGCAGAACGCCGCCGGTATGCATGCCGAACTTGATGTAGCTGCCATCCGGCTTCTGCCGGTTGCTTGTGGGGTTCAAATCATGCTTGTCCGCCCACCAGGAAAGGAACGCGCGTTCCGTTGCTTTCTTACCCGTCTTGCCGGTCTCCTTGGAAAATTCTTCGGTTTCACCGGCCTCGAATTTGGTCTTGCCCTCCTGATATTTTTCCAGGAGCTTGTCGTAGAATCCTTGCTTGAAAAGGTTGTAGGCCTCGAGCGCATAGCCGAAATTCACGTCGACGGCAGTGTTTGGAGACGTGGCTCCGAGCAACTCCGCAAACAATTGCGCGTCGTCACCAAGCAGCGTCTGCAGTTTTTCGCGCGCGACAGAATACCACGTTTCGCCGGCCTGCACCGCCGGGTCTTTTTTTGCCTCGTGATATGAAGCCTCAAGCTTCTTTGCGAGCGCGTCAGTGTATTTATTTTCTGATGCGACTGCGTCGCCTTCCACCCGATTGGCTTTTGCCAACGGCGTCTCGTTGAACGCCCACGGCGGGTTGACCCAATTTGGCTCGTCCTTATAGCCGGCCTTGAAGTTTCCTTCGGCGTCTTTGTTGACCTCGAGCGGCAGCGCTTCGGGGAACTTCGCCTTCGACTCTTCTATGCGGTCGGAGACATAGGCGTTGTATTCGGGCGTCCCGGGCTTGGGCAAAAAACGAATGTCGCGCGTCTCAGGATTGAACGTCCCGACATTTTCCGCACTCTTGACTTGCTCCGGATGGAACGCAATATAGTGCGTTGTGTCGGAGTAAACGCCGTTCATGTGCTTGAATTTTTTTCCGGCGTTGTGGTCGATGATGCCATCGAAACCCATGTTCTGGAACACCTGTCGAATAAATTCTCCGACGGCAAGCATGTCGGTCACGTCATCAGACGCGTAGTTGCTCCCCTCAGAGTTTCGCATGACCTCTTCCACATCCGACGCGCGGATTCCACCGTCGTCGAGTCCCTTCGCGGAGACGTCTTCCCACACTTTCGCTGTATCAACGTCGTTGAATCCATGGCCGGCCTCAATGATGGCTTTATGCAGCTTGAGCATTGAGCCGCTTTCGTCTCCGGTGTCGGGGTTGAAACCGTAATCGAAGAAAGTCTCCTTCGGACCACCAAGTTGCACGGGATTCTCCATCTTCAGATAAGCCTTGATAGTGCGGCCTTCCTTGTGCGGCCCCACCACTTCTTCTCGTGCCTGACTCATCGCCTCTTTGTGGCCAATATCTTCGTTCTCGGCTTCGATTTGCTCCGCTCGACGTTCAACGCGTTGCTGCAAATCGGGCCCCGCTTCGCTCGCATAGTTGGAGCTTAGGTCGTCGGGAGAGTCGGTAAAATAATGCCCCTTGCCGAGATTATTTTCCCGGCTCGCATTCTTATCGGAAAACTCATTGAAGTCGTGCGTCGTCCCGTGCAGCACTGTTTTCGGTGCGCCGTCTTCGTCGACCACTTTAGAGTCGCTGAACCACCGTTTGAAGTAAGGAGATTCGACGCCTTTTTCTTTCCATGCCTTTTCCGCCTTCGCGACATCCTTTCCGCCGCCGGCTTTGCTGGCCGGAAGGAAGGACATCTCGGGTGTAATTCGGCTTCGGGCCTCGAATCCGAGCGCACCTTCCCCGAGCTCTTGGATGGCTTGGTCAATCGGAACTTGTCCGCGCTCATCAGAGACGGTCGTGTTCTCATCGCCGAAAATTTTCCGACGGATTCCGAGTGGCTGCTGCGCGACGACGTCGCCGACCACCTCTTTGACTCCGTCTTCCTTCAACTGAGTGAGTAGTTCCCGGTATGCCGCTTCGGCCACACCTTGACCGCGGTGCTCCCGACGCAGGCTTGCCGATTTGATGTAAGCCTCCCCCGGAGCCGTGATGGTCGAGACGAGCTC
>Ga0134123_10000160_pt1 | contig 43990 bp, 36 predicted proteins | sample KB303_FD_96460 | JGI IMG/M metagenome (GOLD analysis project Ga0134123, IMG submission 96460) | Terrestrial soil microbial communities without Nitrogen fertilizer from Kellogg Biological Station, Michigan, USA - KB3-0-3 | ecosystem: Environmental > Terrestrial > Soil > Unclassified ...
CCGCCGCTGCATCTCGGAGTCGACCTGGGCGAGATCCGCGCGCGAGTTCACGCCGAGAGCTTCGACCGGATCATCCGCGACGACGGCGCCGACGCGATGGCCCTGCCCGCGCAGCGCGGCGATGAGATCGGTCAGGTAGTACTCGCCCTGCGCGTTCTGATTCGAGAGGTTCTGCAGGTTGCCGAAGAGATGCTCGCCGCTGAAGACGTAGATGCCGGCGTTCACTTCCCCGATACGCTTCTCCTCGTCCGTCGCATCCTTCGCCTCGACGATGCGCGCGACGCCGCCGTCCGCGTCGCGCACGATGCGTCCGTACATCGCCGGATCCGCGGGCTTCATCGACAGCAGGGTCAGTGCGTTCCCGCCGCGCTCGTGCTCCGCGATGAGGCGCTCGAGCGTCTCGCGGCGCGTCAGCGGCACGTCGCCGGAGAGAATCAGGATTCGTCTTCCCGTTGCGTCGATGTGCGGCGCGGCCTGCAGCACCGCGTGCCCTGTGCCGAGCTGCGGCTCCTGCACGGCAAAGCGCGCGCGCTCGCCGACGGCGTCCTGCACCGCGTCGCGCTGGTGCCCGATCACCATCACCGGCGCGTTCGGCGAAAGCTCCGCGGCGAGATCGAGCACGTAGTCGATGATCGGCCGTCCCGCCGCGCGGTGCAGGATCTTGATCGTCTTCGATTTCATCCGCGTGCCGAGGCCGGCGGCGAGGATGATCACTTCGAGGTTCTCGTTCATGTCTCGCGTCTCATTCGCTCGAGCGTTCGCCCATAGCGGTCGTACAGGCGGAACATGGTCTGTGCCAGCGCGGCGGGGTCGTGCCTCACGTAGTTGCCCTCGGAAATGATGTCGCCGAAGAACGGCGTGACGCCGAGCTCGCGCACCGCCTCGAGATCGAACCGCACCGGATGCTGATTCATCGATTCGTACGATTGCAGGATCGACTCCGACGGCCGTCGCCCGTTGATCACCATCACGTCAACGACCAGGCCCGCGTGCTCGATGATCGCGTGCAGGTGATCCTGCGCCGCGTAGCCGTCCGTCTCGCCGGGCTGCGTCATCACGTTGCAGATGTAGACCCGCAGCGCGCGCGAGGCGCGCAAGGCCTCAGCGACCGGACTGATGAGCAGGTTCGGCAGGACGGATGTGTACAGCGAGCCGGGGCCGATCACGATCAGGTCCGCGTCCGCCAGCGCTTTCAGCGCGCCCTCGGTCGGCTGGGCGTCGGGCGGATCGATTGCCAGCCGCTGGATCCGCGCATGCCGCGCGGTCGTCGGAGGCGCTTCGCCGATCGTCGAGCCGCTGATCGCCACTTCGCCGACGAGCTCCGTTCCATCCTCGAGCAGCGCGCGCAGGCGCACGTCCTCGAGCGTCGACGGATAGATCGAGCCGCGGATGTTCAGGACCTCCGACGCCGCGAGCACCGCCTTCTCGAAGTTGCCGGTGATGTCGGTCATCGCCGTCAGCAGCAGATTGCCGAGGGAGTGGCCTTTGAGCGCGGAGTCGGTGTCGAAGCGATAGGCGAAGAGGCGCGAGAGCAGCTGCTCCTCCTCGGCGAGCGCGACGATGCAGTTGCGGATGTCGCCCGGCGGCAGCATCCCGAACTCCTTGCGCAGCACGCCCGAGCTGCCGCCTTCATCCGTGACGGTGACGATCGCTCCCAGCTGTGAGATCGACCAGGTCCCGACGCCTCCGACGTAGCCCTTGAGCCCGCGCAGCAGCGTGGAGAGCCCGGTTCCGCCGCCGATCGCGACGAGGTTCAGTCCGCTCGAGAGCATCGCGCGCGCGATTCTATCGCGCGCGGACGCGCCGCCCCGGTCTCTGCTTCGAGCAGAGATCGAGCTGCACCCATGCGTTCTGCAGCGCGTCCTGATGCGACCGCCACCCGAGACTCGTCGCGTATCGCACGCCGTTCACGAAGAGATCCTGCCGCGTGCCGATCGCGTCGTACATCACGTTCTCGGGCGACGGAAGCTCCACAGGTACCGGCGGAAGCGCGCGGAGGGTCTCGAAGAGCTTGGGGATCGCGGGACACTGCGCGGCGGTGAGGTCCCACCGCCTGACGCGCAGCCGGCGTACGGCCTCCGCAGCCGGAAGACCATCCTTGAGTTTGCGGAGTTGTGCGGTCAGCGGCAGCCTCTCGTCGAGGAACAGTGTCGCGCGGTCGGGCCAGATCGTGAACGTCATGCCGAAGTTGTCCCACTTGCGGCGCTTCTGCGGCCATTGATGAAACGCGAACGGCGCGGTTGGATCGATCGGATGGAGCACCGGAAAGACCTCGTCGATCGTCGCGCCATGCGCGGAGAGCGCGCTCATGAGAAGGACGACCAGCAGGACGGCCGCACGCCGAAGGATCACGACCGCTCGCGAATCAGCCGCTCGATCTGAAAACGCAGCGGTGCGAGGAGCGTGTAGTGCGAGGTGAGGCGGCTCTGGCGCTCGTTCTCGCCCTGGAAGAGGTCGCGCATCGTCGTGGCGCGCTCGCCGTACCACTTCGGCGACACTTCGCCGCGGTCCCGTTTCTCATCGAGCACCTGCATGATGTGCTCGCGGTCGATGATCTCGGGATGGTGGTTCACGCCGAGGAAGCGCGGCATCGTGCCGCCCGGATCGCGCGCCAGCTCGACCATGGTCAGCCCCGGATTCCCCTCGGCCTCGAACGCGATCGGCAGCGTCCGGCCCGCCGACTCGAGCACGAGGTCGAACAGACGGTTGTCGACGACGCGGAAGTGCTGGCGATCGGGAAGCTCGCGCGCGAACTGCTCGAACCACGGGTGCTGCAGCGCCTCCCGCGACAGCCGATTGAGCGGCATGCCGCTGCTCTTTTCCTCGCGCAGCTCCGGCCGCGCGACGCCCGACCATCGGCACACGAGTCCGAACGAGTGACAGACCGCGAACAGCGCCGCGGTGCGATGCGCGAGGATGTCGTCGTAGAGCCGGAACAGCGGCGCTTCCCACGACGGGTCCTCGCTCACGCCCTGGCTCCACTCGCTCTGTCCGTCGTTCAGCCGCGGATCGAGATGCCCGGGGCCGCCCGTGCCGATATACAGCTGAAACCGCCCGTTCGGCGACTCCGGAATCGCATTGCGCCGCCGCACGTCGTACGACAGCACCCGCACCTTCGCACCCGCGCGCTGCAGCTCCTCGCGCAGCTCCGCCGCAATCTCCAGCACCGCATGCACGAGCGCGTCATGCCCGACGTTCGGCCAGAAATGATTCATGTCCAGCAGCGCGACGTCGATCCGATCGCGTGCCGCCGGAGGCACGGAGCCCTCGACGCGAACGTACTCGAAGAAGTCGTGCGGCTTGTGGATGTCGTGTCGTTGCATCAAAGGATCCCGTACTCCGTTTCGCTCACGATGTAATCGACGACGTCGCGCAGGTCGTTCCGCTGCGCGTACGCGCGGAGCTGGCGGTCGGCGCCGGTGCCGTTGTTCATGATCTCGCGCGCGTAATACACCTCTTTTCGCGAGCCGAGCTCGTCGACGACGTCGTCCACGAACTCCAGCAGCTCATCAAGAAGCGCGCCGAACGGCACTTCCTCGCGCTTGCCGAAGTCGATCAGCTTCCCCTCGCAGCCGAAGCGGGCGGCGCGCTGCTTGTTCTCGTTCAGGAGCGAGCGGCGATAGAGGCGCCAGCCCATGTTCTGGCGGTACAGGCGGTACAGCTTCACCGTGATCGCCTGGAACAGCGCCGCGAAGCAGATCGTCTCGTCGACGCGCATCGGCACGTCGCAGATGCGGTACTCGAGCGTCGGGAAGAACGGATGCGGGCGGACGTCCCACCAGATCTTCTTCGGGTTGTCGATGCACTTCGTCGCGACGAGGGTCTCGACGTACTCCTCGTAATCGCCGAGGGTACGGAAGTAGTCGGGGATGCCGGTGCGCGGGAAGCGCTCGAAGACCTTCGCGCGATAGCTTTTCCAGCCGGTGTTCTGCGCGCACCAGAACGGCGAGTTCACCGACAGCGCGAACACGTGCGGCAGGAAGTAGCGCGCGGCATTCATGATCTGCAGCCGCGTCTCGAGGTTCTCGATCGCGACGTGCACGTGCAGGCCGAAGATGAGGTTCGCGCGCGCGAGCATCTGCAGCTCGTACACGATCCGCTCGTAGCGCTCGTTCGAGGTGATCGGCACGGTCGACCAGTGCGAGATCGGATGCGTGCCCGCCGCGGCGATGCGCAGGCCGCTCTCGCGGACGAGCGTGCAGATCTCGCGTCGCAGCCTCGTGATCTCGCGGCGCGCCTCGCCGATGTTGCGGCAGATCGGCGTCCCGACTTCGATCACCGGGTCGTGCATCTCCCGCTTGATCTCGTCCTTCAGGCGCTTCTCGCCCTCGGCGAACATCTCCTGGATGTGGGACTTCAGCTCGCGCGACTCGGGATCGACGACCTGGAATTCCTCTTCGATCCCAAGAGTGAAAGTCGGTTCGGGCATGAAGGAAGGATACCGCGTTAAATCGGCTCCGTCGGGTCCTTCGTCGGATTCATGATCACCGGCCAGTTGCCGGTGAGCTCGAACTTCTTCTCGCCGCGCACCATCGCGATCAGCACCTCGGCCATGTTCTCGACCATCCAGTCGAAGTTCTCCTGGCCGACGGAGTGGAGGTCGGCGTCGGGCGCGCAGTTCATGAAGTCGATCGCGTACGGCACGCCGCCGCGCACCGCGAACTCGACGGTGTTCATGTCGTAGCCGAGCGCCGCGCAGAGCGCGAGCGCGTCGCGGCGGATGCGCTCCTCGAACGCGGGCTCCATCGGCGGCGGGTTCTTCACGTACCGCTCGTGGAACGGCGCCTTCGGGTCATAGGCCATGATCTTGACCCGCTCGCGGCCGAGGACGTAGCAGCGGTAGTACAGCTCGAACTCGATCGCCTCCTGGGCCATCATCGCGAGGTCGCGCGTCTGGTCGTACGCCTCGAAGAACTCCTTTGGATCGTGCACTTTGTACACGTCCTTCCACCCGCCGCCGTATGCCGGCTTCATGAAGATCGGCCAGCCCAGGTAGTTCCACACCTCGTCCCAGTTCACCCAGCGCATGTTGCGGAACGACTTCGCCTCGGTGTTGGGCGGATACTGCTTGTGCGGCAGCAGCACCGTTTTCGGCACCTCCACGTGCGCGGCTTTCGCGACGAGGTTGTCGAAGAACTTGTCGTCGGCCGACCACCAGACCGGGTTATTGACGATGCGCACGCCCGAGGCCATCGCGCACTTCACGTACGTGCGATAGAACGGCACCTCGTGGCTCATGCGATCGAGGATCAGGTCGTATGGAAAGACGCCGTCATCCCTGAGGTACGAGATCTCGACCTGCGCCGCCTCGACGTCTTCGCCGCCGCGCGCGTTGATCGCATTGATGAGGGCCCAGGGGAAAGTGTCTTCCATCCCAAACAGCAGTCCGATTCGTTTTTTTCGCATGACCGCGTGATCGTATAGCATCACGGTCATGTATCGCGATCATGTGAAATGGTGGAGCCCTACTCTCAACCGCGAGATGGAGTTTCTCTGGTTCGGCAAGTTCGGCCGGCCGGTGATTCTCTTCCCGACCTCGGCCGGACGCTATAACGAGAATGAAGACTTCCATCTCGCCGGCTCCGTCTCCGACAAGGTCGATGCCGGCGAGATCCAGCTCGTGCTCGTCGACACCGTCAACGACGAGAGCTGGTACAACAAGAACATCCATCCGAAGCACCGCGCGCTGCGGCATACGCAGTACGACTCGTATCTGCGGCACGAGCTGGTTCCCTACATTCACAACCGCGCGCAGCGCGGCGATCTCGCGGTCTACGGCGCGAGCTTCGGTGCCTATCACGCGTCGAATTTCGCGGCGCGCTATCCGGACATCGTCAGCCGCGCCATCCTGTTTTCCGGCGTCTTCGACATCCGGGCGCAGCTCGACGGCTACTGGGACGACAACTGCTATTTCAACTGCCCCATCGTCTACATCCCGAACATGAACTCGGAATGGGTCGGCAAGCTGTCACGCGTGGAATGGGTCGTCGCGACGGGCGAGCGCGACTCGATCGTGGACAAGACCCGCGAGTTCTCGGGGATCCTGTGGGGGAAGGGGATCCCGAATCATCACGAGATCTGGCCGGGAGTGTTCGGCCATGACTGGCCGTGGTGGCGGGAACACTTGCGGCGGTTCGTGTGAAGTCATCCTGAGCCGCGAAGACGGCAAAGGACCCCCCACGATCTTGCGCAGGGGATCCTTCGACTTCGCTCAGGATGACGGGGATTACCTGCTCGCGCGCTGTTTCGCCATCATTTCGCGCAGCGAGCTCGCGGGGATCGATCCCTCGATCATGATCGAGTCGTCCTTGCGCGACACTTCGAAGCGGCGCAGGACCGAGACCATCTCCGGCGACTTCTCCTTCACCGCGAGGCGCATCGCGGAGAGCGCGCCGCGGGCCGTGTCTTCGATCAGCTCGAGCGTTTCCTTGTCGCTCGACAGACCGAACGCGCCGAGCTCCAGCGCATCGCCAGTGTCGGTCGCCCAGATCGCGAGCGTGGAAACGGTCTTCAGCGCCATGGCCAGCGCTTCGCCGGCCTGACCCTTGCCGGTGTGGATCTGGCCGCCCTTCGTCAGACGCGCTGCGCGCGTGACGTCGACGAGCGCCCACGCCGTGGCGTTGCGGTCGATGCGCGCGAGGTCCATGCCGAGGCCGCTCGCGGCGCGGAACGACGTACCGCCGTTCGCACGCGCTTCGAGTGCCGCGACGACCGCGCGCTCAGTGCCGGCGAGCACGAGCGACGCGCTCGGGAACGCGACCGCGCCGTTGTCCTTCTCGCCCTTTTCCGGCGTGATGTAGTACGCGCCCTTCTTGATTGCGCCGCGCGAGGCGATCGCGCTCGAGAGGCGCTCGACGTTGAAGCGGCCTTCGGCGATCACGAGCACGTCGGCATCCGAGCCGAGGTTCGAGCGCGGCGACGTCGCGACGACGAGCACGTCGACGTCCTTCAGCGGCGCCAGTCCGGCCTCGGCCAGGAACTCCGCGGCCTCGCCGTCGGTGCTCATCTTGTCGGTCTGTTCGAACAGCATCGACGACAGCGGGCTGGTGCGCATGTCGCGCAGCTTCACCATGCCGACCGTCACGGCATTCGCCGGAACGAGCGACAGCGCGTCGTCCTTCGCAAACGCCGGCACGGCCAGCGCGAGAACTGCCACGAGGATTACGGCGATGCGGAACAACGGGGTACGCTTCATCTTTAAAACTCCTTTTTGGTGAAAAGCCATGACGCCAGTATAAGGCATGCGACGCCGAATGCAGCCGTGCTGATGAACGGCGCGGGGGTGAGGACGCGCAGGACGCGCTCGGGCATCTCGTCGCCGCCGACGAAGGCGATGACCGCCTGCCCGAGCTCCGCGCTCTTGGGGAAGATCCAGTAGAGCGACTTGATCATGAAGGCCTGCCATTCCTTCGAGACGGCGGCCTCGATCTTGTCGTGCGCGGCGAGCATCAGTCCGAAGAAGAAGATGCCGTACGAGGTCATGATCGAGACCGCGGTCGACGACGTGACGACGCCGACGAGGAACGCGAAGGCGAGCAGCACGGCGATGATCAGGAAGATGATCGTGCCACCGAGGAGGAAGCGCGGATGGAACACGTGCGTCTTCCACGCGACGATGATCCAGATCGAGCCCATGAGGTACAGCACGTTGCTGCCGGCGAGGATCAGCCCCGCGACGTAGCGCGAGAGCAGCAGGCGCACGCGCGACACCGGGCGCGAGAGGTAGAGATCGATCGTGCCCTTCTCCTGCATGCGCGGCACGAGGTGCGCGGTGGCGAAGACCGCGAGGAAGGTGCAGATGAAGTAGAGGAAGACCGAGAAGCCGGACTCGAATCCGAGGACGAGCTTCTCGATGCTGATCTCGTTGTTGCCGCCCATCGGCACTTCTTTGCCGAACAGCTTCGCGCCGGCGAGCGCGCCGTCGACGATGTCGAGGTTGATCGCGGAGGCGAAGATGATGATGAACAGCGTGGAGAGGAAAAAGTAAGCGATGAGCGTCCACCGCGCCGCGGCTTCGCGCATCACGTCTTCGATGTTGGCTACGAGGACTTTCACTGGACCGAGACCTCCTCGGCGCGGATCAGGTCGACGAACACGTCTTCCAGCGTCGAGCGCACCGGCGTCAGTTCATTCAGCATTCCGCCGCCCGCGCGCAGACGGTCGACGAGCGCGTTGAGGTGCTGCACGTCGGTGACGGAGAGGACCATGTGTCCGTTCACCCGCTCGACGCCCGCGCCCGTTTCGCGGAACGCGGCGAGGAGGCTCTCGTCGACCGGCGTTGCGACCATCTTGTACGTGGCCTGCTTGCGCGTCAGCTCTTCGACGGAGCCGAACGCCGCGACTTTTCCCTTGCGCAGCATCGCCACGCGGTCGCAGGTCAGCTCGATCTCCGACAGCAGGTGCGAGTTGAGCAGGACGGCCGTGCCGTTGCTCGCTTCCTCGCGCAGGAGGTCGCGGATCTCGCGGCGGCCGACGGGATCGACGCCGTCCGTCGGCTCGTCGAGCAGCAGGACCTTCGGCGAATGGATCATCGCGCAGGCGAGGCCGAGCCGCTGGGTCATGCCTTTCGAGAACTTCTTGATGCGCACGTCGGTCCACTGCGACAAACGGACGCGCTCCAGCAGCTCCGGGATGCGCTTCTGAATCGCCGAGGTCTCCATCCCCGACATGCGGCCGAAGATCGACATCGCCTGCCGCGCGGTGAGGTAGTTCGGAATCTTGTGGCCTTCCGGGAGATAGCCGACGCGGCGGCGCGACTCCGGGTTCCTCACCGGGAGTCCGCAAACCGACGCGTTGCCCTCGGTGGCATGCGTCAGCCCGAGCAGGATCTTGACGGTCGTCGTCTTGCCGGCGCCGTTCGGACCGAGCAGCCCGAACATCTCGCCCTCGCGGACCGTGAAGTCGATCCCGTCGAGGGCCGTGATCTTCGGTTTCCCGAACGAGGACCGGTACAGCTTTTTGAGGCCCGAGACCTCGATCAGCGTGGTCATACGCTGAATCTACGTCGATCCCGCGGAAAAGGTTGCGAACTTTTACCGCACGGCCGCGGTCACATGCACGGCCTGGAGCCGTTTTTCGTCCGAATCCCAATCGACGTTCGAGAGGAACGCCTCGATGTACTTCGGCCGGTCCGCCGGCTTGTAATCGAGCAGGAACGCGTGCTCCCACACGTCCATCACCAGCAGAGGCACGAAGCCGGCGACGTTGCCGGTCTCATGCAGCTCGATCCAGTGATTCGAGACCGTGCCGTTGGCGGGGTCGAGATAGCAGATCGCCCAGCCGACGCCGCGCATCTTGCCGACGCTCGTGAAGTCGGCCTTCCAGATGTCGTACGTCGGGAAGCTGCGCTCGACCGATTCGCGGAAATCCGATCCCTTCGGCGCGTCCGGCCCGCCCTGCCGCTTCATGTTGCCGAAGTAGTACTCGTGCAGGACCATCCCGTTGTACTCGAAGCCGAGCCGCCGTGTGAGCTCGGAGTACGCCGGCATCTCCTCCTGATCGACCTTCCCGTCCTCGAGCATCGCCGCGATCCTCGCCGTCAGCGTGTTCGTGTTCGTGACGTACCCCTCGTACAACTTGAAGTGCATCTCCAGCGTCCTGTCGGAGATCCCGCTGAGCCCCGAGAGATTGAACGTTTTGGGTTTGTAGATTTTCGTTTCCATGACCGAGGGCAATGCAAGGTTGGGGTCACATCTGGAATTTCAACCTTTCTGTGGAAAACGGGTTGAATTTCCAGATGTGACCCTCACTGTGCGGAAGGTCGCGTGGACGTAGGGGTAGTTGGGGCGGAACCAGTTGCGGAAGGAGCGGCGGATGAGCTCGACGGGGGTAATGGGGGAGGCTCCTTTTAGGACGTAGTGGGCGTTGTCGAAGAAGTCGGCGGAGTAGACGAGGTACGACGGCATGGGCTCGAAGCCGGGGAAGCCGGCGAAGGGCGTCGACGTCCATTCCCAGCCGTTGCCGGCGAGGTCGTGGACGCCCCAGGCACTCGCGCCGGCGGGATACGAGCCGATGGCGACGGGGTCCCAGGCCGCGAAGCCGAAGTTGCCGCGGGTGGGGTCGGGCGGGGCGTCGCCCCACGGATGCTCGCGCTCCTCGCCCGACGGCGTGCCGAACGCGGCGCGGTGGTATTCGGCCTCGGTCGGGAGGCGCGCGCCTTTCCAGCGCGCGTACGCGGTCGCTTCTTCGTGCGTGACGTAGACGGGCGCGTTGAGCGGAAGCGGAGCGAGCTCGAAGATGCCGCGGCGATGCCATGTGCCGTCGACGCGCTTCCAGAAATGCGGCGGCTTCGCGCCGGTGGCTTCAACGTACGCGAGGTAGTCGCCGTTGGTGACGTTGTGCGCGTCGATCTCGAAGGCGTCGACGTCGACGACGAGCTCGGGGAACTCGTTGTCCCAGCCGAAGCGGCCGTCACGCGGGGCGCCGAGGGTGGCGGAGCCGGCGGGGATGGAGATGGGTGGAGGACAGGCAATCATACCTGTCGGGGCGGGAGGGACAGGCAGGATTGCCTGTCCTCCACGTTGCGGCAGCTGATGCACCATGTACAGCAGCGTTTCCTGATGCATCAGCTCGTGCTCGATGATCGTGAACGTCGCCTCTTCGTCCTCGACCTTCTCTTCCGCGAGCGTGCGCTCGACGAGCGCGTCGGCGGCGACGCCGTAGGCCTGCACGTCTTCGCGCGAGGGCCAGGCGTCGGTCGGATTCTTCACCGCGGCTTCGCTCTCGGGGTCGATGCCGCGCTCGAAAATCGTTTCGTAATGCGAGTCGATGCCGCCGCGGCCGAGGGTCATTTTCACGAGGGTGTTCACGGAGAAGACGGGCAGATGCCCCTCGTAGAACACGATCGGGTTGCGCAGCGAGATCGGGCGCTCGTAGTACGCGCCGGGCGGGATGCGCTCGAACAGCTCGCGCGTCCGTGCGCGCGTCGCGCGATACCACGCGATCAGCGACTCGCGCGTGACGCCGGCGGGAAATGCGTTGTGGCGCATCGGCGCAGATTCTATTGCGTCACGAGCTCGCCCACTGGAACCTCGATGACGCGGAATGGCGGCTGGTCGGGAAATGCCGCGGCGAGCACCGGCATCGCCACGTTGTACACCGGCGCATTGCCCTTCGTCCGTCCCTCGGCGGAGCCGCGATGTGCGTGTCCGTGGAAGACCGCGTTGACGCGATAGCGGTCGAGCGGCTCCTCGAGCCGGCTCGAGCCGAGAAACGCGATGATCTCCGGCGGCTCGCCGGTGACAGTCGCCTGAATCGGCGAATAGTGCAGCACGCCGATCTTCTGCGGCGTACGCAGCCGCGCCAGCGCGGCCTCGAGCTTCAGCGACTCGTTGATCGCCTCGTGCACGAAGTCCTTGATGATCTTCTCGCCCCACGCCCCGAGCGCGCGGCGTCCGAACCCGCCCGCGAACCCCTTCACGCCCGCGAAGCCGACGCCTTCGATCTCGTGCGCCGTGCCGTCGAGCACGACCACGCCGGCGTCGGTCAGGACGTCGGTCAGCTCCTTCTCCTGGCCCGACTCGCAGTCGTGATTGCCGAGGACCGCGAGGGACGGGATGCGCAGCGAAGTGGTGATCTCCTTCGCCAGTACCTTCGCCTCTTCGACCGTGCCGAAGTCCGTGAGATCGCCGCACAGCAGCAGCACGTCGGCGCGCTCGCTCGCCTGCGAGAACAGCGGCTGCATCGCGCCGGCCGACGTCTTCTTCACGTGGATGTCGGCGACCGCGGCAATGCGAAGCGTCTCGCGCATCTACTTCGCTCCGTCGACTTCGATGCCCGCGGTCCAGCGCTCGATGTCTTCATCCGACATCGTGCCCTCGACCACGCGCGCATCCCTGTAGTCCCACTCGTTGATGTCCTTCAGATACTGCTGGCGCGAGATGATCGTGCCGTAGCAGACCTTCTCCTGCGCGTCGCCTTCATCGGTCTCGCGGCGCATGCGCCCGAGCAGCTCGTTCATGACCCACTCCGGCACTCTCGAGCGGTCGGAGGGATAGATGAAGCCGAAGAGCACGAGGTGCGCGAAGAGAGAGCGCCAGTACCTGCCGTAGCGGTCGAGGAGCCGCCGCCAGTCGAGATCGGGACCCATCGCGCGGATCACGTGCGCGACGTCCGCGCCGTCGAAGCGCTCGCGCTCCATGATCAGGCCCTTCGACCAGATCATCTCCTCCGGCGGAATCAGCTCGACGTCGACGCCGAACACCTGCTCGCGCACCGCGTTTTTGAACCACGTGTCATCGACGCGCGCGATGCCGTTGCCGGCGCTGAAGATCAGGTCGACGAAGTCTTCGCCCTGATACGCCTTGCCGAGCCAGTGCGGGAACAGCAGCTCGGTTTTGTAGCCCGCCTTCCGGAACGCCCAGTCCGCTCGCGGGTAGTCGTCGCGGCAGATGAAGATGTCGAAGTCCTTCGTGTGGCGCTCGATCCCGGTGTAGCGCGCGAACGCGTATGCGCCTCCCACGAGGTGCGGAATGCCGGCGTCTTTCAGGATCGAGAGCGCGTGACGATAGAAGCGGATGCTGCGTTCGTCGAGGACAGGGATCGCGGTCATGGTCCTGCTGAAAAGTGCAGGTTCGATGCCGCTGAGGCCGCGCGGGTTACCGGATTCGATCGATCATGATCGTCGAATCGGTCGAGAGCCGTACCTCGGGGTACCCGTCTCCGATGCGCACCATCTTGCGGGTCGGATCCCAGGTGGCTTCATTGGTGATGTTGCAGATGATGCTGCCGCCGCCGCCGGCGCGGGCCTCGATCGTCGGCACCTGCGCGTCGTCCACCTTCAGCGCGATCGCGCCGCCCTGCGACGTCGCTTCGACGCGGCCGGAGACGCGGTCGAGCGTGATGCCGCCGGTCTGCGTCTCGATCTTGAAATCGCCGGACGAGCTCGCGACCGAGATGCCGCCGCCGGTCGTCCGCGCGGAGACGTGTCCGCTGAGGTTGCGCAGTGCGACGCCGCCGTTCGCGGCGCGCACGTCGAGCTTCGCGCGGCGCGGGACGTACAGGATCATGTTCGCCCACCACGTTTGATTCGTCTCGAGCGACGGCCCCTTGGCGGTGATCTCGCCGTCGCGATGCGAGATGTTGATGGAGTCGAGCACCTGCTGCGCGTGCGCCTTCGATTCCGCGAACGCGGTGCGGCAGACGATCAGCCGCGCGTTCGGGCGGTTCCAGCCGCGCACCGAGATGCCGCCTTCGGCTCCGGCGACGACGCGGAGCTGGTCGACGCCTGCGAGCGAGATCTCCCGCTGCTCCTGTTCGTTGACCTCGGCCGGCAGGTTGGTGATCGTCGTCGAGAAGAAGTGAGCGCAGTCTCCCGCTTCGGCGGCCGAGTGATCCTGCACTCCGCCGATGATTTGCCGATCGCTCGCGAAAAGAGGCGCCGTGAGCACGATCAGCGCGGCACTGAAAAGGACTGCTGCTCTCATGGCTGTCAGTCTATATATACGTTACGAACCACGAAACGTTAGGTTTCGTTTCCGTTTAGGGTTTACTCGTCAGGGCACGACCGGCGGAATGTACGGCAGGGTCCGGGCGAACAGCCAGCACAGCAGCAGCACGACGGGTGTGTGGAAGATCAGCTGCAGGATCGAGTAGCCGGCCAGATCGCGCGCGCGGACGTTCAGGATCCCCATCAGCGGCAGCATCCAGAAGGGGTTGATCAGGTTCGGCAGCGCCTCGGCGGCGTTGTAGATCTGCACCGTCCATCCGAGGTGAACCTTCCACGCGTTCGCGGCCGCCATCACGTACGGCGCCTCGATGATCCATTTGCCGCCGCCCGACGGTACGAGCATGCCGAGGACGCCGGAGTAGATCGCCACGACGATCGGGAACGTGCCGCGCGTCGTGACGTGGACGAACAGCTCGGCGAGCCGGTCGGTGATCGGCGTCTTCGAGATCATCCCGAAGATGCCGCCGTAGAACGGAAACTGAATCAGCACGCCCGCCGTCGCCGGAACCGACTTGCCGACCGCGCGCAGAAACGAGCGCGGACGCCAGTGCAGCAGCAGGCCGAGCGCGAGGAAGATCAGGTTGAAGTTGTTGAGATCGAGCGCCGCCAGCCCGCCCTTCTCCCGGAACTGCTGCGCGAGGAACCAGAACATCAGCAGCGCGACCAGCACGCTGAGAATCGGACTGTTCTCCGCGCGCTCCGCGGGAGTCTGGAGGGCGGACGTCTCGTCCGCCGGGCGGGCAGGATGCCCGCCCTCCAACACCCGCGCGTCGGCCTCGGAGGGCGCGGAGTAATACGCGACGGCGACCGAGATCGCGATCAGCACGGCCGCCATCACGAGGTTCTGCCAGAGGAAGATCGTCTGCGTCAGCGGGATCACGCCGGTGATCGGCAGCAGCGCCGGCGGAATCGAAGTCTTCGTCGCCTGCAGCAGCGCGGCCGAGGACGAGAGACCGAGGGCCCAGACGCTGCCAAGGCCGAGATAGGCGGCCGCGCCGATCGCGCGATAGTCGACGCGCAGGCGGCGCGTGATCTCGCGGACGAGCAGGCCGGTGAAGATCAGCGAGAGACCCCACGAGATCAGCGACGACAGCATCGCGAACGCGGCGACGAAGGCCACCGCCCCGCGCGCGGTCTTCGGAATCGACGCCAGCCACGACGTGAAGCGCGCGACCGGCGGCGAGCTCGCGACCACGAACCCGCCGATGATCACCAGCGCCATTTGCATCGTGAAGTTCACCAGCGACCAGAAGCCGGTGCCGAATTCGTACGCCAGCTTGGGCGCCGGCACGCCGATCGCGAGCCCGCCCGCGAACACGAGGACGATCGCGGCCAGCGCGAACACGAACGCGTCGGGGAACCAGCGCTCGCACGCGTCCGCGATGCGCATGCCGGCGCGCGCGAGCCAGGTGGATTCGGTACGCATGGCTAAATCGTAGCTCGTAGTTAAACTGCACGCGTGATCCGCGAGATCCGCCGCTATCCTCCGGTCCCCTTTCCGCACGACGACCGCCCGCATGCCGCGCGCATCGAGCACCGCGACCGCATCCAGTCGCTGAACGTCGACGCGGCCGCGCTCGCGGAAGCCCTGCGGCGCGCGGTCCGGGGCGAGGTGCGCTTCGACGACGGCGCGTGCGCTCTCTACGCGACGGACGCCTCGAACTACCGCCAGGTCCCCATCGGCGTCGTGCTGCCGCGCGACGCGAACGACGTCATCGCCGCCGTGGAGCTGGCGCGCAAATTCGGCGCGCCGGTCCTCGGCCGCGGCGCGGGGACGAGTCTCGCCGGCCAGTGCTGCAACGTCGCGGTGGTGCTCGACATGTCGAAGTACATGCACCGCGTCGTCGAGATGAGCCCGGAGCAAAAATTCGCGCGCGTCGAGCCGGGCATCGTCCTCGACGATCTGCGGCGCGAGGCGGAGCGGCACACGCTCACCTTCGGCCCCGATCCCGCGACGCACGCCCAGTGCACGCTCGGCGGGATGATCGGCAACAACTCCTGCGGCGTGCACTCGATCATGTCCGGCAAGACCGTCGACAATATCGACGCGCTCGATGTGCTGACGTACGACGGCGTGCGCATGCACACCGGCCCCACGAGCGACGACGAGCTGGCGCGCATCATCGCCGGCGGCGACCGCCGCGGCGAGATCTACGCGGGACTGAGAAACATTCGCGATCGGTACGCGGATCTGATCCGTGCGCGCTTTCCGAAGATCCCGCGCCGCGTCTCCGGCTACAACCTCGACGAGCTGCTGCCGGAAAACGGCTTCCACGTCGCGCGCGCGCTCGTCGGCACGGAGTCGACGTGCGTACTCGTGCTCGAGGCGACGACGCGCCTCGTCTACAGTCCGCCCGCCCGCGCGCTCCTCGTCCTCGCCTATCCGTCCGTCTACGAAGCCGCCGATGACGTGCCGCGCATCCGCGGCTTCGGCCCGATCGGGCTCGAGGGCTTCGACGACCTGCTCGTGCGCGATCAGCAGCACAAGGGCCTGAATCCGCACGGACTGGCGCTGCTGCCGCCGGGCGCCGGCTGGCTGTACGTGGAGTTCGGCGGCGAGACGCTCGATGAGGCGATGGAGAAGGCGCGGCCCCTCATGAATGCAGACGCGCGTCTCTTCGACAATGCGTCGAAGGAAGCGCGCTTTCTATGGGCCGTGCGCGAGTCGGGCCTCGGCGCGACGGCACACGTTCCGGGCAAGCCGCTGATGTGGGAGGGGTGGGAGGACGCCGCGGTCGCGCCGGAGAAGCTCGGCGCGTATCTGCGCGATCTGCGCAGGCTGCTCGACTCCTACGAGTACGGCGGCGATCTGTACGGCCACTTCGGCGACGGCTGCGTACACACGCGCACGAATTTCGACATGACCTCGAAGGGCGGGATCGCGAAGTTCCGTTCGTTCATCGGCGAGGCGGCCGACCTCGTGGCGTCGTACGGAGGGTCCTTTTCGGGCGAGCACGGCGACGGGCAGGCGCGCGCGGCGCTGCTGGAGAAGATGTTCGGGCCGGAGCTGATCGGCGCGTTCCGCGAGTTCAAGGCGCTGTGGGATCCGGAGTGGAAGATGAATCCCGGCAAGGTGGTCGCGCCGTACGAGCCGGACGAGAACCTCCGCCTCGGCAGCGCCTACGCTCCCTGGTCGCCGAAGACGCACTTCACGTTCGCGGAAGACGAGGGGCGGATGAACCACGCCGTCCTGCGCTGCGTCGGCGTGGGCAAATGCCGCCGCCTCGACGGCGGGACGATGTGCCCGAGCTACCAGGTGACGCGCGAGGAGGAGCATTCGACGCGCGGCCGCGCGCGGCTGCTCTTCGAGATGTTCGAAGGCAAAGCGGTTGCGAACGACTGGCGCAACGAGGCCGTGCACGACGCCCTCGACCTTTGCATCGCATGCAAAGGCTGCAAAGGCGACTGCCCGACCGGCGTCGACATGGCGACGTACAAGGCCGAGTTCATGTCGCACTACTACGCCGGACGTTTACGTCCCATGCCGGCCTACACGATGGGCCTGATTTACTGGTGGGCCGGCATCGCGCAGCACATGCCCGGAGCCGCGAACGCGATGATGCGTGTGATGAAGCCGCTGAGCGGCGTGGCGAAGCAGCGGACGATGCCGGTATTCGCCCGGGAGACGTTTCGGGAAGCGTTTGGAGTGCGGCGGCAAAGCCGCCGCTTTGAAAGCGGTGGCTCTGCCACCGCAGTCCAAAAGCGCGTCGTGCTCTGGACCGACACGTTCAACAATCACTTCCTTCCCGATACCGCGATGGCCGCGGTCGAAGTGCTGGAGCGTGCGGGTTACGCCGTCACGATTCCACGCAGGCGCGTCTGCTGCGGGCGTCCTTTGTACGACTGGGGCTTTCTCTCTCGCGCGAAGAAGCTGCTGCGCGAGACGCTCGACGTGCTGCGGGCGGAGCTCGACGAAGGGTTGCCGGTGATCGGGCTGGAGCCGAGTTGTGTGTCGGTGTTTCGCGATGAGCTGCTGAATCTCTTTCCGAACGATCCGTACGCGAAAAAACTCGCGGCGTCGGCGATGACGCTGAGCGAGTTTCTGATGCGGGAGAACGTGCCGCTGCCGCAGCTGCGCCGGAAAGCGATCGTGCAGGCGCACTGCCATCACAAGTCGGTCATGCGCTTCGATGCCGAGGAGGCCGTGCTGCGGAAGATCGGCCTCGAGCTCGAGTATCCCGACTCCGGCTGCTGCGGGATGGCGGGCGCGTTCGGGTTTGAGCGGCGGCACTACGACGTCTCGATGCGCATGGGCGAGCGGGTCATCCTTCCGCTGGTGCGCGAAGCCGCGGAGGACACGCTGATCGTCGCCAACGGGTTCAGTTGCCGCGAGCAGATCGAGCAGGCGACGGGCCGGCAGACGTTGCATCTGGCGCAAATTCTGAGGATGGCCGCGCAATGAAACGCATCCTCGGGCATCCGATCCATCAGATGCTGGTGGTCTTTCCGCTGGGACTGCTGGCCACGTCGTTCTTCTTCGATCTCGCGTGGGCCGTGACCGGCCGCGCGGAGCTCGCGAACGTCTCGTGGTGGATGATCATCGCCGGCGTGATCGGCGGCGCGGCGGCGTCGCTCTTCGGCGTGCTCGACTTTCTGGCCATTCCGCGGGGAACGCGCGCGCGGAGGCTGGGCGCGTGGCACGGCGGGGGCAACCTGGTCGTCGCGCTATTCTTCGCCGCCAGCCTGCTCGTCCGGCGCGGGGCGCCGGAGCATCCGGGAGCGCTGGCGATCGCACTGTCGGGACTCGGCGTCCTGCTGACGGTGATCACCGGCTGGCTCGGAGGCGAGCTCGCCGAGAGTGCGGCGACAAAGCCGCCGCACTCTCAAAGTCTCTAGAGCCGTTCGCGATCGCGATCGCGATTCGAGAGCGGACCGCCCTCGTTCACTTCGTCTCGACTGGAGCTCGGCCGTTCCTGCGGCCGCTCCTGGAAGCCGCCGCTGCGGCCGCCCGCGTTCTCGAAGCCGCTTCGCTCCTCGTTCGCCTGGCGGACAAAGGGCTGCGAGCTGCCGCTCTGTACGAAATCGGTGTTGCCGCTCGAAAGGTTGTTCGGGTTCGCTGCCGCCGCGCGCGCGCGTGCTCCGCGGCTGTGGCCGCCCTCGCGGCCGATCGCTGCCATATGCGCGCGGTCGCGGCTGACGGCTTCGCCGCCCTTCCGGCCCGCCACGCGGGCTTCATCGGACGTGAATTCGTGGGCCGTTCCCTTGGAATGCGCAGCACGACCGCCCTTGCTCGCAATCTCGCGCTGCTTCGAAGGATCCATCGACGCAAAACCGCGTTTACTCGTTGCCATGAGTCTGTCTCCTTAGGGGTTTTCCCGGATCTGAGTCTCAGTACTGCCGATTACCTCCATGTGTCCGGTGTTACGGTCGAGCACGAAGCGTGCCGGTCAGCGCAACCCTTGCGAGCACGCGATTTGCGTTTACGGCAAATCCGATGACATCGCTTTCGCTCTGGAGCGCCACCGCCACCGTCCCCCGCCACGATCCGCTCCGAGGCGCGATCGACGTCGATGTCGCGATCATCGGCGCCGGCATCACCGGCCTCACCGCCGCGCTGCTGCTGCAGGAGCGCGGACGCAGCGTCGCCGTGCTGGAAAAAGCGGCCGTCGGCGGCGGCGAGAGCGGCAACACCACCGCGCATCTCACCGCCGCCATCGACGCGCGCTATCACTACGTGCGGCGCAAATACAGCGCGGACGACGCGCGGCTCGTCGCCGAAGCGGGCAGCGCCTCGCTCGAGAAAATCGCGGAGCTGGTGCGCACGCATTCGATCGCCTGCCGCTTTCGCCGCGTGCCCGGCTATCTCTACACCGAGCATCGCAAGTCGGTCGCGGAGCTGAAGAGCGAGCTGTCGGCGGCGCGCGAGGCGGGGCTCGACGTGCAGTGGACGCCCGCGGCGCCGCTGCCGTTCGAAAACCGCGGCGCGGTCGTCTTCGCGAACCAGGCGCAGTTCCATCCGCGCGAGTACCTGCACGCGCTCGCCGGCGTGCTCGCGCGCGGCGGCGCGCGGATTTACGAGCGCACCCTCGTCACCGGCGTGAAGAAAGGCGAAGTCACGGCCGAGGGCGGACGCGTGAGCGCGGGCGCGATCTTCATGGCCACGGATGTCCCGGTCTCCGGATTCACGCACGTCCTTACGAAAATCGCCGCGTATCGCACGTACGCCATGGCCTTCGAGGTCGAAGGCGAGCACTCCGACGGACTGTTCTGGGACACCGCCGATCCGTATCACTACACGCGCTGGCAGGACACGGACGAAGGCACGTTCCTCATCGTCGGCGGCGAAGACCATCGCGTCGGCGAAGCCGGCGACACCGAGGCCTGCTTCGCGAAACTGCTCGCCTACGCGCGCGACCGCTTCCGCGTGCGCAAGCCGCGCTATCAGTGGTCGGGGCAGGTGATCGAGCCGCACGGCGGGCTGCCGCTGATCGGCGGGTCGGACGGCATCTACATCTCGACCGGCTACTCCGGAGAGGGAATGACCTTCGGCACGCTCGGCGCGATGCTGATCGCCGACGAGATCACCGGCGTCGAGAACCGCTGGAAGGACGTCTTCAGCCACACGCGCGCGATTCCCGACATGACCTCGCGCGAGTTCATCACCGACATGACTGCACCGCCCCGCGCGCACGCCGCTCGAGCGTATACAGTTGGAGGATGAGTAAGGCGCAAAGCCGCGAAGATCTCATCCGCGACGACGTCCGCGACCTCGCACAACTCGGATACGCACAGCAGCTCTACCGCGAGATGGGAGGCTTCTCCAATTTCGCGGTCTCGTTCTCCATCATCTCGATCCTCACCGGCGCGGTGCTGCTGTTCGGCTACGGCCTGAAGTACGCCGGGCCGATCGTCAACTCCGCCGGCTGGCCGCTGGTGAGCCTGATGACGCTCGCCGTCGCGGCGTCGATGGCGGAGATCGCGTCCGCGTATCCGACCGCCGGGGGTCTGTATTTCTGGGCGTTCCGCCTCGGCGGGCGGCGATGGGCGTGGATCACGGCGTGGCTGAACATGATCGGGCAGGTCGCGATCACGGCCGGGATCAACATCGCGGCGGCGATCTATCTCATCGGCATCTTCACGCGCTCCGCCACCAGCTGGAACTTCCAGCTGCTGGTGATGCTGCTGATCCTCGTGCCGCAGGTGGCGATCAATCTGTGGGGGATCCGCCTCACCGCGCGGCTCTCCGATCTCAGCGTCTGGTGGCACATCGGCGGCGTGCTGCTGATCGTCGTCCTGCTGGCGTTCCTCGGCACGCATCACAACTCGCTCGCGTTTCTCTTCTCGTGGCATCCGGTCGCCGCCCCGCCCGAGCCGGTGCTCGCGATCGGCGAGGCGAAGCTGCCGTCGCCGCTGTTCACGCTGATCCCCGGGCTCGCCAGCTGGTACGCGGCGTCGCCGGTGGCGCTGTTCTTCGTGCTCTCGCTGCTGCAGGCGCAGTGGACGTACACCGGCTACGACGCCTCGGCGCACATGGCCGAGGAGACGGTGATGGCGCGGCTCAACAGCGCGTGGGGCATCGTGCTCTCCGTCGGCGTCTCCGCGATCGCCGGCTACCTGATGCTGATGGCGCTGACGTGGTCGATCCCGCGCGGCGACGTCGCGGCGACGGCGAACGATCCGTATCCGGTGCTGTACATCATCTCGAACAACCTCACGCCGTTTCTCGCGAACGTGGTCGCGATCGTGATCGGCGTCGCGATGTGGCTCTGCGGCGTCGCGTCGGTCACGTCGATGGGGCGCATGTGGTACGCGTTCGCGCGCGACGACGGGATGCCGGGCTCGCGGTGGCTGAAGCGCGTCGGCGGAAAGCACCACACGCCGGCGACCGCGATCCTCGTGACGTCGCTGCTCAGCGTCGCCATCTGCATCTATGCCTCGGCGTGGTTTGTCGTGACGTCGATCAGCACGATCTGTCTCTATCTCGCCTACGGCATCCCGATCTGGCTGAACTACCGCAACCGCCGCCGCGGGTCGGGCGAGTTCATGACCAGAGAGCTCGCGCCCTGGACGCTCGGACGCTGGTCGGCGGCGCTGAATGCGGTCGCGATCGGCTGGATCGCGCTGATCACGATCGTGTTCATGCTGCCGCCCAACGAGCTCGTGCTCTGGACGATGGTAGGGGTCGCGATCGTGCTGACGCTCTACTGGCAGTTGAGCGCGAAGCGGCGTTTTCGCGGACCGCTCGTCCGAGAATAGAATGCGGGGGCACGGGGTTGTTGCGAGGCCAGCCGGAACGGAGAGATGGGTGAGTGGCTGAAACCAGCGGTTTGCTAAACCGCCGTAGGGTGTAAAGCTCTACCGAGGGTTCGAATCCCTCTCTCTCCGCCAGCCGCCTTTCCTGCTTCGACCTCAAACTTGAGAGAGGAGAAGCCCATGAACAGGAGACCGGCCCGGGTTGTCCTTGTCCTCATCCTTCTCGCCGTCACGTCCATCTCCGTCATCGCCCAAACGAAGAAAGCCATCCGCGAGCGCGTCGCGAAAAACGCGGTCCGCTCGATGATCGGCCAGAACGCCGTCGTTCCCACGAGCTGCGCCAATACCGGCGACGAGTTGCGCGAGCCGACGCCGCTCCGCGCCGACGCGAACCACAGCCTCAGCACGGTCTTCGACGTCGTCCTCGAGCCGCGGAAGGTCCCGGTCTACACGCAGGTGAACGGTGCGTGGACCTGCGTGGACACCAATTTCCCGCTGCGTCTCTACAAGGATCCGATCACCGGCATCGCGAAGTTCCCCGGCCCGACGCTGCACCTGCGCCGCGAGAGCCCGAACTACACGCCCGGCGACCGCTGGAGCATCCTGCTGAAGAACCACCTCCCGCCGTCGAACGAGGACTGCGTCTGGGCGGGACCGGACGGCAAGGGGAGAGGCACCTGCGACTGCTCCGATCCGAACAATCAGCCGCAGTGCTGCAACGACACGACGACGCCGAACGGCATGAACTGCATGCACGGCGACAACACCACCAACCTCCACTTCCACGGCACGCACGTCTCGCCGCAGCGGCCGCAGGACTGGGTGCTGCTGCAGCTCACGCCGTACGGCACGCCTCCGGGCACGACGATGCACGGCGACGAGAGCAACACGATCGCGGGCGAGTTCCAGTACGCCGTCGATCCGCTGCCGGACACCCAGGCCGAGGGGACGCACTGGTATCACCCCCACAAACACGGCTCCACCGCGCTGCAGGTCGGCAACGGCATGGCCGGCGCGATCATCATCGAAGGACCGTTCGACGACTGGCTGCAGCAGCAATACAACGGCCGGCTGCGCGAGAAGACGCTCGTCGTGCAGAACGTCCACGACCTCAACTTCACCTCCACCAACGCGGTCACGCCGATCCCGCTGATCAACGGACAGCTCACGCCGCAGATCACGATGTACCGCGGCGAAGTGCAGCGCTGGCGGTTCGTGAACGCGAACATCGACGCCGACGCGCAGCTGATCATCGATTTCGACGGCGTCGACGACACGAGCGTCGAGGCGCGGCAGATCGAGATGGACGGCGTGCAGTTCAGCCCGAAGAACTACCAGTGCCAGCCGATGCTCGACACCACGCCGTGCGACGGGCAGAACAGCGATCTCAAGTTCATGTTCTCGCCCGGCAACCGCGCCGACTTCCTGATCAAGGCCCCGAACGTCGTCGGCGAGCTGTTCGTACCGTACGACGTCTTCGGCGCGGTCGACGATCAGGGCACGAAGCCGAACCGCGATCCGCGCGGCGGCGCGCGCAGCGCGCGCCAGGTGCAGGTCGCCCGGACGAAGGCTGCGCTCGAGGCCATCGCGCCCGGCGCCTCACAGCCGGCGCTGCTCTCGATCAACGTCATCGACTGCCCCGTTCCCGGCGGCTGCATGATGGACTTCCCGGCGACCCTGCCCGAGCTGCCGCACTTCCTCCGTCCCATCGTTCCGAACCGCCCGAACCAGACCGTCCAGTTCCAGGTCCTCAACACCGACGGCCAGCCGCAGAAGAATCCGGCGCCCGCGGGGATCTTCGGGATCATGGTGAAGGGCCAGAACGGCGACAAGCTGATGCAGTTCGACGACGAGTGCGCGAACTTCACCGAGCCGCTCGATCCGGACGGCGGCGAGGAGTGGCACGTCTCGCAGAACGGCAATCGCAACGGCAAGCCGTTCCACGTCTTCCACATCCACATCAATCCGTTCCAGGTCGTGAGCACATACGACTTCAACGGGAACAAGATCACGTATCCCGAGCCGCTCTGGCAGGACAGCATCACGCTGCCGAACAACACCAATCCGACCGATCCGAACAACCCGAGCACCGAGGTCGTGATGCGCCAGCGCTTCGAGGACTACACCGGGCTCTACGTCCTGCACTGCCACTTCCTCGGCCACGAGGACCGCGGAATGATGCTCACCGTGCAGACGGTGTGTCCGAACAAGCCCGACTCATACAGCGCGACCTCGACGACGCAGCAGGAGTGCACGTTCAACCAGTTCGTCCCCGCCGCGCCGCCGTGCAAAGCGAAGACGATGACCAGCGCCTCGCACAACCATTGAAACGATAATGCCCTCGTGAGACCCGGCGACCGAATCGCTCACTACGAGATCCGCGAGCGGATCGGCGCCGGGGGAATGGGCGAGGTCTGGAAGGCGCTGGACACGCGCCTCGACCGCTTCGTGGCGCTGAAGCTGCTCCCGCGCAATCTCACCACCGATGACGAGCGTGTGCGCCGCTTCGTGCGCGAGGCGAAGTCGGCGTCCGCGCTCACGCATCCGAACATCATCACCATCTACGACACCGATCGCGCCGACGTCGCCGGCGCGCCGGCGTGGTACATCGCGATGGAGCTCGTCGACGGCGAAACGCTGCGCGCGCGGCTGCGGCGCGGCGAGCTCGATCCCGCGGCCGCGGCGTCGCTCGTCGCGCAGGCGGCGGACGCGCTCGCGAAGGCGCACGCGCACGGCATCGTCCATCGCGACCTCAAGCCCGAGAACATCATGATCACCGCCGACGGGTTCGCGAAGGTGCTCGACTTCGGTCTCGCGAAGCTCGTCCAGAGCGAGGTCGAGGAGGAGAACCTGACCGCCGACGGCGTGATCGTCGGGACGATCAGCTACATGTCGCCGGAACAGATCCGCGGCGGCGCCGTCGATGCGCGCTCCGACCTCTTCGCCCTCGGCTGCGTGCTCTACGAGCTCGTCTCGTCGCGGCGCCCGTACGCCGCGCCCACCGCGCGCGAGTCGCTGCATCGCACGATCCACGACGAGCCGCCGCGCCTCGAGCTCCCGCCCGAGCTGCAGCGCATCATCGACCGCTGCCTGCGCAAGCGCCCCGAGGAGCGGGTGCAGTCGGCGAAAGAGCTGGCGGCGGAGCTGCGCGCGTTCGTGCGCGGCGTCGAGCGCGGGGCGCAGGCGCCGCCGCGCTCCATCGCGGTGCTGCCGTTCCGCGAGCTCACGCCGTCGCACGAGAACGACCACATCGGCCTCGGTCTCGCCGACGCGATCATCACCGAGCTCGCGGCGAGCCGGAAACTGCTCGTGCGTCCCACGTCCGCGATCGTCGGCTATCGCGATCGCGCCGTCGATCCGGGCGGCGCCGCGCGCGAGCTCGGTGTCGACGCGGTCGTCGACGGCGCGTTCCAGCGCGCCGGCGTCCGGTTGCGCGTCACCGTGCAGCTGGTAAACATCGAAGGCCGCTCGCTCTGGGCGGCGAAGATCGACTCGTCGCTCGACGATCTCTTCGCGATGCAGGACGAAGTCGCGCGCCGGGTCTCCGAGTCGCTGTCGGTCGACCTCGCGCCGCCGCAGCGCGCGCCGCAGACGCACGCGACGGCGTACGAGTGGCTCATGAAGGGAAAGCTCGCGCTATGGGCCGACACGATCGAGAAGATGAAGGAAGCGATCGACGCGTTCACCGCCGCGACGGCGAGCGATCCCGCGTTCGCGCCGGCGTGGGCCGGACTCGCCGACGTGTACGCGCGGCTCGCGTTCAACTGGGATCCGGGCGGCGACTGGTATCACAGGGCGGTCGAGGCCTCGGAGCGCGCGCTGGCCATCGACGGCGATCTTGCCGAGGCGCATTACGTGCGCGGCCGGCTGGCGTGGTCGCCGGAAGGCGACTTCGACTTCCGCACCTCGGTCGCGGCATTCGCGGCGGCGCTGCGCATGAATCCGAACCTCGCGGAAGCGCACGGTCGTCTCGGCGTGCTGCTGTTTCACATCGGCGCGATCGAGGAAGCCGAGGAAGAGCTGCGCCGCGCGATCGCCATCAATCCCGCCGACAGCATCTCCGTCCACCACCTCGGCACGTGCGCGTTCGTCGCCGGCGACTGGAGCCGCTGTCTCGAGCGGCTCGCCGAGCGCTTCGACGAGGCGCCGCATCCGTGGGCGTACTACATCCGCGCGCACGCGCTGCTCCGCCTCGATCGCGACGCGGAAGCGGCGGAGTGCACCGATCGCGCGGCGCTGCTGTTTCCGGAGAGCGCCTTCTACTACCCGCTGCGCGTCGTGCTCGCGGCGAAGGCCGGCGACCGCGCGCGTGCGCACGAGCAGATGCATCGCACCATCGAGCACGAGAAAACGTACGGCCACTACCATCACACGCAGTACGACATCGCCTGCGCCCACGCGCTCCTCGGCGACACGGAGCTCGCGCTGGAGTGGCTTCGCGCGGCGGCGCGCAACGGCTATCCGTGCGCGCTCCATTTCGAGCGCGATACGCTGCTCGCGCCGATGCGCCGAAGCGAGCTCGACGCGTTGATTGCTGAGGTCCGCGCCGAGGATGAGGAGTACCGTGGGCTCTACCGCAGGCTCATCGAGACGCCCGATGCGGACGCCACGACGCTGCAAATGACCTGAGGGGCCCGATTCTTGCTGGGTTTGGTAACGACCCAATGACCATCAGCCACGACACGGGAAGCTGGGCGGCGGACTCTCACAGCCCGCTCGACCACATCGTGCAGTTCTACGAAGACGAGGAATTCCTCTATTCGCGAGTCGCCGACTTCCTGATGGCCGGGATCCACGCGGGCGAGCCGGCGGTCGTGATCGCCACGCCGGAGCATCACGAAGGATTCCGCGCGCGGCTCGACCTGCCTGCCGACTTCCAGAACGTGCTGTTCCTCGACGCGCGGGAAACGCTCTCCAGCTTCATGCTCGGCGACATGCCCGACGCGCAGCGCTTCCAGCAGAGCGTCGGCGCGCTGATCGCGCGCAACGCGGCCGGCGACCGGCGCGTCCGCGCGTACGGCGAGATGGTCGACCTGCTCTGGCGCGACGGCAGGGCCGAGGCGGCGATCCGGCTCGAGGAACTGTGGAACGAGCTCGGGAAGCAGTATTCGTTCTCGCTGCTCTGCGCCTATCCGATCGGGAACTTCTACAAGGAAACGGACAGCCGGCTGTTCGAGGAGATCTGCGAACGGCACTCCGTCGTCGTTCCGACCGAGACGTACGTGAGCGCCGATGAAGACGCGCGCCGGCGCGAGTTCAGCGCGCTGCAGCAGCGCGCCGAAGCGCTGGAGACCGAGATCGCCGCGCGCCATCGCGCCGAGGAAGTCAACGCGTTCCTGCTCGAGGCGTCGAACGCGCTCAACCGCTCCCTCGACTACGACTCGCGGCTGCGCGAGATCGTCAGCCTCGCCGTGCCGCGCCTCGCCGACTCCTGCGCGGTGGACGTCGCGCGCGCCGACGCGAAACAGCCGCCCTTTCCGCGGATCGCCGGCGGGACGACGATGATCGTGCCGCTGCTGCTGCCCGATCGCCACGTCGGCACGCTCACGCTCACGTCCAGGGAGCCGCGATACTCGCCCGACGATCTCGCGCTCGCGGTCGAATTCGCACGCCGCTCGGCGGTCGCGCTCGAAAACGCGCGCCTCTACCAGGCCGCGCAGGAAGCGAATCGGGTCAAGGACGAGTTCCTCGCGACGCTCTCCCACGAGCTGCGCACGCCGCTCACCGCGATTCTCGGCTGGGCGCGCATGCTCACCCTCGGCGGTCTCGATCCGCAGACGCAGCGCACCGCGTTCGAAACCATCGAGCGGAGCGCGCGCACGCAGGCCACGCTGATCGACGACCTGCTCGATCTCTCCCGCGTCGTCACCGGCAAGCTGACGCTGCAGACGGAGCTGGTCGATCTGACGAGCATCATCGCCAGCGCCGTGGCCACGCAGCGTCTCGCCGCCGAGGCCAAAGGCATCGCGGTGAACGTGCGGACGGGCGACGAGCGCGCGGTCGTCATGGGCGATCCGACGCGGCTGCAGCAGATCGTCTGGAACCTGCTGTCGAACGCGATCAAGTTCTCGGATACCGGCGCGGTCGTGACGATCGAGCTGGAGCGCGACGTCGACCGCGCGCGGATCCTCGTGCGCGACGACGGCCGCGGCATCTCGCCCGAGTTCCTGCCGCACGTCTTCGAGCCCTTCCGCCAGGCGGACGGCGCGAGCACGCGCAGGCACGGCGGCCTCGGCCTCGGGCTCGCGATCGTGAAGTACCTCACCGAGCTGCACGGCGGCACGGTGAGCGCGAGCAGCCGCGGCGACGGACGCGGCGCGACGTTCATGATCGCGCTCCCGCTCGCGCTGCGCCGCAGCGTCGAAGCGGATGCGCCGGTGCGCGACGAGATCATCGATCTGCGCGGGACGACGATCCTGCTCGTCGACGACGATGCCCCCACGCGCGATCTCGTCATGGCCATGCTCCGCCGCTGCGGCGCCGAAATCTGCACCGCCGACTCCGTTCCCGCCGCCCGGGAGCTGCTCATCGCCCGCACGCCGCACGTGATCGTCACCGACATCGCCATGCCCGGCCACGACGGCTTCGCGCTGCTGGACCACGTCCGCGCGCGCGCCGATGCGATCCCGGTCGTCGCGCTCACCGCCTCGGCGCCGGCGGACGACGAGTCCGGGTTCGCGGCGTGGGTGCGGAAGCCGATCGATCCGTTCGAGTTCGCGCGCGTGATCGCGTCACTGCAGCAGCGCGCGTAGCCGCTCATATCCGGCGCGGCTCACCGGCACGCGCATCCCGTCCTTCATCACCGCCACCCGGCTGTCCTTCGCGTACGGCTCCACGCGGTCGAGGCTCTCCAGGTTCACGAGATAGCTGCGATGCACGCGCACGAAGCGCGAGGGATCGAGGAGCTGTTCGAGCTCGCCGAGCGTCTGCTGTTTCACGTGCTTCTCGCCGCGCGCGAACACGTGCAGGTAGTCGTCCTGCGCCTCGATGTAGTCGATGCGCTGCACCGGCAGGACGGTGATGCTCGCGCCGTCGCGGAACGCCATGCGCTGCAGCGGCTTTTTCGCCATCGCCGCGGCGCGCGCCGGCTCGGGCGCGCCGAGCTGCACCATCTGCCCCGCATGCGCGACCACTTCTCCGAAGCGCGCGGCGGTGAAGGGCTTCAGCAGATAGTCGACCGCGTGCACCTCGAACGCGCGGATCGCGTACTCGTCGTACGCCGTGACGAAGACGACCTTCGGCTTCGGATCGAGCAGGTCGAGCACCTCGAACCCGTCGAGCTTCGGCATCTGGATGTCGAGGAACACGAGCTGCGGCCGGTGCTCCGACACCGCCTTCACCGCCTCGTACCCGTTCGCGCACTCCGCCACGACGCGGAACTGCGGATAGTCCCCGAGAAACTCGCGCAGGATCGCCCGCGCCGGCTCCTCGTCATCGACGATGACGACGTCGATCATGTCCATGGCAGCACCAGTTCGACCGCAAACCGGTCCGGGTCGTTGTCGACCTCGATGCGGCCGGCGTCGCCGTAATACGCGCCGATGCGCCGCCGCGTGTTCGACAGGCCGATGCCTTCGCCGCGGCTGGCCGGGCGGTCGGGGTCGCAGCGGTTCTCGACGCGGATGTGCACGCGGTCTCCCTGACGCGCGGCCTCGATCTGCACCACGCCTCCGTCGAGCAGATGTCCGACGCCGTGCGTCACCGCATTCTCGACCAGCGGCTGCAGCAGGAGCGGCGGAACGCGATACGCGCGCACGCTCTCGTCGATGTTCTGCTCGAACTCGAGGCGCGGTCCGAAGCGGATGCGCTCGATGGCGAGGTAGCTCGACGCGAGCTCGAGCTCCTCGGAGAGTGTGATGGATTCTGCACTTCCGATGCGCAGGCTTTTGCGCAAATACTCCGCGAGCAGCGTCGTCAGCGTCCGCGCCGACTGCGGATTCGAGCCGCACAGGGCGCTGATCGAATTGAGGCTGTTGAAGAGAAAGTGCGGATCGAGCTGCGCCTTCAGCACCTTCAGCTCCGCCTCGCGCGCCAGCAGCTTCACGCTCATCTCGCGCTCCAGCGCGACCAGCACGTAGTGAAACGCGACGGCGAGCACGTACAAAAGGATGCCCGTCACGACGAACACCGTGGAGCGGCTGGCGACGGTCTCCGTCGCCGTGCGGCCGAGGACGCGCGCCCAGAGGCGGAACATCAGCAGCCAGAGGAGCGCGAGGAGGATCGCCGCGGCCAGATGCGCCGGGACCAGCGTGGTCGCGCGCGTGTGGTGGAGCGGCATCGCGCGCGCCGGGTACCACGCCGCGAGACAGATGAACGCGTAGACGATCGTCGGCGGAACGGTCAGCAGCATCGCTTCCGCCAGCGCGGAGCGGCCCGGCTCCATCGCCACGAGCGCCAGCAATACCGCGAGCAGGCACCACGAGAGCAGATAGAGCGCGAGCCGCTGCCGGTCAGCGAGAATCGGATGCATCTCTAGTTCTTCACCACGATCGCGCCCATCACCGCGGCGCCTTTGACGATCAGCTCCGGTCCGGTCTTCGTCCGCGAAGTCGCGGTCTTGTCGTCGAAGCCGCCGAGGAGCGGCAGCACCTGGCCGACCACCCGCCAGTTCTCCGGCACCGTGATCTCGACGCCGCCCCACATCGCGAACGCATCGATCACCGCCGACTCGCCATCTTTGATCGACGCGCCGCGCAGATCGAGCTCCACCCCGCCCATGATGGCATTCGCGTCGCCGCCGCGGAATGCCTGCGACGTGTTCTGGTAGTGCACGCCCCCCATCATCGCGAACGCGTGGACGTCGGCGTTCGGGTCTTCGCGTCCGTCCGGCGGGCGGCGCCGCCCCATCGCATCCCAGACCAGCTTCGCGCCGAGGAGCGCGATCCCGAGCGGAATCAGATCGCCGAAGTCCCAGTGTATGTTCGCGAGGTTCACGAACAGCAGGAAGGCGCCGACGACCATCAGCACCACCGACGACGGCCGGCTCGAGCGCGGGTCGGTGAGCCGCACCAGGCCGATGAGGATCAGCACCGCCGGCCAGAACTGCGTGAACTGCTCCGACTCGATGTAGTCCATGTTGTCGAGCGTCCAGAGGACGCCCAGCGCGAGGATCGTCAGGCCGACGATCAGGCGTGGCGTGATGCGGAAGCCGTTACTGCTGTTGTTCATGATGCTTCTCCTTGTCGATGACCGCGTGCAGCAGCACGCCGAGTCCGGCGATGACGATCGCGAGAGGAAACGCCTCGCCCCACGACAGTCCGAAGATGCCGAAGCTGCCCGCCAGCATCCAGACGCCGATGCCGAGCAGGATGTAGCTGCCGTCGCTCTTGCGTCTGCGAATGGCGTCGAGCTCGTTCGCTCCGCCGATCGCGATCAGGATCAGCGGCCAGTAGCTCCAGAGCGAACTGCTGTCCCACACATCGATGGTCTCGAGAAACGTCGTGACGCCGATGACGAGCAGCACCAGGCCGACGACGAGCTTGCCTGCGGAGATGCGTTTTTCGTTGCTCAGTGTTTCGCTGTACATGCGCGGAAGGTACGGCCCGATCGCCGTCCCGTCTCGCGCTCGCCGGTGAATGGAGGATGGGGGCCGGTGAATGTACGACGTGTCATCCTGAGCCGCATCGACGGCGAAGGATCCCCTCCCGTCTCGCGGGATCCTTCGCCGTCTGCGCGGCTCAGGATGACACTCGAAGCCACGCGCTCGTGCCCCCGGTCACGTTGTACAGATCGCGGAAGCCGTGGCGCCGGAGGATGCTCGCCGCGGCGGACGAGCGGTAGCCGCCCTGACAGATGACCGCGAGCGGCTTCGAGCGATCGACGGCGTCGATCCGCTCCGGCAGGACGTCGAGCGGAATGTTGACCGCGTCCGGGACGTGGCCGGAGTCGTATTCGCCGCGCCGGCGGACGTCGAGCACGTTCAGCTCCTCGAGCCGCGCCCGCAGCTCGTCGACGCCGATCTGCGGCAGCGTGTCGAGCGGCAGTCCGGCCTCGCGCCACGCGTCGACGCCTCCGTCGAGAAAGCCGGCGACGTTCTCGAGGCCCACGCGCGCCAGCCGCATCACCGCCTCCTCCGCGCGCTCGCGCGTCTGCGCCACGATCACGATCGCGTCGCCGCTCGCGAGCAGCGTGCCGGCCCACGACGCATACTGCCCGCCGAGGCCGATGTTCAGCGCGCCCGGGAGATGTCCCGCGCCGTACGTCCCTTCGTCGCGTACATCGAGCACCACCGCGCCGCGCTCCACGCGCTCCCGCACCTCGGCCGGCGTGAGCGCGCGCGCCGCGATGTCGTCGAGCGACCGCGCGCCGCGGCGGTTGATCTCCATATCCATCGGAAAGTAGCGCGGCGGCGCGGCGAGATCGGTCGTCATCATCTCGACGAAGGCCTCGCGCGCCATCGGACGCAGCGCGTAGTTCAGCCTGCGCTGCACGCCGATCGTCGACGAACGTTCCTTCGAGATGTTCTTCCCGCACGCCGAGCCCGCGCCGTGCGCCGGCCACACCTCGACCGCGTCGTCGAGCGCCAGCAGCTTGCCGTGCAGCGTGTCGTACAGCATGCCCGCCATCTGCTGCGGCGTGTAGCCGCGGCCTCCGGCGAGATCGGGACGGCCGACGTCGCCGATGAAAAGCGTGTCGCCGGTCAGCACCTTCTCGATCGCGCCGTCGCGGATCACCAGCCACGAAATGCCCTCCGGCGTGTGCCCCGGCGTCTCGAGCGCGCGCAAGACCACGCCGCCCACCCGCAGCTCATCGCCCTCGCGAACCGCCACGTGCGGAAACTCCGCCGCGGCCGCCGCGCCGAACACGATCTGCGCGCCGGTCTTCTCCGCCAGCTCGCGATGCCCGCTCACGAAGTCGGCGTGAAGGTGCGTCTCGATGACCCAGCGGATCCGCATCCCCTGCTGTTCCGCTTCGTCGAGGTACTGCTGCACGTCGCGCTGCGGATCGACGACCGCCGCCTCGCCGTCCGAGCCGATGAAGTACGACGCATGCGCGAGACAGCCGAGGTAGAACTGGCGGAAGTGCACGCGCGCATGGTAGCGCGTCACGGATACGACGCGTGCTCGCAGCCCGTCACGGTGCTGCCCGCAAGCTTGATCGTCGTCGCATCGAGCCATGCGTCTCCGGCGCTGCTGCACTGGATCGAGCCGTCCAGCGTCGTCGCGTCGCGAAGCAGTAACCGCCCGAACCCCGTGACATGAGTCGTGCCTCGGAGCTTCGACTCGCCGGTGTCGAACGTCACCGCCGAGAGCGTTCCGAAGAGATCGACCAGGTTCGGGCCGGTCGACGCGATCTGCCGCGCGCCGAGGAGGTCGACGCCTCCCCGGTCCGCTGCCTGCACGCGCCCCGTGAAATCGCCGGCGCCGTACAACACCGCGTATCCGCCGCCGAACGCCCGCGCCGCGAACTGCGTCGCCTGCATGCTGCACGGATGGCCTGTTCCCTCGGTGAGGCAATCGATGTCGGCGTATCCGCCGGTCTGTACCACGAGCCCGGTCCCGCCGATGACCTCGCTGTCGAGATACGTCAGCACGCCATTGCGCGACGACACCCCGGCGGGGCCGCTGTTGTTCTCCGCGCGGCAGCCGATGCAGCCGACGAAACGCGCCCCGTCTGAGAAGATGCCTCTTCCCAGATTCGACGAGATCGTCAGTCCCTCGCCGATGAACAGCGTGTCATCGCGCACCAGGATCCCGTTGACGTTCCCCGTGACGCGGCAATTCGTCATGCTCACGCTCGAGTCGAAGATCGACAGGCCGGCCATGACGCCGTTCACGAAGCCGAGGTTCTGCACGATGGCCGAGTTGACATCGACGATCGTCAGGCCCGCGACGGTCGTGCCCTGAATCGCGTCCAGCAGCGGATCGGTGCCGCGCAGCGTGAAGTCCTTGTCCTCGATGCGCACGCTCTCCACGCAGAGTCCCTTCACGAGGATGTCCAGCGGCGCCGCGTTCTTGTCGACCGCGTCCTGAATCTTCTCGCCCTTCGCGCAGTCGACGGTGACGGTCTTCGCCGCCGTCTGCGCCTGTTTCGCCGGGTGGAGATGCAACGCCTTCAGCTCGCGGATGCGTTCGAGATCGGCTGCAGACACGGAGATCGCACAGAACAAAACGAGCAGCAGTTTTTTCATGATGCCGAAAAACGTAACGCCGCGGTTCCGCCCGCGCCACGGAGAAATGGAATCACATCGGCCGTATCCTTGATCCTTGCTCGCACCCGGCGAAACCCTCGGCCCCTACACGATCCTCGACCTCCTCGCGGTCGGCGGGATGGGCGAGATCTATCGCGCGTCGGACTCGCGGCTGAACCGCCAGGTCGCGATCAAGGTGTTGCCGTCCGACGTCGCCGCGGACCCGCTGTCGCTGGAGCGCTTCCGGCGCGAGGCGCGCGCCGTCGCCGCGCTGTCGCATCCGAACATCCTCGCCATCTTCGACTTCGGCAGCGAGCAGGGCATCCACTACGCGGTCACGGAGCTCCTCGAAGGCGAGACGCTGCGCATGCGCATGCATCGCGGGCGGTTCACGACGCGCGAGGCGCTGGAGATGATCGCCGAGATCGCCGACGGCGTGGCCGCCGCGCACGCGGGCGGGATCGTGCATCGCGATCTCAAGCCCGAGAACGTGTTCATCACCACCACCGGCCGCGTCAAGGTGCTCGACTTCGGACTCGCGCGCGGCGGCACCGCGGTGGCCGACGCGCGGATCTCCGGCACGGACGCCGCGTTTCTCACCACGCAGACCGGCGTGGTGATGGGGACCGTCGGCTACCTCGCGCCGGAACAGGTCGAGGGCCTCGCGCCGACGCCCGCGACGGACGTCTTCGCCCTCGGCTGCATTCTCTTCGAGCTGCTGGCGGGACACACCCCGTTCGACCGCCCGTCGTCCGCGCACGCGATGGTCGCCCTGATGCACGACGAGGCGCCGCGGCTCGCGGTCACCGGCGACTCGCTCATGCGCGACGCCGACGCAATCGTCCAGCAGTGCCTCGCGAAGAATCCGGAGGAGCGTTTCGGCGACGCGTCCGCCCTCGGGAGCGCCACGCGCGCCGTCCTCGCCGGCGCGCGCCATCCCGCCCATCGCCGCGCGTTTCCGTGGCGTCTCGTCATCGGCGCGTCGATCGTGCTCGTCCTCGCCCTGATCGCGTACTTCGTCGCCGCGTCCCGCAATGAGCTGATCGATCACGGCTACGACATCCGCGCCTCCGACCTGCGCGGCGACGCCGAGTCGCGGCGCATCCTCACGCTCGCCCTGCAGGCCGACGCGCAGGGAAACCGGCCGAAGGCGCAGGAGCTGCTCGAGGAAGCGTGGCGCCGCCCGTCGAAGTCCGCGTTCCCCGCCGCGTTTCTCTCGAGCTTCAACGACGCCGCCGGCAATTCCGCCGAGGCCGAACGCTGGGCGAAGGCGGCGGAGACCCGCATGGCCGGCGCGTCGCCGTACGAGTCGCTGCTCGTCCGCTATCTGACCGCCACCGGCGGCCCGCGCGAGCTCACGCTCGCGAAGTCCGCGCTCGAGCTGCGTCCGCGCGCGTGGCGTCTGCGTCTCGCCGCCGCGCACATCCATCTCTCGCAGCGCCAGCGCGGCGCGGCGCTCCGCGAGCTGCAGCAGATCGATGTGCGGAAGCCGGACGATCGCCGGCTGATGCTCGTCCTCGCCGACCGCGCGTCCCTCGGCGACATCGACGGCGCGACGCGCGATCTCCGCCGCAGCCGGCTCATGCAGCGCCCCGCGCTGCGCGACTACGTCGAGGCGCGCACGGCGTGGGCCCGCGGCGACGCGCGCGGCGCGCGCATGCACTATGACCGCGCCGCCGATCGGGCGGCCGAGGAGAACAGCTCGCAGCTCGAAGTCGAGGCGCGCATGCTCGGCGGCGTCGCGTCGCTGAAGGTCGGCGACTGGGCGGCGGCGCAGCGCAACTTCGCGCTCGCCGCGGAGCGCGCGAAGCAGTTCGACCTCCGCTATCGTCAGTTCGAGAACACCACGCTCGCCGCCTACGCCGCGCATCGCGCCGGCGATCCCGAGCAGCGCGACGCCAAGCTCCGCGCGTCCGCGGCGCTCCTCGTAAACGACGATTACGGGATGGCCGTCCTGCGCATCCTCGCCATCCGCCTCGGCTCGGATGTCTGGAGATCGTGGCGGCGCCCGTCGCTCGCGAACGAGCCCGCCATCGACGCCATGCTCCGCGCGCGCGAAGTGTGGGCGACCGGCGACCTCACCGCCGCCGCGCGCGAGCTCGCCCGCGTCCGCGCCGAGGGAATCGACGGGACCGCGCTGCGCGAAGAAGCGGAGCTGCTCGCCGCCGAGCTGCACCGCCCCTTCATGCGCCTCCCCGCGGACACGCCCTACCCGAACCTCGTCCGCTGGCTCGCGATCTTCGATTTGCCCTAAGCCCGGATCTCGATCGCCACCGGCGACTTCAGGTACACCACCTTCGTCGTCCTGCGGCGGAAGATGCGCCGGTACCAGGGCTCCGGCATCGGGCTCCCGCCGTGCTCCATCACCAGCTGCGCGAGGCGCGTCGCTTCGTCGATCGACATGCGGAGGCAGCCGTGCGACTCGGCTTTGCCGAGCGAGTTCTCGGCGTCCGTGCCGTGGATGTAGTAGTCCGGCTCGCTGAAGAAGATCTTCACCACCTTCATCGGATTCTCGGGATGGCCGGGTGGGCGAGGCGGCTTGCCTTTCGCCCACTTCGAGTCGGGCGGCTTCCAGGGCGGGTTCCAGACGACTTTGCGGATCCGGAACGTGCCGGTGGGTGTCGGGTACTTCTTCGTGCCGACGGAGACGGCGAAGCGCTCGATCTCGTTGCCGTCTTCGAGCGCGACCAGCTGGCGCTCGCCGAGATCGACGTTCAGACGAAGCTCCGCCGAGGCCGGCAGAGCCAGAAAAATAGCCGTAAATAGCAGAGGAATCAGACGTTTCACGTCCTTCGCTCCTGCAAGCCGCGTGACAGGCTCTTGACGGGCGGGAATGGACGGGGCATGATGCGTGTACTGAGACTCAGTCTCAAAGAGAAATCAGCTCATGATCGTCTGCATCTGCCGCGGCGCCTCCGAATCGAAGATCCTCCACGCCATCGACAACGGCGCGTCCAGCCTGCGCGACCTGCAGCGCTGCGGCATCGGCGACCAGTGCGGCTCCTGCCACAACTCGCTTCGCGCGATGCTCGCCGTCACCGCGGCCGAGCGCGCCGCCTGCCCGGCCTGCGTCCCCGCCGCGCAGCCCGCCGTCCCCGCCATGGCGTAATACGGGCGTGATACGCTCACCCCATGCAGGGTGACGCGAAGATCATCGAGATCCTCAACGACGTTCTGACCGCGGAGCTCACCGCGATCAATCAGTATTTCGTGCACGGCGAGATGTGCGAGAACTGGGGCTACGACCGCCTGCACAGGATCATCCGCAAGCACTCCATCGGCGAGATGAAACATGCCGAGGAGCTGATCGAGCGCGTGCTGTTCCTCGAGGGCGTCCCCAACGTCCAGCGCCTCGGCAAGATCAACATCGGTGAGAACGTGCCCGAGATCATGAAGTCGGACTACGCGCTGGAGATGGAAGCGCTGCCGCGCCTCAACAAAGGCATCGAGACCTGCCGCGAGCTCGGCGACAACAACAGCCGCCACCTGCTCGAAGAGATCCTCGAGGACGAAGAGGAGCACGTCGACTGGCTCGAAGCCCAGCTCGCGCTGCTCGAACAGGTCGGCACCCAGAACTACCTCGCCCAGCAGATCCGCGAAGACGAGGCCTGAGGAGGGCGGGCGTCCCGCCCGCAGAATTCATGCCGCGCGGCGCGCCTCTTCGAGATCGGCGTTCGCGACCTCGATCTCGACGCCGCCCGGCGTCACGCGCTTCAGGTTCGGTAGGGCGGGCAGGATCTGCCGGATCGTCGCGAGCGTCACGTTGGCCCCGCTCTCGAGCTGCTGCACCTGCTTCCGCCGCACTCCCGTTCGGCGCGCAACCTCCGCCTGACTCAACCCTGCTTCGATCCGCGCCCGCTTCACTTCCTCATGGAGCATGGGACCGATCATAGCCTGATGCCATCGCTCCGCGCCGCATCGGACGCTACCGCCGTCGCATGAACGCCATCACGCGCCGCATCGATGTAATCCATGGATGGCATCCAGGTCGAAAATTTCCGGCCGTTGCTCTGAGTCTCCGCGTCGGGTGCCCGGCGCAGCGTACCGACAGGTCGGGCGCGAAGACGAGGCCTGAGGCGAAGGGACGGCACTACGTGGCAGCGGCGAGCGAGTTGCGCAACACTTTCCGCAGGTAGACGCCCGTCGGCGATTTGGCCAGCGCGACTTCCTCGGGTGTGCCGGTCGCGATCACGAGGCCGCCGTCGTCGCCGCCCTCGGGGCCGAGGTCGATGACGTGGTCGGCGGTCTTGATCACGTCGAGGTTGTGCTCGATCACCACCACCGTATTGCCGCGCTCCACCAGGCCATGCATCAGGTGCAGCAGCTTCGCGACGTCGTCGAAGTGCAGGCCCGTCGTCGGCTCATCGAGGATGTACAGCGTCTTGCCGGTCGCGCGCTTCGCCAGCTCCTTCGCCAGCTTCACGCGCTGCGCCTCGCCGCCGGACAGCGTCGTCGACGACTGGCCGAGCGTGATGTAGCCGAGGCCCACCTCGTCCAGCGTGCGGAGGATGTTCGCGATCCGCGGCACGTGGCGGAACACTTCCAGCGCCTGCTCGACCGTCATCGCCAGCAAATCGGCGATCGACGAGCCTTTGTACTTCACCTCCAGCGTCTCGCGGTTGTAGCGCTTGCCGCCGCAGACGTCGCACGTGACGTAGATGTCGGGCAGGAAGTGCATCTCGATCTTGATCTGCCCGTCGCCCTTGCACGCCTCGCAGCGTCCGCCCTTCACGTTGAACGAGAACCGCCCCGGTCCGTACCCGCGCATGCGCGCCTCGGGGGTCGCGGCCATGAGGTTGCGGATCTCGGTGAAGAGCTGCGTGTACGTCGCCGGATTCGAGCGCGGCGTGCGGCCGATCGGCGACTGGTCGATGTCGATGACCTTGTCGAGATGATCGAGCCCGTCGATGCGATCGTGCTCGCCGGGCGTGTCGATCGCGTCGTAGAAATGCCGCGACAGCGCCTTGTAGAGGATGTCGTTGACGAGCGTCGATTTGCCGGAGCCGCTGACGCCGGTCACGGCCACGAACAGGCCGAGGGGAATCGTCACGTCGACGTTCTTCAGATTGTTCTGGCGCGCGCCGCGGATGACGAGCGACTTTCCGTTCGGCGCGCGCCGCTGACGCGGCACCGCGATCTGCGCCTCGCCGCGGAGATACTTCGCGGTGAGCGATGCGGGGAACGTCTTGACCTGCGCGAGCGTGCCCTCGGCCACGATCTCGCCGCCGTGCACGCCGGCGCGCGGGCCGAGGTCGATGATGTGGTCCGCGGTCTCGATCGTCTCCTCGTCGTGCTCGACCACGATCACCGTGTTGCCGACGTCGCGCAGCTCGAGCAGCGACTCGATCAGGCGGCGGTTATCGCGCTGATGCAGCCCGATCGACGGCTCGTCGAGCACGTACAGCACGCCCATCAGCTTCGAGCCGATCTGCGTGGCCAGGCGGATGCGCTGCCCTTCGCCGCCGGACAGCGACGCCGCGTTGCGGTCGAGCATCAGATAGCCGACGCCGACCGCGTTCAGGAACCCGAGACGGTCGCGCACTTCCTTCAGGATCTTGCCGGCGATCGCTTCCTCGCGCGGCGTCAGCGAGATCTGCGCGAAGAACTCCTGCGCGTCTTTCAGCTGCTGCGCCACGATGCGGTCGATCGGCTTGCCCGCGACCGTCACGCTGAGCGCCTCCGGCTTCAGACGCCGGCCGTTGCACTCGGGGCACTTCGTCGGCGTCATGAAACGCTCGATCTCCTCGCGGATATCGTCGGAGTCCGACTCGCGATACCGCCGCTGCAGCATCGGGACGATGCCTTCATAGGTGCCGCGGTATTCGTACGTGCTCTCGCTTCCCTGGAACTCGAAGCGCAGCTTCTCCTCGGAGCCGTAGAGGACGCAGTTGCGCGCCTTCTCGGGCAGCTTCTGCCACGGCGTCTCGAGCTTGAACTTGTAGTGCCTCGCGAGCGTCTGGATCTGGCGCAGGCGCCAGTGCTCGGAGCCTTCCTTCCAGAGCGCGATCGCGCCTTCCTCGATCGACTTCGACGGATCGGGCACGATCTTCCGCTCGTCGATCTCGAGCAGCACGCCGAGGCCGGAGCAGCGCGGGCAGGCGCCGTAGGGGGAGTTGAAGGAGAAGAGCCGCGGCGTGATCTCGCCGATCGAAATCCCGCAGTCCGGACAGGCGTAGCTCTGCGACATCAGCTCTTCGCGTTTGTCCTCCTGATAGAGAATCCTGACAAGACCCTTCGTCACCCGCGTCGCGGTCTCGAGCGAGTCGGCGAGCCGCTGCGCGATCCCTTCCTTCACCACGATGCGGTCGATGCGGATGTCGATGGTGTGCTTCTTCTGCTTGTCGAGCACGGGCGGATTCGCGAGCTCGACTTCCTGACCGTTGACGATGGCGTGGGTGAAGCCTTCCTTCACCATCTGCAGCATCTGCTTCTTGTATTCGCCCTTCTTGCCCCGCACGTACGGCGCGAGGATCGTGAATTTCGTGCCGGCCGGAAGGTTCATCAGGCGATCGACCATCTGCTGGATCGTCTGCGGACGGATCTCCTGGCCGCAGCTCGTGCAGTGCGGCACGCCGACGGAGGCGAAGAGCAGGCGCAGATAGTCGTAGATCTCGGTGACCGTACCGACCGTCGAGCGCGGGTTGCGCGAGGTCGTGCGCTGCTCGATCGAGATCGCGGGCGAAAGCCCCTCGATCGAGTCGACGTCGGGCTTCTCCATCTGCTCGAGGAACTGCCGGGCATACGCCGATAAAGACTCGACGTACCGCCGCTGCCCCTCGGCGAAGATGGTGTCGAACGCGAGGGACGATTTGCCCGACCCGCTCACGCCCGTGATGACCACGAACTTGTTGCGGGGGACCACGACATCGATGTTCTTGAGGTTATGCTCGCGTGCGCCGCGAATGACGATGGAATCCATGAGGTATCAATCTAACTCCGGTGCGGGCGGGGGTGTTCCCGTTCTACAACGTGTAGGAGTGCGGCGGCAGAGCCGCCGCTCTGATACGCGTCCAAAGCGGCGGCTCTGCCGCCGCACTCCTAAAACGTGCTAACCGCTCTTCTCTACTTCGCCACGGCCATCGCCGCAACGCGCCTCGCTCGCGTCCGCTGGCAAATCGCGCTCGCCCTCGTTGTCCTGCCGCTGGCGTTCACGGGGCGGGCGCTGCTGACGGGGCGGGTCTATGCGCCGATCGATCTGCCGTACAGCGCGGAGCCGTTGTACGTGCTCAAGGCGCAGTACGGCGTGGGCCGGCCGCACAACGGGCTGCTCTCCGACGTCTACTCGCACAACATCCCCTGGAAGGCGGCCGTCCGCGACGCGTACCGGCATGGCGAGCTGCCGCTCTGGAACCCGCACATCTTCGGAGGCGACGTCCTCGCGGGAGCGGCACAGCCGGCGGCGTACGATCCGTTGCTGCTGCTGAGCCTGATCCTGCCGCTGCCGAACAGCCTCACCTTCCTCGCCTCGATCGCGCTCTTCCTGGCCGGCCTCGGCATGTACCTGCTGCTGCGCGATCTGGGGGTGGGGGAGATCGCAAGGCTCACCGGCGCCGCGGCGTGGATGTTCTCCACGTTCATCGTGATGTGGCTGGAGTGGGCGCTCGGCGCGACGACGATCTGGCTGCCGCTGCTGGTCCTCGGCGTGCGCCGCGTGATCCGGACGCGCTCGCCGCGCTCCGCGGCGCTGCTTACGTTCTCTTTCGTGATGATGCTGCTCGCCGGACATCCGGAGAGCGCTCTACACCTGGTAGCGATCGGTGCGGCCTGGGCGGTGGCGGAGCTGTGGGCGGTGCGTGGGAAGGGGCTCGTGCGCGCGGGACTGCTCGCGGTCGGCTCGGGCGTCGTCGCGCTGCTGCTCTGCGCGATCTATCTGCTGCCGGTGATGGAGGCGCTGCCGCAGACGCACGAGCACGAACTGCGGCGCGGATTCTTCACGACGCTCCCGAAGTCCGCACCGCTGCCGCTGGCATTGGCGAAGCTGGAGGCGCAGCTCGTGCCGTTCATCCATGGCATGCCGCAGTCGGAGTGGCCGGACGTCATGCCCTTCGAGCCGCCGCTGGAGAGCGCGTGGTGCGGCAGCGCGGCGCTGGCGCTGGCCGCGTTCGGCGCGTGGCGCTCGCCGTCGCGCGCGAAGTGGGCCGCGCTCGCGCTGATCGCCGGCGGCCTGCTGCTCGGCATCCGTCTCTGGCCGTTCGCGGACGTGCTCGGAAAGCTGCCGCTGTTCGATATCTCGCTCAATGACCGCCTCGTCGTCGCCGCCGCCTTCGGCGTCGCGCTCCTCGCCGCCCTCGGCGCGAACGAACTGGAGGGCGGGCGTCCTGCCCGTCCCCTCATCGTCACGTCGATCATCGTCGCCGTCGTGCTCATGTTCGCATTCGCGAACGCCGCCCACCGCCTGTTCGCCCAGCGATTCTCGAGCGATTTCATTCACACGCAGGCGGCGATCCTCATCGCCGGCCCGCTGCTGGTGGCGCTGATCGCGGCGAAGGCGCGCGGACGCACGGCGTGCGTGCTGCTGCTCCTCCTCGTCGTCGCGCAGCGGACGATCGAGGTCGGAGATTTGTACCCAACGCTGCCCGCGCGAATGTTCTATCCCCCGATTCCGGTGCTCGCGAAGCTGCCGAAGGGCGGCGAGCCGTTCCGCATCGTGGGGCAGCAGGCCGAGCTGATCCCGAACTCGGCGACGCTGTACGGGCTCGAGGACGTGCGCGGTTATCAGGCGCTGCGATTGCGCCGGTGGGTGGAGACGATCCCGCTCTGGTCGGTGCCGCAGGGCGTGTGGTGGAACCGCGTCGACGACCTGACGCCTCCGTTCCTCTCGATGCTGAACGTCCGCTACGCGCTCGCGCCGTGGAACGTGCCGGTGGCTCCGGGCTGGACGAAAATCGCCGAGCAGCCAGGGACGTTCCTCCTCGAAAACACGCGCGCCCTCGGCCGCGCGTACGTCCCGCGCCGCGTGCGCCGCGGCGTCCCGAAGGACGCGATGCTGAAGGAGATGAAGCAGGCGCGCGACTTCGCGGAGCGCAGCTGGATCGACGCGCGCCTCAGCGCGCCGCGCGAGGAGCTGAACGGACCCGGCGTCGCGCGCGTGACGAAGAACGGACGCGGCGAGCTCGCGATCCGCGCGTCGATGCAGGGCGGCGGCTGGATGGTGATCTCGGAGACGGCCTGGAAGGGCTGGCACGCCTTCGTCGACGGACAACCGGCGCCGATCCGCTTCGCGAATCACACGGTCCTCGGCGTCTACGTGCCGCAGGGCGAGCACACCGTACGCCTCGTCTATCGCCCGCAGGCGTTCGTGATCGGGGCGTGGATGAGCGGGTTGACGCTGCTCGCGCTCGTGATTGGTTCCGCGGCCGCAGAAATGTGCAGGAAGATGCGGGGTCCGGGATCCGGGACCCGAGCTTTCTCGTCCAGGCGAAACAGCCCGGATCCCTGAACCCGGACCCCGGACCCCTAATATGCTGCGCAGCAGCACATGTCCCTCGCCCTCTACCTCCTCACCGCAACAACGCTGATCGCGCTCTTCGCGCGCCGCATCCCCCTCGCCTCGGCCATCGCGCTCCTCCTCCTCCCGGTCGTGTTCACCGGGCGCGCGCTGCTGACGGGGAGGGTGTATGCGCCGATCGATCTCGCGTTCGCGTATGAGCCGCTGAAATCCCAGCCACCCGGGGTGGTGCCACACAACATCGCGCTGTCAGATCTCTACTGCCAGATCATCCCGTGGCAGAAGGCTGTGCGGTACGCGCTCTCGCAGGGAGAGTGGCCGCTCTGGAATCCGTTCGCGCTCTGCGGGGACGTCCTCGCCGCCGCCGCGCAGCCGGCGGTCTACGATCCCTTCCAGCTCCTCGGTCTCCTGCTGCCGCTGCCGCACGCGCTCACGTTCGGCGCGAGCATCACATTCTTTCTCGCCGGCTTCTTCACCTACCTGTTCGCGCGCCACAGCGGGCGCGGTGAAGCCGCGTCGCTCACCGCGGCCGCCGCGTTCATGTTCAGCGGCATGATGGCGTTCTTCGTCGGCTGGCCGCTCGGGCGCGCGTGGGCGTTCCTCCCGCTGGTGCTCCTCGGCGTGCGCCGCGTCGTGCGCGAGCGCCGGGCCGGCGTGCTGCTCGCCGGTCTCGTGCTGGTCATCGTCGCCGGACATCCGGAGTCGGTGCTGCACGTCGTCGCGGCGGGCGTGGCGTACGGCGTGCTCGAGCTTTTCCTCACGCGCAACTGGA